>Ga0193716_1000016_pt1 | contig 165993 bp, 148 predicted proteins | sample U2c1metaG_FD_145901 | JGI IMG/M metagenome (GOLD analysis project Ga0193716, IMG submission 145901) | Soil microbial communities from a riparian zone of the East river system, Colorado, United States - U2c1 | ecosystem: Environmental > Terrestrial > Soil > Riparian zone | place: USA: East...
CCGGTCGAGCGGGCAGCCGCCGAGATCGAAATCGAACGGCGCGACATGGTGGCCTTGCGACCGCAGCTTTTGCGCAAGCTCTTCCATATGCTTGCGCTGGAATGCGACCGACATCCAATTGTCGACCGTCGGCCCGTCCTCGCGGATATTGAACTCGGTCGTGTGGACCGCCACGCCCCCGGGCCGCAGGCAGGCCATCGCATTCTCGACGAACGCCAGTCCATTCCTGATCGAACCCAGATGTTCGAGGGCGCAGATCGACCAGCAGAAGTCGTAACCGGTCAGGTCGGCGGGAATCCGGTTCATGTCGACGAAGCGAAGATCGACATTCTCGTCGAACGCCTGCCGGCCGACGAGATGCTCCATGAATGCCAGATCGCGGGCGGTCGCATGCTGCCCGCTTTCCCTCCAGCCCGATGAAACCGCCTCTTCAGGGGGAATGTCGGTCGCCGTTACGGACACGCCATGAGCAGCAAGGTAGCTGGGCAGGGGTTCCTCGCCGCAGCCGAAGCCGAGCCCGCGCTTTCCCGGGGCGATCATGTCGGCTTCGAACAGGAATTGCAGGACGAAGCACAGCTCCCACAGCTTCCGGTGATAGGTCACCGGTATCTTGAGCTCGCCGCACCAGTGGGCGACCCATTCGCTTTCCATGGCGGCCTGGGTCGATAGCCCGCTGGGTAGATTATGCTTCCGCGCGACCGTCCCGGTCGGAGGCGGCAGCGCGTCCGCGAGCTGCCGCGCCAGGCTGTATCCCATCTGCTTGATGTTCAGCGCAAGCGGGTCGATCGCGTTGGCGATCAGGCGCAGGCGGTTGAGGTTGGGATGGCCTTGCGCGCCGACCGGAGTCAGCAGCGCGGTGAGGTCACGATTGTTGATCCGGGCCCCAGGAAAGCCCGTCCTGCGCTCCCGTCGGCGCCGGAGCCACTGCGTCAGCATCAAGACGATACGGGATGATCGAACGGGAAATTGGGTGTGCGCACGTCGCCGAAGCAGCGCGTGCAAAGTGGCACCTCGTCATGGCGTCCTTCATCCATCGTCTGGGCGAACTGGCGGCGGGCGAGGTTGGTCATCGTTTCGCGGAAGGTTTCAATCGCGAGGTTGCCGATCGGCTGTTCACGCGCAAAGTCGTTGCAGCAAGGCAGCACCGCCCCATCGCAATCGACGATCAGGTCGTGCGTCACGGCGGATGTGCAGAGGACGCGCGCCGGGGAGAGCGACAGTTTCTGGAACAGGCTGAGGTCTTCCATGCAGCGGCTCGACATCGGATCGAACACGACCTCTTTCGCGCCGCGCGACAGGAACCATTCGCGGATCATGGGGAGCTCTTCACGATTGGCGCGGCTGACCGGCACGCTGACGCGGACCTTGCCGGGGAAGTCGCGCAAGATCTGCTCGTACTTCGGGAAGACGTTCTTCGCCCGCAGCGGGGTCATCAGATAGTCGTAGGTCTCAGGCGTCAGCGATTCGCAGTGCAGGGCGATCAGCGTGACATAGGGGAACAGCACCTTGTGTTTGGAGCTGTTATAGGCCGCGCCGTTGGTGTTGACCGAGAAGATCACGTCGGGGAGCTTCTCATGCACATAGCGGGCGCGCTCGACCACCATCGGATCGACCAGCCCGTCGCCGAACAGGCCGAAGCCGATATGGCTGTCCACCGCCACGCCTTCTTCCACGATACCGTCGATGATCTTGTGGAAGATCGACATCGGCATCGTGCCGCGCGGCGAATTGGCGGTGCTGGCCTTGCCCGTCGGGCAATGAATGCAGGACGCATTGCAGGTGCCAGTGGTGCCGATACCCACCGCGCCCAGATGCTGCACGCCATCCTGGCTGCGCGGGCGCGCCTTGGCGATCTCGCGGCGGGTGATCGTCAGCTCGGCATCGAGCAGGTTGGCCGCGCGCCAGGACAAGGCCGCAAGCCGGGGATGCTGGCGATACTTCGCCATGCCGCCCCACTTCTGGAGGAGAAGGGCAAGCTTGCGGACGGGGCCGGCGGGGGCGGTTTGCTGAAGCACGGCAGCCCCTTAGCAGAGATAGACCGCATTCCGAAAGGCGCTGGCGTCGGGGCGGGCGGCGCGGCACAAGGCTAAGCGGTGCGGTGGCGCGAGCTGATGGCGGCCTGTTGGGCCTGTGCGGCGGGGGCGGCGCTCGCCCAGACGCCGCCGTCCCAGGTGCCGCCGGCCCAGTCGCATGCGGCGCCGGCCGTGCCCGACAAGGCGGCCGACGCACCCCCGCAAATCCAGACCCCGGTCGAGGCGCTCGCGCAGGACGGGGCGGAATATGCGCGCCTCTATGGCGTGCCGCTCGACCAGGCGATCCGCGAGATGGAGGCGGCGCAGGACAGCGTGCCCGCGACCGACGCGCTCCAGTTCGGTTACCGCGAACGGCTGGCCGGCCTGTACATCGTGCATGATGGCGGCTTCCGGATCGTGGTGCTGCTGACCGGGGCCGAGCCGGTGGCCGATCAGGCGATCCTTGCCGGCGGGATGAACGTGCCGGTCCTGTTCCAGACGGGGGCACCGGCGACGCGCGACGATATCCTCGCCGCGATCGTCGCGCATCAGGCCGATCTCCGCGCGGCCTTGCACAATCCGCCCGGCATGGGGGTCGATCCGCGCACCGGCATGCTGGCGGTGATGGTCAAGGCGGACGATGTCGACGCCGATGGGCCGGAGGCGCTGGCGGCGCGGCTCTCGACCATTGCCGGCGTGCCGGTCGAGGTCAAAGTCTGGTCCGACCTGGACATCAATCTGATGGCGGAGGGCGGGGGACGGGTGATCGGCTTCGATCCGGGGATCGGCCGGCGTGCCGTCTGCACCAGCGGCTTCGTCGTCACCGACGGCACCCAGACCGGCATCGCCACCGCCGCGCATTGCCCCGACCAGATCAGCTATGTCGAGCCGGGCGGGGGCGAGATCCCGCTGACGATGATCGGCGCGTGGGGCGCGCATTATCAGGACGTCCAGATCCATGTCGGCGCGGGCGTGCTGGCGCCGCTTTTCTATGCCGGCTTCTATGTTGATCGGGGCAAGACCGTCTCGCGCCCGGTGACGAGCTGGCGCAACCAGACCAGCACGCGCGCGGGCGACGTCGTCTGCCATCGCGGCGAGCGGACCGGCTATAGCTGCGCCGAGGTCGAATATCCCGATTATGCCCCGCCCGGCGCGCTGTGCGCCGGCCCGTGCACGCCGACCTGGGTCGCGGTGCGCGGCCCCGATTGCAAGGGCGGCGACAGCGGCGGCCCGGTGTTCGCGGGCACGATCGCGTTCGGGCTGGTCAAGGGATCGAGCTACACCGGCGACGGGCGCTGCCGGCTCTATTATTACATGTCGACCGACTATCTGCCGCCGGGGTGGACGGTGGCGATCCAGGGTAGGGGCGAGGCGCCGGAAATTCAAAAAACACCGGAAACGAACTAAAGGAATTTCCGAAAAAGTCCGTCTGTCGCGCGATAGCGCAATTTTGTTAGACGGTTCGGTACTTTTCAAACTGCTCAATCCGCCCCGTAACGCCGGAATTTGTTGCCGAACGTGGCATGCATCCTCAATACCATAGGGGTTTGTTCACGTTTTGTCCAGAGTGGATGCTCAAAGTGGTAAGGCAAAATTAGGCACTGTGTCCCCGGAATTCCGCCGAGACGTCACGACGACAGGCTCACGCCTCAAACAGCGGAGCGGCGCCTGTGCCGCAACCATGCCAGCAGGCGACGCGGATCCGGGGACCGGACCGCCGCGAAGCAACCATCGCCCGCAACAGCCTGAATACCAAGCAGCGCCAGCCAGACGAGCGGCAGTTCGGCTCCAGCCTTCGTGAAGAAGAAACCGTTGCGCGTCATCCAGAAGTGGGCCGCGCCCAGCATCATCGGCATGGCATAACAGGCGACATATCTGGTCAGCACGCCCGGGATCAGCAGCAGGGCGCCGGCAAGTTCCGCCGAAAGGACATAAGCGGGCACGAAGGCCGGATATCCCGCCTTGAGCAGATTTTCCCACCAGGCCTCCAGCCCGCCGGGGAAAATCGCGAACTTCCAATAGAGATGCGCAATGAAGAGCGACGCCAGGAGCAGCCGGAGGAGCAGAGCCGCGCTTTCAGACGCCGACCCGCGTGCCAATCGTGCTTTTCGCATCTTCCGCCCCCGGTCGCGCCAGCGCGCAGCCAATGAATAAAGCTGCGCGATGAAGCCGTCACTGCCTGTCGAATATCAGCAGTTGCGAAAAAGGCAGACCCTTTCGGTTGGTGCCCTCGTCGGTGATGGTCAGGATCTTTCCGTCCCGCGAAACCTTACGCACGGCGATGCCCACCGTTTTGCCGTCGCGTTTTTCCTCCGACCTGACGGTCCATTTGTCGATGCGTACGGCGTTCAGCGTGTCGTAGCTCGCGGAACCGGCCATCGCATAGTCTCGCCCATCATAGGCATAGGTATAATTCACCCGCATCGCCTCGCCGCCGGCATCGATGCCCGTCCAGGTGACCGAAACGCCCGTCGGAGCAGCCGCATAAACGCGGATCTGGCTCTGCCACCCCGGCCCGGGTGTGAATTTCGACCGGGCCACATTCAGCTTCCAGGTGCCGCTGACCGGATCGTCGGCCGGCGTCATCTGTGCTGCCGACAGCGTCAGTGCGAAAATGGACCCGATAATGAACATCAGAAAGCGTCGAGCCATGTTGCTGCTCCCCAAACGTTCGGCGGTTCATCACAAAGAGAATTCCGGGGACACGATCCCGCATTCCGGTGCACTTATTTTCGAAACATGAACCCGCCGGCGACTTGTTCGCGGAAATAAGTGCACTGTCACCGGAATTCCACCGGAATTCCCAGAATTCAATTGCTGCGGCCGCGATGACCGCACCCGTCTATGTTACGTCAGCCAAACCACCAGCTCGAAACCCCGTTCGCGATCGACCTGGACCGGACACCAGGGCCAGAAATCCCGCAGCACCTCGGGATGCGGGTGACGATAGCCCTTATGTGCTGGATCGGACGAAAAGATGCTGACCGCAGGCGCCAGGGCTGCGGCGACCCCCTCATGCCAGTTCGCGGACGCGCCATGATGCATGACTTGGACGATGCCGGCGCGTTTGATGCGCGTACTGCCGAAAAAGTGACGCAGAGCCGCGAGCCGCGCGGGGCTGTCTAGATAGCCGTCGCCGGTCGCAAGCTGCGCGAAATTGTCGCGCGCGGCATTCCACCGGACCGCATGGGTCGCAATATGCTGCCGCATGCCGATCCGCACCCCGACCGGCCCCGAATAGAGAAACAGCGAGGCGAGGTTGCGGGGGTGGGGATCGTCTCCGAACTGGCGATCGTAAAGACGCTTCAGCAAGGCTAGCGCAAGGCCGCGATGCGGGCGCCGGCGCAGCAGGCGCCTGACGATCCAGGTGACCTGGGTCAGGAATAGCTGATCGACCCGTGGCCGCAATTCGGCATCATTATAGGGCACAAACTCCCACAGGCCGGGGATCAGGATCCTACCTGCGCGCCGCAAATAGGCGATCGAGACGCCATTGGCGGAGCGGGGCACCAGATTGTCGTCGGCATCGTCCGGACGATCGCCATAGTCGATCTTGGCCTCGCCGGGTCCGCGTTCGGGGCCGGGTTCGCCCGCGCCCGGATCGACCAGGTCGTCCGGTCCAGTCGGTTGCACCAACAGAATCTCGCCGATCTCGCTGCCCTCGATACCAGCGAGATAAGTAACGGGGTCGAGATAGAATTCGAGCCGTGGGTTTCCGGCCGTGATTCCCTGACGCACGGCGGCGAGCAGTCTTTGCCATAGAGGCAGATAGGGCAGCAGCAATGTGCGGACATGGGTGCCACGCAACAGCGCCTCGATGCCGTTTATATGGTCCTCGTCGAAATGCGAGATTGCGACCAAGTCGATGCGGCGCGCGTCGGACTCCGCGCGAAAGCGCCTGATCGCCCGGTCGCGAACCGCCGTGGAGGAGGATGAGCCGCAATCATAGACCCAGACAAACCCTAGGCGGTCATGCAACTCCAGCCGGCCCGACTGGAACAGGCCTTGTCCCACCGGCCACCAATGTAGCCGCAGCGCCCCGAAAAGGTCGGCCAATGTTCCGTCTTCATCGATCGCGCTCGGTCCCAGGAAAGTGGAAGCGGTCGGCAGATGCGTGGCCTCGCAAGCCTGCATATAAGTCAGCGTCGCGGCGAGCGATGCCGCCGCCACATGGCCGAACCGGACCCCGCCTTTGATCTCCGCAATCACGCGGTGGTTCAAATCACGGCCCGGCCGCGTGAAGTAAGACAGGATCGCCTGATTGCTCAGCGCTGGTGAGATCGTGAACATGGTCTTGATCATGCCGATTTCGGCGAAGGTGAGAGACTGTGCGCCGGCCATGTTGAGGCCGAAACATCAGATCGGCGCGGAGATCACAAGCCCTACGGATCGCCGATAAGATCAGATCGGCAGAAACTGTCGTGGGACGCCTAACTAGGAAGCTCACCGATCCGCTTGCGGAACGTCGCGTCGAGCCGCCCCATCGCTTCGACCAAGGCTTCATGGAGAACGGGCCATTGCTCTTTGGGCGTGCGCCACCCGCCCTCAATCACATAGCGAATGCGGCAGCCGTCGCTATCGGCGAGGTCCATCCATTCGAGCCGGTCGCCGAATTCGGCTTCGATCTCCGCGCGCTGGCTCAACAAGTGTTGGAAGGCAGCGAGATTGTCGTCGGCGCGGCCCTTGCCCAGCGATATCCACAGCTCAACCTGGCTGTCGGTCTGGCGCGTGACGAAGCTCAGACTGAAGCCGGTGCGTCCTACCGAGCCCGCGATCCAATTGTCCTGGGTCGGCTTGCGATTAGCGTGCGATGGCGTGCGCCCGCGTGCAATCTCAAGCAGCCCTTCCCAGAATTTGAAGCGTAGTTCGTGCCGCTCGGTGCGATTACGGCGCTCGGCCTGCCGCTTGACCCCAATTCGGGTTTGGAAGCTTGCGGTCTCGGGCAGCGGAATGAGTTGCTGGATGTCGAGCAGTACCGTGCCGTTAGCGAGGCGATATGGTCGCATTCGCACGCAGCGTATGTCGATACCGCGGTCGATCAGCCAGAGCACCGCTGTGGTCAACTCCTTGCTGAAATTGGCTGCGGCCAGGATGATGCGGGTATCCTGCCCGAATTCCTCCTCACGCGCCGCAGTCCAGCCGAGAAAGTCGAGAATAGCGGTCTGCGCGGCATCGACATCGGGCTGGGCGGGATTGCGGAAGCGCGCATGCGCTTCGACCAACTGCTCGAAGGTCATCGCCGAGACCATCGCCGCATAGCGTAGCGCCTGTAGTTCCATATGGCCGCCGTCTTCGGTCCGCTTCAGCTCGACCACGACTAGGTTGGCGTCGGTGTCGAGACAGAGCAGATCAATCCGGCGTGCGCTGTCGACCCATTCGCCAAATTCTTCGGCGACAACCATCAGATCCGGCCCGATCACCTCGATCTGCGCGCGCAGCAGTTGCTGGATGTGACGGCGCTCGTACAGGTTTTCGGCTGAGAAGCTGGTCTCGGCTGCGGTGATCAACTGGTCTTCTTTGAGTTCGTAGATGGCCACACGCAGGTCCGTTCCAAATCCGATGGTCCAGGGCCAAGCCCGGTCTAACCGTGGGAGTAGCCGCTTCGGTAACGGGCCACCAGACGGGGCAGCGCGACATACCCACCTTCGCCCCTCTCAAAGGAAAGAATAAGGGTCCACATCCACCGCGACGCGAACCCCGCGCGGCCATTCGAGCGGGCCGAGCCATTCGCGGATCACGTCCTGCACGTCGAGCGCGCGGTTGGCGTGGACCAGGAGGCGCTGCCGATGGCGGCCGCGCAGCATCGAGAGCGGGGCGGGGGCGGGGCCGTAGACCTGCATGCCATCGACGCGCGGCGCGGCGCGGCCGATCGCCTTGGCGGTGCTGGCGGCCTCGTCGGCATTTTCGGAGCTGACGATGATCCCGGCGAAGCGGCCGAAGGGCGGCGCGTTGGCATGGCGGCGGGCCTCGGTTTCGGCGGCGTAGAAACTGTCGGCGTCGCCCGAAACGAGCGCCTGGATGACGGACGCGCCGGGCTCGAACGTCTGGACCAGCACACGGCCCGGCTTGGCGCCGCGCCCGGCACGGCCCGCGACCTGCGCGATCTGCTGGAAGCTGCGCTCGGCCGCGCGCAGATCGCCGCCGGACAGGCCGAGATCGGCGTCGATCACGCCGACGAGGGTGAGATTGGGGAAGTGATAGCCCTTGGTGACGAGCTGGGTGCCGATCACGATGTCGATCTCGCCCGCTTCCATCTTGTGGACGAATTCGGCGGCCTTGGCGGGCGACCATAAGGTGTCGGAGGTGACGATCGCGGTGCGCGCGTCGGGGAAGAGCAGGGCGACCTCGTCGGCGATGCGCTCGACGCCGGGGCCGCACGCAACCAGGGCATCCTCTTCCTTGCATTCGGGGCAGGCGCGCGGCGGCGGCATGACGTGGCCGCAATGGTGGCAGGCGAGCCGCGCGGTCAGGCGGTGCTCGACCATCCACGCGGTGCAATTGGGGCATTGGAAGCGATGCCCGCAATGGCGGCAGAGCGTGAGCGGGGCGTAGCCGCGCCGGTTGAGGAACAGCAAAGCCTGTTCGCCCTTCTCCAGCGTTTCGCGCACCGCATCGACCAGGCTCGGCGCGAGCCAGCGGCCGCGGTCGGGCCGGTCCTGGGTCAGGTCGATCGCGGCGATATCGGGCATGGTCGCGCCGCCGAAGCGGGCGGGAAGCTTCACTTCCTCGTAGCGGCCCTGGGCGACCTGCTGGCGCGTTTCGATCGCGGGCGTGGCGGAGGCGAGCACGACCGGGATCTGCTCGAACGAGCCGCGCATCACCGCGACGTCGCGGGCGTGGTACATCACGCCGTCTTCCTGCTTGAAGCTGGATTCGTGCGCCTCGTCGACCACGATCAGGCCGAGGTCGCGATAGGGCAGGAACAGGGCCGAGCGCGCGCCGACCGTGACGAGCGCCTCGCCGCTCGCGATCGCGCGCCACGCGCGGCGGCGTTGGGACTGGCGCAGGTCCGAATGCCACGCGACCGGCGCGCAGCCGAAACGCTCGGCGAAGCGCTTGAGGAAGGGCTCGGTCAGCGCGATTTCGGGCAGCAATACGAGCGTCTGGCGGCCGGAGCGGATCGCGGCGGCGACCGCCTCGAAATAGACCTCGGTCTTGCCCGATCCGGTGACGCCGTCGAGCAGGATCGGCGCGAACGCCTTGTCCGTGACGGCTTGAGTCAGCCGGGCGGCGGCGGCGGCCTGTTCTGGCGATAGTTCGGGTTGCGCATGATCGGGATCGGGCAAAGGATAAGGATCGTCGACGCGCACCTCGACCGCCTCGATCGCGCCGACCTTGACCAGCCCGCGGATCACCGCGTCGGAGACGTCGGCGATCGTCGCCAGCTCGCGCACGATCCCCTGGCGATTCTCGATCCGCTCCAGCGCCTGCGCGCGCTGCGGCGTCAGGCGGGGTGGAACGTGGCCGGTGGATCGGTACTCGATGATCGTGCGCGCACCATCGAGCGCCGAGGCGGACGCCAGCGTCATGCGCAGCACCGAGGCGGGCGGGGCGAGATAATAATTGGCGGTCCACTCGATCAGGCGGCGCAGCGACGCCTTGAGCGGCGGCAGATCGTAGACCGCCGCCAGCGGCCGCAGCCGATTGTCGCCGACCTCCGCGTCGGACGGCATATGCTCCGGCTCCCACACCACGCCGGCGAGCTGGCGCGGGCCGAGCGGCGCGAGCACGATCGAGCCCGGCTGGATATCGTGTTCCGGATCGACCCGATAATCGAGCGGCCCGAGCGCGGCATTGAGGAGGAGGACGCGGGCGCGCTTGTTCATGCGTGTCAGGTAGGGGCTCGGTGGCGAAAAGGGAATCGGATGATCTGCGGTTATATATTCTGCCGTCATGCCGGACTTGTTCCGGCATCCACCGAGAGGCTTGGCCTCGCCGCTGGACGGCTTGCACTGGCAAGCCGACTACGCGGCAGCAATATGCCCCCGGCATATCGCCGATCGCCGCTCCGCCCCGGAACAAGTCCGGGGTGACGGTTGGTCTTACCGCACCGCGCCCTTGACGATCAGCCTTGGCAGCAAGGCGATCGCGCCGAGGATCGGCCATTTGCGTTGCCACGGCTTGATCTCGACCTTCTGGCCCGAATGGCGGCTGACCTTCCACGCGAGATAGTCGATCCCCTCGGCATAGGTCGCGCTCGCCTTGGCGAGGCGGAGCAGGGTCAGCATTTTGCCCTCGCGGCGGCGGCGCGCCCACTTTTTCTTGCCTTGCGCGCGTTCGGCGGTCGACATCGGGCGGTCGAATATCAGCCGGCCATTGGCGATATGCGCGGAGAGGCGCGCGTCGGCGAGCGCGGGCAGGCTGAAGGCGCGATAGCGGTCGGGGTCGGCGTCGACCACCGATCCCGCGCGGCCGCTGCGCTCGGCGCGCAGTTCGGCGGCATAGGTCAAAGCGAAGGACTGGCGCCACAGATCGAGCGGATCGAGGCTGTCGGGCAGGCAGGGCCGCGCCGCCGCGAGCAAGGTCGGGGCGGCGCAGGCGACGCTGGCGATCGCCGCGTCGCGGGCGGCTTGGTCAGTCGACCAGACCAGCCGCGAGGGCTGCGCGAACCGCGCCCAGACCGAAACGTTCCGCGTCCTGGGCGACACCAGCCGCGCGAAATCGGCTTCGGACAGGACCGCATATTTGGCGGTCAGGCCGTCATGCTCGAACGGAAAGACGTTGGGCGGCAGCAGCCGGTTGGCGGCCGCCAGCCAGTTCGCGCCGAATGCCTGGCGGTAGTCGGCGACGATCAGATAGAAATCGAGCATCAGCCCTTCGAGCCGCGCGTCGCGCAGCGTCGAGCCGTAATAGAGGATTGCGCGCGCGCCGGGATGCAGCGCCGCGATCGCTTCCGCCATGCGCGTCACGGCCGGGACGACCGGCTTCTCCAGCTCCTCGGCGACGAGCGCGCGGAGCGACTCGCCAGGCCCGCTCACGCCGCCAGGCGCAGGAAGGGCAGGGGATTGGTCGGCCGCAGCACGATCGAGCTGCCCAAAGCGGCCTGGAAGATTTCGCCGTCGAGGATCACGCTCGACCGATCGCCTTCGATCCTGATCTCATCGCCACGCCGGATATGGACGCCGTGCATGATGCCGCTGCCGAGCTTGCCGAACAGGCCGGCGACGAGCGCGCGGATCAGCGCGATCGGATTCTGGTCGATCGCCATCAATTGCAGCGCGCCGGTATGGGCCGTTCCGCCGCCCATGCGCGATCCGACCAGCAATTTCTTGAGCGTGGTCACGATCAGCACCGAGAAGCTGCCCTTGATATCGCCCTGCCGGATCAGCGACACCGTCACCGGCGCGGGCTTGTTGGGCAGGAAGGCCGCGCGAATCCCGAAGATCACCGACGCCATCAGCGCGAAGCCGGTGATCGCGTGGCTCAGCCAGTTGGGCAGGCCGAGCGGATAGATCTTATGGCGGCAGTAGAGCAGCACCTCGGTCAGGCCCGCGCCGCCGAGGAACATGCCGAGCACCGGTTTCAGGCCATCGCTGACGCCATCGATCTCATGCGTCAGCGCGATCAACTCGCGCGTGACGATATGGTCGCTCAGATCGTCGCCGCGCGCGAGGTCCAGCACGCGCTGCAGCGCCTCGATCGGATCGCCGGTCGCGCCCAGATCGAGCGCGATCAGGTTGGTCTTGCCGTTGGGCAGCACCGCCACCGGCGGCGGCGTGCCTTCGAACTGGCCGCCATGATAGAGTTCGGTCAAAGTCGCCTGGACCGTGCCGTCGCCGCCATTGATCACCAGCACGCGCGGTTCGACCCGCGCGATGGTGCGCAAGGCGGCATCGATCTGGTCGACGCGCTCGACTTCATAGTGAAATATTTCAGGGTGATGTGCGCAAAAGCTACGAACACGTGGCAATAGCGCGCGGTTTCCCGTTGATCGCGGATTGGACAATAAAGCGATCCGGATCATTGGTCCTTATTGGCCTCCGCCGATTGGCCCGACGCTGGTGCCGTGCACGTAATTCAGGGTGATGAGGACGTTGGTCAAGCCGTTGACCTTGACCTGCACCTGGGCAGGCGAAGGCTTGCGCTTGAACATGGCGTCGAACAGCGAAAGATTGGGGTTGCCCGAAAAGCCGCCGCCATCGCTGCCGATATCGACATCGCCGTTGCCGTTGGCGTCATGGCGCACCGAAACCGCATAGATGCCGGGATGGGGCACGGGCATGCAAACCTCGACCGGGCCAGTGCCGGGTGGCGGCGTGCGGACCTCGACGCGCTCCAGATAGGCATGTTTCTCGAAATAATTGGCCGGATCGCCGCCATAGGACTGGACCCGGATGATGCCGGTGCGCGACTTCAACCCCTGGACGCGCACGAGCATCGCCGGCTTGCCGCCACCGCAATCGTCGGCATGCGGACCGAGCACGACCGCGCCCGCCGGCGCCAGCGGCGCTGCGGCGATCAAACTCGCGATCAGGGGGACCCACAATTTCGACATGACCTCAAGACTCCTGGAAGCTATAGGGCCGGGCCTTGCTGGAGCCCGGGCGATGTTCGCCTCCATGCGATATGCAGATCGGTCGTGAATGCGGCCAGAACATGGTGACGGAGCGTCGGCAATTTGAAATCGGCATCACTTGTTGATCGCTACCTCGCCCGCTTGATCGCAGTGCCGTTGATTGCCAGCCTGGTAATCGCGGCGATGCTGCTCTTGCTCGAGAAGATGCTGCGCCTGTTCGACTTCGTCGCGGAAGAGGGCGGACCGGTCAGCGTCGTGTGGCGGATGCTCGCCAACCTCATTCCCGAATATCTCTCGCTCGGCATCCCGATCGGGCTGATGCTGGGCATATTGCTGGCGTTCCGCCGGCTCGCGACCTCGTCCGAGCTCGACGTCCTGCTCGCCTGCGGCTTCTCCTACCGCCGGCTGCTGCGCGTCCCCTATATCTTTGCGATCGTCGCGGCACTCGTGAACCTCGCCATCGTCGGCTTCCTCCAGCCTTATTCGCGTTACGCCTATGAAGGCCTCCGCTACGAATTGCGTACCGGTGCCCTGGGTGCCTCGATCAAGGTCGGAGAGTTCACCAAGCTCGGAAAAAATATGACCGTGCGGATCGAGCGCAGCCAGGAAGGCGGCCGCCAGCTGTCGGGCATCTTCGTGATGGCGCAGGGCAGCGACGGCAAGGAACTGGCGGTCACCGCCGAGCATGGCCGCTTCATGGCGACGGACGATCCCAACACGATCATCTTCCGTTTGAAGAACGGCACGCTCGTCCATGACGCGCCCAATTTCCCGGTGCCGCGCGTGCTCGCCTTCGAGAGCCACGATCTGCCGATCGACCTGCCCAAGGAAGAGGCCTTCCGCCAGCGCGGCGGGCGCGAGGAGCTGACGATCCCCGAACTGGTCAAATCAAGCCGCAATCCGGCCGAGAAGAAGGATCGCGCCAAGAGCCAGGCCGAATTCCATTTCCGCGTGACCGAGGTCGCGACCATGTTCCTGCTGCCGTTGCTGGCGGTGGCGCTGGCGGTGCCGCCCAAGCGCTCGACGTCGGCATTGGGCGTGTTCCTGTCGATCGTGATGATCGTGACCTATTACAAAGTGAACGAATATGCCGAGGCGCTCGGCGGGCGCGGCCATATCAGCCCGATCATCGCCTTGTGGACGCCCTTCATCCTGTTCGCGGCTTTGATCTGGTGGATGTACCGCACGATCGCCACCGTGCCGGGCGGCCAGCCGATCGGCGCGCTCGAACGGCAATTCGCCAAGCTCGGCGGCTTTGTCCGGCGCTGGTTCAGCCGCTCCAACCGCCGGGTTGTCGCGCCGTGAAGATCAACGTCTCCTTCTTCGCCTCGCGCACCATCACCTGGTATATGGCGCGGCTGTTCGTCGTGCGCTCGTTCGCGGTGCTGGCGGGCCTCGCGATCATCCTGATGGCGCTCGATCTGCTCGGCGAATCCGGCGATATCCTGGCCTATCCCGGCAACGGCGACGCGCAGCTGTGGTATTATGTCTCGCTGCGGCTGCCGCAGATCATCTCGCGCTTCCTGCCTTTCTCGGTGCTGCTCGGCACGCTGATCACGCTCGCGACGATGAACCAGAATAGCGAGATCATCTCGATGAAGGCGGCGGGCATTTCGGCGCATCAGATTCTCGCGCCGTTGATCGTCGCCAGCCTCGGTATCGCCGCCTTGTCCTTCTGGTTCAACGACCATGTCGTGGCGCGCGCGACCAACATCCTGACCGCGTGGGAGGATGTCGATTACGGGCCGGTTCCGCAGACGCATGGCGTGGTCAACAACGTGTGGGTCCGCGCGGGCGAGGATCTGATCCACGCCACGCAGGTGACCGGGCGCGGCCCGACCACGGTGCTGCATCACGTGACCTATTATGACCGCACCGGCGACCGGCTGACCGCGGTCGTCAGCGGATCGGGCGCGGTCGCGGCCGACGGCGGGTGGCGGATGAGCAATGCCCGCATCTTCGACGTGACGGCGGGGAAGATCAGCACGCGGCCGACCCTGATGTTCGCGCCGGGCGTGGCGGCCGACCGCTTCACGCTGGCCGACGTCAATGCCGACGGCCTGTCGTTCAAGGCGCTCTATCGCGCGATCGACGATCTGCACGCCGCCGGCCGGCCGACCGTCTCGCTCGACACGGTGCTGTGGCACAAGATTTCGGGCGCGTTGTCGGCGGTTTTGATGCCGCTGCTGGCGGGCGTGGCGGGCTTCGGCCTGGCGCGGTCCGGCGTTCTGTTCATCCGCGCCGTGATCGGCATGGCGCTGGGCTTCACCTATTTCGTGGCCGACAATTTCGCGCTCGCGATGGGCAATATCGGGGCCTATCCGCCCTTGCTCGCCGCGTGGGCGCCGTTCCTGTTGTTCCTGCTGATCGGCGAAGCGGTGCTGATCCGCACCGAGGAATGATCTGAGGTCAGGCGGTCGGCGCGCCGAGCACGACCAGCCCCATCTTGGCGAGCCGGGCGACCGCGTCCGTGACGCTGTACAGATCCTGTCCGGATGCGGCGACGATTTCGCCGACCGTGCACGGCCGGGCCAGCGCCCCCAGCACCGCCGTCACCAGCTCCGCCGGCGGATTGGAAAAAGCGAACAGCGGGTCGCGCGCCATCGCCTCGAAACCGGCAAGGCCGGCGCCGGGGGCGGCTTCGACCATTGTATGCGTGGTTATGAGCGCGGTCGGATAATGCGCGAACAGCGCGTAGGGATCGGGCGCGATCGGATGGTGAAGCGGCGCGGCTGCGATGCGGGCGATCCATTCGGGTTCGCGCGCATGCGCCGCGCGGATCGCCGCCAGTTCCTCCCACAGGGCCAGATAGCGCGGATAGAGGATCGACCAGTCATAGTCGCTGCGGACCCGCGCGCGTCCGGCCGCACCCATTTTGGCGCGTAGCTCCGCATCGCCCACCAGATCGCTCAGCCGGTCGTTCAGCTGGCGCTGATCGATCGAGATCGCGCCGCCCGCGCGCACCAGATACATGTCGAAATTGCCGGTATGCGTTTCGTGATCGCGCGCGATCATGTCGTCGGCGGTCGCAGGCGGCGCCCAGCTGCGGATGCGAAAGCCGTCGATCCCGTCGCGCACCGTGTCCTTGTAGCCGTTCCAGTCGGACACCACGACCGGCAGGCCCGCCGCCATCGCCTCGACCGGGGTCAGGCCGAACGTCTCCTGGATGCTGTCGGCGAGCGAGACGAACAGGTCGGCCGCCTGCCAGCTCGCTGCATAAGCAGGGAAGTCGTTGCCATCGACGAACAACGGACGGACGTCCGGGCTGAATTTGGCCGCCGCGTCGCGGTAGAGCCGCGCGATCGCATCGTTGAAGAAGCTGCCCGCCTGGATCAGCACGATCTTGTGGCCGGTGCGTTCGTGCGCCGCCTGCAGCCCGCGCAGCATGCTCACCGGATGCGCCTTGCCGCTGAACGACAGGCGGCCGGCGTAGAGCGCCACGATTTCGTCCTCGGCGATGCCCAGCCGCTGCCGCGCGGCCGCGCGCGCCGGGTCCGATGTCGCGAAATCCTCGGCGTGGACGCCGAGCGGAATGATAGGAAGCTGGAAGTGGGGCGGCTTTACCGGCTGGCCGATCCGCCAGCTCAGATAATCGGCGTGCTGGGTGAGCGCGTCGCGAACCAGCGTCAGCGCGGCCTGCGACGTGCAGACCAGAGCGTCCCACGGCATGATCGGCGTCGTCAGCAGATCGAACAGGTGGCGCAGCGACAGCTCGCTGCTCAGCGTATGGGTGACGCCGCACAGGCTGTAGGCGGCGAGCCCCTGCCGCAGCCGCAGCGCCGCCGATATGTCGATCGCGCTGTCCGGGCGGTAGAGCGTGCCGGCTTCGGCCAGTAGATCGAGCCGGACGGCGGGGATCCAGTGCGGCCGCACCGTCGGGTCGAGGCCGGTCACGGTCTGCGCGAACAGATCGAACGATTGCTGGGATGGCGTATAGGCGCTCAGCGTGCCGCCCGGCGACGCCGCGACCGCTGCACGCAGGAAGCCGTTACCGGCGGATTGCCGGCCCATCAACTTGGCCCGATCGAGCAGGTATCCGTCCGGTTCGAACAGGATGGCGGCTTGCATCCTTGCTGCCTAGCAGGACGAACCGCCGCGTCCAATCGATCGACCCAATCGGCCCGCAATGTCCGTTTCGATCAGGATTTCGCCGCGGCCCGCTTTAAATATGCGGCGTCCGCGCGTATATCGCGGGGACCCGCGGCATCTCGCCGCCAGAGGAGAATGCGTTATACCACCGCCCATGATGCCGCGCCGCCCGCTGGGCGCGCCGCCGATGCCGCTGAACGGCCCCCGTTACAACGAATTCATCTCGAGCCAGAAGGTGCGGGTGATCGACGAAAACGGCGAGAATCTGGGCGTGATGTATACGCGCGAAGCGATGGCGCAGGCGCAGGAGATCGGGCTCGACCTGGTCGAGGTTTCGCCCAACGCCGATCCGCCGGTCGCCAAGTTCCTGGATGTCGGAAAATACAAGTACGAGACCCAGAAGAAGGCGAACATCGCCCGCAAGAGCCAGAAGACGCAGGAGATCAAGGAGATCAAGATGCGTCCGAACATCGATGACCACGATTACGACACCAAGATGAAGAAGGTGTTCGAGTTCATCGAGGAAGGCGACAAGGTGAAGGTCACTTTGCGCTTTCGCGGCCGCGAAATGGCGCATGGCCAGCTCGGCATGCAGGTGCTCCAGCGCGTCCAGGTCGACGTCGCCGAAGTCGCTAAGGTCGAACAGCATCCGCGCATGGAAGGCCGCCAGATGCTGATGGTGATCGCACCGAAGTGAGGCGCGGTTCATCGCGAAGATAAAGAAGGGCGGGGCTGCGGCTCCGCCTTTTCTTGTTTCAGGCGCGGGATCGGCCCGCTTGCCAGATCGCGCGGCCTTGCCCATATGCCCGCCCGGGAGTCGGGCGGACGGCGTCGTCGCCAACCTGGTCAGATCCGGAAGGAAGCAGCCACAACGATTTCTCGTCGGGTCGTTCCGGCTCCCACTATTTTCGCGAATGTAGATCCCGAAGCGATCGACCGCGTAATTCCAACAATTCGAAAAGAGCATATGCCCCGCGCAAATCCTCCCCCGCCAGGGGGAGGTGGTGCCGAAGGCGACGGAGGGGGCGGCAGCTTTGTTTGGATGGGGCACGCAGCGCCCAGCCAGCTCTCCGCCGAACGTCGAGGCTCACCGCCGTCCTCCCCCTCCGTCAGGCTGCGCCTGCCACCTCCCCCTGGCGGGGGAGGATTGGAACGGAAAAAATTCGCGCGCATGTCACAAGACGCGGCGCTGTCTCGTCAGGTCTCCGTCAACCCAAGGAGATCGACCATGAAACCCCGTCTTATTCCGTTCGTCGCCGCCCCGCAGCAGATGCAGGCGTTCGTCGATTTCAGCACGGCCATGGCCAAGGACGGCGTCGAGCCGTCGCTCGCCGAACTGGTCAAGATCCGCGCCTCGCAGATCAATCACTGCGCCTTCTGCCTTCACATGCACACGCGTGAAGCGCTGGCGCAGGGCGAGAGCGAGCTGCGGCTGACGATGCTCGCCGCGTGGGAGGAATCGCCGCTTTATACCGACCGCGAGCGCGCGGCGCTGGCCTGGACCGAGGCCTTGACGCTTCTGCCCGAGACGAGTGCCCAGGATGACGTCTATGCTGAACTCCAGGCGCATTTCACGCCTGAGGAGCAGGTGAAGCTCACGATGCTGATCGGCATCATCAACGCCTGGAACCGCTTTGGCGTCGGCTTCCGCGGTGTCCATGCCGTGCCGCACGCCGAGAAGGCCGCGGCATGAGTGACGGCCCGGACTCCCTTGGCGCGGCGGCGGATTTCGATCCGTTGCGTCCGCGGCTGATCCGGGTCGCCTACCGCATGCTCGGATCGATGGCGGATGCGGAGGACGTGGTACAGGACGCCTTCCTCCGCTGGCTCGCGACCGATCGCGACGCGGTGCGTGAGCCGGAGGCGTTCCTGCGCCGCGTCGTCACGCGGCTCTCGCTCGATCAACTGAAGTCCGCGCGCGTGCGGCGCGAGACCTATCTCGGCGAATGGCTGCCCGAGCCGATATTGGAGGCGGAGCCCGTGGAAGACGTGACCCTGCCCCTGCTGATCGCGCTCGAACGCCTGTCCCCGCTCGAACGCGCGGCTTTCCTGCTGCACGACGTGTTCGGGCTGGATTTCGACGAGGTCGCGCAATCGATCGACCGCGATCCCGCCGCCTGCCGTCAGCTCGCCGCCCGCGCCCGGACGCATGTGCAAAGCGACCGGCCGCGCTACACGGTCGAGAAGTCGCGCGGGCTGGAACTGGCGGCGGCCTTTTTCCAGGCGTCGCGCGGCGGCGACATGGAGCAGCTCCAGGCGATATTGGCGCAGGACGTGTCCTCGCATGCGGACGGCGGCGGCAAGCGGCCCGCGGGCTATCTGCCGATCTTCGGTATCGACAATGTGATGAAGCTCCAGCGCTCGTTGGTACGCCTGTACGGTGGAGGCCAGTCCGAACTGGTGAGCTACGGCTTCGTCAACGGCCTGCCCGGGTTCGTCACGCGCGAGGCAGACGGCATATTGCAAACGACCGCGTTGCTGATCGTGGATGGGCGGGTTCACGCTATCTATGTGATGCGCAATCCCGACAAATTGGGGCATCTCGGCGAGGGCAGGGTGCACTGACGCCTTTCGCTCGGGCGGCATCACGGGCGTCCTGTGAGAGCCCGATTCACGTCATCGAGGAAGCGCGTGCGCTTCCACCGATGACGATCAGGCTCTAGAGTGCCCGCAATGTCCGACTCCTTCGATCTTGGCGAACCGCCGCAGCCCAAAGCAAGCGGCGCCTATCGCGTGCTCGCGCGCAAATATCGTCCGCAGCGTTTCACCGAGCTGATCGGGCAGGACGCGATGGTCCAGACGCTCGGTAATGCGATCAGCCGCGACCGGCTGGCGCATGCCTTCCTGCTCACCGGCGTGCGCGGGGTCGGCAAGACCTCGACCGCGCGGCTGATCGCCAAGGCGCTGAACTGCATCGGCCCGGACGGGACCGGCGGCCCGACGATCGATCCGTGCGGCGTGTGCGAACCGTGCGTCGCGATCGCCGAGGGACGGCATATCGACGTGGTCGAGATGGACGCCGCCAGCCACACCGGCATCGACGACATCCGCGAGATCATCGAGGCGGTGCGCTATTCGGCGGTCTCCGCGCGCTACAAGGTCTACATCATCGACGAGGTCCACATGCTGTCGAAGGCGGCCTTCAACGGCCTGCTCAAGACGCTGGAAGAGCCGCCGGCGCATGTGAAATTCCTGTTCGCGACGACCGAGGTCAACAAGGTGCCGGTGACGGTGCTGTCGCGCTGCCAGCGCTTCGACCTGAAGCGGATCCCGGCCGACCTGCTCGCCGCGCATTTCGCGCGTGTCACCCAGGCCGAGCAGGTCGAGGCCGAGCCCGAAGCGCTCGCCCTGATCGCGCGCGCGGCCGAAGGCTCGGTCCGCGACGGCCTGTCGATCCTCGACCAGGCGATCGCGCATGCCGATCTCGGCGGGGAAGGGGTCAAGGCGGCGCAGGTGCGCGACATGCTCGGCCTGTCCGATCGCGGCGCGATCCGGCGGCTGTTCGCGGCGATGATCGCCGCCGACGTACCCGCCGTGCTGGATGCGGTCGAGCAGCAGGATGCGCTCGGCGTCGAGCCGGTCGCGTTGCTGCGCGGGCTGTTGGAAGTGGTCCATGGCGTGACCCGCGCCAAGGCGGGTGGGGCGGAGGATCCCGCACTCAGCCAGGAAGAACGCGAAGCCTATGCCGACTGGGCGAGCCGGATGGGTTACGCCACGCTCCACCGCCTGTGGCAGCTTTTGCTCAAGGGCCATGCCGAAGTGCTGGCCGCGCCGCATCCGCGCGAGGCGGCCGAGATGGCGCTGCTGCGCGTCGTCCATGCGAGCCAGCTGCCCGATCCGGGCGAGCTCGCGCGGCGGCTGCAGGCGGGTGAGGTAATTGCGGCCCCGGCTGCTGCCCCGGTGCCCGCGCCATCGCCCGCCGCCGAACCGCAGGCGCCGTTGCTGGCTTTGCCGCGCGATTTCGCGGCGCTGATCACGTTGCTCACCGACAATGGCAAGCCGCATCTGGCGCAGCAACTGCACGATTATGCGGGGCTGATCGCCTATGAACCGCCGCGCCTCGCGCTCAAGCCGGTCAAGCCCTTGTCCGGCGATTTTGCGCGCGATCTCGCCGCCAGCCTGAGGCGGCTGACCGACGCGGTGTGGGATATCGAATTGAGCGATGCGCCGGCGGAGCCGAGCCTGTTGCAGCAGGAACAGGCCGCCGCTTCGGCCGCGCGCGACGAAATCCTCAATGCGCCGATGGTGGCGTCAGTGCGTTCGGTCTTTCCGGACGCCGAACTGATTGATGAGACGCGGAGTATGTCGTGATGGACATGAATGAGTTGATGAAGGCGGCGCAGGAAGCGGCGCAGAATATCCAGAGCCAGATGGCCGATGCCCAGGCCGGGCTCGACAAGATCGAGGTCGAAGGCATGGCCGGCGGCGGACTGGTCCGGATCAGGGCGACCGCCAAGGGCCGTATCCTGGGCGTGGATATCGACGACAGCCTGCTGCAGCCCTCGGAGAAGCAGATGCTGGAGGATCTGGTCGCGGCCGCGATCAACGATGCGCGCGCCAAGGCGGATGCCGCCGGCAATGCCGAGATGAGCAAGATGAGCGCGGGCCTGCCGCTGCCGCCGGGGTTCAAGCTGCCTTTCTGAGGGCGGCTTCAGGCGAAGCGTTTCGCCGTCGGTCGGAGCGCGAACGGGTCGCTGATCAAGTTGTAAATAAAGGTTAAAATCGACCTGACCGATCGGTCAGATCGAAAGAAAGAATGCGCCCCCGTCACGGTTGACCTATAGGGAAAGCATGAGGGCTGTACCCTCCTGTTTGTTGCGTCCGAGGTTTCCGCGTGAAGTTGCGTTTTTTGTTCGTCCGCGCAGCGGCCGGAACGCTTGCCGTCGGCAATGCGTCTCCGGTCAATGTGCCTTTCGCCGTGCAGGCGCAGGTGGCTGAAGCCGCCTCCGCCGACGCGCCGGCGCATGCGGCGACACGCCTGGCTTCGATCGCACCGCGCGGCGACGTCGATGTGGACGCGGGCGACCTCCACCACGATGTCCGGCTCAAGATCGGCGCCGATGGGGAACTGCCGTGCGACAGCGGCGAATGGGCCAATAACAGCCTGTTTGGTCCGCGCGCGCAGGTGTTGGCCGCGCTCGGCCTCAAGCCGGAAGGTTCGCATGAAACGGGTCGGGCGACGGCGCTGGCGGACGCGCTCGGCGACAAGCCGACCGGCGATGCCGAGTCGAGTGCGTTCGGATCGATCTTCGGCAACGCGCCGTCCTCGGGCGGTCTGGGCGACCTTCTCGGTCTTGGCGGGGGTGGCGGGACATCGGGCACCGGCGGTCCGGGCGGCGGCACCGGCGGCACGGGTGACGGCGGCACGGTGATCGGCGGCGGGACCACGATCGGCGGCGGCACTTCGCCCGGCGGTCCGACCGGCGGGACCGGAACCACAGGCGGCACCGGTACGACGGGCGGACCGACCGGCGGCGGCACGGACGGCGGCACCGGCACCATCGGCGGCGACCCGACCGATCCGGTTACGGGTGGCGGCACGCCGCCGCCGGGCACTTCCGGCGGCGGGACGACAGGCGGCATCACGCCTCCGCCGATTGGCCCGATCCAGCCGATCAATCCGGGCGGGGGCGGCGGACATGGCGGCGGCGGCGACAATTCCACCGGCCAGCAGCCTACTCCACCCGTCGTCGCAGGAGCGGTGCCTGAGCCGGCAAGTTGGCTGACGATGCTGTTCGGCTTCGGCCTGATCGGCGGAATGTTGCGCAGGCGCCGTCCGATCACGGCGTGAAACGATAAATTCTCGATCGGTTACGGAGCCGTAACCACCACATAGTAATGTTGCTTTGAAGGTATTGCGAATGACCATGATCAAGCTCGGCTTCGGCCTTCTGTCCGGCGCGCTGCTGGCGACGATGGCGTCGGCAGGCGGCGTGACCGTCGGCGTCGAGGCGCCCGGCGCCCAGTCCACCTCGGTCGCACTGAGCGGCAAGCAGGTTGCGACGTTCGACGGCTTCAACGGCTATATCGGCGGCGGTACCAACATCTTCGCTGGCGCGCCGATCAGCGGCACGATCAGCAATGGCGGTTTCAACACCTGGGACGCGAACGTCTATGGCGGCGCGGATGCCACCGGCAAATATGCGACGGTGTTCTACCCCACCACGATCCGTCTCTCGTCGCCCGTAACCTATGCCGGCCTGTGGGCCTCGGCGATCGACGGCGACTTCACCACCTCGCTCGGCAACACGGTCGCGCTGTACAGCGGCGACACCTTGCTTGGCAGTTATGCGCTCAAGCCGGCTTTGGCAGGCACTGCGGGCGCCTATGGAGGCAACCCCAACGCGGCCTATCTCGGCCAGGATGCCGGCGAGCCTTTCGCTTTCTTCGACTTCACCAGCACGATCGCCTTCGATCGCATCGACATAATCGAAAATGGCGGCGGCGGCTTCGAGCTCGACAATATCACGATCGGCAATGCGATCGGCCACCATGGCGGCGACAATTCGACCACGGCGGTGCCCGAGCCTGCAAGCTGGGCGATGATGCTGGTCGGCTTCGGCGCGATGGGCGCAATCATGCGCACACGCCGCAAGGCAGCGACCTTCGCCTGACCTAAGCCTGATCGTTATTGGCGGTGGCGCGGAGCGCCGTCGTCGATAGCGTGAATCAGGCCGTTCGCGATGCAATCGGCTGGGCTCAGGCCCCCCCGGACCCCTTATATTCGATGATCGTCGGCGCCTTCGCCGCAGCGCGCGTGCGGCGATAGAGCAGCACGCCGCTCAGTTGCGGCAGCTTGCCCAGCATCAGGAAGAAGGCGCTGGCAAAGGCGAAGCCGAACGGTTCGCCCGATCGGTATTTGCGCCAGCCGATCCGCGCCACCTGGAGCGGATACACCAGCAGCAGGAGCGAAGCGCCCCAGCCGAAGGCCGGGCGCAGCAGGGCCGCGAGCGCCAGCAGCACGATCAGGCCCGGCAGGACGCCGCCCCACAGGGTGATGCTGCTGACCTGCGCGCGCCAGCGCGGCTCGGCACTGTGGCGCTGGTGCAATTCGGCGAAGGCATGGCCGCTGCGCTTCGAGCGGCGCCAATATTGCGAGAAATGCGTCATCGCCGCGTCGTGGCGCGTCATTTCGACGCCGATCCGCCGAATCCGCCAGCCCGCCTGGCGCAGGCGCAGGCAGAGATCGGGCTCCTCGCCCGCGATGATGTCGCCATTGTAACCGCCCGCCTTGAGCAAAGGCGCTAGCCGGAACAAAGCATCGCCGCCGCAGGAACGGGCGTCGCCGACCGGCACGTCCCACTCCTCGTCGCACAGCCGGTTGTAGATGCTGCGATCGGGGAAGCGCTCGCGCCGCCGGCCGAACACCACCGCCAGATCGGGCTCGTCGACAAAAGCCGCGAGCGCGGCGTCGATCCAGCCCAGGTCGAGCTCGCAATCGCCATCGACCATCTGCACGAAATCGAGCTTGCTCGTGGTGAGACGTTCGAGCCCGGCATTGCGCGCGCGCGCGGCGGTGAAACCCTTGCTGGTATCGAGTGCAACCGTTTGAAAACCCATGCCCTCGGCGAAAGCAACGCTGCCGTCGCTCGATCCGGAATCGACATAGACGACGTCGCTGCCGGGCGGGATCGAGCGCAGGCAGGCCTTGAGCCGTTCGCCTTCGTTGCGGCCGATCACGACCACGCCGACGCGGGCTTCGGAAATAGGGGCTCGGCTCACGTCCACGGCATTAGGCGAAGCGAACCGCCAATCGCGAGAAGAATTTCCGTTGCGCCGCGGCATAGGTTCAGGGACAGGGAAAGGGCATGACGGACGCTCCGCCCCGCACCAGCGCCATTGCCTATGTCGCGGCACGGCTGCCGACGCTTTCGGAAACCTTCGTCTATCGCGAATTGATGGGCCTGCGTTCGCGCGGCCGGACGATCGTGCCGGTGACGGTGCGCAAGCCGGTCGGCCCCTTTGCCGATCCCGCGCTCAATGCCCTCGCCGGGGAGGCGACGCGGGTCTATTCCTGGCGATCGGCGCTGGCGCTGGTTCCTGCATTCCTGATCCGCCCTTTGGCATTCATGCGTATATACGATGAGGCGTGTGCGGTTGATCTTGATAGCGCCAAGGCCCGCTTAAAGTTCATGTTCCAGGCCTGGATGGGGCTGGCGACGGCTTTTCGCTTGAGGGGCAGGGGCATCGGCCATGTCCACGCCCATCTCGCCAACACCCCGGCGACGGTTGGACTCTATCTGGCGCGCGGGCTGCGGGTGCCATTCAGTTTCACCGGCCACGCCAACGATCTGTTCGTCCATCGCGAGGCTTTGCAGTTCAAGCTGGAGGAAGCGGCGTTCGTCTCCTCGATCAGCCGCTGGCATCAGCGCTTTTATGACGACATCGCGCCGGGCGGATCGCGGCCGGTGATCCGCTGTTCGGTGACGATGCCCGAACTCGCCGGCGACGGCGCAAATATCGTCTCGGTCGGCCGGCTCGTCCCCAAGAAGGGTTTCGACCTTCTTATCAAGGCCTTCGCCAGGCTCGATCGGGCGGGGCAACGGCTGATCATTGCCGGCGACGGGCCAGAACGTCGGGCGCTTGTCGCGCTCGCCGAGGCGGAGGGCGTCGCCGATCATGTCGATTTCCTCGGTTCGAGGCCGCATGCGGAAGCGCTGGCGGTGATCCGGTCGGGGGCGGTGTTCGCACTGCCGTGCCGCACCTCATCGACCGGCGACCGCGACGGCATTCCGGTCGTGTTGATGGAGGCGATGGCGGCGGGAAAACCCGTGATTGCCGGGCGCCTGGAGACGATCGCCGAACTGGTCGAGGACGGAAACAGCGGCCTTCTGGTGCCGCCAGACGACGTCGCGGCATTAACCCGGGCTTTGCAGGCGCTGGTGGATGATCCGGCGAAAGGCAGGAAAATGGGGTTGGCGGGGCGCAAACGGGTCGCGGAAGAGTTTTCCGACGCGATCAATTGGGACCGGCTGGAAGCGGCGATCGATGCCGCCAAGGACAAGAAATGACCGAAAAGCGCCAGACTTATTGCATCGTCAGCCCGGTACGCGACGAAGAAAAATATATGCGGCGCACGCTGGTTTCGGTCGTGAACCAGAGCGTGAAGCCCGATCTGTGGGTCATCGTCGATGACGGATCGACCGATTCAAGCCCGCAAATCCTGGCCGAATACGCCGCGAAATACCCGTTCATCCGCGTCATCCAGCGCCAGAATCGCGGCAAAAGGCGCGTCGGCGGGGGCGTGGTCGAGGCGTTTTACGAGGGCTGGGCGGTGGCCGAGCCGTACAAGCACGACTTCCTGACCAAGCTCGACATGGATCTGGAACTGCCGCGAGGGTATTTCGAGGGCCTGTTGGCGCTTATGGCGGCCGATCCCAGGCTCGGGACGGTGTCGGGCAAGGCCTATTATCCGGGCCCGTCCAACATTTCGGAGGGCTTCGAAGGCGAGCTGATCAGCGAGCATATCGGAGACGACGTGTCGCTTGGCATGACCAAATTCTGGCGCCGCGAGATGTTCGAGGAGATTGGCGGGCTGGTGCCGCAGGTGCTGTGGGACGGCATCGATTGCTACAAGGCGCGGATGCTTGGCTGGAAGGCCTATTCGGTCGATGAGCCGGCTTTGCGCTTCCTCCATCTCCGCCCGATGGGATCGAGCGACAAGGGCATCATCACCGGCCGCATCCGGCTCGGCACCGGCCAGTGGATGATGGGATCGTCACCCGCCTTCGTGTTCGCCAGCGCGGTCCATCGCGCGCGCCATCGCCCGTTCGTGATCGGCGCGCTCGCGACGCTCTGGGGCTGGGCCAAGGGCGGGCTGACCGGCCAGCCGCGCATCGCCGATCCAGGCTTCCGCAAGCATCTGCGCGGTTACCAATGGTCCTTCCTGATGCGGGGCCGGCATGGGGCGATGCGGCGGGCGGATGCAGAGGGCGAGGCGCGGTGGAAGGCGGCGCATCCGGGCCGGTTGGGGAACTAACCTTCCCTTTGTCATCCCCGCGCAGGCGGGGATCCATATTCTTGAACGTCCCGCTTCTATCGATGCGGAAGAGTTTATGGATTCCCGCCTTCGCGGGAATGACGGAAGATCAGTGCAGGCAGCGATCGTACCCGCCGCGCTGGATCATGCCGATCCGGCCCTGGATGCGGTTGCCGTAACGCAGCACCCGGCCGCTGGGATCGACCGCCGCGCGCTCTTCCGGCTGGGGCAGGACGGCGGCGATCCGCGCCGCCTCGACCGGGGTCAGATGGCTCGCATCATGGTGGAAATAACGCTGCGCGCCGGCATTGGCGCCATAGGTGTAAATCCCCGTCTCGGCGACGTTGAGATAGACTTCCATGATCCGGTGCTTGCCCCAGATATGTTCGATCAGGACGGTGAACCACGCCTCCAGCCCCTTGCGGAGGTAGGATCGGCCCTGCCACAGGAAGACGTTCTTCGCGGTCTGCTGGCTGATGGTCGATCCGCCCCGTAACTTCTTGCCGGCCTGGTTGCCCTGATAGGCTTTCTCGATCGCCTTCAGATCGAAGCCGTGGTGCCCGCAGAAATTGCCGTCCTCGGCCGCGATCGCGGCGCGCGCCATGTCGGGGTCCATCCGCGACAGCGGCATCCAGCTCTTGTTGACCAGGTGGCCCTGCGCGACGTCGCCCAGCTGGGTGAGCGTGATCGGTGGCGGCACGAAACGGTAGATAACCACCATCAGCAGCGACAGCAGGATGAAGCCGATGACGAGGCGCAGGATCCAGCCGAGGATGCGGCGGGGCCAGGAGCGGCGACGGGCGGAATTACGCGAGCGCGCGAAGGAGACCATGACCCCCATCTAGCCGATAGCGCGCCGCTGACAAACGGCGCATGAGATGGGGCGGTGCGCACGTTGTGGGACGCGTATGAAGATCGTCATTCTTGGGTTGGTTCTGCTCGCGTCGCCGGCCTTGGCCGAGGACAAGTTGCGCGATCTGTGTGCGGAGCGGCCGGGCCTCGATACGCCCGCCTGCACGGTCGATCCCGGCCATCTCCAGGTCGAGCTCGGGCTGGGCGACTGGACGCTCGACAAGCAACCCGGCAGCCGCACCGACACGCTCGTCCTGGGCGATATTTCGGCGCGTTACGGTGTGGGCGACAGCACCGAGCTACGGCTGGGCTGGACCAGCTACGGCCATAGCCGCACGCGCGACACGGCCACCGGCGCGGTCGATCGCCTGTCCGGCACCGGCGATATGACGATCGGCCTCAAGCAGAATGTGATGAGCCCGAGCGGCGACGGTTTTTCGGCGGCGTTGCTGCCTTCGGTGAGCCTGCCGACCGGCAAAAACGGGATTGGCGCGGGCGATTGGGGGGCAGGGCTGCTGATCCCGGTCAGCTACGATTTGACCGAGCAACTGACGCTGGAGGCGACGCCCGAGCTGGACGCGGCGGTCGATGGCGACGGCAAGGGCTGGCATGCGGCGTATGGCAGCGCGGCGGGGCTGGGCGTGAAGCTCAGCGAGAAATGGAGCATGTCGGTCGAAGGCCAGTTGATCCGCGACCGCGATCCCGACGGGCATTCGACCCAGGCGCTGGCGGGCGCCTATCTCGCGTGGCAGCCGAAGGACCGAATCCAGCTCGATGCCGGTGCGCAGGCCGGCCTGAACCACGCCACGCCGGACGTGGAATTGTATTTCGGGATCAGCGAGAAGTTCTGAACGGGAGACGAAGCGTCGTGCGGAAAATGGATGGGTTCATTCCGGCGCTTTGCCTAGCGCTCGCTATACTGGCGGCGCCCGCGGCGGCTGCTTCCGATACGGTCGTGATCGACGGGCCTGCCGCGGATCAGGCGGCCTTGCACAAGACGCTTGAAGGTCTGCGCGACGGTTTCGCCACCGGCGATCTCGACAAGGTGATGGCCTATCACCACCCCGAGGTGGTCAAGGCGCTGGCCTATGATAAATATCTGGTCGGGCGCGACGCGTTGCGCGCCGACATGGCGGGGACGTTCAAGGCCTTCCGCCTCGAATTCGTCTCCGACGATGTCGAATCCTTCGTGGTGATCGGAGATGTCGCGATCGAGCAATCGCGCTTCGCGATCCGCGGAACGCCGCGGGCAGGGGGCGAACCCTTCCTGTTCCGCGGCCGTTCGCAAGTCATCTACCGGCGCTATGCCGGCAGTCCGTCCGGCTGGGCGACCTATCGCGAGATCATCCAGCCAGCCGGTTAGGCGGGCATCAGCCTCTTCTCGCCGGCGATGCGCATCATCGCCTTCTGCAGCTTGTCGAAGGCGCGCACTTCGATCTGGCGCACGCGTTCGCGGCTGACGCCATAGACCTGGGAGAGCTCTTCCAGCGTCTTGGGATCGTCGGCCAGGCGGCGTTCGGCGAGGATATGCTTCTCGCGGTCGTTGAGCGCGTCCATCGCCTGGGTCAGCATGTCATGGCGGACTTCCTTCTCCTGCGAGTCGGCAAGCCGCTCGTCCTGGAGCGGATCATTGTCGACCAGCCAATCCTGCCACTGCGCGTCGCCATCCTCGCCGACCATCACGTTGAGCGAGGTATCCCCGCCCATCGCCATGCGGCGATTCATCGAGGTGACTTCCTCCTCGCTGACGCCGAGATCGGTCGCGATCTTGGTGACATGCTCGGGCGAAAGATCGCCGTCCTCGAACGCGTCGATCTGGCTCTTCATCCGCCGCAGGTTGAAGAACAATTTCTTCTGGGCGGCGGTGGTGCCCATCTTCACGAGGCTCCACGAGCGCAGGATATATTCCTGGATCGAGGCGCGGATCCACCACATCGCATAGGTCGCGAGGCGGAAGCCGCGATCGGGCTCGAATTTCTTCACGCCCTGCATCAGGCCGATATTGCCTTCGCTGATCAGTTCGGACGCGGGCCCCGTAACCGCGATAACCCATCGCGATTTTCGCCACGAGTCGCAGATGCGAGGTGACGAGCTTCGCCGCCGCTTCAGGATCGCCATGTTCCTGAAAGCGCTTGGCGAGCATATATTCTTCCTCCGGCTGGAGGAGCGGAAACTTCCGGATTTCCGACAGATAGCGGTTGAGACTCTGCTCCCCGCCCAGCGCCGGAATGGTTGCCACCGCACGATTGCCGTTGGCCATAAAACTTAAATCTCCCTGGACCTTTTCGGTCCCGACCGTCACTTAAGAGGCGACGGATCGTCTAGATGTTCATACCGAAAGATGGCTGAACAGTTGCTGCATGTCGCCCGGCATGTTGCTTTCGAACGACAAAGCCTGGCTTGTCACCGGATGGATGAAGCCGAGCCGCGCCGCATGAAGCGCCTGGCGCCGGAAACCAAGCTCTTCCAACATTTGTCGATGGTCGCGAACCCCGCGCCCACCATAAACCTGATCGCCGAGCAACGCGTGCCCGATCGACGCCATATGGACGCGCACTTGATGCGTACGTCCGGTCTCTAACCGGCATTCCACCAGCGCCGCGCCGTCGAGCGGGGCCAATGTGGTGTAATGCGTCACCGCATGCTTGCCCTGGCTGGGGCTGACCACCGCCATCTTCTTGCGGTTGGTCGAGCTGCGGCCGAGATTGCCCTCGATCCGCCCCGCGGGCGGACGGGGGCGGCCCGCCACGATCGCCTTGTAGCGGCGATCGATGCTGTGGTCCGCGAACTGGGCTGCAAGACCTGCATGCGCACGGTCCGTCTTTGCAGCCACCATCAAACCCGACGTATCCTTGTCGATGCGATGGACGATCCCGGGCCGCTCGACCCCGCCGATGCCGGAGAGCGACCCCCGGCAATGGTGGAGCAGGGCATTGACCAACGTCCCGTCGAGATTGCCGCAGGCCGGATGGACCACCAGCCCGGCGGGCTTGTCGACGACGATCAGATGCTCGTCCTCGAACGCGATGACGAGCGGAATATCCTGCGCCTCGTTATGCGCCGGGGCCGGATTGGGGATCGCGACCGAGATATCGGGCGTGCCCGTAACCTTGGTGGCGGGATCGCGGACGATCTTGTCGCCGACCGTGACGTTGCCCGCTGAAATCAGGACTTTGAGCCGCTCGCGCGACAAGGTCGGGATGACCGCTGCAAGTGCGCGATCGAGGCGCCAGCCGGCCATTTCCGCCGGCATTACCGCCTGTTTTACCTGAACCCCCGCGTGCACTTTGCACGATATGGGGCGATGCGCGGCGTTTTCAAGGGGGCTTGCGGCTATCGATTCAATGGCGGACGACCGCCGGACCATTTATGATCCTCCGATGACGAAGAAGCCGCCGCCCCAGGTCAGCCAAACATCACTAAAGGCAGTCCTACGTCGCGGACTCGGCCTGATCACGACCGCCACCGCCGCCATTGAGGTTTTGTCTGCCTGGTTGATCGCGGGAGACAGAGCGCCAAATACGCGGTTGCTAGTAACGTCCTGTCTATTGGTTACAATCAGCGCAGCAGGAATGATGCTCGCTCTACGAACCGACGCGTCGAGATCAACCATTCTTACGGTTGTTTGCATGGCCGCATTCGCGCTTATGATCGGCGGCGCAACGCTATGGCTCTCAATTCCACCGGATCTGAAATAATCTGGACGGATAGCGGCGCGGCCGCTCAACGCTGGCGAGCTACTGCCGAACCTTATCCGGCCCCAGATAATCGTCGCCATAAACCGCGCGGCGCAGGTCGCGATGCAACGTCTGATCGTTCGGGCGGGTCTGCGCGAAAAAGACGGTGGTCAGCTTGTTGACCGGATCGACCCAGAACAGGGTCGAGGCGGCGCCGTCCCAGAAATATTCACCGATCGTGCCGCGCGCTTCCTGCGCGTCCTTCGGCTGGCCGACACGCACCGCGAAATCGAAGCCAAAGCCCATATTGCCCTTGCCCGGCAGCCAGCTGCGCTCGGTGGTGGCGGGATCGAGCTGGTTGGTGCTCATCAGCTTGACCGTTTCGGGCTGCAGGATCCGCACGCCGTCGAGGCTGCCCTGGCCGACCAGCATGCGGGCGAAGCGCATATAATCATCGATCGGACCGACCAGCCCGTAGCCGCCCGGCGTGAGCTTGCGCGGGGAGAAATTGACGCGACGCGACTCCGCATTGTCCTGCCGGACGATGGCGCCGCCTTCGGGCTTGCGCAGATACAGCGCGGCGAAGCGGGGGAGGCGGTCTTGCGGCTTGGTCCAGCCCGTCTCGCGCATGCCGAGCGGATCGAGGATGTGCTGGCGGACATAGGCCTCGTAGGGCTGGCCGCTCAGTGTCTCGACCAGCAACGCCTGCACGTCGGCGGCGACGCTGTAGCGCCACTCGGTGCCGGGATCGAACAGCAGGGGCAATTGGCCGAGCCTTTTGCCCATCTCGGTCAGATCATGATCGAGCCCGAGCGGATCGGCCTTCGAGAAGGCCTCGTCGGCGGGCTCGTGGCCCATGCTGGTGCCGTAGGAGAAGCCGGCGGTGTGGCGCAGGATATCGCGCACCAGGATCGGCCGGGTCGCGGGATGGAGCGTGCCGTCCTTGTCCATGATCTGCATGTGCGCGAATTCAGGCAGATATTTCGCGAGCGGATCGTCGAGCCGGAACTTGCCCTGCTCCCACAATTGCATCAGCGCGACGCCGGTGACCGGCTTGGTCATCGAGAATAGCTCGACCTGCGTATCGCGCGTCATCGGCAATTTGGCCTCGCGGTCGGCAAAACCGGCCTTGCCGAAATAGACTTCGCGTCCGTCCTGCCAGATCAGGGCCGACACGCCTGCGGCGCGCCCGCTGGAGATCATGTTGGCGAGCGCAGCGTCGATACGGCTTTTGTCGATCCGGACCGGTGCTGGCGTGGCGGCCGTGAGGGCAGCGCTGGCGAGGGGTGTAGGCGCGACCAGAAGACCTGCCAAACACGCTGCGACGATCCGGCGATCCATAGCACTCCCTTGTTTTATACCCTGCTTTGCAGGTTCGGGTGGAGTGATAGCAGAACGGTACGTGGGTGTGCATCACCGCGACCCCCGACTTTGGTCGCATATCGGGAATGGTGATCGGCGGGCTTTACCGCGGCTTCGACCCACAAGCTGCCTGCCTGTTTTACTCGTAGTACCCTGGCCGAAATGTGATCGCGGACATCACGAGTTGATCGAGGGCGCCCGTTGAGGACCAGACGCCTATCCCGAGCTTTGTTGAGGTCGCACCGCCCGGTTCGACGCTCAAATCGGGATCGAGCAAACGCAAGCGCTCGATGGCGTCTCCCATTGACACCCTCACGAGGGATGCGCCGTTCAGGGTCGGATCGCTGGGGCTCGAGAATTCCATGGCTTCCAAGAAATCGGCGCCATCGTAGTAAGCAAACACTCCCGCAGCCGCCCAATAGTCTGTCGGATTGCTGTCCGGTGAGCGCCTGAACTGCTGGTGGTCATTCCCGAAGAACGCTCGGACTCGTTCCTTGGATAACCCAAGCGGGAGCCCTTTCAACCCGCCACCAAGTTCGAATGCAAGTTCGGTCACGGCCCGACGATATGCGACTTCGCACGTCCAGCGCAACGACGCCTCCCCATCATTAGCGGACGGAAATCCGATCTCGTGTTAAACAGGTCCGATGGTCATGGAAATCGCCTCCGACATTCTGGACAGACTGCTCGCCGAGGCGGCAGCGACGCCAGAGCGCGAAGTGTGTGGTCTGCTGTTCGGATCGGCGGACCGGATCGAGGCGGCCGAATGGACGCCGAATGTCGCCGACGATCCCGACCGGATGTTCGAGATCGAACCCGCGTCCCTGTTCATGGCGATCCGGCTGGAGCGGCAGGGCGGGCCGCGGCTGATCGGCCATTATCATTCGCACCCCAATGGCAGCACCGAGCCGTCGCCGCGCGATCTGGCGTCGGCCGAGCCCGGCAAAGTTTGGCTAATCATCGGCGGCGGGGAAGCGCGATTGTGGCTGGCGGGGCACGGCGGATTCAGCGAAGCGCAAATGATTGTTAACCAGGATTGTGCTTCCACGGGCTAAACGCCAAAGCGCGTATCCCTTATCGGAGCCTTTCCCATGTCCGACAGCTCGGTCGAGTTCGCCAGTCTGCTCTGCTCGCGTCTGTGCCACGATCTGCTCAGCCCCGTCGGTGCGATGAGCAACGGGCTCGAACTGCTCGCCGACGAGGACGACCCCGACATGCGGGCGCGGGTGATGGAGTTGCTCGCCGACAGCGCGCGCGCGTCCGCCGACCGGCTCAAATTCTTCCGGCTCGCATTCGGCGCGGGCGGCGGCTTCGGCGAGACGCTCGCCGCCGATGAGGTCAAGAACGCGGTCGTCGGCCTGGTGCGCGGCAATCCACGGATCGAGCTTGGCTGGATGGTCGAAATCCCCGCAATCCCCAAGACGGCAGCCAAGATCCTGCTCAACCTGGCGATGGTCGCGTTCGACGCGCTGGTGCGCGGCGGGCGGCTCACCGTCGGGGTCGAGCAAGGCGAGGTCGTGGTGCGCGCCGAAGGGCCGCGGATCGTGCTCGATGCCGAAATCCGCGGGGTACTCGCGGATGGCGTGGGCGCGGTCAGCTCGCGCACCTCGGCCGCCTGGCTGATCCGCAAGCTCGCGGAAGAAGCCGGCGGCAGCATCGCGCTCGCCGATGGCGAGGACGGCGTATTGCTGCTGGCGGCGAGCCTGCCCGCCTGATTCCCACGGGGTTAGGGTTAAGCGCTTCTTTACCCCCGCCGTGCCACAGCCGTCCGGAAACCAACCGAACGGGTAAAACGTGGACGATCTTCTCACGGATTTCATTGCCGAAACGCGCGAGACGCTCGAAGCGCTCGCGGGCGAGATCGTTGCCTGGGAGGCGCAGCCCGCCGACAAGGCCCGGCTCGATGCGATCTTTCGCTTCGTCCACACCGTGAAAGGCAGCTGCGGCTTCCTCGATCTGCCCCGCCTGCAGCGGCTGAGCCATGCCGCCGAGGATTCGCTGGCCGATGTACGTGCGGGCGAACGGTCGCCGGACCAGGCCCTGGTGAGCGCGGTGCTGGCGATCATCGACCGGATCGGCGAGCTGACCGATGCGCTCGAAGCCAATGAGATTTTGCCCGAGGGCGAAGACGAATTCCTGATCGCCGCGCTCGCGCAGGACGCCATCACGTCCGTACAGGACGCGGCGGCGGCGGTCGCCAAGATCAATGTGCTGCCGGCGACCCCGCCGACGCGCACCGTATCGCGCAGCATCCGCCTGCCGGTCGAATTGCTCGACCGGATGATGGCGGGCGTGTCGGACATGGTGCTGGCGCGCAACGAATTGTCGCGCCTGCTGCGCGCGGCGGGCAATAACAGCGCGACCGACGTCGCGTTCGATCGGCTTTCGCAATGCGTCGGCGAGATGCGCGATGCGATCACGCGCACGCGCATGTCGCGGATCGACGCCCTGTTCTCCGCGCTGCCGCGCATGGTACGCGATCTTTCGGCCGAGCTCGGCAAGACCGTCCGGCTCGAGGTCGACGGCGGCGACGTCGAGCTCGATCGCGAGATGATCGAGATGATCCGCGATCCGCTGACGCATATCGTCCGCAACGCGCTCGATCATGGCATCGAGCATCCCGAAGACCGGCGCGCCGTGGGCAAGCCCGAATTTGGGCGCTTGCGCATCGGCGCGCGCCAGTCCGCCAACCAGATTTTGATCGAAGTCAGCGACGACGGTCGCGGCATCGATGGCGAGCGCGTCGTGCGCAAGGCGATCGCAGCCGGCCTCGTCACCGCCGAGCAGGCGGCGGCGATGAACTGGTCGCGCAAACTCGACCTGATCTTCGAGCCCGGCCTGTCGACCGCGAACGAAGTCACCGGCGTATCCGGCCGCGGCGTCGGCATGGACGTGGTCCGCGCCAATATCGAACGGATCGGCGGCACGGTCGATATCGAGAGTACGCCCGGCCAGGGCCTGCGCCTCGCGCTGCGGGTGCCGCTCACCCTGACGATCATCCCCGCGCTGACGATCAGCGTAGCGGGCACGCATTTCGCGATTCCGCGTTCGGCGATCGACGAGCTGGTTCGTCCCAAGGGCGATCAGGTTCGGCTCGAGCGGATCGGCGGCGAGCTGGTCGCCTTCATTCGCGGCGTGCGCCTGCCGGTGGTCGATCTCGGCCGCTTCATGGGGCTGACCGACAATCCCGAGCCGGCCTTGCTGGTCGTGCTGCGCGCGGGCGGCGGCGAGCGTTACGCGCTGGGCGTCGAAGCCGTGCACGATCATGAGGAACTGGTTGTGAAACCGGCCGCGCCCGCCTTGATGGCGAGCGGCGTCTATGCCGGCACCACCTTGCCCGACAATAGCCGCCCGATGCTGCTGCTCGATGTCGCGGGCATCGCCGCCGCGGCCGGCGTCCGCGTCGTCCACGAGGCGGTCGAGGAACAGCCGGTCGAGCGCTCCAAGATCAAGGTCGCCTTGCCGACCTTGCTGTTCCGCGATCTCGACGGCGTCACGCGCGGCGTACGCCTGGCTCTGGTCGAGCGGATCGAGGATGTCGCGACCGCGAGCGTGGTCGAGACCGGCGGTACGTTGATGCTGCCGCTTCAGGGGCGCCTGACCAGGCTTCATCGCGCCGCTGCTTTGCCGACCGGCGAACGGCTGCGCGTGCTGCGGCTCAGCGACGGTACGACGGCGATGGCCTATGCGATCGATCAGGTGATGGACGTGGTCGAAATGCAAAGCGAGATGGCGCCGACTTCGACGCCCGGTCCGGTCGCGGGGGTGGTGCTGCACGAAGGCAGCCCGGTCGAGATCCTCGATCCCTATTGGCTGTTCACCAATGCGATCACGCCCGCCAACGACGATTCGCCGATCTGCCTGGTGGCGGACTCCGAAGATCCCTGGGCGCGCGAGGTGCTCGCGCCTTTGCTCGGCCAGGCCGGCTATCGCGTCTTGTTCGCGGGCGAGCCCAATGAGGATCGGATTTCGGTGATCGTGACCAGCGGCGGCAGCGCGCCCGACGGTGTCGATGCGCCCGTAGTGCGACTACGCGGCACGCCTGACGGTACCGGCGACGAAAGCATCTACCGCTATGACCGCGACGGTCTGCTGCGCGCGTTGAGCCAGCATGTCGCAGGGGGGAAGTAAGATGGCGCTTTATCTGATCGCGCGGATCGCGGACGAGACGATCGCCTTGCCCGCCACCGAAATCGGATCGGTGGTCGAGGTCGACCAGATCGCCGCCGTGCCGCGCGTGCCCGGCCACGTCGCCGGCCTGTTCGCGCTGCGCAGCCGCGTGCTGACCGTGATCGACACCCGCGCCTCGCTCGAACTGGGCGCGATCGACCGCGCATCGGGCATGACCGCGGTCATCGTCGAATGCGAAGGCCATAGCTATGCCTTGCTGGTCGACGAGGTCGAGGATGTGATCGAAGGCGGCCAGGCCGAACCCTGTCCCGCTTTGCTGCCGTCGTCGTGGCGCCGCGCCGCCCGAGGCACGATCCGCCGCGGCGACGATGCGATCCTGCTGATCGATCCCGCGACCCTGGTGGCGGGACCCGAGCCGCTCGCGGCCTGATATTTTCTCGCTCGCGGGAAGCTGCACCCCAACAAATCGTTTCGGTCGTTAACGCGATGCTTACCCCCGTCGCCTAAGCCCCTGTTTGACAACGCTATGGCGAGGACGACGAACCCATGAAGAGCTGCTTGGTAGTCGATGACTCCAAGGTTATCCGCAAAGTTGCGCGGCATATCCTCGAGACGCTCAATTTCACGGTCGACGAAGCTGGTGACGGCCAGGAGGCCTTGATCGCCTGCAAGGCATCGGCCCCCGACGTCATCCTGCTCGACTGGAACATGCCCGTGATGAGCGGCATCGAGTTCCTGCGCGTGCTCGGCGAGACCGATCTTCCGCACCGCCCCAAGGTGGTGTTCTGCACGACCGAAAACGGCATGGGGCATATCCGGGCGGCGATCGACGCCGGCGCGGACGAATATGTCATGAAGCCGTTCGATCGAGAAACACTCGAAAGCAAGCTTCAGATCGTCGGCGTCGCCTGAGCGAAGCCCGTGCTGGGGATGCTCCACAGCGAAACAAGGCGCCCCGCAATAGGGCGCATATCTGCCCCGATCCGGGTGCTGATCGTCGACGATTCGGTCGTCGCGCGTGCGGTGCTTTCGCGCCTGCTCGGCGATTATGACGATATCGAAGTGGTCGGCCAGGCGGGCAGCGCCGTGTCCGCGCACAAGATTCTCGAAGATCAGAAGGTCGACATCATCCTGCTCGACCTCGAAATGCCCGGTATCGACGGGCTCGCGGCCTTGCCCGAGCTGATCCGCGCGAGCGACGGCGCGCGCGTGCTGATCGTCTCGTCCGCCTGCGCCGACGGCGCGGCGTCCAGCATCGCGGCGTTGCGCCAGGGCGCCGCCGATACCCTGCTCAAGCCCGCCGCCGCGCAATTCACCGGCCGCTTCGCCGACGAACTGGTCGATCGGCTGCGGCGGATCGCGCGCCCGGGCAAGACCGTGACCCATCGGCCCGCAGGGCGCATCGGCGCGCTGACGCCGGCTCCGACGACGCGCCGGCTGGAATGCCTCGGCATCGGCTCCTCGACCGGCGGCGTTCACGCGCTCGCGCGCTTTTTCGGCGCCTTGCCCCAAAGTTTCACCACGCCGATCCTGATCACGCAGCATCTGCCGGCGCCGTTCATGCCCTATTTCGCGGGTCAGCTGGCCGAGATGACGGGGCGTCCGACCCGCGTCGGCGCGCCGGGCGTGCAGCCGCAGCCGGGCGAATTGCTGCTGGCGCCGGGCGACGCGCACATGACCCTCGTCAAGACGGGGCCGGTGATCCACGTCCGCCTCGAGCGCAAGCGCGCGGTTTCGGGTTGTATGCCGTCGGTCGATCCGATGTTGGCTTCGATCGGCAAGGTCTATGGCCCGACCGGGGTCGGCGTGATCCTGAGCGGCATGGGCCGTGACGGCCTGCTCGGCGCGGGCGAACTGGCGGCTGCCGGCGGCGCGGTGCTGGCGCAGGATGAAGCGACCTCGGTCGTGTGGGGCATGCCCGGCGCGGTCGTCAACGCGCACCTGGCGCAGGCGGTGCTGCCGCCCGATCAGCTTGCGCGCCGTATCGTCGAATGGAGTGAGGGCGACACCGCGTGGAGATGACGCCGCTCGCCGCGCGCTCGATCGCCGGATTGTTCGAACAGATGACCGGCCAGCAGCTCGCGAGCACGCGGCGCTGGCGGATCGAAACCGTGCTCCAGCCCGTTATGCGCAAACACGATATTTCGAGCCTCGATATGCTTGCAGGATTGGCGTCGCAGCCGGGATCGGCGCTGCGCGAAGATGTGGTCGAAGCCTTGCTCAACCACGAAACCAGTTTCTATCGCGACTTGCCCGTCTTCAAGGCGATCGCGGACGAGATGCTGCCGGCGATCGTGCCGGCGCGGCCCGGGAAGAGGCTGCGCATCTGGTCGGCGGGCTGCTCGACTGGGCAGGAAGCCTATTCGCTCGCCTTCATCTTCTCCAACCAGAATGGCCGCTGGGACGATTGGCAGATCGATATCCTCGGCACCGACGTGTCGCCCCAGGCGATCGCGCAGGCGCGCAACGGCTGCTATTCGCAGTTCGAAGTGCAGCGCGGCCTGCCGATCGGCGATCTGATCGCGCGCTTCGAGCAGGAAGGCGAGGATTGGCGGATCAAGCCGATGCTCAAGGCGCGGACCAATTTCATGGTCCACAATCTGCTCGAGCCGCCGCCGCCGGGCCGGTTCGACGTCATCCTGTGCCGCAACGTCCTGCTTTATTTCTCGGCCGAACGGCGGCGCGCGGTGCTCGACCGGCTGGCGAGCGCGATCGCGCCTGACGGCATGCTGATCCTGGGCGCGGGCGAAACCGTGCTCGGCCAGACCGACGCCTTCACCCCCGATCCGCAGCTGCGCGGAATCTATCGGCGGACGGGCGCCGCCTGAAAAGGCTGACGCGGGGGCGCCTAAGCGTTATGCGTCCCGCGCAATGACCGATGGCATCCTCGATCGACCCTCGCCGAATTTCGACGAGCGCAAGCTGCCGGTCAGCATGATCGTCATCCATTATACCGGCATGTGCGACGCGGCCTCCGCGCTCGACCGGCTGACCGATCCCTCGAGCAAGGTCTCCAGCCACTATCTCATCGGCGAGGACGGACAGATCTGTCGCCTCGTATCCGAGACCAAGCGCGCCTGGCATGCGGGCAAGGCGCACTGGCGCGGGATCGACGACGTCAATTCGGCCTCGATCGGGATCGAACTGGTCAATCCCGGCCACGAAAACGGCTATCGTCCCTTTTCGGAGGCGCAGATGGAGGCGCTGGTCCCGCTGATGGCGAAGATCGTCGGCCGCTACAGCATCACGCGCGGCAATATCGTCGGCCATTCCGATGTGGCGCCCGCGCGCAAGGATGATCCCGGCGAATTGTTCGACTGGGACCGGCTTGCGCGGCTGCGCCTCGCGCTCCCGCGGCCGAACAAGCATCTGACCGATCCCTTGTGGAGCGACGCCAGCTTCCTGCTCGCGCTCGAACGCTTCGGCTATGAGCTGGTCGACACCGAGGCGGCGGTGCGCGCCTTTCAGCGCCGCTTCCGTCCCGATATCATCGACGGCGTGATCGACGGCCAGTGCCGCGCGATCCTGCTCTCCTTGCTGACGGGCGGCGACAAGGGTGCAGAGGCACGCCAAGGCCGCAAGGGCTGACGTTGGTTTGTCAGCTACGCTGAGCGGCACCGGCCCACGCCCCCACCCGACCTCCCATATGATACTGTTGGGAGGTCGGGTGGGGGCGTGGGCCGGTGCCGTGCCTGTTCAGCTTGCTGAACAACTGCTACGGCGCACCCGCCAGAGGGCCGGGCGGCCGCCGGTGCAGCGATGCACGGGAGGAAAGTCCGGGCTCCATAGAGTGACGGTGCCGGGTAACGCCCGGCGGGACGCGGGGTGACCTTCGTCTTAGGGACAGTGCAACAGAAAGCAGACCGCGCGCGCTTCGGCCGCGTAAGGGCGAAAGGGTGCGGTAAGAGCGCACCGCGCTTCCGGTAACGGCGGCGGCACGGCAAACCCCACCGGGAGCAAGACCGAGTAGGGACGGCATATGGGGTGACTCGCCCCCGTCGTCCGGGTTGGTTGCTTGAGGCGGCGCGCAAGCGCCGCCCTAGAGGAATGGTCGCCCAGTTCCGTTAATTCGGAATGGACAGAACCCGGCTTACAGGCCCTCTGGCATTTTCTTTCTAGGGCATGGCGATCTGCCGTGCCTTTCCCTATCTGCAGGCGAGTTATGGCGCGTTCGACCCGATCAACCGACTGGGGTTTTCCCCGCTGGCGCGGCTATGGCGGCGAGGGCGGGGCGGCCAAGGTGCGGATGTGCGACCGGCATGGTTGCGATCTACCCGGCAATTGCCCCGCGCCCAAATCGCCCAACAGCCCCGAACGCTGGTATTTCTGCCAGGAACATGCGGGCGAATATAATCGGGGCTGGGATTATTTCGAAGGACTGAGCGCCGAGGAAGCCGCCGCGCGCGAGGCCGGCGAGCGCCGTGACTTTTCGGGCTTTGCCGAGACCGCGCATTATGGCTGGGGCGGCTCCGGCGACGGCAGCCGCTCGCGCGACGAGATGCGTGCGCTCGCTGTGCTGGAGGTGGAAACCGACGCCAGCTTCGACGAGATCAAGATGGCCTGGCGCCGGCTCGCCAAGGCCAATCATCCCGATGCGCGGCCCGACGATGCAGAGGCCGCCGAGCGTTTCCGGCTGATCCAGGCGGCGTGGGACGTGCTGCGCCAGGCCGAGGAACGGCGCGCGGCATGATCCTCGATCTGCCCGCCCGTTGGCGCGCGTCGATCCTGGTCTGCGCCAAATGCGAGAAGAAGCTCGGCAAGAAGGGCTTCGGACCGAAGGGCAAGCAGCGCCTGTCCAAATTGCTGCGCAAGCGCGCGGGCGGGGGCAAGGGGCGCAAGGCCGGGGTCGGCGTGATCTCGACCGGCTGCCTCAAGGTCTGTCCGCGCTACGCCGTCACCGTGGTCGACGGCGCCAGGCCGCGCGACTGGATGATCGTCCAGATGGGCACGCCGGTCGAACAGGTCGAAGCGCGGCTGGGGTTGGGCGAACCGATGGCGGTGGCGGCGGAGTAGGTCAGGCGTAGCGCGTTGCCGTCTCGCGGATCAGCGCGATCATGTTGGGAATGCCCTGGGTGCGGTTGGACGAAAGCTGGCGCGTCAGATCGAACGGCGCGAGCGCACCTTCGATATCGGTCGCCAGGATCTCCGCCGGCGCTCGATCCTGCACCGTCAGCAGCACCAAAGCGATAATGCCCTTGGTGATCGCGGCATTGCTGTCGGCGAGGAAATGGAGCCGCCCATCCGCGCCCCGCGTCGGATAGACCCACACCGACGCCGAACAGCCGCGCACCATGGTCGTGTCGGTCTTGAGCGCCTCGGGCATCGATTCGAGTTCGCGGCCGAGCTCGATCAGCAGGCGATAGCGATCGTCGGCGTCGAGGAAGCCATATTCGTCGAGCAGGTCGTTGAGGCGCGATGACATGGCCGCGCGGCTAGCAGACGCTTTCTGCGCGCGGAAGGCTGGACGAGCGGGCAAAGCCTGCGCTAACGGCGCTTCGCAGTGCGGGTGTGGTGAAACTGGTAGACGCGCGGGACTCAAAATCCCGTTCCGCAAGGAGTGTCGGTTCGAGCCCGACCACCCGCACCACCGATCTCATCGAGACCAAGAAAACGGGCGGCGGATTGCTCCGTCGCCCGTTTCGTTTCGTGATCCAGTCAGGCGGTGCTTAGCCGCAATAATTGACCGGGACGTAGCGGTGGCCCCAGCCGTCCCAGCGCCAGTCGGTGCGGCAAGGCGGACCGCCATAATAGCCGTAGGGCGGGGGCGGCGGGGCATAATAAGCCGGGCCGTAGCCATAGCCGCCATAATAACCGCGTCCGCCATAATAGCCGCCGCCGCGATAACTGTCGCTCGCGATCGCGGCGCCCGCAGCCAAGCCGAGAATGCCGGCGCCGAGCACGGCGCCACTGTGGCCGCCATGATAATGGCCCCGATAGCCGCCGTGATAGCGCGCTTCGGCCGGAGCCGCCGCGCCGAGCGTGACGCCGGCCAGCGCCAGCGTCGCGGTGGTTGCCGTCAGAAACTTACGCATCACAAACCTCCGTTCCATGCCGTGGAGTCGCTGCTCCACTTGGCACCGTTCCTACGCCGAGTCGGATGAACCGGCGGGGAATCAGACGTTTATCCAACGTTCACGGAGGCCCGGCGCTGCTCGGTTCGTCGCATTTGCCTGCCCGGTTGGCACGGCGCGCCTCTATCCTGTAGAGGCAGGCGCGATGGCGCGTACGCTGCTTAAACAAACGCCGTTCTTCGACGACAAGAACCGTGCCTTCTGGACGCTCCAGTCGGCGGGGTGGGCGGGCTATTTCGTGTTGCGCGCGCTGGGCGGCGTCGCGAACGGCGTCGGCTGGCTGTTCGTCGTGCCGACCGCGCTGACCACCGCAACCGGCTATTCGCTGACCCTCTTGATGTCGGCAGCCTATCGCCGGCTGTTCCACATGCGCCCGCTCGCCACCTGGGGCGGATCGATCCTGATCGTCGGCATCGCCTCGGTCGTCTTCTCGTCGATCGAAACCTGGGCGCACCACACCTTCTACAGCGTCGGCCCGATGCCCGAGGGTATCCAGTATCTGTCCGCGATCCTGCTCGATTTCGCGCTGCTCGCGGCCTGGTCGGCGCTCTATTACGGCATCAATTTCTACATATTGGTGGAGCAGCAGCGCGATCAGCTGCTGCGGCTGGAAAGCCAGGCGTCGTCGGCGCAGCTCGCGATGCTGCGCTATCAGCTCAACCCGCATTTCCTGTTCAACACGCTCAATTCGATCTCGACCCTGGTGCTGCTCAAGCAGACCGAGCGCGCCAATGCGATGCTGTCGCGGCTGTCCTCCTTCCTGCGCTATACGTTGGTGAGCGAGCCCGAGGGCGAGGTCACGGTCGCGCAGGAGATCGAGACGTTGAAACTCTATCTCGACATCGAAAAGATGCGGTTCGAGGAACGGCTGCGCACCAAATTCGATATCGATCCGGCGGCCGCCCAGGCCAATATCCCGTCGCTGCTGCTTCAGCCTTTGGTCGAAAATTCGATCAAATATGCGGTTACGCCCAAGGAAGAAGGCGCGGATATCGCGGTTGGGGTACGCCGCCTGGGCAATCGCGTTCATATCACGGTCAGCGACAGCGGCCCAGGAACGCAGGCAGGGCTGCACGAAAGCGGGGGAGGCATCATATCCTCCACCGGTGTCGGCCTGGTGAATACGCGGGACCGGCTGGCGCAGGCTTATGGCGCCGACCATCGCTTCGAAACCGAAGCCGGTCCGGACGGATTCACCGTGACGATCGAGATACCGTACCAGTCGAACACGACGAGGGCCTGAATAGATGACAATCCGCACCATCCTGGTCGATGACGAACCGCTGGCAATCCAGGGCCTGCAGCTCCGACTCCAGGCGCAAGAAGACGTCGAAATCATCGAAACCTGCACCAACGGGCGCGAGGCGATCCGCGCGATCAAGACGCACAAGCCCGATCTCGTCTTCCTCGACATCCAGATGCCGGGCTTTGACGGTTTTTCGGTGATCCAGGGGCTGATGGAGGTCGAACCGCCGCTGTTCGTGTTCGTGACCGCCTATGTCGATCATGCGCTGCGCGGCTTCGAAGCCGGCGCGGTCGATTATCTGATGAAGCCGGTCGAGAATGAACGCCTTGCCGACACGATGGAGCGCGTGCGCCAGCGCCTGTCCGAAAAGCGCGCCGCCGAAGAGGTGATGCAGCTCAAGGAAGTGATCGCCGAGCATGCGCCCGACGCCGCCGATTCGATGCCCGAAAGCGCCGATGCGCACGCGTCGAACCGCTACGAGAAATTGATCAACATCAAGGATCGCGGCCAGATATTCCGCGTCGATGTCGATTCGATCGAGCGGATCGACGCCGCCGGCGACTATATGTGCATCTATACCGGCGACAACACGCTCATCCTGCGCGAGACGATGAAAGATCTGGAAAAGCGCCTCGATCCGCGCCGTTTCCAGCGCATCCACCGCTCGACCATCGTCAATCTCGACCTGGTCAAGCAGGTCAAGCCGCACACCAATGGCGAATGCTTCCTGGTGCTGGGCTCGGGCGCGCAGGTGAAGGTCAGCCGCTCCTACCGCGACGTCGTCGCGCGCTTCGTGCACTGATCGTGACGGCCTGACATAAGAAAAGGGCGCTTCCCGCGAGGGAGGCGCCCTTTCTTTTGTCCGTCGCGAACCGGATCAGCCGAAGCGGCCGGTCACATAATCGCGCGTGCGGCGCGAGCGCGGGTTGGAGAAGATGTCCGCGGTCGGACCGAATTCGATCATCCGGCCGAGGAACATGAAGCCGGTATAATCGGAAATACGGCTCGCCTGCTGAAGGTTGTGCGTGACGATCACGATCGTCACATCCTTCTTGAGTTCGACCAAAGTCTGTTCGAGCTTGGCGGTCGAGACCGGATCGAGCGCGGAAGCGGGCTCGTCGAGCAGCAGGATTTCCGGCTGGACCGCGATGCCGCGCGCGACGCACAGCCGCTGCTGCTGGCCGCCCGACAGGCCCAGGCCCGACGTGTGGAGCTTGTCCTTGACCTCGTCCCACAAGGCCGCGCGCGTGATCGAGCGCTGGACGATCTCGTCCATCTCGGCCTTGTTCTTCTTGTGGTAGAGCCGCACGCCGAACGCGACATTGTCGTAGATCGACATCGGAAACGGGGTCGGCTTCTGGAACACCATGCCGACGCGCGCGCGCAATGCGGCCGGATCGCGGCCCTTGAGCACGTCCTCGCCGTCGAGCATGATCTCGCCTTCGGCGCGCTGGCCCGGATAGAGCGCGTAGATGCGGTTCAACGCGCGCAGCAAGGTCGACTTGCCGCAGCCCGACGGGCCGATCAGCGCGGTGATCTTGTTCTTCTCGATCGGCAGGTCGATGCCGTGCAGCGACTCGTTCGCGCCGTAGAAGAATTTCAGATCGCGCGATTCGAGCAGCAACTCGCCCGCGGGGCGGGTCATGAACTGCTCTTCGCCATCCGAAGTGGAGGGCGGGTTCATCACGGCGGTGTCGGTCATGAGCGGTGCGTCTCCCGGGCGAGAACACGCCCGACGATGTTGATGAAGAGAACGGCGACGGCGATCAGCAACGCACCGACCCAGGCGAGCCGCTGCCAATCGTCATAAGCCGACAGCGCGAACTGGAAGATCGTGGTCGGCAGGCTCGCCATCGGTTGACTGAGCCGGGCGTTGTAGAATTGGTTGCCGAGGCTAGTGAACAGCAGCGGCGCGGTCTCGCCTGAGATGCGGGCGAAGCCGAGCAGGCCGGCGGTGAGCAGGCCGGTCCGCGCCGATTTCCAGATGATCTTGCGGATCACGAACGCGCGGCTCGCGCCCAACGCCATGCCCGCTTCGCGCAGCGCGCCCGGCTGGAGCGACAAGATATCCTCGGTCGTGCGCACCACGATCGGCGTCGCGAGGAAGGCCAAGGCGACCGCGCCGGCATAAGCCGAAAATCCGTGGAAGGGCGCGACCAGCAATTCGTAGACGAACAGGCCGATCAGGATCGACGGCGCCGAGATCAGCACGTCGTTGAAGAAGCGCACGACCTGGCCATATTTCGTGCCCGCGCCATATTCGGCGAGCCAGGTGCCGGCGAGGATGCCGATCACCAAGGCGATTACCATGCCGAGCGAGCACATGATCAGCGAGCCGACGATCGCGTTGCGCAGGCCGCCGGGCGATCCCGGCGCCGGCTGATCCTTGGTGAAGATCATGAAGTCGATCCCGCCCAGGCCTTTGCTGAGCAGGGTCCACAGGATCATCACCAGCGCGCTCAATGCGATCGCGGTGGCGATCAGGCAGAGCACGACGAACACGCCATTGGTGGCGCGGCGGCGGGCGGCGCGGGTAATCATCAGATCTTGGCCTCGCGCAGGAGCAGGCGGGCAACCGCCAGCACGATGAAGGTGATCACGAACAGCAGGAAGCCGAGCGCGATCAGCGCGGATGTATGCAGGTCGCTGGTCGCTTCGGCGAATTCGTTGGCGACGGTCGAGGCGATCGTCGAGCCGCTATCGAACAGCGAATGCGGGAAGCTATGCGAATTGCCGATGATGAAGGTGACCGCCATCGTCTCGCCGAGCGCGCGGCCGAGGCCGAGCATGACCACGCCGATCATGCCTTTGCGGACATAGGGGATGACGACCGCCTTGATCACCTCGAACGGAGTGCAGCCCAGCCCGTAGGCGGCCTCGCGCACCTGCGGCGGCACGGTCAGGAACAATTCGCGGAACACCGCCGCCATATAAGGCAGGATCATGATCGCGAGGATCAAGGAGGCGGTGAAGATATTGGCGCCGTTCGGCGTGCCCGCGAAGATCTTGCCGATGAAGCTGTCCGGCGCGAAGTCCAGCGCGATCGGCAACTGGACATGCTTGGCGAACCACGGCGCGAGCACGAACAGGCCCCACATGCCGTAGACGATCGACGGAATGCCCGCGAGCAGCTCGACCGCGATCGCGATCGGACGCGAGAGCTTGGGCGGGCAGAATTCGACGAGAAAGACCGACACGCCGAGCGCGAGCGGCAGCGCCACCAGCAAGGACAGGAACGACGTGATGAGCGTACCGGCAATCGGGCCGGCGGCACCGTAAACCTCGGTCACCGGGTTCCAGGTGGTCGAGGTCAGGAAGCCGAAGCCGAAGGCGCGGAAGGCGGGCAGGCCGCCGATGAACAGGCTGACGACGACGCCGGCGAGCGCTGCCAGCAGGAAGGTGGCTGCCGCGGCGCAGGCAAAACGGAAGACGATTTCGCCGGTGGCATGGCCCGGAGGCGCGCCGGTCGGGCTTGCGAGGTCGGTGCTGGCCATGCTGGACTCGTAAAGCGGGCGCCGAGGCTTGATAACAGCCTCGGCGCCCATGGTCACGTTTACTTGGCGACGTAGACCGGCTTGCCGCCGGACTGGATCGACGAAGCCCACTGCTTCTTGAGCAGGCCCTTCACGTTCGCCGGAAGCGGCACATAATCGAGGCTGACGGCGAGCGCGTCACCCTTGTTGTAGCCCCATTCGAAGAACTTGAGCACCTGAGCCGCGTTCGCAGGATCTTCCTGGTTGCGGTACATCAGGATGAAGGTCGCGCCGGTGATCGGCCATGCAGCGGCCGACGGCTGGTCGAGCAGCAGGATGTAGTTGCCCGGCGACTTCAGCCAGGGGGCGCTGCCAGCGGCTGCACCGAATGCAGCGGCGGTCGGCTGGACGAACTTGCCCGACTTGTTCTGCATCGCGGCATAGGTCGAGTGGTTCTGCTTGGCGTAGGCATATTCGACATAGCCGATCGCGCCGGTCGTCTGCTTCACGAAAGCCGACACGCCGTCATTGCCCTTGCCGCCGAGACCGGTCGGCCACTGGACCGAGTCGCTCGCGCCAACCTGGCTGGCCCAGGTCGGGTTCTTCATCGCCAGATAGGAGGTGAAGAGGAAGCTGGTGCCCGAGCCGTCCGAACGGTGGACGACGGTGATCGGCAGGTTCGGCAGCGGCACGCCCTTGTTGAGCGCGGCGATTTCCGGCGCGTTCCACTTGGTGACCTTGCCGAGGAAGATATCGCCGAGCAGCGCGCCGCTCAGTTTGACCTGGCCTGGCGCGATCCCGGGAAGGTTCATCACGGGGACCACGCCGCCGACGACGGTCGGGAACTGATAGAGGCCGGCAGCGGCCAGTTCATCGGGCTTCAAGGGCTTGTCGGACGCGCCGAAATCGACGGTCTTGGCCTTGATCTGCTTGATGCCGCCGCCCGAACCGATCGCCTGATAGTTCAGGCCGATGCCGGTCTGCGCCTTATAGGCTTCGGCCCACTTGGCGTAGACGGGAGCCGGGAAGGTCGCGCCCGCGCCCGAAATGTCGGCGGCAGCCGCAGTGGAAGCGATGGCGAGGCCGCCAATCGCCGCGACGAACGTCTTGAACATGTGAGTCCCCTGGAAATAGAGCGCGGCGTTGAACCGCTGCCCAAAGCTCTATGGGGCTTCCGTGACTCTTGTGTGACAATGGAACCCGCGCGGGGTTATTCCGGCAGGACTCTGACAGCGCCGCGTGAAGCATTGCCCGCAAACAAGGCATAAGCCTGCAACGCCTTGGAAACAGTACGTTTACGCCCGAACGGCTTCCATGCCTTGGGCCCACGATCCTCCATCGCCGCGTGGCGTTTGGCGAGCGTGGCGTCGTCAACCAGCAGGTTGATGCTGCGATTGGGAATATCGATCTCGATCAGGTCGCCATGTTCGACCAGAGCGATCAGCCCGCCCTCGGCCGCCTCGGGCGAGACATGGCCGATCGACAGGCCCGACGTGCCGCCCGAGAAGCGCCCGTCGGTCAGCAAGGCGCAGGCTTTGCCCATGCCCTTCGATTTCAGATAGGAGGTCGGGTAGAGCATTTCCTGCATGCCCGGCCCGCCCTTGGGGCCTTCGTAGCGGATGACGACGACGTCGCCTTCCTTGACCTGATTGCCGAGGATGCCGACCACGGCCGCGTCCTGGCTCTCATAGACCATCGCCTTGCCGGTGAATTTGAGAATGGAATCGTCGACCCCGGCGGTCTTCACGATGCAGCCTTCGGGCGCGAGATTGCCGAACAGGACCGCGAGGCCCCCGTCCTGGCTGAAGGCGTTGGGCTGCGAGCGGATCACGCCGCTTTCCCGGTCGAGGTCGAGCTCGTCCCACCGGCGCGACTGGCTGAACGCGGTCTGGGTCGGCACGCCGCCCGGCGCCGCGCGATAGAAGGTGCGCACGGATTCGCTGTTGGTGCGCGCCACGTCCCAGCGGCCGAGCGCTTCGCCCAGCGTTGACGAATGCACCGTCGGCTGTTCGACATCGAGCAGGCTGGCGCGATCGAGTTCACCCAGGATCGCCATGATCCCGCCCGCGCGATGGACATCCTCCATATGGACGTCCGACTTGGCCGGCGCGACCTTGCACAGGCACGGCACGCGCCGCGACAGCCGATCGATATCGGCCATCGTGAAATCGACCTCCGCCTCGTGCGCGGCCGCGAGGAGGTGGAGCACGGTGTTGGTCGATCCGCCCATCGCGATATCGAGGCTCATCGCATTCTCGAATGCGGCGAAGGTCGCGATATTGCGGGGGAGGGCGCTTGCGTCGTCCTGCTCGTACCAGCGCTTGGCGAGATCGACGACCGTATGCCCTGCCTCGCGGAACAGCCGCTCGCGGTCCGCATGCGTCGCCAGCACGGATCCGTTGCCGGGCAGCGACAGGCCGAGCGCCTCGGTCAGGCAGTTCATCGAATTGGCGGTGAACATGCCCGAGCACGACCCGCAGGTCGGGCAGGCGGCCTTCTCGATCGCGTCGACTTCCTCGTCGGTATAGGATTCGTCGCCGGCGGCGACCATCGCATCGACCAGGTCGAGCGCGACTTCCTTGCCCTTGAGGATGACCTTGCCGGCCTCCATCGGCCCGCCCGAGACGAACACGGCGGGCACGTTGATCCGCAACGCCGCCATCAGCATGCCGGGCGTGATCTTGTCGCAATTGGAGATGCACACCATCGCATCGGCGCAATGCGCGTTGACCATATATTCGACGCTGTCGGCGATCAGCTCGCGGCTCGGCAGCGAATAAAGCATGCCGTCATGGCCCATCGCGATGCCGTCATCGACCGCGATCGTGTTGAATTCCTTGGCGACGCCGCCCGCGGCTTCGATCTCGCGCGCGACCAGCTGGCCGAGATCCTTCAAGTGAACATGGCCCGGCACGAACTGGGTGAAGCTGTTGACCACCGCGATGATCGGCTTGCCGAAATCCGAATCCTTCATCCCCGTCGCGCGCCATAGGCCGCGCGCGCCCGCCATGTTGCGGCCGTGGGTGGTGGTGCGGGAACGATAAGCGGGCATGACGAAAGGCCTAGGATTCGCGAGGTTAAGAAGCAACGATGCCCTTGCCTCCATCATGCGCGTTGCGCAAGTTTATGTTTCCTTTCGGGCGGGTTGTGAAATTTTGTTTTGGCTTGGTGCGGTCCATGGCTGCGCTTACAGGGCTCTGCATGAAACTTATCGCCCTGTGCGCTGCGGTTTTGACCGCGCTCAGTCCGGTATCGGCTGAAGACTTCTCGGTCGGGCCGCAATACGACTCCACGCATGTCTATGTAGCCCCTGCCGATTTCGATCGCTTCATCGCGAGCTTCGTTGCCACCTTCGGCGGGACGACCTCCAAACAGGGTGTCTTCCAGGTCACGCCGACGCCGAGCCAGACCCTGTCGCAAGTTGTGTTGTCACCGGTCGGCATCATTTCGGTTTTCGGGTTCAAGACGCCGGTCCCCTATCCGTTCGGCCTCGAACGGACCGGGTATCTCGTGACCGATCTCGATGCGGCGGTGGCTGCCGCCAAGGCCAGCGGCGCCACCACTTTGGTCGAGCCGTTTCCCGACCCGATCGGCCGCGATGCGCTGATCGCATGGCCGGGCGGAGTGGGGCTGCAACTCTATTGGCACACGACCAAGCCAAGCTATGCGCCGCTCGCGACCGTGCCGGAAAATCGCATCTATCTGACGCGCGCCGCTGCGGATGCCTTTATCGCGGCCTGGCTCCGTTTCTCGCATGGGCAGGTGGTTTCGGATGAGGCAGCTGCGCCGGGTGCGCTGATTGGCCGGACCGGCGTTTCTATCCGGCAAGTCCGGATCAATTCGGGCTTCGGCAAGATGGTCGTGCTCGCAAGCGACGGTGCGCTGCCCTGGCCTTATGGACGCGACCTGACGGGCTATGAGGTCGCCGATCTGGCCGCGACGATCGGGAAGGCGAAGGCCGCCGGTGCGACCCTGCTCGTGGAACCGCACAGGGTGGAAAGCCGCCTTGCGGCGATCGTGCAATTTCCTGGCGGCTATATCGCGGAAATCCATCAGATAGTTCCGCAGGGTTGAGCGGCCGGTGAAAGCTTTCTCCGGCCAGTTCGATGCGCATCGGGCGGTCGACGAGGCGGAATGCGTCGCCTCGGTCCTGCTCGCCATCCTGCTCGCGCATCTGATCGGCGCGTCCAACGTCTTTTGGGCGGCTTTCTCCGGTTATATGGTGATGCGCGGCCATGTCGCGGAAAGCTTCCTGCGCGGTGTATTGCGGATCACCGGCACCGGGGCGGGGGCGCTGCTCGGCCTCGGCATAACCCCGCTGGTCGTAGGCAATGTCGCGCTGACCTCGATCGCGCTGGCGCTGCTCGGTGGGGCAATGCTCTATGCTGCGCTCACCGCCAAGCGGTCTTATGCTTGGCTGTTGGTCGGTCTGACCTTCGTCATGATCCTGCTCGACAAGACGCAGCATCCCCAGATCGCCATCGCCGATTTCGCGCGGACCCGGCTGCTGGAGGTGGTGGCCGGCACGGCGGCCTGCCTGATCGTCAGCACCGCCTCGACCATCACCTTGCGCCGCATCTGGCCGGCCGAGCGCGCGGCTCCGGCGACGCGGGTCGGCTGGAACCCGCATGCCGCGCGCCATGCCGGCCAGGCGGCGGTCGCTTTGGCGGCGTTGCCCGTGCTTGGCCTGTGGCTGCATTTGCCCGCGCTCGCGCAGAGCGCGGTCGCGATCATGGCGGTGATGCTGGTGCCGGTCAGCAGCATCGGTGCGAGCGGCTTCGGCCCGGTTAGCCGCCGCCTGGTCAACCGCGCGGTCGGTTGCCTCGCCGGTGCCGGGCTGGCGGCGATAATCCTGTTCCTGGGCCACGGCGCGGCGCCCATCCTGATCGCGGGCACGATCCTGGGCGTCGCGCTCGGCCGGCATCTCGAGAATGGCAAGGGTGCGCTGGCCTATGCCGGCACCCAGTTCGTGCTGGCCGTGCTCGTGACCCTGGTACCCGACTCCTATGCCGACGCGGATATCGGCCCGGCGGTCGATCGGCTGGCGGGCACGCTGATCGGCATGGCCTTGCTCGAACCGGTGCTGTTGCTGTGGCACCTGATCGCGCCGGGCGAGCGTCGTGCTGCCACGGCCGAGGAAGCCGAAGCGGGTGGGGTCTGAAGAAATAGAGTGGAGGCCCGAGCCGGAATCGAACCGGCGTGCAAGGATTTGCAGTCCTCTGCGTAACCACTCCGCCATCGGGCCGGAGGCGGGGCTGATGGTGGCTTTTCGCGGCGCTGTCAAACCCTGCGCTTTCTGTCCATATCCGGACAGCATCGCCGTCCACCTGTCCGCTTCCGGACATTGGCGGAAGCACCAATGCACATCGTTCCGGCGCATAACTGGCTGGCACGGTTCATGCTCCCCTTGGCCTCGGCAAGCGCGTTCGATAAGGCGTTGCCAACCGGCGTGGTGTCTTGTATCACTAAGACACCTGAAGAGGGCGACGCACAGTGACCGAACAGAATTACGAACAGATGCGGCGCGCGATGGTCGCGAGCCAGTTGCGCACCACCGCGGTCAACGATCCGCGCGTCGTCGCGGCAATGGGCAAGGTGGCGCGTGAGCGCTTCGTGCCGGCCGCGCAGGCCTCGCTCGCCTATCTCGACAAGACTTTGCCGATCGCCAACGGGCGCGGCATGGCCTCGCCGATGGTGGTCGGCCGGCTGCTGACTGAAGCGCGCGTCAAGCCGACCGATAATGCGCTCGTGATCGGCGCGGGCAGCGGCTATTCGGCCGCCGTGCTGGCCGAGCTCGCGGCGAACGTGATCGCGCTCGAACAGGACAAGGCGCTGGTCGGCAATGCGCCGCTGCCGGCCAATGTCAGCCGCGCGAGCGGGCCGCTCGCCAAGGGCTGGGCCAAGGGCGCGCCCTTCGACCTCATCCTGTTCGATGGTGCGGTTGAGCAAATCCCGCCCGCGATCATCGAGCAGCTCGCCGACGGCGGCCGCATTGCTACGCCGATCGTCGAGAATGGCGTCACCCGCCTCGCGATCGGCCGCAAGGCCGGTTTCGGTTTCGGCCTGCTCAGCTTCGCCGATGCGGAAGCGCCGGTCCTGCCCGGCTTCGCGGTCGAGAAGGGGTTCAGCTTCTGATGCGGTTCCGGGGGAAGATTATCGCCGTCCTGCTGGGCAGCGCGGCGCTGGGAACGCCTGCGTTCGCGACCACGCTGCAGGACGCGTTCGTCCAGACCTACAGCACCAACCCGTCGCTCAGCGCGGCGCGCGCGCAATTGCGTGCGACCGACGAAGGCGTGCCGCTCGCCAAGTCCCAATCGCGGCTGCAGGTCAGCAGCACGCTCGGCTTGTCGCAAAGCAGCAACGGCATCGACCATTACAACAACGGCGCGCGCGACCTCACCGCGCAGCTCAACCTGACTTATCCCTTGTTCCAGGGCGGGCGCGTCAAGAATTCGATCAACGCCGCCCAGACGCGCGTCATCGCCGGCCGTGCCGATCTGCGCACCGCCGAGGGCAATATCTTCGTGGCGGTCGTCAGCGCGTATATGGACGTGATCCGCGACGCCTCGATCGTCGATCTCAACCGCAAGAATGTCGACGTCCTCAACACCAATCTGAAGGCGAGCCGCGACCGCTTCCAGGTCGGCGACCTGACGCGCACCGACGTCGCCCAGTCCGAAGCGCGCCTCAGCCTCGCGCGCAGCCAGCTCATCACCGCGCAGGGCAATCTCACCGCCAGCCGCGAGAATTACCGCCGCGTGGTCGGCAGCTGGCCCGAAAATCTGGATTTGCCCCCGGCGCTGCCGAAGCTGCCGGCGGACCCCGATCAGGCGGTCACGGTATCGCTGCAGAACAGCCCCGCGCTGCAGGCGGCGGCCGCCGCGACCAAGGCGGCGGGCTATGATGTGGGCGTCGCGCGCGGCCAGCGCCTGCCGACCTTCTCCGCCATCGCCGGGCCGAATTATAACAATTACCTGGGCACCGCGAATCGCCTGAACGGCGTGCCAAAGGGCAGCCCCGGACTGGATCAGATTCAGACCGCCAACACGTTCGGCGTCCAGATGACCTTGCCGCTCTATCAGGGCGGCCTTGCCGGCGCGCAGGTGCGCCAGGCGCAGGCGCAACAGAATATCGCGGTCGAACAGGGCATCGATACCGAACGCCAGGTGATCGCCAACACGCGTGGCGCCTTCGCCGCCTATGAGGCGTCCGCGGCTGCGATCACCGCCAACCAGCAGGCGGTCTCGGCCAATGAGCTCGCGCTGGAGGGCGTGCGCGCCGAAAACCGCGTCGGCACGCGCACCGTGCTCGACGTGCTCAACGCCGAGCAGGAATTGCTCAATTCGCAGGTCGATCTCGTGTCGGCGCAGCATGACGAATATGTCGCCGGCTTCGCGCTGCTGAACGCGATGGGTATGGCGGAGGCGCGCGATCTCGGCCTCGACGGCGGGTCGCTCTACGATCCGACCGCCAATTACAACCATGTCAAAGGCTGGATCGGCGACTGGAGCGAGCAGCCCAAATATACGTCCAAGAGCACGCACACCAACGGCCCGACCCCGGTCGATCCCGACGTCGCGCCCTACGATCCCGACAAGACCGTGACACCGCCGCAGCAATAAGCAATAAAAGCGGCGCAATGGCTGAAGACGCGCCCGAACAATCGATGGAAGACGTGCTGTCGTCGATCAAGCGCATCATCAGCGCGGATGTCGAGGCGGCGCGCCGTTTCCCCAAGCCGTCGGCGGTCCTGTCCGTCGCGGACGAGGACGACGATGTGCTGGAGCTGGGGGAATCCCCGCCGGCCAAGGAAGACACGATCGTCTCCGGCAAGGCCGCCAAGGCGAGCAAGGCCGCGCTCAAGGCGCTCTCCGGCGTCACCATCGATCCCCGCGCGGGCGAGAACACCCTGGATGGCGTGGTGCGCGAAATGCTCCGCCCGATGCTCAAGGAATGGCTCGACGCCAACCTACCCGATCTGGTCGAGCGCGTCGTCGCGCGCGAAGTGGCGCGGATTATCGGTCGGTAAAGGCCCGCATTTCGAACAAAGCTGCGCTTGATCGCGCCCTAGGCGTAACGCATCACAGATCGTCGCGACGAAATGGAAAAGAGGGGATTCCCCCCGCTTTTTCGATCGCAGCCTTCACGTCCGCGCGCGCCTTCAATTGGGTGAGGACTTTGTCCGCGGGCGGTTCGGGCACGTTCGCGGCGTTGGGAAGAAAGTCGGCCAGATGTTCGAGCGCGCCGGCGCGCTCGTCCGGATCGTTCAAATCGCGGATGAAGTGCGCGGCGGCCGCGTCGAGATCGCCGACGCACAGGCTGAGCGCGACTGCGTTGCCGGGGCCGTCCCTTTCGTGGACCGTAACATAAGCGATGTCCTTGGCGGCATCCTGTTTGTGCCCGGCCAGCCAGGCAGCACAGCCATGGGCATAGTGAAACACCATCTCGCCATAGGGGCTGCGTTCGCCCGGTTTATCGGGCGCGGCCGCCAGCGTGACCAGAGCATCCTCGTAATGGCCGAACCGCATCTGCTCCAGCGCGGAGTCCAGCACCTGGCTGACGTTGCGCTGGCCGAATTCTCCGCTGCCTATGCCCGCGCGATAGCTTTCGATGGCATGGTCATAATCGCCCAGCGCGACATAGGTTGTGGCCAGACCTTCCCACCACGAGCCCTGTTGATAATCGCGATCGCTGAAGCCGTTCGGCGTGCCGATGCGCGGGCGCACCTTTTCGAGCACGGCCAGCGCATCCTGGTAACGGCCCAGCCGGCGCAGATCGCCGGCCACCCGGGTCACGCCTTCCAGGATGTCGGGGTGCTGCGAAAGCGTGATCTGATCCTCGACCAATTGCCGCTCGGCCGCGAGCTGGAGATTGACCTTGGGGTCTTGCAGCGCGCGCAGGTCGGGATCGGTGCTGACCTCCACCAGCCCCGAGAAGGTCTGGATGCCGTTGATCAGGTTCACCGCGGCAGCCTTGTCGTTCGCGTCGTATAGCTGGCGCGCGTAGGCCAGGCGCAGATCCTCCACCTCCGCGAACGGTGCAATCGGCTGGTAGGCGTCGTTCAATATCTTGAGCATGCGGAAATCGGTGTCCCGGTCGCCCGCATTCTTCATCAGCGCGTGGAGTGCGTCGAACAGGCGGATCGGTGTCGCGTTCAGGGCTGCCCGGTGCGATTGCGCCATCAGCGTGATGGTCGTCAGCGCCGCATCATAATGCTTGCTGTTATATTCGGAACCGAGGCGCATGCGCCAGACGTAGATCGAACTCGGTTCGCTCGCAGTTGCCCGCATCGCGTCGCGATACATTTTGGCCATGTCCTTGGCTCGGTATTCGCAGTCGACGATGACGTTGTTCAGCTCCATCAGCGCATCGCCGGATGGCGGGTTGGAGCGATCGTCGAGCGTGTGTCGCGCCATCGATAAGGCAGCGCTATAGTCGCCCCGGTCATAGGTCTGGCGGATCGTGCGAAGCGCCTCGTCGAGCGGCGCGCCTGGAGCGGCCATCGCCGGCGCACAGGCCGCCCAGGCCAGAAATGCAGCCGCTACCCCGAAAGCACCGCCGATCTTCATGATTTTCCCCGATTCCCCTGCGGGAAGGCTATTCTGCCGCGCGGTGCAAGGGAAGCGGGCCGAATGCGAAATTCGTGGCCCCGCTTGCCAGCGCGTACGGGCTTGCTAGTCCATGTCGCCATGAAAAAGCTTCTGGCTGCGGCGCTTGCCGCCACCCTCGCCACGACCGCGCTCGCGCGGCCTTTCACTCCTCAGGACATGGTTTCATTGAGCCGCGTCGGCGCGCCGGTCGCGTCGCCCGACGGGCGATGGCTGGTGTGGGACCAGCGCGAGACCGATCTCGCCGCCAACAAGGGCCGGCACGATCTGTGGCGGCTCGATCTGAAGACCAAAGGCGCGTCGCCCGAGAAATTCGCCTCGACCGACGCCGAGGAAAGCGATCCCGCCTTCGGCCCCGACGGCAGCCTCTATTTCCTGTCCGACCGCCATAATGACGTCAGCGCGGTGTGGCGCGTAGCAATGGCGGGCGGCCCCGCGACGCAGGTCACGGGCGATTACGATCTGTCCGGCTTCAAGATCTCGCCCAAGGGTGATGCGATCCTCGTGTGGGCCGACCGGCCGGTCGGCGCCGCCTCGCTCGACGTGAAGCAGCCCGACAAGCCCAAGGATGCCGGCAGCGGCCGCACCTTCGATCAGCTTTTCATTCGCCATTGGGATACGTGGGAAGACGGCCAGCGCTCGCAATTGTTCGTGCTCCCGCTCGCAGCCGGCAAGGCGACGGGCGCAGGCCACGCGATCGAAGGCGCGCTGGTCGGCGATACGCCGTCCAAGCCGATGGGCGACGGCAGCGAACTCGCCTGGAGTCCCGACGGCAAGACGGTCTATTTCGCGTTGCGCGAGGCGGGCCGGACCGAGCCGCTCTCGGTCAATCTCGATATCTTCGCGGCACCCGCCGACGGCTCGACGCCGCCCACCAACCTGACCGCCGACATGAAGGGCATGGATACCACGCCCGCCGTGTCGCCCGACGGACGCTGGCTCGCCTGGACGTCGATGAAGCGTCCCGGTTACGAAGCCGACCGCCAGGTGCTGTGGGTCCGCGATCTCCATTCGGGTCAGGCCCATGCGGTCACCGACAAATGGGATCGTTCGGTCGGCGCGCTCGAATGGGCGCCGGATTCGGCCAGCCTCTACGTCACCGCCGAGGATACGCTCGACGTGCCCCTGTTCCGGGTCGATCTCGCCGACGGCAAGGTCCATCGCCTGACCGGGGCGGGCCATGTCGCCGCGTTCGACGTGCTGCCCAAGGGCGGCCTGGTCTATGCGCTCGACAGCCTGACCGCGCCCGCCGATCTCTGGGCGTGGGCGCCCAACGGCAAGGTCACGCGCCTCACCAGCGTCAACGCGTCGAAACTGGCGGGCGTCGATCTGCCGACCGTCACGCGCTACAATTTCAAGGGCGCGAACGGCGATACCGTGTGGGGCTTCGCGATGCGCCCGGCGCAGCTCGCGCCCGGCGCCAAGGCCCCCGTCGCCTTCCTCGTCCATGGCGGGCCGCAGGGCACGTTCAACGATAGCTGGTCCTATCGCTGGAATCCGATGGCGTGGGCCGGTCATGGCTATGCCGTGGTGTCGGTCGATTTCCACGGCAGCACCGGTTACGGCCAGGCTTTCACCGACGGCATCAACCAGAATTGGGGCGGCTGGCCGCTGACAGACCTGAAAGATGGTCTCAAGGCTGCGACCGAACGCTTTGATTTCCTTGCCAGCGACAATGTCTGCGCCGCCGGCGGTTCCTATGGCGGCTATATGATGAACTGGATCGAGGGCACCTGGCCCGATCACTTCAAATGCATCGTTCAGCATGACGGCGTGTTCGACGCACGCGCCATGGCCTACGAAACCGAAGAGCTCTGGTTCGACGAATGGGAGCATGGCGGCCATCCTTATTATGAGGATCCGCAGGCGTTCGAAAAATGGAACCCGGTCAACCTGGTCGACAAGTGGAAGACGCCGCAGCTGGTGATCACCAGCGAGAAGGATTTCCGCATTCCCTATACGCAGGGGATCGCCGCCTTCACCGCGCTCCAGCGGCGCAACATCCCGTCGAAGCTGCTCGTCTTCCCCGACGAGAATCACTGGGTGTTGAAGCCGAAGAACAGCCTGCAATGGTATCAGAACGTGTTCGGCTGGATGGATCAGTGGACGGGCAACAAGGCCGACTGAGCCACAAGCTCGACCGCCCGATCTGGAGCGCGCTCACTACGCGCCAGGCGGACATCGCCGAACGGGCAGGGGCGGCGGTGCGGCTTCGGCCCGATATCGGCGTGTTCGCCGCCGCGGCCGACGCCTCGGTGGACAGCCGGTTTGCGCTCACGGGTTTGCGCTGCGGCCCCGAAGGCCTCTGGTTTCTCGAGGTCGACGGAGTCGCGCCGCCGCCCGGGCTGGTTGTCCACCACAATGCCGCCTGCGTGCAGATGATCGCCGACCGCATCGAGGCGCGGGAGCCGGCGTTCGAAGTCGAGACGCTGGGCGATGCGGATGCGCCCGCGATGTTCGCGCTCGCCCGGCTGACCGAGCCCGGCCCGTTCTTCGAACACACAAATCGCATGGGCAATTTCATCGGCGTGAAGCAGGACGGCAGGCTGATCGCGATGGCTGGCGAGCGGTTGCGGCCGGAGGGTTTCACCGAGGTGAGCGGCGTCTGCACCCACCCGGACCATCGCGGCAAGGGCTATGCCGGCGGTCTGATGCGGATCGTCGCGTCACGGATCGTTGCGCGGGGCGAGACGCCGTTCCTGCACAGCTATGCCGACAATGCGGGCGCGATCGCGCTCTACGAGGCTTTGGGTTTCAGATTACGGTCGGCGATGACGCTGACCGTGCTGGTCGCGCCTGCCTGACGCGGGTGACGCGCGCTATCCGAAACCGTGCGAATATGCTGTAGTTCGGCGATGACGGGGGAGGCAGCCAGCGCGGACAAGCGGCGATGCGTCTTCCTGAGCTATGCGCGCGGGGACCGGAAGCGGGTCGAGCCGATCGCGCAGGCGTTACGCGACGCCGGGATCGACCTCTGGTGGGATGCCCTGATCGAAGGCGGCGAGGCGTTCGCGCGCAAGATCGAGGAGCGGCTCGCGATCGCCGATGCCGTCGTCGCGATATGGTCGCGCGCATCGGTGGAGTCCGATTGGGTTCGCGATGAGGCCGGTCAGGGCCGGGATTCGCACAAATTGGTGCCGATCTCGCTCGACGGCACCGAGCCGCCGCTCGGCTTCCGCCAATATCATGCGATCGACCTTTCGGCCTGGCGGGGCGACGCGGCCGCGCCCGAATTCGTCGCCCTGCTGCGCGCGATTGCCGCGCCGGGCGAGCGGACGACTTCGTCGGCCTCCGATCGGCGGCCGAAAAGCGGTGCATCGCGCCGGTGGATACTGGCGTTCGGCGGCGTTTCGCTGGCCGCCGTGCTGGCGACCGGCGGAATAATCTGGCGCACCGGCCTGTTGGGGCGCTCGCGCGCGACCGCGAACAGCGTGGCGGTGATCCCATTCGAGACGCTCGGCGATGCATCTCAGGCCTATTTCTCCGAAGGGCTGGCGGAAGAGATCAGGGCGACGCTGGCGCGCGACGATGCGCTGCAGGTGGCCGCACCAACATCTTCTAATAAATTTAGAGGCTTATCTGAAGATGCTCGGATCATTGCCGAGAAGTTGGGCGTGGCCTTTCTGCTCGAGGGCAGCGTGCAGCGCGCGGCGGACATGGTGCGGGTTACCGCCGAGCTTATCGACGCAACGACCGGTCTCAGCCGCTGGTCGCAGACGTTCGACCGCAAATTGAGCGACGTGTTCGCGGTCCAGAGCGAGATTGCCTCCACCGTGGCGGACGACCTTGCCTCGCGCGTCGGCACGCGCCCGAAAACGTCAGGCGGCACCGACAATGTCGCGGCATACGAAGCCTTCCTGCACGGCCGCACCCTGTTCAGCGCGGACAAGGATGAAAGCACCGATCGCGGCGCTTTGGCGCAATATGATGCGGCGGTGACGCTCGATCCCGATTATGCCGCCGCCTTCGCCGCGCGCTCGCGCGTCAAGGCGGCGATCGCCAGCACCTATGCCAAGCCGGACGAATTGCGCACGCTCTACGATGCCGCGATCGCTGACGCACAGCGCGCGGTCGCGATCGCGCCCGATCTGCCGCAGGCGCAGCTCGCGCTCGCTTATGCCCTCTATACCGGCAGGCTCGACGTCGAAGGCGCGCGGGCGCCTTATGACCGGGCCTATGCGCTGGGCGGCGGCGACGCGGATACGGCGGTTTCCTACGCCTTCTACTGCTCGCGCACCGGCCGATCCGCCCGGGCGATCGAGGCGGTCGAGCGCGCGACGCGGCTCGATCGGCTCAATCCGCGCGCCTTCCGCGCCGCCGCCTCGGTCCAGATCGCGGCGCGTCATTATGAGGCGGCCGTGCAGGCGGCGGAGGAGGGGCTGCGGCTCGATCCGACGCTGGGCTATGCGAATGGTTATAAGGGGGTCGCATTGTTTTTGCTCGGGCGGCTGGCCGAAGCACGCGCGGCTTTCCTAACCGAGCCGCGCGACATGGGGAAGCTGCCGGGCCTCGCGATCGTCGAGCGGAAGCTCGGCAATGCCGCGGCGGCCGAAGCGGCGATGCGCACGCTGGTCGACACGCTCGGCGACAGCGCGATCTACCAGCAGGCCGAAGTGCTGGCGCAATGGGGCCAGATCGACCGCGCCTTCGCCGCGCTCCAGCGCGCCGAGACGGTCGGCGACGCCGGCCTGATGTGGAGCGCGACCGATCCCTTGCTCGATCCGTTGCGGACCGATCCCCGTTTCCAGCCTTTGCTCCGGCGCCTGCATCTGGCATGACGTTGCGACGCCGTTACGATGGGGGCAGACTATGATTTCGCGCAAGACCGGTTTGGTGATCTTTGGTTCGGCCCTGCTGCTAGCGGCATGCCACAAGACCGAAACCACCACCGACACCAACGTCACCGAGAGCAGCAATGCGGCGGTGGTCGAGGATCTCGGCAATGTCGACAATGTCAGCGACGCCGCCAACGCCACGGACGCGATCGACAATGGCGATCGCGGCAACACCGATACGCGCGGCAAGCCGGCGGCCAGCACGGCGAAATAAGGACTAGCGCAGGCTGTTGACGGTCTGCGGCGCCTTCATCGCGCGGGCGATCCAGTCGAGATAGTCGGTGACCCGGGTGTAGAGCCCGGGTTTCCCCGTCTGCGCGCATCCGTCACCCCAGCTGACGATCCCGATCAGCGTGTGCGTGGTAAAAGGCATTTCATCGGGTTTAGAACGCACATCGCTGTCCAGCACGAGCGGACCGCCGCTGTCGCCCGTGCACGTATCCTTCCCCGGGCGTGACGCGCAGATCGTGCTCGCATGGACGCGGGCGGCATAGCCGCGCGCGGTGCGGCAAATGTCCGACGGCACCAGGTCGAGATCGACCTCGATCAGCACCACCGACGGATGCCCGTCCGGGCCGGGCTGCGTATTCCCCCAGCCGAACGCGGACACATATTGGGTCTCCTCAACCGTTCCGCGCGGATCCCGACGGTTCGTCACGCGGCCGCTGATATAGCGATGATCGTCATAGCTGGGCGATTCCAGCAGCGGAAAATCGTCGGGATCCGCGCCGTGCAGCGCGAGCGGCTTGATCGGGCCTGCCTTCGACAAATCGGTTTTCGCGTCCGCCGCGAGGTGGATCAGCGCGATATCGTTGGCGGAGATCCGGTCGTTGAAGTCCGCGTGACGGATCAGGTGATCGATCCGGAAGGATGCGCCGGGGCTGGTCGACAGATCGGTGGCGCCGAGCCGCACGCGATAGCCTTTGTCGACCAGATCCTGCGTGATGCAATGCGCCGCGGTCAGTACCCATCGCTCGGCGATCAGCGTGCCGCCGCAGCGGTGCCGGCGGTCCCATTCGGGCTGGACCGCAAGCTCGGCGGGCGTGAAATCGTTGTAGGTCGTCGAATAGATTTCGGCCTGAAAGGGCGCGTGGCCCAAATGGACCGCCTTACCGCCCACCGCCTGGCCCGGGCAGAGCGGCCCATCGCAAGGCGGCAGCAGGTTGGTATTCGGGATCGGGATGTGCACTTCGCCCTTCTGCGCCCAGGCGGGGCCGGCGACCGCCGCGAGGCTCAGCCCGGCGAGGATGGCCTCAATGCGGCGCATCGACCGCCGCTTTGACCGCGGCCGCCTGGTTCAGCGCCTCGTTGAGCAAGGCGGCGGTCGACTGGGTCGGGTCGGCCTCGCTCGTGATCGATACGCCGCATTGCGAATGCATCCGGATATTGCCCTTGCGCGGGAAGCGCACGAACTCGACCCAGCGCGGATCGGCGACCTTGCCCTTCCAGTCATAGCGGGTGATCGTTGGCGGGCCCTCGTCGCTGGGCGGGCCGTCGCCGGCAAAGCGTATCTCAAGCGACCGGCAGGACGCGTAATAGAGGCCGTGCACATGGCGCGTACCCAGCCCAGCCAGAAAGTCCGCGACCGGGATCGCGCTGGGCGGCACCGGGCCCCAAAGCGCCTGGAACCATCCCTTGGGGCCCTGGTGCCCGGCCGCCGCCCCAATGCCGAGCGCGCCGGGCTGGGGCAGATCGCAGGCTTCCCGGGGGAAGTGTTCGCAGCTCGGGATCGGCTGGTCTTCCGGCTTGATCTCGCTGGCGCTGGCACCGACCAGCAGCGGCAGCACGGTCTTGGCCGCATTTCCGATCGTCTGGATCAGCGTCAGTCTCTGGTCCTCAACCGCGACGCCCGCACTCTCGATCAGATCGCTATTCTCGACCTTCGCCAGGCTGATCGTGGTCTTGGTCCAGGCGGAATCGTCGCGCAGGATCATCAGCCGGTGTGTTGCCTCCTCCGCGCGGGTGTCGGTGACGACCAGATCGTTGACCGGCGGCTTGCCCTCCGCCGCGCTGTTGTGGAGCGCGATGTGGACGTCGTTCTTCTGCAGGTAGAAACTGTCGATCAGATGCGGCGATGCCGTGGCGACAGCGGCAGGGCTGGTCGCTTCGACGTAGCGCACCGAAGGGTCGGCCGCGCAGCCGGCCAGCGTGATCGAGCAGAAAAAGATGAGGCCCCGGCGCATCGCTCCCCCCGGAAGCAGTTACGGCCGAGATACGATACCCTCGGCGGCGCAGCGTCAAGGGCCGAAGGCGCTAATCCAGCCTTTGCAGCCCATCCCGGATATTTCCGATCAGGCTCTCCAGCGGCGATGCGGCGGGCGGCGGCTTGAGCGTGGTCAGGCATAGCGAAACCGGGGGCAGGGGATCGGCCAGACCGAGCGCGGCGAGTGACCGCGCCGCAAGCTCGTCCGCCACTGCATAATCCGGCAGCACGCCGATCGCGTCGCTTTTGAGCACACCGCGTTTCACCCCGTCAACGCTGCCCGCCGATTCCAGTTTCGGCGGGCGCGCACCGCTGCCGACCCAGGCTTTCACCAGATCGCTGAAGGCGCCGTCATGATCGGTGAGCAGGCACGTCCGCCCCTCCAGGTCGCGGCGCTGCACGACGCGGCCGGCGAGCGGATGATCCGGTGCGGCCACCAGCCGCAGCCGCGCCGGCCAATAGTCTTCGGCCAGATCCCGATCGCGGGGCCGTCCGGCCGCTTCGATCGTCAGCGCGGCATCGAGATCCGACCGGCCGACGCGCTTCCTCAAATCCTCGCACAGCCCGATCGAAATACGCACGTCGACCTGCGGCCACAGCAGCCGGAAGTCGCTCAACGGGCCGGGCAGCAGGAACGAGCTGATCGATTCGACCGTGCCGAACCGGATCGTCGCCCGGCGCGCGCTGGCGGCGAGCGCGGTTTCCGAAACCGAAATCAGCGCCTGTGCGTGCGGCAGCAAGGCTTCGGCGGCGGCGGTGAGCGTCGCCTCGCGACCGGCCCGGCGCAAAGTAACCGGCGCGCCGAGCAGCCGCTCCAGCGACAGCAACGTCTCCGAAACCGTCGATTGGGCGACGCCGAGCGCGCGCGCCGCGGCGCCGACGCCACCTTGCTCGTGCACCGCGACCAGCACGCGGCAGTGACGAACTTCCAAATCCCTCGTCATGGCCATCCCATCGGTTTTTCCGATGCCTTCATCGGCGTTTTGGCTGCCCGCATCATCGGGGTCAACCTCCCGGTGGGACCAAGGAGCACCACGCTTGACCGACTTCCGCCACAACGCCGCCTTGCTCGTGATCGACATGCAGCTCGGCTTCGACGATCCGGCCTGGGGACCGCGCAACAATCCGCAGGCCGAATTCAACGTCGCGGCGCTGATCGCGGCGTGCCGCGCGGTCGGGACGCTCGTCGTCCATGTCCATCATGACTCGCCCGACCCCGCGGGGCATTTCCGGCGCGGCATGCCCGGCCGCGCGGCCAAGCCCGAGGCCCGGCCGCAGCCGTGCGAGTGGGTCTATCGCAAGACCGTCAACAGCGCCTTCATCGGCACCAGTCTCGACGCCGATCTGCACGCGCTCGGCATTTCGACGCTGGCGATTGTCGGGCTCACCACCAATCACTGCGTTTCGACCACCGCCCGCATGGCGGGCAACCTCGGTTACGAGACCTTCGTCGTGGCGGATGCGACTGCTGCATTCGATCGCGCCAATCTCGACGGGACGATCCGTCCCGCCGCCGATGTCCACAGCAACGCGCTCAGCGATCTGCAGGGCGAGTTTGCCCGGATCGTCGATACAAGGTGGCTGATCGCCGCGCTTGCAGGGGCCGGGGGCGAGGCCGTGACGGCACGGCACGCCGATCATGTTTAGGGTTCGCGGCCCGCTGATAGCGCTCTGTGCAATGCTGGCTGCCGCGCCGGTTTTGGGCGGCGCGCCGGGTGTTGACCCGTCGATCCGGCCCGCCGACGATTTCTATGGCTATGCCAACCATGCCTGGCTCGAAAGCGTGACGCTGCCCGACGGCGCGTCCAGCATCGACACCTCGTCCATGCTGCGAGCCGCCAATGCGCAGCGGGTGAGGGATTTGATCGCGGATGCGGTCGTGCTAGCCCAGGCGCCTCCCGTGTCGCCTGACACGCGCAAGATCGGCGATTATTATCTCAGCCGGCTCGATCTGGCCGGTATCGACGCCAAGGGCCTGTCGCCGCTGTCCGGCGACCTTGCCGCCATCGCCGCGATCGGGGACCGCAAGGCACTCGCCGCCTGGCTCGGCCGCACGCTCCGCCTCGACGACGGTACCAACCAGCAGACCGAAAGCCTGTGGGGCGTGTGGATCCATCAGGGCTTCCACGATCCCGATCATTATGCCGCCCATTTCGTGCAGGGCGGGCTGGGGCTGGCCCAGGACGATTATCTCGGTTCGACGGCCGACACCGCCGCGCACCGGGCGCTCTATCGCGCGCATGTCGCCAATCTCCTGAGGCTCAGCGGCCTCGACCAGCCGGAAATCCGCGCCGCGCGCGTGCTCGATCTGGAGATCGCCATCGCCCGGACGCACGCGTCGCGCGCGGATACCGACGATGTCTTCAAGACCGACAACGATTGGCGCGCCGCCGACTTCGCCGCCAGGGCGCCGGGCATCGATTGGGCCGCTTATTTCGCGGCGGCCGGGCTCGATCCCGCGACCCGTTTCGTCGTCTGGCAGCCGCAGGGCGTGATCGGCGGCGCCAGCCTCGTCGCCACCCAGCCGCTCGACGCCTGGAAGGATTACCTCAGCTTCCACCTGATCGACCATTATGCCGCCGTCCTGCCGCAGGCGGTGCGCGACGAACGCCGCGCCTTCGACGCGCACCTCGCGGGCGCGCCGATGCCGCCAGCGCCTGATCCCCAACCGCAGGCGCTGGCGGCAACCCAGGCGGCGTTCGGCGACGCGATCGGCCGGCTCTATGTCGACCATTATTTCCCGCCGCGCGCCAAGGCCGCCGCCGAGGATATGGTCGCGAATATCCGCACCGCCTTCCGCGCCCGCATCGCCGGCCTGACCTGGATGGCGCCCGAGACGAAGGCGAAGGCGCTGGCCAAGCTGGCGGCGCTCCGGGTCGGGCTCGGCTATCCCGAAAGCTGGGTCGATTATTCGCAGCTAGCCGTCGTGCGCGGCGACGCGTTCGGCAATCTCCAGCGCGCCGAGACCTTCGCCTACCACCGCGAAACGGCCAAGCTCAGCCGCCGCGTCGATCCCGACGAATGGGCCGGCGGCCTCTATCCGCAGGCGGTAGGGGCGGTGCTCAACATCAGCCCCAACACGATGGATTTCGCGGCGGGCCTGCTCCAGCCGCCTTATTTCGATCCGGCGGGCGACGCGGCCTCCAATTACGGCTCCGCCGGCGCCGGCATCGCCCACGAGATCAGCCACAGCTTCGACGAGGTCGCCAATCTCTACGACGCGCAGGGACGGCTGGGCCTGTGGTGGAGCAAGGACGATCTGGCGCACTATCAGGCCGCCACCGCGCCGCTCGCCGCGCAACTCGATACGTGTTGCCCGGGCCCCGACGCCTGCGCCCACGGCAAACAGATAGTGGGCGAAAGCAGCGCCGATCTCGCCGGCTTATTGGTGGCCCACGACGCCTATCTGCTGTCGCTGCATGGTAAACGCGACGTCGTCAAAAATGGCCTGACCGGCGAACAGCGCTTCTTCATCGCCTTCGCGCAACGCTGGCGCCGCCTGCAGACCGACGCGGCCCTCCAGCGACAGATCGCAACCGACACCCACGCCCCGCCTGTATGCCGTGCCGATCTGGTCCGGAATGTCGAGGCATGGGCCCGCGTGTTCGGCGTCAGGCCCGGTGACAAACTCTACCTCAAGCCCGAGGCGCGCTTTCGGGTCTGGTGAACGGCGTCGGTTCCGGCCCCTCACGCAGGAACAAGGCGCACCATTGCTCGGCGATATCCATCCAGTCGCGAAAGCCCTGATAGGTGGCGGCGAAGCGCCGGAAGCGGCTCACCGCCGTGCCCGAGGCCATCGAATAAGCGCGGCAATCGCGGCAATCGATATTGGGGCTGCAGCATTTGCTGTCGCTGGTGGTGAGGTCGGTGCGCACATGGCGGAAATAGGGCGCGCGCCGCGTCTCGCAGTCGGTCGCCCAGCCGGTTTCGGGGTCGATCTGGTAGAGGCTGTCCGGATTGGTGACCCACTGATTGTAAGCCGGCGCATAGATCACCGTATCGGGGAAGGCGGCGGCGACTTCGCCCAAAGTCGCGCGGATCTCGGCCAGCATCGCCGCGTCGGGCGCGAGATGCGCCGCCGCGCTGCTGATCCGGAAATAGTCGCCGTCGGCGGTCACGCCCGCCGCCAATTTGTCGCGATATTGCTCGGTCGGGCTGAAGATGCTGAACGACAGCTTGGCGCCCGTCGCCGCGCAGCGCTCGGCCGCGCCCCACACGCCGCCCAGATTCTGCGCATTGACCGTGTAGATGAAGATCGCGCGCGGATCCTTCCCGTACAGCCGGAACGCCTTGTCATAGGAACTGCCGCCGCGCAGCCGCACCGTATCCTCGACATTGCCCCACAGGGACACATGCAGCCGATAGGGCAAAGCGGGATCGATCGCGATCGTGCCGTTGGTGAACACCACGCCGCGCTTGATATGGCGCGCCGCGATGTGCAGCCGCTCGGGGCGCAGCGCCGGCTCCGCGCCCGCGAGATAGGCAAAATTGACGCCGCGCGCCGCCTCGGACGCGAAGAAGGCATCCCATTGCGCATCGTCCTTGTCGTCGAGATGCGCCAGATAATCGCTGCCCTCGAAGAACAGGCAGCCTTCGCAGGTCAGGTTGCAGGTGCGCGAGATATCGTAATTGCTGCCGGCGATGCCGAACGCAATGCGCCGGAAGCGCCGATAGCGGGTGCGCAGTTCCGGATCGCGCGCGAACCACGCGCCAAGCGTGGCCGCCCCAACCTCCGCATTACGCTCTAAAACTGACACCCCCGACATCGCCCGTAAATGCCTGAGCGGAAAGGCCGCGACAAGCGAAAGCAGGGTAAAGGCTCGTTTCGGCAACGAAATATTACCACGAAATCAAGGTTAACGTCGAGCGGCGACTTGTTAGGAAGTTACAATCCGGGTAAGCATTGATGGATTCGTTCGGGCTGTGGGACTGCTCGGGCGTTTGGGGGGTATCACCGTGATTCAGTACAAGCATGTGCTCAAGCCGACGATCCTGTTCGCCGCCGGCTCGTTCGCCACCGCCGCGCAGGCGACCCATTTCGAGCTCGACTACACGGCGACCGACGGCGGCACCGCGATCGCGCTCGGCGTGCCGATCGAAGACGCGCAGTTCACTTTCACGTCGAGCATGGGAGACTTTGGAAATGGCCCCAAGTCGCTGACCACGCTTGCCGCGAACGGTGACGCCGGAATCTTGGGCGAAGGTGGCTCGCCGTACACGCCGGACAGCAGCTCTCCCTACCAGGCATCGGTAAAGCCCTTGGGCCCGTTTGGGGTGGGCGACGGCTATTACGGCATTCATTTCACGATCGGCGACGAGACCGAATACGGTTATTTCACCGTCGATGGTGGCGGCACCCATGTCAGCGCGGTCGATTACGGCGCGGCCGTGGTCGCGCCGCCGCCCGCCGTGCCGGAACCGGCCATCTGGGCGGAAATGATCCTCGGCTTCGGCATGGCCGGCGCCGCCCTGCGCCGCCGTCAGTCGGCGCTGTCCGCCACCGCATAACGGAACAGACCGTCGGTCCGGATATGATCGGCCCCGCTCCGCGCGGCGAGGCCGATCGTGTCGCGCACGTCGTCGCGGCAATCGAACCCGATCCGGGTGCAGCCCGCCGCGATCGTCGCGCGGGTGAAGCCTTCCAGCAGCAGCGCATTGGCCCAGCCCTTGCGCCAGCCCGGCGCCACCACGTTGCAGACGATATGCGCGGCATCCGCGCCGGTGCGCCGGCTGAGCAACGCGCCCGCGAGCGCGCCATCGACCATCAGCACGCGCGATCCCAGCCGGTCGATCGGCGCTTCGGCGGGATCGGCGATCATCGCCCGGCCCAGCATCTGCGCCATCCGCAGCGGGCCGGATCGGAATTCCTGCGCCACCAGCAGCCCGATTTCGTCGACCGGCGCGTCGTCGAGTGCCGCCACCCGCGCGCCGTCCGGAATCCGCCCGCGCGATCGCAGCCGATCGACCGTGGGCGCGATCTGACGCTGGAAGTCGCGCGCATCCGCTTCGAAGAACAATTGGCGGCGCTCGGCGATGAAGCCGCAGGCGCGTGCGAACGCCGCCGCCTCGCTATCGTCCGCGATCGACCGGCCCGCCCAGACCGAACCGAGCGCGCCGATCGCCTCTGCCTTCAGCGCCGCCATCAAAGCCCGGCCGATGCCCTGCCGCCGCCGATCCGGCAGCACGTGTACCCATGCGGGCAGGCCGGCGGGCTCGCCCCAGCTCTGCCACAACAACCCGCCTGCGCCGGCGAGCGTGCCGTCGGCATCGCGCGCGGTGAAGATAATCGCCTCGGGCGCCGCCAGCATCGGCAGCAAGGCGAAGCAGGCGGGCAGGGCCGCTTCTTCGGCACGGGCGATCGTGAAATCGGGCATAAGGCCGGGCTAGCATGACCGCGCTATCGGGCAAAACCATCATACTTGGCCTTGCCGGGATCGACTGGCCGGGCATGGCCGAGCGCGTCGCCGCCGGCCGATTGCCCGCGATCGCCCGCCTGATCGCGCGTGGCACCGCCGGGCGGATGCTCGCGTCCGCCGCCCCGGATGGCCCCGCCGCTTGGGCCACGCTCGCCACCGGCCTTCCCGCCGAGACGCACGGCATCATCCTGCCCGAAGAACCATGGGCAGGCGGGCAGCGTCCCATCGGCCGCTTTGCCTGGAGGGCCGATCCGGTCTGGTTGCGGTTGGCCGATGCCGGGATCGCCACCGCGAGCGTCGGCTGGCCCGTGACCGCGCCCGGTAGTGCCTGGCCCGGCGTCCATATCGATGCGCGCTTCGCGACCGCCGGCGGCAAGGTGCCGCAGGACTGGCTACTGCCGCCGGGCGTCGCACCGGACGATTGGCGCGAACGGCTGCGCGATCTGCGCATGCATCCGCTCGACGTCACCGGCACGATGCTGGCGCCGTTCGTCCCCGCTTTGATGACGATCGATCAGGCGCGCGAGCATCGCCTCGTCGATCTGGCGCTGATGATCGCCCGTCTCAGCAGCGGCCATGCCGCCGCGATGGCGCTGCTGCAGGACGCGCCGTGGCAGGCCCTGTTCGTCCACCATCGCTGGATCGAGGAAGTGCAGGCGCGCTTCGCGCACGCCGCGCCGCCGTTCGACGGCGTGGTCGATGCGGCCTGGACCCTGCTCGACGCGCTCGTCGGCGCGACCGTGGCGGCCTTGCCAGACGACGCTACGATCCTGCTCGTGTCTCCGGGCAGCCTCGGCCGGGCGGGCCTGCTGGCGGCTGCCGGCCCCGGGATCGCGGCCGGACAGCAGTTGCGCGGCGCTGCGGCGCGCGATCTCGCGCCGACCCTGTTCGCCCGTTTCGGCCTCGCCGATCCAGCCTTGCCCGGTCGCGCACTCCTCGCGCACGCCGCGCCGCTTCGCTTGCTGGATCCGGCCCGCCCTCCGGCAGAGGCATCTGCGCCGGATGCCGCCGATCTCGCCCGCGTCGCCGCCTTCGGCCACGCCCCGCCGCGCGTACCGCCCGCCTGGCAAGCGCGCAGGCTCGCCGCCGAGGCGGAGATGCTGCTGACCCGCGACCCGGCCGCCGCCGGCCGCCGCGCCGAAGCCGCGCTGGCGCTCGATCCCAATCTGATCTCCGCGCTCGGCGCCCGCGCGGCAGCCCACGTCGCCGCCGAGGAAGCCGAACCCTTGCCCGCTTTGGCCGATCGCATCGCGGCGGCGGCGCCCGGCCATTTGTGGGAAGCCCTGATCCGCGTCGGCTATCATGCCCTGCGCGGCGAGGCGGGGTTGGCCCAGCCTTATCTCAAGCGGGTCGAAGCCGATGGCGGCCCCGAGGACCTGCTCCGCGCCGGCGCGGCCTGGATGATGCTCAAGCGCCCGGCTGACGCCGCTCGTGTATTTGAAGCCGCGCTGGCCTCACAGCCGGATAATGTGTCGGCCCTGCTCGGCTTGGCGATGGCGCGAATGCACCGCCCGCTGCTGGCGGAGACGCCTTTGCGCCGCGTGCTCGACCTCGATCCTGGGCAAGCGGTTGCGCGAGATGCGCTCGCCGATCTGCTGCGCCGGACCGGCCGTGGCGGCGAGGCTATCGTGATCGGACGGGATTGAGCAGGACCGGAAGGGCCGATCAGCCAATCGTCACGAAGCTGTCCAGCACCCGCTTGCGCCCGGCATGCTCGAAATCGATCTCCAGCTTGTTGCCCTCGATCTCCGCGATCAGCCCGTACCCAAATTTCGAATGAAACACGCGCTGGCCCAACGCGATGTCGCTCCTTGGCTTGGCCGCGAATGACGCCGCGCTGGATTTAACCTCCGCCAATCGCGTCGGGCTCATGTCGAGCGGTTTGCCGACCGCGCGTTGCCAGCCGGGTCCGCGGGTCGCGGCGCGGGCGACGTGGGCGAAGGGGTCGGCCTGCTCGCTCCATTGCGCGCGCCACAGGCTTTCGCCGCCGGTCATCGTCGTCTCGCTGTCGATATGCTCGGCCGGCAATTCGTTGACGAAGCGCGAGGGGATGGACGAGGTCCACTGGCCATAGATGCGCCGGTTGGCGGCGTGCATGATATAGGCCCGCCGCCGCGCGCGCGTGATCGCGACGTATGCAAGGCGGCGTTCCTCCTCAAGGCTGGCGGTGCCGCCTTCGTCCAGCGAACGCTGCGACGGGAATACGCCTTCCTCCCAGCCCGCCAGGAACACCGTGTCATATTCCAGCCCCTTGGCGGCGTGGATCGTCATGATCGTCACCTTCGCCTCGTCGGCATTGGCGTCATTGTCCATGACGAGGCTGACATGTTCGAGGAACGCGCCGAGCGTCTCATATTCCTCCATCGCGCGCGCCAGCTCGGTCAGATTCTCGAGCCGGCCGGTCGCCTCGGCGGAACGTTCGGCCTGGAGCATCGCGGTATAGCCGCTCTCGTCGAGGATGATCCGCGCGAGCTCGGCATGCGGCAATTCGTCGAGCTTGGCGCGCCAGCGCGCGATATTGCCGATCAGGTTGCCGAGCGCGCGCCGCGCCTGTGGGGTCAGCTCGTCCGTATCGAGGATGCGCGCGCCGGCATGCGTCAGCGGCAGGCCCTCCGCGCGCGCCAGTTGGTGGAGCTTGGCGACCGCCTTGTCGCCGATGCCGCGCTTGGGCGTGTTGACGATCCGCTCGAACGCGAGGTCGTCGGCGGGCTGTGCGATCACACGCAGATAGGCGAGCGCGTCGCGGATCTCGGCGCGCTCGTAGAAGCGGAAGCCGCCGACGATGCGATAAAGCAGGCCGATCGAGACGAAGCGGTCCTCGAACTCACGCGTCTGGAACTGCGCGCGCACCAGGATCGCGACCTTGTCGAGCGTGGTGCCGGCGCGCTGCCCGCTCTCGATCTCCTCGCCGACGCGGCGCGCTTCCTCCGGCCCGTCCCACACGCCGATCACGCGCACCTTCTCGCCGGTCGGCTCCTCGGTCCACAAGGTCTTGCCGAGCCGCCCGCCATTATGCGCGATCACGCCCGAGGCGGCGGCGAGGATGTGCGGGGTCGAGCGGTAATTCTGTTCGAGCTTGATTACCTTCGCGCCGGGGAAATCGCGCTCGAAGCGCAGGATGTTGGCGACCTCCGCCCCGCGCCACGAATAGATCGACTGGTCGTCGTCGCCGACGCAGCAGATATTCTTGCGCTCCTGCGCGAGCAGCCGCAGCCACAGATACTGGCTGGCATTGGTGTCCTGATATTCGTCGACGAGGATGTAGCGGAAGCGCTGCTGATATTGCTCCAGCACGTCGCGATGCTTTTTCAGGATCACGAGCATGTGCAGCAGCAGGTCGCCGAAGTCGCACGCGTTCACCGCCTTCAGCCGTGCCTGATAGGCGGCGTACAATTCCTGGCCGCGCCCGTTGGCGAAGGCCTCGCTCTCGCCCGCATCGACCTCGGCCGGCGTCCAGCCGCGATTCTTCCAGCGGTCGATCAGCCCGGCGAGCGCGCGCGGCGTCCAGCGTTTCTCGTCGAGGTCGGCCGCCTGGATCAGTTGCTTGAGCAGCCGCAACTGATCGTCGGTGTCGAGGATCGTGAAATTGCTCTGCAGCCCGACCAGCTCGGCATGACGGCGCAGCATCTTGGCCGCGATCGAATGGAAGGTGCCGAGCCACGGCATGCCGTCGATCGCGCCGTCGGTGATGCGCTCGACCCGCGCGCGCATTTCGCGCGCTGCCTTGTTGGTGAAGGTCACCGCCAATATCTCGCTCGGCCAGGCGCGCCGCGTCGCGATCAGGTGCGCGAGCCGCGCGGTCAGGGCCGCGGTCTTGCCCGTGCCCGCGCCCGCCAGCACCAGCACCGGCCCATCGGTGGTCAGCACCGCCTCGCGCTGCGGCGCGTTCAGCCCGCGCAGATAGGCCGGGTCATTGGGGGAGGGGGCGGGAAGACTCACCGGTGAACAGGTAGGGAACAAGGGGCCGGGGGGCAACCACCGGCGGGATCGGGAAATCACCTTTGATTGCGACCACATTGTCCCGGCTGCGGAACTTTATGGCGTCATCGCCGTAACAACCTCGCCGGCCCCCGCCGGGAGAGTGGGGGAAGCGGACAATGGTCCGTCTAGCAAGGAGATCACCCGATGAAAGCCACCTTCCTGATTGCCGCGTCGCTGATCGCGTCCGCCGCTATCGCTCAGGCCACGCCCGACACGACCACGCCGCCGCCGGCTCCCACCGATATGAGCGCCACGCCCGCGCCGGCGCCCGCTCCGGCGGATACGGCCGCGCCGATCACCAATCCGAGCCCGCCGGCCTCGACCGTCGCGCCGCCGCCGCCGGATACGACCAACTATCCGCCTTGCTCGCGCACCGTGCACGATCGCTGCGTCCAGACGCACGAACTGGCGCGCAAGCACCGCTAATCAGGCCGATCGGCGGGCGCGTGGTTGACCGCCGCCGCCCGCCGCGCCAATCCTCGTTTCCGTTAAAGGGAGAGGGGATATGGCGGGAGCGGCAACGCCCTCGACACGGCGCGTGCTGGCGGCGAGCCTGATCGGCACGAGCATCGAATTCTACGATTTCTACGTCTACACCACCGCTGCGGCTCTGGTGTTCGGCGCCTTGTTCTTCCCCCAGACCTCGCCCGCCGCCCAGCAATTGGCGGCGTTCGCGACGATCGGCGTCGCCTTTGTCGCGCGCCCGCTCGGCTCGATCTTCTTCGGCCATTTCGGCGACCGCATCGGGCGCAAATCGACGTTGGTCGCGTCGCTGCTGACGATGGGCATCTCCACCATGCTCGTCGCGATCCTGCCGACCTATGTTCAGGCGGGCTGGATCGCGGCGCTCTTCCTGTGCGTGCTGCGCTTCGGCCAAGGCTTCGGCCTCGGCGGCGAATGGGGCGGGGCGGCCTTGCTCGCGGTGGAAAATGCGCCGCCCGGCAAGCGCGCGCGCTTCGGCATGTTCCCCCAATTGGGCGCGCCGGTCGGCTTCATCGCCGCCAACGGCCTGTTCCTGATCCTCGGCGCGGTGCTGACGCCCGCCCAGTTCCACGACTGGGGCTGGCGCATCCCCTTCGCTTTGTCGGCTTTGCTGGTGATCGTCGGCCTGTGGATCCGGCTGCGGCTCGCCGAAACCCCCGAATTCGCCGCCGCGCTGGCCAAGGCGCCGCCGCCCGCCGTCCCGTTGGGCGAACTGGTGTCGCGCCACCTCGGCCCGCTCGTCGCGGGCACGGTCGGCGCGATCGCCTGCTTCGCGCTTTATTATGTCTCGACCGCCTTCATGCTCAGCTACGGCACCAAGACATTGGGCTACAGCATGAAAGCCTTCCTCGGCGTCCAGCTCGGCGCGATCCTGTTCATGGCCGCCGGCATCTATGTCTCCGCCTGGCTGGCGGATCGCCATTATGACGAACGGCGCGTGCTGATGGCGGGCTGCGTCGGCACGATCTTCGCCGGGCTGCTGATGGCGCCGATGATGACGTCCGGTTCGCTGTTCGAGGTGTTCCTGTTCCTCGCTCTGTCGCTGGCCTTGATGGGCTTCGTCTACGGCCCGCTCGGCGGATGGCTGCCCAGCCTGTTCCCGGCGCGCGTGCGCTACACCGGCGTATCGATGGCGTTCAATGTCGCGGGCGTGCTCGGCGGCGGGCTCACGCCTTTGGTCGCGCAGAAGCTGGTCACCGCCGGCGGGCTGCTGTGGGTCGGCCTGTATTGCGGCGGCGCGGCCCTGATCAGTCTGGTTGCTCTGGCATTAGTCGGGAGAGCACGGTCAGCTTAGCGATCCCGTAGCTGCGCTCGACTTCGATCGCCCAGCCATCGGCGGACACGCTCTCGTCATGGTGCGTTTCGACCGCCGCCCAGGCGGAGGGTTGCGCCCAGCCGAGCCGCGTCAGTTTCTCGATCAGCGCGCCCGCACCGCCCGTGCCATAAGGCGGATCGAACATCAGCAGATCGAACGCGCGCCGCGACGGCCCCAATGACGACACCGCGACCGGCATCACGTCGGCCTTGGCCTCCAGCATCGCGATATTGGCCTTGAGCGCCTTCAGCGCCTCGCGATCCTGATCGACGAAGACGCAATAATCCGCGCCGCGCGACATCGCTTCCAGCCCGAGCGCGCCAGTGCCGGCGAAGATATCCGCCACCGTCAGCCCCTCGAACGATCCGATCCGGCTGACCAGCATCGAGAACAAAGCCTCGCGGGTGCGGTCGCCGGTCGGGCGCGTGGTCGCGCCGGGCGGGGCATGCAGCACGCGGCCGCCCCATTTGCCGGAAATCAGCCGCATCGTGTCAGCTCTTGCCCTTGGTCTTGACCGGCGGCGCCCCTGTGCGCCGACGCGGACGCCCGCGCCGCCCGCCCGGCAACTCGGAAGGTCCGGCGTTGGGGCGCGGTGCCGATGGCGCGCGCTTCTCGATCAGCCGCGACCCTGCATTGGGCTTCTTCAGCGTGTTGCGGAACGCGACCAGATCGTGCTGGCGCACCTCGCCGACTTCGCCCGGCGGCAGATCGTCGAGAATGAACGGGCCGTAGGCGGTGCGGATCAGGCGGTTCACCTGCAGCCCCAGATATTCGAGCACGCGCCGCACCTCGCGATTCTTGCCTTCGCGCAGCCGCATCTCGATCCACACATTGGTGCCCGTGCGCCGTTCGAGATTGGCGTCGATCGAACCGTAGCGCACGCCCTCGATCTCGACCCCCTCGATCAGATCCTCGAGCTGTGTCTGGCTGACCGCGCCATAGGCCCGCGCGCGATAGGCGCGTTCGACGCCCGTGGCGGGCAGCTCAAGCTCGCGCTTCAACTCGCCGTCGGTGGTGAGCAGCAACAGCCCCTCGGTGTTGAGATCGAGCCGGCCGACCGGCACCACCCGCGGCAGATCGCGCGGCAATTTGTCGTAGATCGTCGGGCGGCCCTTGGGATCGCGCTCGGTCGTCAGCAGCCCCGCGGGCTTGTGATAGAGGAACAACCGCGCCGGGGCAGGGGCGCTGACCGGCTTGCCGTCGACCGTGACGCCATGGAGCGAGGTGACGATCGTCGCGGGCGTTTCGATCGCGACGCCGTCGATCGCGATCCGCCGCGCCTCGATCATCCGCTCGATCTCGCGCCGCGACGCGACGCCCGCGCGGGCGAGCAATTTGGCTATTCGCTGGGGTTCGCGCCCGCTGGTGCGGGGCGGCTGTTCGGGGTCTGGTTTTTGCGACACATCGCGTTTTTAGACTCATACGGCGCAACTTGCCCACAAAAAGCTTGTCAGCCTGCCGTTCTATCGATTCTGAGTGGTTGTGGATAAGTCGATGGGTGGGACGGCGTGACGGTACGAAAAGGGCGTATATTCACGATCTTGGCGGGGGCCGCGCTGCTAACGGCGCCGCTCCAGGCGCAATTCGCGCTTTCCTATGACGGGCAATTCCAGCCCGATCCCGCACACCAGCCGACGCTCGCCGAGCAATTGGGCGCGATCGCCAACACCGAAAATGGCCGTCTGGGCATCGCCGCGACCGATCTCGATACGGGCGAAACCATCACTTATGCCGGGCGCGATCCCTTCCCGATGGCGAGCACGGTCAAGATCGCGATCGCGGGCGCCTATCTGGCGGGCGTCGACAGCGGCCGCTTCAATCTCGACCAGCTCTATCGTTACGGCCGCCGCTCGACCGTGACCGCCAACCAGTTGCTCCAGCAGATGCTGATCCGCAGCGACAATGCGGCCGCCGACATTTTGCTGCGCGCGGTCGGCGGGACCGAGGCGGTCAATGCCTGGCTGACGCGCGCGGGCATTCGCGGCCAGCGCATGGACCGCACCATCGCCAAGCTCGTCTATGACGATCGCGGCCGCCCAGGGCATTATCTGCCCACCAATCTGCCGCGCACGCCGCTCGAGGTCGCGCAATCCGCGACCTTCAACGACGATGGCGAGATGAACCCGGCCTTCGTCGGCGATGCGCGCGATACGTCGACACCGTCGGCGATGGTCCAGCTGCTCGCGCGCCTGCACAAGGGCGCACTGCTGAGCGCGGACAGCACCCAATATCTGTTCGACGTGATGGCGCGCTGCGTCACCGGCCGCAGCCGGATCAAGGGTATGCTCCCCGCCGGAACGCCGGTCGCGCACAAGACCGGCACGCTCGCGGGCGTGTCCGACGATGTCGGCATCGTCACCTTGCCCAACGGCCATCATCTCGCGGTCGCGGTGTTCGCGCGCGGCATGCGCTCCGAATGGGAACGCGACAGCCGCATCGCCCAGCTCGCGCGCGTGCTCTACGACGGCTTCGGCACGCTCGAATCCACCTCGATGGGCCGCACCATCGCGCGCTAGACGGCGACCGCCGGCTTGCTCGGTTCCAGCGCGCCTTCCCATTTCGCGACCAAAGTCGACGCCACCGCATTGCCGACCACGTTGGTGCCCGTGCGCCCCATATCGAGGAACTGGTCGACCGCGAGGATCAGCAGCAGCCCGGCTTCGGGAATATGGAAGGTGGCGAGCGTGGAGGAGATCACCACCAGGCTCGCGCGCGGCACGCTGGCGATGCCCTTCGACGTCACCATCAGCAGCAACATCATCGTGATCTGCTGGGTGAAGGAGAGGTGGATGCCATAGGCCTGTGCGATGAACATCGTCGCGAAGCTGCAATACATCATCGAGCCGTCGAGGTTGAACGAGTAGCCGAGCGGCAGCACGAAGCCGGCGATGCGTGGCGGCACGCCGAAATCCTCCAGCGATTCCAAAGTGCGCGGGAAGGCGGCTTCGGACGACGCGGTCGAGAAAGCGATCAGGAAGGGTGCGCGAATGAAGCGGAACAGGTCCTTGGCGCGTCCCGTGCCGACCGCGACCACCGCCACCGTGAACAACAGGCCCCACAGGCAGAGCAGGGCGAGATAGAAGCCACCCATGAAGTAACCGAAGGTGACGAGGATCCCGAGCCCTTCCTTGGTCACCGCGCTCGTGACGGCGGCGAACACCGCGATCGGCGCGACGCGCATCACATAATCGGTGATCTTGAGCATCAGTTGGGCCAGCGAATCCATCGCGCGCACGATCGGCGCGGCCTTCTCGCCGATCGCGGTCGCGGCGACGCCCGCGAAGCTCGCGAACACCACGATCTGCAGGATCGCGTTCTTGCCCAATGCGTCGAAGATCGAGCTCGGCACCAGATCGAGGATGAAATCCTTGAACACGAAATGCGCCTGCGCGACGCCGTTGGCTTCGTTCGCGGGCGGCAGGGGCAAATCGAGGCCGACGCCCGGACGGATGATGTTCACGAACAGCAATCCGAGCGCGATCGAGACGAATCCGGCGAGGATGAACCAGCCGATCGTGCGCACGCCCATGCGCCCCAACGCGGATCTGTCACCCATATGCGCGATGCCGCTCATCAGCGTCGCGAAGACGAGCGGCGCGATGATCATTTTTATCAGCTTGAGGAACAGGCCGGTGAGGATCGAAAGCGCGTCGGTGATCGTTGCGGTGGCGGACGGATCGGTAATAGTCCGGTTGAGGATGAAGCCGACGATGATTCCCAGAATCATCGCCAACAGAATGTAGAAGGTTATGCGTTTAGCCACGTGACGGCCTCTCTCCCGGGAGGCGAAGTGGTCGGGGTAAAGGGACGGGCCGTCAAGCCCACCCCAGCGAGGTCAGAGGCGGATGTTGTTCGGTAAGCGTGCACGGACGCTCAAGCGCATCCTCATCGTCGAGGATGAGCCGCTGGTCGCGTTCGACAACGAACATTTCCTGCGCGACGCGGGCTACGAGATCGTCGCCACGGTCGATAGCGTGCCCGACGCGGTCCACGCGATCGACGACGACGTCCACCTCATTCTGGCCGACGTCAATCTGTCCGATGGCGGCCGGGGCCAGGATGTCGCGCGCGCCGCCAAGGAGAAAGGCGTTCCGTTGATCTTCGTCACCGGCGGCTGCCCGGATGGGCTGAAGGGCTCGGCGGTCGGCCTCCTCGCCAAGCCCTATAGCCAGCGCGACCTGCTCGCCGCGATCGAAACGGTCGACGCCAAGCTCTCCGGGCGCGTGTGCAAGCGCATTCCCAAAAGCTTCACCTTGTTCGGCGAATAGGTAGCGCTATCATCGCGCCAACTCCCGGGAATCACTGGGGTGCGGGAGAGCGATGATGGAGCATAACCGGCGCGAATTCGTGGGTCTGGCGGGCACGCTTGCCGCCGCGGCGGCGACCGCCGGCAAGGCTGCCGCCGCACCCGACGCAAGCCCCGTCCGCCACTACGATCCGCAGGCCTGGCATCAGCGCATGAAGCGCATCGTCCACGTCAATTTCAACGAACGCGACGCCGAGCATTTCGATGCGCAGGCGTGGGGCGGCTATCTCGCCGACTGCAAGGCGCAGGTGACGTACCTCAGCGGCACCAATGTGGTCGCTTTCTATCCGACCAAATTGCCCGATCTGCCGGTCAGCGCCTGGCTCAACGGGCGCGACATCTTCGGCGAATGCGCCTTGGCGGCGAAGAAAGCGGGCGTGCGCGTGATGGCGCGGCTCAGCATCGATATCGCCAAGAGCCAGCTGGCCGAAAAGCATCCCGACTGGTTCTGTCGCAACGAAGACGGCTCGCTCGTGCGGCGGTCTCTGGTCGGCGCGCCCGACGATCCCTCGGCTTCGTCGGAGTTCGCACCGACTTGTCAGTTCAGCCCTTATTATACGGATTTCGTTCCGAAACTGTTCGACGAGTTGTTGGGCCGATATCCGATCGACGGTGTCTACACCAATGGCTGGCCGGGCGTGGATGCGGTCGTCTGCTATTGCGCCAGCTGCAAGAAAATCGGCGATCCGCACAGTCAGGCCTATCGCGATGCCTATCAGAAACGCGCGGTCGAGCTGTGGAACAGCTACGCCTCGCTCTGCGCGCGGCACGATCCCAAATCGATCTTCTCGGGCAATCTCGGCGGCGGCTTCAAGGGCGGCAATCTCGACCTGACCGAACTCACCCAAAACGCGCCCTGGTTTCAGGCCGACAACCAGGGCCGTGGCCGCGTCGGCGAGCCTGCCTGGGATTCGAGCCAGCAGACGCGCATCGCCAAGGCAATCATCGGCGACCGCCCCGTCACCAACATCACCGCCGCCTACGAGATTGCGGGCGACATCCGCTATCGCAACGTCACCGGCAACCCGGTCGAGGTGCGCTCGCGCATCTTCCAGACGATCGCCGCTGGCGGAACCGTCCATTATCACTGGCTCGGCTTCTATCAGGGCTTCGTCGAGGACCGCCGCTGGCAGCAGGTCGGCCGCGACATCCTGCCGTGGATGGCCACGAACGACCGCCATTTCCACAATCTCCGCTCGATCGCGAACGTGGCACTGGTCGTGTCGCAGCGTTCCAACCGGCGCTACAACGCGCCGCCGGGTACCGACGCGCTCGATCCCGTGCAGGGCATGTATCAGCTACTGAGCGAGGCGCGGATCCCGTTCGACGTGATCCTCGAACGCGATCTCAAGCCCGAGACGCTGGAACGCTACAAGGTGCTCGTGCTGGCGAACGTCGCGCTGATGAGCGACGTGCAGGCGGCGGCGGTGCGGGCGTTCGCCACGAGCGGCGGCTCCTTGCTCGCGACCTTCGAGACCGGGCTTTACGACGAGGATGGCCAATCGCGCGCAGACTTCGCGCTCGGTTCCCTGTTCGGAATGCGCAAGGCCGGCCCGCGCGAAAGCTACGGCGTGAAGGTGGCGCCAGGCCACGGCGCCTTTCCCGGCTCCTCCTCGATGCAGCGGATCGAGCGCGGCCATCCCCTGGTCGACAGCTTCCGCGACACGCATTTCATCCAGGGATCGAGTTGCCGCGTGCCGATCGCGGCCGACGGCCCGCCGATCCTGACCAATATCGCGCAATATCCCTGGTATCCGACCGAAGGCGTCTACAGTCGCGCGTGGCACACCGATCAGCCGACCATCGTCGCGCGCGAGCAAGGCAGTTCGCGGCTGGTCTATCTCGCGGGCGATATCGACGCGGGTTACTGGCGCTCGGGCGCGGCCGATCTCGGCGATCTCGTCACCAATGCGCTCAAATGGCTGGTGGGCGACACGCAGCCGATGACGGTCGAAGGCGCGGGCGTGATCGAGGCTTATGCGTGGGCGACCGAACCCGGTTTCGCGGTCCATCTCGTCAACCACAGCCAGACCGGTTTCCGCGCCACCGCCGCGCGCAGCCTCGTCCCCGCCGGCCCGCAAAAGGTGCGGCTGATTCTGCCCGATGCCCGGCCGATCCGCCGTGCGAGCCTGTTGCGCGCAGGGCAGCCTCTGCCCTTCACGCAGACGGGCAAGATTGTGGAATTCACCGTGCCCGCACTCGACGATTATGAGGTCGCCGCGCTCGAAACCTAAGCGCTTCCCTGACCGCGCTTTTGCGCTAGGCTCGCCCAAACGAGGCGAGGAGCGAGGGGCAAGTGGCGGAAAAACTCGGCGGCATGGCCTTGCTCCGCAGGGCGCTCACCGATCGCAAGACCGCGCTGATGCTTGCCTTCGGCTTTGCCGCCGGCCTTCCTGTCTCGCTTCTGATCGGCACGCTCATCGCGTGGCTGGGCGAAGCCAAGGTCAGCGTCGCCACGATCGGCGTCTTTTCCTGGGCGGGGCTGGCTTATGGCTTCCAGTTCCTGTGGTCGCCGATCGTCGATCAGTGGCGCCCGCCTTTGCTCGCGCGATTGGGCCGCCGGCGGAGTTGGATATTGCTCTGCCAGATCATTCTTTCGCTCTGCTTCCTGGCCCTGGCCGCGACCGATCCGGCGGTCTCGCTCGGCGCGGTCGCGGGCATTGCCGTGTTCGGCGCCTTCGTCTCGGCAACGATGAATATCGCGATCGATGCCTGGCGCGTCGACGTCGCCGACGAGCGCGCGACGGTCGAGATACTGTCTACGATCTATCAGTTCGGTAACCGCGCCGCCGTGCTCGCGGGCGGCGCCGGGGCGTTGTTCCTGGCCGCGCGGATGAGCTGGCAGGGGGTCTATGTGGTCATGGGCTTTGTGATGGCCCTGACGATTATCGCGACTTTGCTCGCGCCTGATACGCCGCCCCCTGCGGGCCAGGACGACGCCCCGCTCGCTGCCTTTGCGGTCCCCGACCGCCGCTCCCGCATGATCGGGCTGGCCATCGTTGCGATCGGCTGGATCTGGGCGATCGGCACGCTGGCGGCCTTCATGGTGAAGGTGCTGCACGGCCCCGGTCCTGACGGGAAGCCCATCTCCACGAGCGATTTCACCGCTAAGGTCGGCCCGTGGATCATCGTCGCGACGATCATCGTGCCTGCAATCGTCGCGGCCGTGCTGAACAAGCGGGTATCGAAGGATCAATCCCGGCCGGCCGGCACGCTTATGCGCGGCACCGATCGGCTCTACCGTTCGCTGATCCTGCCACTTGGCGAACTGATCGAACGCCTTGGTTGGGGCGCGATCGTCGTGCTTGGCCTGATCCTGACCTATCGGCTGTGCGAGTCGATCTGGGGGGCGTTCGCTTACCCCTTCTATTTGCAGGAGTTGCAGTACACGAAGGATCAGGTCGCCTTTGCCTCCAAGGGCTTCGGCGTGGTGATGCTGATCTTCGGTACTGCCATCGGCGGTATCTTGTTCGCCACGATCGGCCGGCTGCCAACCTTGCTGATCGGTGCGATCATCACCGCGCTCGCCAACCTGCTCTACGCCAATCTGGCGGCGGGCGGGGCAGGGCTCGACACCTTCTCCCATCTGTTTGCGATTGACCGGTTCACCGGCCTGTTCGGGTTCGATCCACGCATGAACCGGCTGCTGATCACGATCGGCATCGAGAATACGTGCAGCGGCCTCGCGGGTGGCGCCTACATCGCCTATCTCTCCTCGATCACCTCGAAGAAACATAGCGCGGTCCAATACGCGCTATTGTCGTCACTCACCCTGCTGATCGGCGCGCTCGGGCGCGGCGCATTCGGTGAAGGCATTCAGACCTACGGCTACGCGACCATGTTCCGCTTCGCGGCCCTGCTCGGTCTGCTCGGCATCGCCTTCGTGCTGCTCGAATGGATACGCGGCGCGCGCGCTGACCGCATTCGCGAGTCGGGCGGTACAGGAGAGGCGGGCTAGCCCGTCACCGGCAGCATGATCGTCCCGTCGGCGCGATACTCCAGCGGCCCGTAATCCAGCACCACATCGAGCGTCAGCGGCCCGTAAATATGCGGGAACAGCATGCCCCCACGCGATTCTTCCCACTTCACCGCATCGCCCAAGGCGTCGAGATCGACCGCGACGATCTGGAGTCCGTGCTGACCGTCGAAATGCTTGTCGATCGTGCCTGCGAGCTGGTCCGCAGTCGACAAATGGATGTAGCCGTCCGCCAGATCGACCGGCGCGCCCGCGAACGTCCCGTCACGCTCCAGCGCGGCGAGCTGCTCGGTGGTCAGCACCTTGTAGGCGATCGTGTCGGGCATCGTCTCTTCTCCTACCGGCCGTAGATGCTGGCCTTGGGCGCATTTTTCAGCGTCGGAAGCAGAATGCTCCCCCACGGCGTCGGTTTCGCGGCATCGGTGCGGTCGACCAGATCGAGATCGTGGTCCGGTCCGCCATTGCCGTTCCACGACCAGGCGAGATAGCCCGATGCATGCGCGATGCTGTCCGCGACGACCGTGCCGACCGGGATCGGCGTGCCCCGGAAATTGTTGCCGAATTCGCCGACCACCAAAGTCAGGCCCGCCGCGCGGAAGTGCGCGACATAATCGGTGACCTTCTGATCGCTGTCATATTCGCCATACATGTGGATCGAGAAGACGATCTGGTGGAGCGGATCGGCCGCGAGCACCTTCGCCGCATTGTCGCGCATCACATGCTGGCCGTCCTGGCCCCAGCCGGGCGCATCGACCATCAGCAGGTGGCGGAAACCCGCCGCGCGCATCGCCTGCACCGCCCCGATCGTCTCGCCGATCCAGGCCTGCTCGTCCGCACCGCCGCGCGGCTCGTTGGCGATGTTGATGATGATATAGTTTTCCTGCCCCTGAAGCAGGTCGGCGATCGACTTCCAGTAATCGACGATGCGAATCTGCGGGCACGCCTCGGGCCGGCTGCCGAGGCTGGTCGCGTCGTGCACCTCCAGGATGATCGCCAGCTTCTGCGCCTTGGTCTCCGCGATCAGGGCGGCAACTTCGTCCGGCGGCGTCAGCCGGAAACCGCCGCAGCCCGCGCCGAGCGCGATCCGCACGCCGTTCGCGCCGGTTGCCGCGATCAAGGGGAGTTCCGCCGCGCTCCGCGTCGGCGTCCACGCGTGGGTCACGTTGACGCCGCGAAACTGGAACGGCCGATCGTTCGCGTCGAACAATTGTCCGCCGCCGACATGCCATCCGGCCGACGCGGCGAGGGCAGGGGATGCGAGCGTCACCGCCAGCGCGGCAACGAGCCGTTTCAACGCACGCATCCCGCTATCCCCTTATTCGGTCTCGGCCGGACCTTCCGCTTCGCCGCCATCGGAGAGATCCTCGGCGGTGTCGCCTTCGACTTGGCGGTCGGTCTCGGGCGAGGTCACTTCCTCGTCGCTGCGCAGATCGTCCTCGGCCTCGTCCTCGCTCTCTTCGATGCGGGCGGCTGAGACGACATGCTCATTCTCCGCGACGCGGAAGATGATCACGCCCTGCGTGTTGCGCCCGATCACGCGGATATCGCCGACCGAGGTGCGGATCAGCTTGGCCTGATCGGTGACGAGCATCAGCTGCTCGCCATTATGCGCCGGGAAGCTCGCCACCACCGGGCCGTTGCGATCGGACGAGACGATGTTGGTGATGCCCTGGCCGCCGCGATTGGTGCGGCGATATTCGAACGCCGAGGTGCGCTTGCCGTAACCGTTGGCGGTGACGGTCAGGATGAACTCCTCCGCCGCCTCGAATTCGGCCATGCGTTCGGGCGAAAGCACCATCTCGCGGTCGCCTTCCTTCCACGGCGCGGCCTTGAGATAATCCTCGCGCTCCTGCGGGGTCGCGGCGAAGCTGCGCAGCACCGACAGCGAGATTACCTCGTCGGCCTTGCCCAGCCGCGCGCCGCGCACGCCGGTCGAATCGCGGCTCTGGAATTCGCGGACGTCGGTCGCGGCGAAGCGGATCGCGCGGCCTTCGCGCGTCGCGAGCAGCACGTCGTCATCCTCGGTCAGCAGCGACACGCCGATCAGGCGGTCCTCCGAGCCTTCCTCGAACTTCATCGCGATCTTGCCCGACGAACGGATGTTGGCGAACGCGTCCATCGAATTGCGCCGCACGCTGCCCTTGGCGGTCGCGAACATGACGTGGAGCTTGCCCCACTCCGCCTCGTCCTCCGGCAGCGGCAACACGGTCGAGATCGTCTCGCCCTCGGCCAGCGGCAGCAGGTTGATCATCGGCCGGCCGCGCGCCTGCGGTGCGCCCTCGGGCAGGCGCCACACCTTCAGGCGATAGACCTTGCCGTGGGTCGAGAAGAACAGGACCGGCGTGTGCGTCGAGGTGACGAACAGCTTCGCGACCGCATCCTCGTCCTTGGTGCCCATGCCCGAACGGCCCTTGCCGCCCTTGTTCTGTGTGCGGAAGGTCTGGAGCGGGGTGCGCTTGATGTAGCCACCCAGGGTCACGGTCACGACCATGTCCTCGCGTTCGATCAGATCCTCGTCGTCGATCCCGTCGGCGGCGGCGGCGATTTCGGATCGGCGCGGCGTCGCGAACGCGGCGGAAATCGCGTCGAGTTCCTCCTCCATCACCGTGAACAGCTTGCGGCGATTGCCGAGGATTTCGAGCAACTCGCCGATCGAACCCGCCAATTGCTCCAGCTCGCCGCCAATCTCGTCGCGGCCGAGGCCGGTCAGGCGGTGCAGGCGCAGATCGAGGATCGCGCGGACCTGGATGTCGGACAGGCGATAGGTATCGCCCGTCACCTCGGCTTCGACCGCCTCGACCAGGCGGATATATTGGGCGATCTCGGCGATCGGCCAATCGCGCGACGACAAGGCGGCGCGCGCCTCGACCGGCGAGGCCGATCCGCGGATGATCTTGACCACCTCGTCGAGGTTGGTGACCGCGACCACCAGGCCGAGCAAGACGTGCGCCCGTTCGCGCGCCTTGAGCAGCTCGAACTTCGAACGCCGCGTGATGACCTCTTCGCGGAAGGCGACGAACGCCTCGAGGATTTCGCGCAGCGTCAGGATTTCCGGACGCCCGCCGCGCAGCGCGAGCATGTTCGCCGGGAAGCTGGTCTGCGCCTGCGTGTGACGCCACAATTGGTTGAGCACGACCTCGGGGGTCGCATCGCGCTTGAGCTCGATCACGATCCGCACGCCGAACCGGTTCGATTCGTCGCGGATATCCGAGACGCCTTCGATCCTCTTGTCCTTGGCGGCCTCGGCGATGCCTTCGACCAGTCCCGCCTTGCCGACCTGATAGGGGATTTCGGTCAGCACGATCGAACGCCGCTCGCCGCGGCCCTCTTCGAGCACGTAGCGCGAGCGCATGATGATCGATCCGCGCCCCGTCGTGTAGGCGTTGCGCGCGCCATGGCGGCCGAGGATCAGCGCGCCGGTCGGGAAATCGGGCGCGGGCACGATCTCCATCAATTCTTCGTCGCTGATCGGCTCGCCGCCCATCATGCTCGCGATCAGCGCCTTGCTCGCCGCGATCACCTCGCCGAGATTATGCGGCGGGATATTGGTCGCCATGCCGACCGCGATGCCGCCCGCGCCGTTGACCAGCAGATTGGGATAGCGCGCGGGCAGGACCAAAGGCTCGTCGCGCGAGCCGTCATAGTTCGGGCCGAAATCGACCGTGTCCTTGTCGATATCCTCGAGCAGCGCCATCGCCGGCTTGGCGAGGCGCGCTTCGGTGTAGCGCATCGACGCCGGCATATCCGGGTCCATCGATCCGAAATTGCCCTGGCCGTCGATCAAAGGCAGCCGCAGCGACCAATCCTGCGCCATGCGCGCGAGCGCCATGTAGATCGCGCTGTCGCCGTGCGGATGGTAATTGCCCATCACGTCGCCGACGATCTTGGCGCATTTGCGATAGGGCCGGCCGGGGACGAAGCCGCCTTCCTGGCTGGCGTAGAGGATGCGGCGATGGACCGGCTTCAGGCCGTCGCGGACGTCGGGCAGAGCGCGCGCGACGATGACCGACATGGCATAGTCGAGATAGCTCGACTTCATCTCGTCGACGATGTTGATCGGGGAAATGTCGCTGCCGTCGATAACCGGCGGGATCGTGGCCAAGAAGCTTATCCGTTTCTGTTGATGGGGCGGCCTGCGCCGTGTTCCTCATCTAGTCACGCAAGGCCGATAAAGCCACCCCGCGCGTATGCGCACACGCGCGTACGCGAGGAATATCTGGGGATAACGTTACGGGTGGAGCCCAACTCCCGTCATCCCCGCGAAAGCGGGGATCCCGCTGCCTTCACCACAGCAAGAAGAAGCGGGATTCCCGCTTTCGCGGGAATGACGATCAAGGGGGTGTCGCGGCAGGCTTGCGCCGCCTCAAATCTCGAATTCGGGCCGTTTTCCGTCGCGCTGCGGATCGCGCGTCAGGCGCGCGTGCAGACGCTTGACCGTGTTGCTGCCGGTCCGCTGGCAGAAAGCGGGGATCAGCGCGTGCGTGAAGGCGCCGAGCGCGCCGACCAGCATCGCCCAGCCAAAGCCGCTCGCGACGCGAAAATGTTCGCCATAGCTTTCATCGACGCTGGCGGGATGATCGAGAAACAGTCTGCGTATCATCCCGCCAGTTTAGGTCCGCTGTCGCGGTCAGGCAATCGCAACCGAAGCCTTGCGGCGCCGGAAAGCGACGCCGGTCACACCGAATCCCGCGACCATCAGCGCCCAGCTCGCGGTTTCGGGCACGGCGCGGGCGCTGATCGTGATCGTCTCGCCGCTGTTGAGATCGGGGATCTGCTCGCTGCCGAACGCGAGCAGGGTCGGCGCGTCGATCGAGCCGCCGAACAATTGCGGGCCGGCCACGTCGAACGTGAAGAAGCTATTATTGTCGAGATAGGTCAGCCCGCCCGATGCGACATCGGCCGGCCCCTCGAACGGATCGAGGTAGAAGGTGATGCCGGCGAGGTTGGCGATCCCGTCGAACGTGCCCGTCGTGGTCACGCCGAAACTGTAACCGGGGTCGAGGAATTCGGGCGTCGGATTGGCGTCGAGCCGGAACACCGCGACATGGCCCGCGCCGCTGATCTTATATTCGATCGTCTGGGTGCTCGCCAGCGACGGCAAAGCGAGGAACGCGCAGGCGGCAAGCAGGGGCAGCGGCTTCATGGACATTCTCCAGTGGGGGGCGGTCGGATCGGTCCTTATCGGCGCCGATCGTTACGGGGGCATGGCAGTGCCGTCGTCCCATCCGCCTTTGGCGTCGCGCCGTTCAGCTTGCTCCAAGCCACGGGCGCTATTAGGCACAGCGGGCTTTATTCTGCCGGAGTGCCTCAAATTCCGGCCTGGAGGAGATGATGCAGATGAGGATCGTATCCAAGATGGCGCTCGCCGCCGCGCTCGCCGGCCTGACGGTGGCGGCGCCGGCTTTCGCCAAGAAGGAAGAAAAACCGGCGGCGCCGACCGAAAAGGCGACGCCGGCGGTGCAGAAGGCCGCGTTCGACGCGCAGAAGGCCACGGACGCGGGCGATCTCGCCGCCGCCGTGACCGGCTACCAGGCCGCCAAGGCGGCGATGGTCAGCGACGACGACAAGTTCATGGTCGGCCGCGTCGGCTATCAGATCTACCAGAAGAACAAGGACATGGCCTTGTTCTCGGAGTCGATCGATCTGATGCTTGGCAGCGGCAAGGCGTCCCCGCAGGCGCAGCAGCAGCTGTATTTCGCGCAGGGCCAGATCGCCTACAATTCCAAGAATTATGCCAAGGCGATCACGGCCTTCAAGGGCGCCGACGCGGCCGGATCGACCGATCCCGACCTCGTGCCCCTGCTGGTCGAAGCGACCGCGCTCAACGGACAGACGCTGGAGGCGCTGAACACGCTCAACGCGATGGTCGCCAAGCGGGTCGCCGCCGGCCAGCCGGTTCCGGCCGAATGGTACCAGCGCGGTCTGTCGATCGGCTACAAGGCCAAGCCCAACCCGGCCGATGCCCCGGCGCTCAGTGCCGCGACGCTGGAGATCGGCAAGAAGTGGGTCGCCGCCGATCCGCAGCAGCGCTACTGGGCCGCAGTGCTGCAGATCTACGAGCAGCAGTTCAAGCTGACCGCTGAGGATCGCGTCGACGTGCTGCGCCTGCAGCGCGCCGCCAATGCGATGGAAGGCGACGCCGATTATCGCGAATATGCGGACGACGTCTATCTGCGCTTTCCCAACGAGGCGATGCAGGTGCTCCAGGAAGGCGCCGCCAAGGGCGTCGTTAACCTGAACGCCAAGGGCGACGCGGCCGACGTGATGGGCATCGTCAAGGGCAAGGTCGCCGCCGACAAGGCGTCGCTGCCCGCCGCCGACAAATCGTCGCGCGCCGCCGCCAACGGCAAGGCCGCACTCAGCACCGCCGACGCTTTTGTCGGCTATGGCGACTATGCCAAGGCGATCGACCTCTACAAGGTCGCGCTCGCCAAGGGCGGCGTCGATGTCGGCACCGCCACGCTCCACATGGGCTGGGCGCAGGCGCTGTCGGGCGACACCGCGGGCGCCAAGACGACCTTCGCCAGTGTTACCGGCCCCAAGAAGCCGGTCGCGGACTTCTGGATTATCCACCTGGATCACCCGACGGTCCCGAACACGCCCAAGCCGGCCGCGTGATCGCGTTCACACTATGAAGGGAGAGGGCGGCTTCGGCCGCCCTTTCTTTTTGGGGCTTTCTACCGCCCCCATAGCTTCGTCACCCTGAACTTGTTTCAGGGTCCATCGTGCCACAGGCGCGGACGGCGCGGATGAGAGATGGATGCTGAAACACGTTCAGCATGACGTCTGTGATCCGCCTCAGGCAGGATCGACCGGAATCCCGCACGACGTCTTCGACGTGCGGATCGTCAGCGATGTCTTGACGCTGGCGACGTTGGGCGCGGGCGTCAGTTTCGAGGTCAGGAAGCTCTGGAACGATTGCAGATCGTGCGCGACGATCTTGAGAATGAAGTCGATCTCGCCGTTGAGCATATGGCATTCGCGCACTTCGGGCAGCGTCGCGACGTGCGACTCGAACGCGCGCAGATCGTCCTCGGCCTGGCTGCGCAGGCTGACCAGCGCGAACACCATGATGCCATAGCCCAGCGAACCGGGATCGAGTTCGGCATGATAGCCTTTGATGACGCCCGCTTCCTCAAGCGCGCGCATGCGGCGCAGGCAGGGCGGAGCGGTCAGGCCGACCCGGCTCGCCAGCTCGACGTTGGTGATCCGGCCTTCTTCCTGCAAAATGCCGAGGATTGACCGGTCCAGCTCGTCGATTGTCGTCGTCGCCCCCATTTCCGCATCATCCCGTTTCTATTTTCGGGTCCTGCATAATATAATTTCGGCGGCGCGCAATATCCTAGCTGATGCCATTTGCGCGGGGAGGCGGTCTTGCCAGCGATGCGCCGGCTCCGCTAACGGACGTCGGCGTGGGCCTGTAGCTCAATTGGTTAGAGCCGGCCGCTCATAACGGCTTGGTTGCGGGTTCGAGTCCTGCCGGGCCCACCACCCGAAAAACCGTCCCGTCATTGCGAGCGTAGCGACGCAATCCAGGGGCGCTGGATTGCTTCGCCGCTTTGCTCCTCGCAATGACGAAGCGCGCGCATGCGCAACCGCCAGATTTATTCGCCGCTTGGTTCGCCGGTCGTGCCGAAACCCTGGGCGAGGAAACTCGGCACGGGGCCGTTCCAGCCGTCGTCGGCGGGCTCGGGCTCGCCGCGCGGGCGACGTTCCTCGCGGCGCGGTTCTTCGCGGCGCGGCTCGGCGCGCGGTGGTTCGGGACGGCGTTCCGCACGGCGCGGCGCCGCGACGACGGGCGCCGGCGTCTCCTCTGCCACGACAGGCTTGGCTTCGACCGGAACGTCAGCCTTGGCCGGCGCTTCCGCGACGGCGGCACCGCGGGCGGGACGACGCGGACGGCGGGCGCCCCGTTCGCTCGACCGTGCCGGGCGTTCGTCGGCCTCCACTGGAGCGGAGGGGGCGGATGGCGTCTCGCTGCCGGCGCCGACACCGACGCGGGCGATCTTCATGCCGGTCAATTTCTCGATATTCTCGATCGCTTCGGCATCTTCAGGCGTGACGAGCGTGATCGCCTTGCCGGTGGCGCCCGCGCGGCCGGTGCGGCCGATGCGATGGATATAATCGTCCGGATGCCACGGCACGTCGAAGTTGAAGACGTGGCTGACACCCTTGATGTCGAGCCCGCGCGCGGCGACGTCGGAGGCGACGAGGATGTTGATCTCCCCGTTCTTGAAGCGGTCGAGCTCGCGGATGCGTTCGGCCTGCTCCATGTCGCCATGGATCTGGCTCGCCTTGAAGCCGTTGCGCTGCAGCGATTCGGCCAGGTCGCGCACGGTCGTCTTGCGGTTCGAAAAGATGATCGCGGTGCGCAGATCGTCCGCCTGCAGCAGCTTGCGCAGCGTCTCGCGCTTGCCGCGCGAACTCGTCTCGACCAGCGCCTGCTCGATCGAAATGTTGGCGGTGGCGGGACGCGCGACCTCGACCGTCTTGGGGTTGGACAGGAACTTGTCGGCCAGCTTCTTGATCGGCGCGGGCATCGTTGCCGAAAACAGCATCGTCTGCCGCGTCGCCGGCAGCTTGGTGCAGATTTCCTCGATGTCCGGAATGAAGCCCATGTCGAGCATGCGGTCGGCTTCGTCGATCACCAGGGTCGAGCAGCCCGACAGCAAGATCTTGCCGCGGCCGAACAGGTCCATCAGCCGGCCCGGCGTCGCGATCAGCACGTCGACGCCGCGTTCAAGCGCCTTCTGCTGGTCGCCCATCGACACGCCGCCGATCAGCAACGCCATCGTCAGCTTGTGATATTTGCCGTATTTCTCGAAATTCTCGGCGACCTGCGCGGCCAGTTCGCGCGTCGGCTCGAGGATCAGCGAACGCGGCATCATCGCGCGCGCCCGGCCATGCGCCAATATATCGATCATCGGCAGCACGAAGGACGCGGTCTTGCCGGTCCCGGTCTGCGCGATCCCGATCAGGTCGCGGTTCATCAATATGGGAGGGATTGCCGCCGCCTGGATCGGCGTAGGCTCGCTATAGCCCGCCTCTGTTACGGCGCGCAGCAATTCGTCGGAAAGGCCGAGGTCGGCGAAGGTCATGGGCGTCCGGGCTAAAAGGGCCTGCGGGCGCGCGAAACGGCGCCGCTACCGGCCGGGCTCGCTAGGAACGAAAGCACCTGCGCTGTCAAGGGGAATGGGGGGAGTCGTCGATGAAGCGCCGCACCGGCCCTCTCCCCCACCCGGCCTCCCATAAGATAGCCTGACTGGGAGGCCGGGTGGGGGAGAGGGCCGGTGCGGCTCGGTTCAGCTTCGCTGAACCAACAAACTAATGCGCTTCGACGAGCTGCCGGAACTTGTCGATTTCGCACTCGCCGCCGGCGCGGTCGCGGATCACGTCGCGGTCGGCGCACAATTTCCCGTCGGACGAGGGGACGAGATAGAAGCCGCTATAATAATCGAGCCCCGGGCAGTTGGCGGAGAAGCGCGCGCGGATCCGGTATCCGCCGCGCAGCACCAGATCGACCGAGGACCGCGCCAGCACGGCGGCCGCCAATATGTCGCCCATCGCGACGCATTTCGGTCCCTTCTTCTCCTTGAGCGCGGCGAGCGGCACCATCTCGAGCTGGGTCGTCTGCACGCGCACCACCGTGTGCGAGCGGAAGCTCAGTTGCGCGAACTCGGCGGCGCCCTGCTCGCGTGGTGCGACGGGCGCGACGGGGCTCAGCGCGATCAGCGCCAGCGTCAGCAAGGTCATGATGTGCGAACCATTGGCCTTCGCCGTCCCCCCTGCGGCTTTAATGGCGGATGAACTGGCCCCGCGCCAAGCCTCTACGCTATAGCGAAGTCATGACCTGTGTTCCGGACGCAACAATGCTGGCGACGCTCGAGCGCCGGCTCGGCCCCAAGGGCTTCACCCGCGACGCGCACGAAATGGCGCCGTGGCTGAGCGATTGGCGCGGCCGCGTCCACGGCCAGGCCGCCGCATTGCTGTCGCCCGCCAACACGGACGAGGTCCAGGCGATCGTCCAGCTCGCCGCCGAAAATCGCGTCGCGATCGTGCCGCAGGGCGGCAACAGTTCGATGGTGGCGGGCGCGACCCCGTCCGCCGACGGCCATTCCCTGTTGCTGTCGCTGCGGCGGATGAACGCGATCCGCAGCCTGTCGCCCGAAGACGATGTCGCGGTCGCCGAAGCCGGCGTGATCCTGAGCGATCTGCACGATGCCGCCGCCGGCATCGGCCGCCGTTTCCCCTTGAGCCTTGGCGCCAAGGGCAGCGCCCGTATCGGCGGGCTGATCTCGACCAACGCCGGCGGCACGCAGGTGCTGCGCTTCGGCACGATGCGGTCGCTGGTGGTGGGGATTGAGGCGGTCCTGCCCTCGGGCGAGCGGTTCGACGGCCTGTCCGCGCTGCGCAAGGACAATCGCGGCTACGATCTGCGCCAGTTGCTGATCGGCGCCGAGGGCACGCTCGGCATCGTCACCGCCGCCAGCCTGCGGCTCGTGCCCGCGGTCGGCGCGCGCGCGGTCGCCTGGGTCGGCCTCGCCGGCCCGCATCAGGCGCTGACGCTGCTGCGCCGGCTCGAAGCCGCCACCGGCGACGCGATCGAGAGCTTCGAGGCGATGCCCGCCAATGTGCTGGCGATGGTCCTGCGCCATATCCCCGGCACGCGTGCCCCGCTTGGCGGCACGCACGCGTGGAACATCCTGATCGAGACGACCGCGCCCGTGGGTGCGCCCGATCCGGTCGAGCAGCTCACCGGCCTGCTCGCTTCGGCGGCGGAGGAGGGGCTGATAGAGGATGCCACCGTCGCCGCCAACGAGGCGCAGGCCGAGGCCTTGTGGAAGCTGCGCGAGGTGATCGCCGAGGCCGAACGCGCCGAAGGCCCCGCCGCCAAGCACGACATATCGGTGCCCGTCTCGATCGTGCCCGATTTCCTGATCGAGGCGCGCGCGGCGGTCGAAAGCCGCTTCGCCGGCAGCCGCGTCGTCGGCTTCGGCCATCTCGGCGACGGCAATATCCATTTCAACGTGCTGCCGCCGCCGGATGCGGACGGCAAAGCGTGGGTCGAAGGCGAGGGCAAGGCGGTCAACGCCTTCGTCCACGATTTCGTCGGCGCGCGCGGCGGCTCGCTCTCGGCCGAACATGGCATCGGCCAGCTCAAGCTCGCCGAACTCGCGCGCACCGCCGGCCCGGTCCGGCTCCATGTGCTCCGCGCGATCAAGCACGCGCTCGATCCGCTCGGGATCATGAACCCGGGGAAATTGGTGCCGGGCGTTGATTGATCTGTTTCAGCGCGGCTGAAACAGGCGCCGCACCGGCCCGCACCCCCACCCGGCCTCCCATAAGATAGCCTGACTGGGAGGCCGGGTGGGGGTGCGGGCCGGTGCGGCTTCCAGCGCCAGCTGGAAATAATACCAAACTCGTTCCGCCCCCCGCTTAGGTTGCGTGCGCGTCCGCGACTCAATAGAGGGCACCATCCGCGGGGGCGGTGCACCATCTCCCACCGCCTCTTTCAGGAGAGTTTTTCGACATGGCCAGCGCTCCCGGCATTCCGGGCCTCCCGATGCTGTACAACAACATGGTCCCGCTCTCGAGCCAGGAGCACCGTAATTGGCGCGTGCGCCCGCTCCAGAACCTGCAGATCATCGCCGGCGTACACGCGCTGCCGCTGACCGTGGACGAGTTCCCGATCGCGCAGCGTTATTTCCCGATCGTCTTCTCGACCGGCCCGGATTCGGTGCCGCTCGCGCTGATGGGCCTCAACGAGGGCGTCAATGTGTTCGTCGACGCCGACGGCAAGTTCAAGGAGGGCACTTATCTGCCCGCCTTCATGCGCCGCTATCCCTTCCTGCTCGCGCGCCTGACCGAGCAGTCGGAGGAATTGTCGCTCTGCTTCGATCCGACCGCCGGCCTGCTTGGCGCGTTCGACGACGGCGTCCGTCTGTTCAACGACGAGGGTGAGGCCGAGCAGTCGGTCAAGGACATGCTCGGCTTCTGCGAGCAGTTCGAAATCGCCGCCCAGCGCACTACCGCCTTCATGAAGGACCTCGAAGAAACGGGATTGCTGGAGGAAGGCGAGCTCACGATCGGCCATCCGTCGAGCGAGCAGCCCTACATCTATCGCGGCTTCCGCATGATCAACGAGGGGAAGCTGCGCGATCTGCGCGGCGATCAGCTGCGCAAGATGAGCCAGAACGGCATGCTGACCCTGCTCTACGCGCACCTCTTCTCGCTCAGCCTGACGAGCGAGATTTTCTCGCGCCAGGTCGATCAGGGCAAACTGCCGCCGCAGCAGCAGATCGCCTGACGCCTGCGAAAGCCTGAAATAAAGGGGGCCGGGTGCAAATCCGGCCCCTTTTTCGTGCCCGCAAGCCGCCCGCCATCCTCGTTAAAGGCCGCGGTTCCTTATAAAAAAGCCATGCCCTTGAAACCGTTTGCCCGCTCACCTATTCTATTGACGGTACCCCGCCGTGTTCCCCTTTCGCGGCTCGGTACTAGCGCGCTTCGGCGCGCTTCCTCCCTGAACCTTGGCCACTCCGTGAGCAATCACGGGGTGGCTTTTTTATCAGCGGGTTAGGGCTGGCCGCTTAGATGTTGTCGTCATTGCGAGCGCAGCGAAGCAATCCAGCATCGCCGGACGCCGCCGTGGATTGCTTCGTCGCTGCGTTCCTCGCAATGACGCAGCGATCTCTTACTCCGCCGCGATCGCAAAAGGCGGCATGGCAGCGGTCACCGCCGCCCGCGCCAGCGCCGCGATCAGGCCCTGCGTGCGTCTGAGTCCATCCGACGGCGTCCGCATGTCGCGCTCCAGATAGAGCGCCCGGTCCACCTCGATCTGCAGCGCATGGACGTTATCGGCGGGCCGCCCGTGCCGTGCCAGGCCGTACGCGCCCGCATAAGGCGCGTTGAGCGCGGCGGCGAAGCCCAGGCTGCGCGCGGTGCGCGCCACCTCCGCCGCGACGCCCTTGCCGGCCGAGCGGCCATGCAGGTCGCCGATCACGATTCGCGCCGGGCGCAGGCCCATCAAAGTCGGCATCGAATGGCAATCGATCAGCACCGCATGCCCGAACCGGCGGCAGGCCGCGTCCAGCGCGTCCGCCACCGCCGCATGATAGGGACGGTGGATACTCGCGATCCGCGCCGCCGCGCTCTCCGCGGTCGGTGCCTCCCGCCACAAATCGCGCCGGCCGACCCGCTGTGGCAGCAGCCCAAGCCCCGATCGCGCGCGTGCGGTCGGCGGCGGCCCGCTGCCGGGCGGATCGCGGAGCGCCGGGTCGAGATCCTCCTCGCCCCGGTTGAGATCGATCCAGGCGCGCGCGGCGCGCGCCACCACCGCGACCGCCCCCACCTCGATCGCCCTGGCGACCAGCAGGTCGGCATGGCGGTCTTCCAGTTGCTCCAGGATCCCGTGCGGCACCGCGCTCACGCCGAGCAAAGCGGCGGGGTAGATGCGCCCGCCGTGCGGCACCGCGCACACCAGAGGCGTTTCCGGCTCGCGCGGCCCCAGGCGTTCGAACCATGGTGACTTGGGGGGAGAGCAAGCGGGCGGCGCGGAGACCATGGCCGTTGGTAAACGGAAATCAGTGCGCGATGAAGCGCTTTGGGCTATGGAAAGCGCGGTTTGGCGTGAAATGTTTAACTTTGGTTAGGATTTGTTAATCATTTTCAGCAATATTCTTGCCGTTCAGTCATGAGCCCTATCGATCGTTCGGAGTTACAGATGGTTCGTATCCTTCTTGCAGAGGACGACGATTCGATGCGCGAATATCTCGCGCGCGCGTTGGAGCGTACCGGTTACAACGTGACCGCGTGCGAAAGCGGCATCGTCGCGCTTGAGCGTCTCCAGAAGGAGAGCTTCGACCTGCTCCTGACCGATATCGTCATGCCCGAACTGGACGGCATCGAACTCGCCCAGCGCGCGGCGCAGATCTATCCCGATCTGCGCGTGATGTTCATCACCGGCTTTGCGGCGGTCACGCTCCAGAACGGCGCGATGCCGCCCGAAGCCAAGGTCCTGTCCAAGCCGTTCCACCTGCGCGACCTCGTTCTCGAGGTCGACCGCATGTTCCAGTCGAGCAGCGCCGCCGACCTGTAAGCGGCAGACCCCACCTTTGTCGGGAAGCCCCGCCTAATGGGTTGCGTGACCGGAATCCCCCCGCTAACAGCGCCGAACCCCTTTCGAGGCCGATTCATTTGGGCCTCAGTGGGCGTGTAGCTCAGTGGTAGAGCACTGTGTTGACATCGCAGGGGTCGCAAGTTCAATCCTTGCCACGCCCACCAGAATTAACCCCGCTAGCCCAATGGGTTGGCGGGGTTTTTCATGCTCAGTGACGGTTTGCGCGCTACTTCAACGTTTCGGCGGTCACCAGATGCGGGGCAATCGAGACCGACTGCGCCTTGCCGCCCTTGATCGCCTGTACGATTGTGGCGAGCGCCGCCCTGATCTGCGCGGCCGCATCCTGATCCACCGTGGCGGCGAGTTTGCCCGCTTTGATATTGTCCAGCGCCTCCGGGATGGCGTCGAAGCCCAGCACCTTCACCGCGCCGGGCGCTAATCCCGCTTCCTTGAGCGCGGAGATCGCGCCGAGCGCCATATTGTCGTTGAGGCAGAGGATCGCGTCGGGGCGGTGGGCGGGCCCGAATGACGTCAAGAGGTTCTGCACGACGGTCAGGGCCTGATCGCGCGATGAGTTGGCGGTCTGCTCCGCGACGATCTGATACTTGGCTCCGCCGGCCGCCAGGCCTTCGCGTACGCCCCGGCTCCGGTCGAGCTGCGTGCTCGTTCCCGGCTCGTTGGTGATCACGATCACGTGCGCGCCTTGCGGAAAGTGTTCGACCACCCAGGATGCGAGCAATCGTCCGCCCGCGACATTGTCTGCGCCGACATAGGGCACGGGAGCGGCGGTGCCATAGATCCGCCTGTCGACCGCCACCACCTGGACCCCGGCGGCACGCAGCCGATCGACCTCAGGCGCCAGCGCCTTGCCGTCGTTCGCGGCGAGGATGACGCCCTGGGTTCCGTCGGCGGCGACGGTTTCCAAGTCCGATCCCTGCTTGGCCGAATTGGCCTGGCCGTCGAGCGCAGTTATCGACACGCCTGCCGCGGGCGCATATTTTTCGGCCGCCTGGCGCATCGTGATGAAATAGGGCGTCGAGAGCGAACTGAAGCTCGCCGTCACGCGCAGCCGGTTGTCGTGCGATCGGCCGCAACCGGCCAATGCCAGGGCGATGAGGGCGGGAAGGGCGAGCCTCACCGATTTTCCGAGCAAGCGCATATATTCCCTCTCGTGTGACGTCTCGTTTCAGGCGTCCTGGCTGTTCGCGGGCCGAAGGCCTGCCCGAACGCGATCGATCTGGTGCGTGGGATCGCGCCGTTGCGCGAGCAAAGCCGGCACGATCTCGCAATAGGCGTGCAGCAGGCTGCGCGCGGGCGGTGGGCAGTCTCCGGCGATCTCGCGGTGCAGGTCGGGCAGCGCGTGATAGGGCACCAGCGGGAACATGTGGTGCTCCAGATGGAAGTTCATGTTCCAGTAGAGGAACCGGAAGACCGGATTCATCCGGACCGTCCGGCTGTTGAGGCGATGATCCTCGACATCCTCCGCGAGGCCGCCGTGCTGCGCGATGCCGAAGATCACCTGCAGCCAGGCGCCGTAGAAGCTCGGCAGCCCGACGAGCATCGCCGGCAGGATACTTCCCGAAACGATGCAGGCGGCGGCGACGGCCGCATAGATCGAAAGCCAGATGCGGGCGGTGCGAAACACCGACGGCCAGTCGGATTTGGGAATGAAGGTCGCCTCGTCCGCCCCCCTCCGGCCCGCCGCGTGGCGGACCATGCTCGCGAAGGCATGTGTGCCGCTCCTGATCGCGAACAGGTTGAGGAACAGGCCGAACAGGCTCGGTGGCCGCTCGACCGCGATCTCTGGATCCCACCCGACGATCAGCGTGTTGGTGTGATGCCGCGCATGGCTGCGGCGCCACACGATCGGTTCGCGCAGGATCATGAAGCACGCAATCTGGTAGACCGCGTCGTTCATCCATTTGGTCTTGAACGCACGCCCATGCCCGCATTCGTGCCAGCGCGAGTCGGAGGCGGTGCCGTAGAGCAGCCCGTAAGCGATCGCGAAGGGGATGCACCAGGCCGTTGGCCAGGTCGCCGCCAGCCCGGCACCGCTCAGCGCCAGCAAGGCGAACCACAGCAATGTGTCGCGGATCGCCGGACCGTCGCGACGCTCCATCAGCTCCGCGAGCCGCTTTCTGGGGAGCGGCGGTGCGTACCAGCGGATCATGTTATGCCCGCGCTTCGCCGCAAGCGCGTTTTCGGGCCCTGTCAGTCGATAGTCGCGTTTCCGCTGTATCATAGTGGCATGGTATAAGCTGCACATGAATGTGCAACCTATATTATAGCTTTATCGGGTTACTGCCACTTCGCTTGATCGCGTTCTACGGCCTTTCCGTGAGCATTTGCGGGTTGGCGACACCACAGCGTGGGTCGACGCCGGAATTATCGAAATCGAAGCGTTTCCCAGACAAAGACCGGTGAATATCTCCACCATGTTTCCACGTCGGGCCCGTGCCACCCATCACATCGATTGAGAAGCCGTCATCAAACTCAAGTATGAAACCCGGCTCCCAGGAATTTTTGGCGGCGCGTTGGCAACTGGTCGTTATCTTGCGCACGTCGTCCCAGCGATGACTTTTGGGAAGTGACCAAGGGTAGGTGCGGCTTACAATTCTGTCTGGCGCCAGGCAGAACTCGCTAAAGCTACTTGTTGTGCTGATCAGCAGAGGGATTAGCACTGGTGCTATATATACAGAGATTATGCTGAATTTTCTCCTGAAGCGCTTCGAGTATCTGAAGCTTACACCAGTCCTGTGATCGGCGTCTCCGTCGAAAAATCGTCTTGTTCCGGCCGTCACGCCCGTCACAGCGTTGGAGAGTAGCAAGCCTGGGACCAGGCTGGCAAAAAGCAACGGCAACACCACGAAGATGGCGGCCAATTTACCGGAGCCAACCACATATGAATTTAATGGGCATCCCAGTTTTTGAAGATAGGAAACTATTTCGTAAAGGCAGACACCGACGGCTCCTGTCATCAGGAACCAGATCGTAAATTCGATCGTGAACGGAAACCATTTCCTCTGCAGAGTTGCTTGTTCGGGTTTCGCCTTCATGCGAATGGCCTATCGGCTAACTGATGTAATATCAACAATCCGAAAAACAGCATTGGCAATTGCAATCCTCAAACCCACAGGCTCAGCAACAACACAAACCCCAGCCCGAACGTCCCCACGATCGTCTCCATCGCGGTCCACGACCGGAACGTATCGCGCAGGCTCAGCCCGAAATACTCCTTGAACATCCAGAAGCCGCTGTCGTTGACGTGGCTGCACATCAGGCTGCCCGCGCCGACCGCCAGCACCATCAGGTTCGGATTGGCATGGCCCGCCAGCACCAGCGGGCGGATCAGGCTCGCCGCGGTCAGCCCGGCGACCGTCGCCGAGCCCAAGGCGATCCGGATCGCGAAGGCGAGCAGCCAGCCGAGCAGCAAGGGCGGGATCGGGAGGCCGCCCAGCATCGCCGCCAGCTGCGCGTCGGTGCCGCTGTCGACCAGCACCTGCTTGAGCGCGCCCGCGCCGCCGATGATCAGCAATATCGCGGCGATATCGCGGATTGCGCCGCCGAACCCGTCCATCACCTCGCGCAACGGTTTGCCGCGCGCGGTGCCGAGCGTCACCGCCGCGATCGCGAGCGAGACCAAAAGCACGATCGTCGGATTGCCGACCAGAGTCAGCAGCGATTTGGTGTTCGGATCGATCCCCGGCCAATAAGCGAGCGCGGTCGTCGCCGCGATCAGCACGACCGGCAGCAAGGCGCAGGCGAAACTGTTGAACGCGCCGGGCAAATCGGCGCTCTTGGTCTCGGACGGCTTGAACAGCGCCGATGGCTTGACCACGATCCCCTTGAGCGTGGTCGCGAACAGCGGTCCGGCGATCAGCAGCGTCGGGATGCCCACGATCAGGCCGTAGATGAGCGTCAGGCCGAGATTGGCGTTGAACTGCGTCACCAGAGCGGTGGGCGAGGGGTGGGGCGGCAGGAAGCCATGCGCGATCGACAGCCCCGCGAACAGGGGCATGCCGACATAGATGGCCGGCAATTTGGCGCGATAGGTGATCGAGAAGACCAAAGGCACCATCAGCACGAAACCGACATTGTAGAACAGCGGAATGCCGACGATGAACCCGGTCGCGGTCATCGCGATCGGCAGGCGCTTCTGCCCGAACAGGCTGATCAGGCTTTCGGCGATGCGTTGCGCGGCGCCGCTGTCCGCGATCAGTTTGCCGAACATCGCTCCCAGCACGATCACGCCCGCGAGCCCGCCGAGCAAGTCGCCAATGCCTTTTTCGATGCTGCCCGGTATCTTGGCGAGCGGCATGCCCAGCATCAAAGCCGCCGCCAGCGCCGCGATAATGAAGGCGACGAACGGCGGCACCTTGCCCGCCGCGATCAGCAGCACGAGCAGGGCGACGGCGGCGATGATCGGGAGCAATGTCATGGCGCGGGTCTATCGGCCCGCCGGATCACGGTCGAGGGGGCCTTTAGTCGCAGTGCCCCGCCACCGTCATTCCCGCGAACGCGGGAACGTAGCGGCGATCAGCGACATGCCGGGGGCATGTCGCAGCCGCGAAGTCGCTTCTTCTTTTTTTCGTCACCCTGAACTTGTTTCAGGGTCCATCGTGCCACAGGCGGGGCGGTGCGGATGATGGCGCATCCGCGTGCACATCAATTCCTCCGTTTCTCCTTACCTCCTGCACAGGATGCGCATGCTGCCCATGCTAAGTCCTGCCAGGATCAGGACTATGTTCACACCGGAGGCAAGCAGATGACGGGATCGAGCGAACGGGCCGGCGCAAGTCGCGCTTACGGCGGTGGCCTTGCCGTGGCGCTGTTGGCGTCGTTTCTGACCGTGTGGACCACGCTCGTTCGCGACGATGGCACCGGCATGAGTTTCTTCCTCCTGATCATGGCCGCGGTGGTCGGTGGGTTCTCCGCCTGGTTCCGGGCCGCGGGCATGGCGCGGACCATGCTTGGCGTAGCGGTCATGCAGGCCTTGCTCGGCATAGCCATCGCGACCGCCCCTTCGACCGCGACCATGCCGGGCGGCGTGTTCAAGGCTTTGTTGTTCGGCATCTTCACGGCGCTGTGGCTGATGTCGGCAATCCTTTTCCGCGCGGCAGCGAAAGCGGATCGCATGGCGGCGCCTCGCCCGTAGCGGGCATCGCGCACCTGCACGCCCTCAAGAGGTGCGGGCGCCCTCGTCCTCTCCATACATCGTGCGGCTATCCGCTTCCGGCAGCGCCTCGTACCAGGCCCGGAACTCGGCCGAGTGCCATTGTCGCCGCAGCTTCCACCAGCTCTTTATGCCGGGTTGCGCGGCAAAGCTGGTCGCCTGGCGTTCGATCATTTGCCAATGCTCGTCGTCCAGCTGCCCCCGCAGCCATTGCGCGCGCGAGGATTCGTAAAATCGGAATATGCTGCTCGCGAGCGCAATGAAGCGGACCTTGGCATCCGCGTCCTGCCTGTCAAAATCCGCCAATGATTCGCGCCAGATATGGGCCAATTCGCCGTTGTCGATGATGCTCGCGTTGATCGCATAATAGAGCGCCGAATGCGCTTGCGATGCGGAGCTGCGGACCGCCTTGGTTCCCTGGTGCAACTGGATGCCGACGAAGACCAGGGAGGCGATGACGCCAAACGCTCCGATCAACTGACCGATCGCGGCCCAGGCATCCCACGTCATCGAACGGCCCCCCGGCTCAAAGCGCCAGTCTAGCCGAAAATGCGGCAATAGTCAGCCGCAGGCGGTCGATGATGGAGGGGTCGGGGTCGGCGGACGTTCAGAAAACCGCCGACCCCGGTCCCTCCAGCCGCCGGTCCCGCAACCGCCCGCTGCCGCTCAGGCTGAAATTCCGCACATCCTCCAGGCTGAACACCGGCCCCTTGGGCGCGCGCACCCGGAAGAAATCCGCGCCGTCGACATGCTCGATCCGGAACGCCGGGCGTGGATCGGCGGTGGCGACCGCGACCTCGACATTGCTCATCTCGACGTTGCGCGCATGGCGGATGAAGAAGCCGCTCGCGGGCAGGTCGCCGAACATCTTGGGCTCGGGATACATGTCTTCGTTCGCGGGCGGGTTGAGGTGCGCCATCGCCTCCGGCGCGCCGCCGCGCTGGTGGAGATAGACATCGCTGATCTTGACGTCCTCCACCGGATGGTCGGGCAGCCCGGCGATGATCGAGGGCAGGAAGCCCGCGCCCGAGCTCGTCACATTGCTGATCATCACGCGCTTCAGCGTCCCGATCGGTCGCCCCTTGGGCCCGCGCATCCGCCGCCCCAGCCGCAGGAAGAAGGGCGAGGAGAAACTGCCGCGCATCGTGATGTTGCTGACCGTCACATCCTCCATGTTCGCGCCGTCGACCGTCTCCAGCGCCAGCCCCTGGCTGTCGTCGAACGTGCAATTGTCGATCGTGATATTCTTGAAGCCGCCATTGCTCTCGGTGCCGAACTTGATCCGGCCATGGACGTTGCCCGCGAACTCCGGCCCCATCTTCTTCCACGTGCCGTCGAGAACCGATCCGATCACGTAATTGCCCGTCACCATGCAATTGGTGATCGTCACATTCTCGGTCGAGCGCGGATAGCCGAGCGCGAAGCTCGACTTGGGGCAGATGCCGTCGTCATAGGGCGAATTGACCGTGCAGTTACTGACGCGGACGTTGCGGCAGCAGTCGATATCCATCCCGTCGCGATTGGTGTCGATCAGCAGATTGTCGATCGTCAGATTGTCGACGCCGGTCAGCAGCAGCCCGAACCAGCCGCCCTGCAAGATCCGGAAGTCGCGCAGCAACACGTTGTGGCAATTCTTGAGCGCGATCGCCTTGTTGGCGGTGCCGGGGCCGTTGGCGTCCTTCATATAACCGTCGGACCCGCGGCCCAGCCCCTTGCCCCAGATCAGCCCCGATCCCGTCACCGCGATATCGGCCAGCCCTTCGCCCCAGATCAGGCTGTTGCGCCAATGGTTGTGGCCATAATCCTGATACGCCTCGAATGCCGGATCCTGCGGCTCGGCGACGTCATAGCCGCCGACCCCATCCTGCGGCGCCTGCGCGGCAAGGATGATCGCGCCATGATCGAGATGCAGCCCGATCCGGCTCTTCAGGCGGATCGTGTAGCAGGCATAGGTGCCGGGCGGAAAATACACCGTCCCGCCGCCGCGCGCCGCCGCATAGTCAATCGCCTTGTTGATCGCGGGCGTGTCGATCGTTGTGCCGTCGCCCTTCGCCCCGAAACGGCGGACATTGACCCAGCTTTCGTCGGGTACATCGGCCGCGAAAAGCGGCGCGGCGAGCAGGCCGCTGGCGCCCGCGAAAATGAGTTGGCGGCGGTCAAGCATCAGGCGAGCCTTTCAGGACAGGCGAGGCGAGAATTCCCCTCCCGCTTGCGGGAGGGGTTAGGAGAGGGGAGTCCAGCTTCTGAGCGGCCAGCGCCATCGAGATTAAGATCCCTCCCCCGACGCCTCCCGCAAGCGGGAGGGGAGGTTAGGATTTGCGGTCTCGACGTGGACCCAATCGACATCGATCCAGCCCGCTTTGTCGCGGACATTGTAGGTGAACAAGGCCGGCCGCGATCCCTTCCACCAGGAGAAAGGCGACAGCGCGACTGGACCGCCGAGCGGCAGGAAATCACGCCCGCCGTCCAAGCTGTAGGCATAGCTCGCCTTCTGATCGGCGCCGACCGAGGCGCGCAGGTCGATCACGCCCCCCGGCACGCTCGCGCCCGGCTTCTCATTGCCCTCGGCCGAGAGCGTGACCCGCGTCGCCCCGTTCTCACGCACTACGCCGATCCAGCTCGGTTTCACCCCGAACAAGGTCAGCCCCGCACGTTCTCCGTCGGCCATGTGCGACACGTCGATCCGCACCGTGATAATGCTCGCCGGCCCCTGCAAAATCTGGGTGAGCGTATTGCGCGCCGTGACCAGATGTTCCGCTTTGCCCGCGCGCAGCCGCAGGAAGCCGGGCCGCTCGGTCAGGCTCCAATTCCGATTGTCCGGATTATGATTCCACGACCATTGCAGGCCGAGCTTGGGCGAGGCGAATTCGTCCGAATCCTGCAGCCGCTCGCGCGTCGGCGGGGCGGGCATAATGTGCGTCGACACCGGCTGGCCCCAGCCCGCATCGGGCACTTCGTCGCCCATGATCGGCCAGTCGTCGACCCAGCGCACCGGCTCGAGATAGTCGATCCGCCCGAACGCGCCGGTCGAGTTGAAATGGACGAACCAGCCCTTGCCGTCGGGCGTCTCGACATAGCCGCCCTGATGCGGCCCCTCGATCGCGGTCGTGCCCTGTTGCAGCACGTCGCGCCATTCGTAGGGTCCGGTGATCGCCCGCGCCCGGCCGACCGCTTGCGCGCCTTTGCCGACCCCGCCGATCGGCGCGAAGATGTAGTAAAAGCCGTTGCGCTTGTAGAGCTTGGGGCCCTCCAGCACCGGCAGGCGAACGGGATCCTTCGCCACCACCACGCCATCGTCCAGCACCCTGGTCCCGTCCGTGCTCATCCGGTGCAGGATCAGCGGTCCCGCACCCTTCATGCCGTGGATCAGCCAGGCCTTGCCGTCATCGTCCCAGAAGGGGCAGGGGTCCTCGTAACCCGGCCCGGCGATCAGGGTGACCGGCTTGCTCCACGGCCCCGCCGGATTGCGCGCGGTCGCCATGAAGATGCCTTCGTCGGGGGTCGGCCAGTAAGCGTAGAACAGCCCCTTGTGGAACCGCAGCGCCGGCGCCCACACCCCGCCCGCATAGCGCGTGCCGGTGGTCGGCTTCGACGTCGCATCGGTCAGCGCGAACGGGCCCGGCAGATCATATTCGGGCGCGAACGGAAGGCGCGGCAGGACCTGGCCGATGATCGACCAATGGACCAGATCGCGCGAATGCAGGATCGGCAGGCCCGGCGAGAAATGGAAGCTCGACGCAGCGAGGTAATAATCCCGCCCGACCCGGATCATGTCGGGGTCCGAATAGTCCGCGAACAACACCGGGTTGCGGTAGGTCGCGGGCGCCGCCGCGCTCAGGGCGAAGGCGAGGGCAAGGCTCATACCGCGAGGCTGTTGCCGTAACCGATGATGATCGTCGCGAAGACGAGCAGGCCGACGCCCGCCCACACCATGTATTTTACCCGCGGCGCGGCATCCTTCCACTCGCGGAAGGCGAAGCCCCAGAGCGTGCCGAAGATGATGATCGAGGCCATGTGCAGCGTCCACGACGAGAAGCCGAACCGCCCCATCTGGCTCTCGCCCATCGTGTAGAAGAAGAACTGGAAATACCAGAGCGTCCCGCCCAGCGCGCACAGCAGGAAATTGACGAGCAAGGGCGCACCCGCCGCGCTTCCGCCGCCCACCCATTGGCCGCCGCTCTTGTTCTTCGCGATCAGGTAGAAGCACCAGATCGCGTTGGTCAGCAGTCCGCCGAACATGACGAGGCACAGGATCGGTAGCCCGGTCCACAAGGGGCCCGTGCCCGCCGCCGCCGAAATTGCCTTGATCGGCTCGCCCGCCGCCAGACCGAACGCGAAGCAGGACGACATCACGCCCGAAAACACCGCGACCGCGATGCCCTTGCGGAAGTCGAATTCGGCGACCGCCTCGGCCTTCTGCGCCTCGCTCAGCGCGGCATCCTTCTTGGCGCCCGCGAGCGCCACGACGACGATTCCGGCCATCGTCACGCACAGGCCGACGAGGATGATGTTGCCGCTCGGCGTGTCGAGCAATTTGGCCGCGAAATCGCCCTGGAAGATCGGCGGAATCAGCGTCCCGAATACGGTGCATAGCCCCAGCACCACCGCCATGCCCAGTGACAGGCCGAGATAGCGCATGGTGAGGCCATAGGTCAGCCCGCCGAAGCCCCACAGCACCCCGAAGAAGATCGGCCATACGATCGTCGCTTGCGGTGCCTGCGCGAGTACGCCGGTCAGATCGTGCGTCTGGATCGCGGCGAAGAACCACGGTGCCAGCAGCCAGGAAAAGATCCCGCCCGTCAGCCAGTAAATCTCCCACGACCAGCGTTTCACCCCGCGATAGGGGACGTAGAAGCTGGCCGACGACAGTCCGCCCAGCCAGTGGAAGAAGACACCGAGCAACGGGTTCATGTCGTTCTCCTCACAGGGTCAGGCCGAGCCGGTATATGCGGTTGGCGTTGCCGCCCCACACAGCGCGCTTCTCCGCGTCGTTCAGGTCGGCGATCGCTTCGGCCGTGGTTTCGAGCACCACGTCGAATGGCGCGAACAGCCGGTCGGTCGGGAAGTCGCTTGCCGCCATCGCGCGCGCGGTCCCGAAAATGTCGATCGTCTCGCGGATGCGCTCCCGCACCCGCGCCGGGTCCCACGGGCTTATCGAGAAACCCAGCCCCGAAAGCTTGACCGAAACATGGGGCAGGGCGGCCAGCAATTTCATGCCCGTGCGCCATTCGCCCACGTCGTCCACGCCCATCCCCGCATGGTTCACGATCACCGGGATTTCGGGGTGGCGCGCGAACAGGCGGGCGAGGGTGGGGAACTGGGCAGGATAGGCCTGGCAGTCGAACGACAGCCCATATCGGCCGAGCAGACCGAAACCCTTTTGCCAGGCCTCGTCGCCGGTCACATCGCGCGGCGTGTAGGTGCGCCGGGCTTCTTTATGCCAGTTGACGATATGGCGGATGCCGCGCACCGCCTTGTGGCGCGCATGCGCGGCGAGCAGCGTATCCACATCCGGCTCATCAAGCCTGGCGAAAGCGACGATGCCGCTCGGCAAACCTTCTGCCGCCGCCATCGCGTCCAGCCACACCGTCTCGCCAAGTGCGTCCGATGCGCCGGCATCGACATGGACCATGCCTGCGACATTCCACCTGGCGCTCTCCGCCCGATAATCGTCGAGCAGATAATCGCGCGCGATCGCCTCGGTCGAGCCATTGGGGCCCTCGTCGCTGAACGGCGGGCTCAGCCAGGCATAATGGAAGCGCGCCAGATCCCACAGGTGGACGTGCGCATCGACGAACGGCAGATCGTGCATCATCCTCCCTTATATTTTTAAAGCCCCGGCTGTTACCGGTGGCGGGCACGCTAAAACGTCGTCCGCCCCCCCGACGTGTCGAAGGTGGACGCGGTGGTGAAGCTGCACTCTTCCGACGCCATGAAGCAGACCATCGCGGCGGTTTCGTGGATCTCGCCGAGGCGGCCCATCGGGATCTTGGAGAGCATATAATCGACCTGGCTTTGCGGCAGCTGGTCGAGGATCGGGCTTTCGAACGTCGCCGGCGTGATCGCGTTGGCGATGATGCCCTTGGTCGCCAATTCCTTGCCGAGGCTCTTGGTGAAGCCGATCACGCCCGCCTTCGAGGCTGAGTAGGCCGAGGCGTTGGGATTGCCTTCCTTGCCCGCGACCGACGCGACGTTGACGATCCGGCCATAGCCGCGCGCGATCATGTACGGCACGACCGCGCGGCAGCAGTAGAAGGTGCCGTTGAGATTGACGTCGATCACGCGCAACCAGCTGTCGATCGGATATTGATCGACCGAGGCGGTCGCGCCGGTGATGCCGGCCGAATTGATCAGCACGTCGATCTGGCCACCGAGCGTGTTCCTGGCTTCGGCGGTCGCGGTGGCGACGGCGGCCTGATCCGACACGTCGACCGCGCGGACATAGGCCTCGCCGACTTCTTCCTTGGCGGCGTGGAGCGCGGCCGCATCCACGTCCCACAGCAACACCTTGCCGCCCTCCGCGACGATGCGTGCCGCCACCGCCTTGCCGAGGCCCGAGGCCCCGCCGGTGACGATCGCGGTCCGTCCTGCGTAGCGATTGGTCCAGGTCATGCGGCGGGCGTCCACGCGACGAATTGCTGCCGCTGCTGCCCGAGCTTTTCGATGCCGAGTTCGACCACGTCGCCGGCCTTGAGATACCAGGCCTCGGGTTTCTGACCCATGCCGACGCCGGGCGGGGTGCCGGTGGTGATGATGTCGCCCGGCTCCAGCGTCATGATCTGCGAGCAGTAAGCGACGATCTCGGCGACGGTGAAGATCATCGTCTTGGTGCTTCCGTCCTGCACCTTCTTGCCGTTGACGTTCAGCCACATGCTCAGGTTCTGCACGTCGCCGACCTCGTCGGCGGTCACCAGCCAGGGGCCCGCCGGACCGAACGTCGGAAAGCCCTTGCCCTTGTCCCACGTCATGCCCCGTTCGAGCTGCCAGTGACGTTCGGACACGTCGTTGATCACGCAGTAGCCGGCGACATGGTTCAGCGCGTCGGCCTGCTCGACATAGGACGCGCGGGCACCGATCACGACGCCGAGCTCGACCTCCCAGTCGGTCTTCTTTGAATCGCGCGGAATCGTCACCGGGTCGTTCGCACCACCCAGGCAATTGACCCATTTATTGAACACGACCGGCTCGGCCGGGATCGGCAAATTGGATTCCGCGGCATGGTCGGCGAAGTTGAGGCCGATCGCGACGAACTTGCCGACGCCGGCCACCGGCACGCCGTAACGCGGGCTGCCCTCGACCAGGGGCAAAGACGCCGGATCGATCGCCGCGAGCGCCTTCAGCCCGGCCGCTCCGAGAGTGGCGCCACCAATGTCGCTCACATGCCCCGAAAGGTCGCGAATGCGGCCGTCCGCATCCAGTAAACCGGGCTTTTCCTGTCCTTGGGGGCCGTAGCGCAGCAGCTTCATTGCATGTCCTTAGTGCGTGTAGGGGCGGTGGAGCGCGATATCGCGGTTCAACTCCACCCCGAAACCGGGTTTGTCGAGCGCCGACGCGCGCATCCGGCCGTTCACCGGCACCGGCTCGCCCAGCAATTGCGGATGGAACATCGGCACCACCTCCGATGCCTGCGGATGCATCATCAGGAACTCCGCGAACGGTGAGTTCTGGCGTGTGATGACGAAGTGGTAGGAATAAACCGACGATCCATGCGGCACGACCAGTTTGCCGTGCGCATCGGCGAGCGCGGAAATCTTGATCAGCTCGGTCACGCCGCCGCACCAGCCGACGTCGGGCTGGATGATGTCGCAGCAATCCATCTCGAGCAGCATGCGGAAGCCCCAGCGCGTCGCCTCATGCTCGCCGGTGGTGACGAGTATCCCCTTGGGCACGTTGCGCTTGAGTTCGGCATAGCCCCAATAATCGTCGGGGCTGATCGCCTCCTCGATCCACTTGAGGCCATGTTCGTGGGCGAGGGTGGCGAGCCGGGTCGCGTAATTGACGTCGAGCGCCATCCAGCAATCGAGCATCAGCCAGAAATCGTCGCCGACGCGCGAGCGCATATCGGCGAGCGCCGCGATATTCTTCTTGAGCCCTTCCTCGCCCTCGGCCGGCCCATGATGGAGCGGCAGCTTGCCGCCGATGAAGCCCATCTTCTGGGCGAGATCGGGTCGCGCGCCGGTCGCGTAGAATTGCAGTTCGTCGCGCACCGCGCCGCCGAGCATATGATAGACCGGCTCCTGCCGCAGCCGGCCCAACAAATCCCACAAAGCCAGATCGACGCCCGAAATCGCATTCACGACCAGGCCTTTGCGCCCGTAATATTGCGAGGCGAAGTACATCTGGTCCCAGATCGTCTCGACATCGGCCGGGTCGCGGCCCTCAAGAAAACGCGCGAAATGCTTTTCGACCAGATAGCAGGCGGGCTCGCCGCCGGTGGTGACCGCGAAACCGATCGTGCCGTCCTCGGCCTCAATCTCGACCACCAATGTGCCGAGCACGTTGATCCCGAAGCTGCGGCGCGACTGGCGATATTCGGGATATTTCGCCATCGGCGTCGCGATATGGTCGTCGATCCAGTGACCGTCCGACCGATCGTGATAGTCGGCGCCGCCGCCGCGCACGACGCTCGCTCGTACCTGTTTGATGCGGGGGAAGGGCATGCGTGATCCGACGAGGGGGGATTACCGGGACGCTAGCAAGCGCGTACCACTATTTGGTACAGGCGCGCACGGAAAGGCATAATGGAAAATCATTTTCCTCTCCTGCTCCACTTGCTGGCCGGCAAGTTCCATATTATGGGATTGAGTATTACGAAATGAGAAACGGCTCGTCAAACCTTGATTTCGCGCAGAGCGAGCCGCCAGCCGCAAAAGCGCAGGGCGGCAGCCAGACGCTATTGCGCGGGCTCGACGTGATCGAAGCCGTGACCGACGGGCCGGTGCCGCTGGCCGAACTGGCGACACGGCTGGGGCTGACGCGGTCGACCACGCATCGCCTCGCCACCGCCCTGATCGAGCGGCGCTACATCAGCTTCGTGCCGCGCATGGGCTATCAGCTCGGGCCGAAACTGCTCGAACTCGGCTTTCTCGCGCAGCAGCAGACCGACGTCGTCCAGGTCGCGCGCCCGCATCTCGAAGGGCTGGCGACGTCGACCGAGGATACGGTCCATCTCGGCGTGCTCGACAATGAACGCGCGCTCTATCTCGACAAGGTGCCGGGCCGCCGCCGGGTGGAGATCAGCAGCCGGGTCGGGGATCGCCACCCGCTCACCTCGACCGGCCTTGGTAAGGCGCTATTGCTCGACGATACGCCCGATCATTGGCGCAAATTGTTCGATGAGGATCAGGCGAGCGGCTCGCCCAGGGCGGACTACGCACTCTGGCTGCAGCGGATGAACGGCTATGTCGACGTCGGCCGTGCGTTCGACCTTGAGGAGAATGAGGATCTGATCCGCTGCGTCGCGGCCCCGATCCGCGATGCGGCGGGCAATATCGTCGCCGCGCTCAGCGTGTCGAGCGCCGCCCAATATATGGGCGACGACCGCATGCAGGCTTTGTCCAAGGACGTGCGCGACACCGCGGACGCAATCAGTGCCGATATCGGCTGGTCGGCCGAGACCGCCCAGAAAACGAAGCGCGGGCGGGGGCGGCGCTGATCGTGGGATTGCTCGACGGCAAGGTCCTGCTCGTGACCGGCGCTACCGCCGGCATTGGCCGCGCGGTCGCGATCGGCGCGGCCAAAGCGGGCGCCGATGTCGCGATCAACTATCTCGATGGTGAGGGTGCCGCCGCCAGCGTTGTCGCGGCGATTGAAGCCGAGGGGCGGCGGGGCGTGGCAATCCAGGGCGATGTCGCCGATCGCGCGACTGCCACCAGCTTCGTCGATGGCGCGGTCGCGGCGTTGGGGCGGGTCGACGTGCTGGTGAGCAATGCCGGCATCTGCCCGTTCCACGCCTTCCTCGACATGCCTGCCGAGACGTTCGAGCGGACGATGCGGGTCAACCTCCACGGCGCTTATTATATGGTCCAGGCGGCCGCCAACCGGATGGTGGAGCAGGGGCAGGGCGGCGCGATCGTCGCGGTCTCGTCCATCTCCGCGCTCGTCGGCGGCGAATTCCAGACGCATTACACGCCGACCAAGGCGGGCGTGCATTCGCTGATGCAGTCCGCCGCGATCGCGCTCGGCCGGTACAATATCCGCTGCAACTCGGTGCTGCCGGGCACGATCCTGACCGACATCAACAAGCAAGACCTCTCCGATCCAGAAAAGCGGGCATATATGGAAAAACGCGTGCCGTTAGGGCGGCTGGGACAGCCGGAAGACCTGGTTGGCCCGATCACCTTCCTCGCGTCCGATATGGCGCGTTACGTCACCGGTGCGGCCCTGCTGGTCGACGGCGGCGCCTACGTGAACCTGCAATGACGAAGGCCGCTTCCGCGCTGGATTATCGCGAGCTGGCACGCCGCCGGCTGCCGCATTTCCTGTTCGAATATATCGATGGCGGCTCCTACGCCGAGGTCACGCTCCGGCGGAACGTGGCGGACCTGGAAGCGATCGCGCTGCGCCAGCGCGTGCTGTGCGACGTTTCGACGATCGATCTTTCGACCAGCCTGTTCGGCGAGGAAATGCGCCTGCCGATCGGGCTGGGGCCGATCGGGCTTGCCGGCATGAACGCCCGGCGTGGCGAGGCCCAGGCCGCGCGTGCGGCGGCCAAAGCGGGCATTCCTTTCTGCCTGTCGACGGTTTCGCTCTGCGCGCTCGATGAGGTCGCGAAGGCCAGTACCCGGCCCTTCTGGTTCCAGCTCTACATGATCCGCGATCGCGGCTTCATGGTCGATCTTATCGCGCAGGCGAAGGCGGCGGGCTGCACGGCGCTGCTGTTCACGGTCGATTTGCCGCTGCCGGGCACGCGCTATCGCGACATGCGTTCGGGTCTGTCGGGCGCGCCGGGGTGGCGCGGCGATGTGCGGCGGACATTGCAGGCGCTCGCGCGGCCCGGCTGGGCCTATGATGTGGGCGTGCGGGGCCGGCCGCATCAGCTTGGCAATCTCGCGCCGGTTCTGGGCAAAGCTTCAGGCCTCGGTGATTACCTTGGCTGGCTGCGCGACAATTTCGATGCGAGCTGCACCTGGGCCGATCTCGATTTCATCCGCAAGATCTGGGACGGACCGATCATCATCAAGGGCGTACTCGATGTGGATGATGCGCGCTCCGCGGTCGGCGCGGGCGCGGACGGCATCGTCGTCTCCAATCATGGCGGGCGCCAGCTCGACGGGGTCCTGTCGAGCGCGCGCGCCTTGCCGGCGATCGCGGATGCGGTTGGCGACAAGCTGACCGTACTCGCGGATGGCGGCGTGCGTTCGGGGCTCGACGTCGTGCGGCTGATGGCGCTGGGCGCGAAGGGCGTATTGCTCGGCCGTGCCTGGGTCTACGCGCTGGCGGCGAGCGGCGAGGCGGGCGTCGCGCATGTGCTGGAATTGTTCGAGGCCGAGATGAAGGTGGCGCTCACACTGACCGGCTGCACTGCGGTCCGCGACATCAACCAGGATATGCTGGTGCATGACTGAAGCCGCGCATCAGGTCGATCCGCGCGACGACGTCGCCGCCGCGCTGCGCGACATTGCCGTCGGCGAGCAGGTGTTGGGTGTCACCGCCACGCAGGATATTCCGCGCGGCCACAAGATTGCGCTGCATGATCTGGTCGAGGGCCAGCCGGTGCTCAAGTTCGGCTTCTCGATCGGTCACGCCACGCGCGCGATTGCGGCCGGCGAGCATGTCCATACGCACAATGTCGCCACCTCTCTCGAAGGCAGCGGCGCCTATCTCTATCGGCCGGCGTTCGATCCGGCGGCGCAAGGCGCCGGGCCGACCTTCCAGGGCTATGTCCGCGCCGACGGCCGGGTCGGTACGCGCAACGAAATCTGGATATTGCCGACGGTCGGCTGCGTCGGGCGCACCGCGACCCGCATCGCCGATATCGCGGGCAGGAAGGCTGAGGGCCGGATCGACGGCGTCCATGCTTTCACCCACCCGTTCGGCTGCTCGCAGCTCGGCGCGGATCTCGGCGGCACGCGCGATATCCTTGCCGCGCTGGCGAGCCATCCCAATGCCGGCGGCGTGCTGATCGTCGGCCTTGGCTGCGAGTCCAACCAGCTCGATCGTCTGCTCGAAGGCGTCGATCCTGCGGCGCGCGGCCATATCCGCACGCTCACCGCCCAATTGGCCGGGGACGAGGTCGAGGAAGGCGTGGCTTTGGTCGAGGAGTTGATTGTCGAAGCTGCGAAGACGACCCGGACCGAGGTGCCTCTGTCGAAACTGGTGCTCGGCGTGAAGTGCGGCGGGTCGGACGGCTTCTCCGGATTGACCGCCAACCCGCTGGTGGGGCGGATGAGTGACGTTGTGACCGGGGCGGGGGGTGTTTCTGTTCTTACAGAAATCCCGGAAATCTTCGGCGCAGAGCAATTATTGATGATGCGCGCCGTCGACGAGCGCGTGTTCGGCGAGGTCGTCGACCTCGTGAACGACTTCAAGCGCTATTTCACCGATCATGGCGAGCCGGTCTCCGAAAACCCCTCGCCCGGCAATATCGCGGGCGGCATCACCACGCTGGAGGAGAAGTCCTTGGGCGCGGTGCAAAAGGCCGGGCGCGCGATCGTCACCGACGTGCGCCATTATGGCGAGCGCGTGCGCCAGCCGGGCCTGACCCTGCTCGAAGCGCCGGGCAATGACGCGGTTTCATCGACCGCGCTGGCGGCGGCGGGCGCGACCGCGATCCTGTTCACCACCGGCCGCGGTACGCCGCTCGGCTTCCCCGTCCCGACGATCAAGATCGCGTCGAACAGCGACCTCGCCGCGCGCAAGCCGGGCTGGATCGATTTCGACGCGGGCCAGGTGCTGGAAGAGGGCATGGACAAGACGGCCGATGCGCTGCTCGACACGGTGGTCGCGATCGCCTCCGGCCAGGAAACCGCCGCCGAACGCAACGGCGAGCGCGAGATAGCGATCTGGAAGCGCGGCGTCACGCTTTGACGGTCGGCGCAGGGGCTAGGGCGCGCTATCCGCAGCCGGGGCCGCCCGTCCGCTTCACGGTCCTGTCGGGCGCGCCTGTGGCAAACGCGCGGAAGCGGGCCGAGGCGTAGGAATCGTCGCATTCCACGCTCGTGAAAAAGTTGTCGACGACAATGGACGTGTAGCCGGACACCTGCGTTAACTTGCCGTATTCCAGAGCGCGCATCGTTCGTCGCGAGATGGCAACTGTCGCGAATTTCGACGAATTCTCGATTTCGATAGTGTCGGGCCTGCGAAAGCCGCGCCAGTGCGGAAGGCGTGCCACGGTGGCGTCGTCGGGGAACAGGTAGAGAACCATATCCTGTTGCCGATACGGTTTTTGGCAATCGTCGGTGCAACCGTAGGTAAACCTGCCGCTCAGGACGAACTGCCCTAAAAATCTCGCCTGGCCGTTTGCCGAACTGCGGAGTCTCACCGGACTGTCAGCCGGAACGATCAGCTCGATGTCCGGAGCCGTTGATCGAATGTCCGCCTTAGGCGCGGCGGCGAGCAAGCTGGCGGAGAGGGCTAAGCCAACACAACCGATGCCAAATGCATGCTTGAAGCGATTCATGTTCATCGCCGTAGTCTGCCCGAGATGGCGATCACCTAATAGCGCGCGGGCGAAACCATCGCATCCGATCTGGCGCCCAAAAAATTGGGGAGACGCGGCCGGGATGCGCGTCTCCCCAGGGGAGGATCAGGGCGTAGGCGCGATCAGAACTTCACGACCGCGCCGAGGAAATATTCGGTGCCGATCGAGTCCCAGGTCGCCGGATAGGTATTGGCGCGGACCTGGGCGCTGCCGATCACCGGCGGCTTGTTGGCGAACACGTTGTTCGCGCCGCCGAAGATCTGGATGTTCTTGAGTACGTCGGCGGTGAAGGACAGGTCGATATAATTGCGGTCGCCCTCCACCGGATGCGACAGATCGGCCAGCTTGGGTGCGGTGGCGCTGCCCTGGCGGTGCGGGATGATGTAGCGATCGTCCGTCACCGTGCCGACATAACGATGCCGCACGCTCAGGCTGAAATCGCCGAGATCCCACGTGACGCGGGTCGTCCCGCGCCAGCGCGGCAGCGGCTCGCCGCAGGTCTGGCCGAACGCGCACGCGCACTTGTTCTGGATGTTCGGGAAGGCCGCGACCGGGGTCGATGTGAACGACTTGAGGTAGGTCCAGTCGGACCCGAACGAGAGCGAACTCGTGCTCTTGCCGAACACGCCGAATTCGAGCGGCTGCATGTAGCGCACCGCGAAATCGATGCCCGACGTCTTCAATTGGCCGGTGTTGGCGGTCAGGATCTGCGCCGCATATTGATCGGTGATCGCGCCGGTCGTGGGATCGCGCCTGATCGCCTGGCAGAACTGGCTGCTGGCGTCATGCAGCACGTTGTAACAGAGGTTCAACGTGTTGTTCAGGCCGCCGCCGAGCAGCGAGATCGCGCCGTCCAGCTTGATGCTGAAATAATCGACGCTGACGCGCAGGCGCGGAATGAAGGTCGGCGTGAACACCGCACCGAACGTGACCGTGTCCGATTTCTCCGCGCCGACGTTGGGATTGCCGCCCTGATCGACCGGGAAGAAGGTGTTGGGCTGCACCGCCGCGGTGAACACCGCCGCGGCCGGGACGCCGGTTGCAACGCAGGTCGCGCGGACGGTGTCGCTCTGCTGCGCGACCGGCTGGCGGGCCGAGCAGGGATCGGTCGCGAGCGGGTTGGTGCGGCTGAGACCGCCGTACAGCTCGTTGACGTTCGGTGCGCGAATCGCGCGCTGATACTGGCCACGGAAGGTGATGCTGCTCACCGGCTGCCATTCGCCGCCGGCGAGATAGGTCCACACGCCGCCAACGCCGCCGAGGCTGTATTTGGAGTAGCGGAAGGCGCCGTTGGCGGTCAGCGACTTGAAGAAGGGGATGTCCGCCAGGATCGGCACGCGAAGCTCGCCATAGACTTCCTTCGCGCTGATGCTGCCCCCGGTCGGCAGGCCGGCATTGAAGCCGACCACGTCGCCCGACGCCAGATATTGGTCGGGACGGAACAGTGCCTTGTCCTTGCGCCACTCGACGCCGAGATCGAAGGCGATGTCGCCCGCGGGCAGCTTGAAGAACTTGCCTGTCACCGTCGCCGCCGCGACCTGCTGGGTCGCGGTGGTGGTGTTGGTCGCGGTGACCGAGATCGCCTTGATGCAGGCGGTGGTGATGTTCGCGCCGAATACGTTGCACAGCGGCGCCGCGCCGCCGCTGCCGCGCAGCAAGGCCGTCTGCAGCGCGCTGCGCGACAGGGCATTGTTCAGCTCTTCGGTGAAGTCGGTCTTCGCGTAGCTGTAATAGGCATCGTAGGAGAGCTCGCGGAGCGCGCCCGGGACGAGGTCGCCGATGTCGCCCTTGAAGCCGAACGCGCCGCGGAACACGTTGCGGCGCTGGACCGCGGTGCGCGGGCCGACCTCCTGATAGCGCCGACCGAGCGTGACCACCGCCAGCCCATCATTGGCTGTCGTCGTGCGCGTGACCGGGCCGGACGCGACGCTGATCGTGCCCGTCTCCGAACTGTCGAGCACCTGCAGCACATTCTGCATCTGTGTCGTCAGATAGGGATTGTTGACGTTGAGCAACGTCGCCACGCCGACGTTCGACGGGGCGAGCTGGGCGACCACCGAATTCTGCGAATAATGGAGCTCGGTATAGCCGGTCACGCCGGGGATGAAGTCGTAATGCCCGAGCGCGTTGATCATGTAGCGCTTCTGCGGGATGACCAGATAGTTATCGGGCGCGAGGTTGTAGCGATCGGCCGGATCGTTCGCGACGCGCGGCGTCGTGCCCGTATCGTTGAAGGTCAATCCGAAGCCGCCCAGGCCGGCGAGGCCAGCGGCGGTGTAAGCGGCCTGCAGCGCCGGATTGGCGGCCGCGAAGGTCGGAATGCCCGAAATGCGGCTGTTGGGAATGTCGCCCGAGCCGCCGAAGATATAGCCGGGCGCGCCGCCGGCGCCGCGGCAGGTCTGGCCGCCGGGCACGGCGAAGGGCGTGCCGACGCGCGTCGTCTTGTCTTCCGAACCGGGCACGATGCAGCCGTCGGACAGAGCGACCGAGGTAAAGCCGCCGCGATCGCGCCGCGTGATCGGATCGCGCTTCAGGAAGTTGGCGGAGATGACGACATTGCCGCGATGATCGGCGAAATTGCCGCCGACGGTGAGCGTATAATCCTGGGTATGCGCGCTGGTGGTCGAATTCGCATTGCCCTGGGCGCGCATTTCGACGCCCTCGAAATCGTCGCGCAGGATGAAATTGACCACGCCGGTGATCGCGTCCGAGCCATAAACGGCGGACGAACCGCCGGTCACGACCTCGACCCGCTTCACCAAGGCGCTGGGGATGGTGTTGATGTCGACCGTCTCGTCCGGACCGGCGATCGCGTAGCGCCGGCCATTGACCAGCACGAGGTTACGCGTCGCGCCGAAGCCGCGCAGATTGAGGTCGGACTGGCCCGCGCCCTGGCCCGAGACGGTCGAGCCGCCGGTGGCTGAAGCCACGAACTGCGGCGACTGGTTGAGTGTGCGCTCGAGATTGGGCGAGCCCGCGAGCTTGATATCCTCGGCACCGACGACCGCGACCGGGGTGGGGGCGCTGAAGCCTTCGGCGGCCAGGCGCGATCCGGTGACGACGATATCCTGATCCGAAGCGGCGTCGGCTGCGGCCGGCGTGGTGGGGGCGGCAGTCTGGGCCGCTGCCGCCGAAACGCCCGAAAGCGCGATCAGCGCCGCGCCGCCGAGCAGGCGCATCCGGCGCGCCACGGCTGTCCGATGTGTCATTCTGGCTTCTCCCCTTTGACGCTGGGAGGGCCGCTCCTTTGTGAAGTCGGCTTATTCCCATATTATGGGACAGAGTATTATAAAATGAGAGCGCTATCGTCAACCCGATTTGTTCACAGGGCGTTCACGCGCGGGGCGCCGGTCCGCGCCGGGCTGGTTGCGCTCCCCAAAACGCCCGGCTAGGCGGGGGAGGGAGGCGCTTTTGACTGAAGCTTTTTCGCCCGTGATCGTCGGCATCGGCGGCACATCGCGGCCCAATTCGACCAGCGAATTGGCGGTGCGCTGCGCCTTGCGCGCGGCCGAAGCGCTTGGCGCGCGCACGCACCTGATCGACGGCGCGCTGATTTCGGGGCTGCCGCTGTACGTGCCGGGCCGCACCGAGCGGACCAGGGACGAATGCGCGTTCATCGAAGCGGTGCGCCGCTGCGACGGCGTGATCGTCGCGTCGGCCGGCTATCACGGCAGCATCACCGGCCCGATCAAGAATGCGCTCGACCTGCTCGAGGATCTGGCGCGCGACGAGCGGCCCTATCTCGACGGCTGCGCCTTCGGTGCGATCGTCAGCGCATTCGGCTGGCTCGCCTGCGGCACGACCCTCGTGACGTTGCGTTCGATCGCGCATGCGTTGCGCGCCTGGCCCACGCCTTATGGTGTGGCGTTCGTCGCGCAGGGCAAGGTGTTCGAGGACGACGGCAGCGCGATCGACGAGAAGGTCGGCGATCAGATCGGGCTGGTCGCCAAACAGGTGGTCGATTTCGCGCGCTGGCGTCGGGCCGGTTCCAGGGCCTGAGCCCGCCGCTCAGGCGACCAGCAAGGCCTCGCTGGCTAGCCGCTGCAGCGCTTCGTCGAACGACATGTCCGATGCCGGCAGGCCCGCCCAATGCCGCTGCAGCGTTGCCCGATCCCGCGTGCCGTCGAGCAGGCCGATCAGTCCGATAAGCGTGTCGCTCGGGATGTCCGTCCATTGGTGGCTCAGCGTGCACAGCCGGGTCTGGCGCTCGCGCGCCTGCAAGCGGGCCAGCGGGCTCGCGACCGGCCGATCCGAGGGCGCAAGCGTGAAACGCGGCGGCACCGTCGACAGTTCGATGATCCCCTCCAGCGCATAATGGCACAGCCCCGCGAGCAGATCCGGTTCGGCGGCGAGTTCGGCTGCCGGAACCGAGTAGGGTTTTTGCGCAATCAGGCGGCGCAGCATCCCGGCCCGGCCGCGATCCGTCACCCGCAGCGTGCGCTGTCCAAGCCGGAACATGTCGTCGCCGTCATGGGTCGCCCGGGTTGAAACCCACATGCCGCGTGCCGCGTCCGGATCCACGGTGCGTGAGAATTGCGCCTCGGCGCGCACGAACAGGCTGCTGCGGAAATAGCGCCCGTTCGCATAATCCATTGCCTGAAGCCGATCGAGCAGGGCGGCTTCGCTGATGTCGGCGCGGGCGGGATCGACGAAGCCCTTGTCCTGCCCGCCGCCACGTGCATCCCCGAGGTAGCGCAGCCCGTGCGCCTCGGCGTCGGCGACAACCGCCAGCAGCGGCTGCGGCGCATAAAATTCGTTGAAGATATCGTGGAAGAACAGGCCTTCCGACTGGGCGAGCGCGGCCTGTGCCTCCAGCCGCATCGCCGCCGTGATCGGCTGATCCTGTTCCCTGGGCTCGGCAAAGCCGCGCAGCAGGGCCCGCGCGGCGGAAAGGCGTTCCTGCGGTTCGGCCAGGTGCCGCACGTGGTGCATCATCATATCGCGCAGCGCGAGCCGGCTGTGGCCGCCCGGCATGGCGTTATAGCTGACGAATGCGACCCCTTCTGGTGACAGCAGCGCATCGATCATCGGCATCACCGCCGCACGTACCCGATCAGGCACCCAGGCATAGATGCCATGCGACACGATATAGTCGAACGGTCCGTCGAGCTGCACGGCGGCGTCGAGGATATCGAGCAATTGGTGGCGGACATTGGCGATGCCGGCGGCGTCCGACCATCCCCGACCGCGCGCGATCGGCTGGCTCGCGATATCGAAGTTGACGAATTGCGCGGCGGGAAAGGCCGCTGCGAGTGCGATCACGTCGAGGCCGTCGCCGCCGCCGACCAGCAGCATGCGCGCGCGTTCGATCGGCGGCGCGTCCAAACCATGCAGCCGGGCGATCACCGCCAGCGCGTCGGGCCGGCTGTTGTGGAAGATCATCGAAGGATAGGCGACGGTGTCATAGGATGTCGGCGCCGTCGGCATTTGGCCATCCTAGCCGCGTCGGCGCGGCCAGACCAGCGCGCCCCCCTCAGCGGTTAAGCAGGTAATCCACAACCCGGTCGGCCGCCTGGTCGGGGGTCAGTGCGGTGGTATCGATCCTGAGTTCGGCATTTTCGGGCGCTTCGTAGGGGCTGTCGATGCCGGTGAAGTTCTTGAGCTTTCCAGCGCGCGCCTTGGCGTAGAGCCCCTTCACGTCGCGACGTTCGGCCTCGGCCAGTGGCGTGTCGATGAAGACCTCGACGAATTCGGCTTCCGGCAGCATCTGCCGCACCATTTCGCGCTCGGCGCGGAAGGGCGAGATGAAGGCGGTGATCACGATCAGCCCGGCATCGGTCATCAGCTTGGCGACCTCGCCGACACGGCGGATATTCTCGACCCGGTCGGCATCGGTGAAGCCGAGATCGCGGTTGAGGCCGTGGCGCACATTGTCGCCGTCGAGCAGGAAGGTGTGACGGTTCAGCCGTGCCAGTTTCTGCTCGACCAGATTGGCGATGGTCGATTTGCCCGCGCCCGAAAGGCCCGTGAACCACAGGACCGCCGGCTTTTGCAGCATCAGCCCCGCGCGCGCCTCGCGCGTGATGTCGGTCGCCTGCCAGTGCACGTTCTGCGCGCGGCGCAGCGAGAAATGGATCATGCCCGCCGCGACGGTGGCGTTGGTGAACTTGTCGATCAGAATGAAGCCGCCGAGATCGCGGCTCGCTTCATAGGATTCGAACACCAAAGGCCGGTCGGTCGACAGGTTGGCGACGCCGATCGCGTTCAGCTCCAGCGTCTTCGCGGCGGTATGTTCCATCGTGTTGACGTTGATCTGATATTTGGGCTGCTGGACGTTGGCGGTGACGATCTGCGTGCCGAGCTTCAGCCAATAGGAACGGCCGGGCAGCATTTCCTCGTCCGCCATCCACACGATCGTCGCCTCGAACTGATCGGCGGCTTCGGGCGGGTCGCCGGCGGCGGCGATCACGTCGCCGCGCGAGCAATCGACCTCGTCGGCGAGCGTCAGCGTGACCGATTGCCCGGCGACGCCTTCGTCGAGATCGCCGTCGAACGTGACGACGCGCGCGATCGTCGATGTCTTGCCCGACGGCAGGATGCGCACCGCATCGCCCGGCTTGACCGTGCCGCCCGCGATCAGGCCGGAAAAGCCGCGGAAATCGAGGTTGGGCCGATTGACCCACTGCACCGGCAGTCGGAACGGCTGGGCGCGATCGGCATCGGCGTCGATCGCGACCGTCTCGAGCAGCTCCATCAGTGGCTCGCCCGTGTACCAGGGCGTGCGCTCGCTCTTTGCGGTGATGTTGTCGCCGACGAAGCCCGAGATCGGGATCGGCGTGAACCTGGTGATGCCGATCGATTGGGCGAAGGCCGAATAAGACAGCCGGATGCGGTCGAAGGTGGATTGATCGTAACCGACCAGATCCATCTTGTTCACCGCCAGCACGATGTTGCGGATGCCGAGCAGGTGGCAAAGGTAGGAATGCCGCCGCGTCTGGGTGAGCACGCCCTTGCGGGCATCGACCAGGATCACGGCCAAGTCGGCGGTCGAGGCGCCGGTAACCATGTTGCGCGTATATTGTTCGTGGCCGGGCGTATCGGCGACGATGAACTTGCGCCGGTCGGTCGCGAAGAAGCGATAGGCGACGTCGATCGTGATGCCTTGCTCGCGTTCGGCGGCGAGGCCATCGACCAGCAAGGCGAAGTCGATATTCTGGCCCTGCGTGCCGACCCGCTTCGAATCCGCCTCCAATGCGGCGAGCTGGTCCTCGAAGATCATCTTCGAATCGTAGAGCAGCCGCCCGATCAAAGTGGACTTGCCGTCGTCGACCGATCCGCAGGTGATGAAGCGCAGCAGGCTCTTATGCTGGTGCCGGTCGAGATAGGCGTCGATATCCTCGGCGATCAGCGCGTCGGCTTCGTAGGAAGAAGGCTCGGCCATCAGAAATAGCCCTCCTGCTTCTTCTTCTCCATGCCGGCCCCGCCCGCATCCTTGTCGATCGCGCGGCCCTGGCGTTCCGAGGTCGTCGTCAGCAGCATCTCCTGGATCACTTCGGGCAGTGTCGCGGCTTCGCTTTCGACCGCGCCGGTCAGCGGATAGCAACCCAAGGTGCGGAAGCGGATCGAACGTTCGACCGGCACTTCGCCTGGCTTGAGCGGGAAACGATCGTCGTCGACCATCAGGATCAGCCCGTCGCGCTCGACCGTCGGGCGCGGCGCGGAGAAATAGAGCGGCACGATCTCGATCTGTTCGAGATGGATATATTGCCAGATATCGAGCTCGGTCCAATTCGAAATCGGGAAGACGCGGATGCTTTCGTCCTTGGCCTTCTTGGCATTGTAGAGGTGCCACAATTCGGGCCGCTGGTTCTTGGGATCCCAGCGGTGATTGGCCGAGCGGAAGGAGAAGATGCGCTCCTTGGCGCGGCTCTTCTCCTCGTCGCGGCGCGCGCCGCCGAAGGCCGCATCGAAGCCATGGAGATCGAGCGCCTGCTTGAGCCCCTCGGTCTTCCACAGGTCGGTGTGGAGCGCGCCATGATCGAACGGGTTGATCCCGCGCTCTTTCGCCTCGGGGTTCTGATAGACCAGCAATTCCATGCCCGCATCGCGCGCGGCCTTGTCGCGCAGTTCGTACATCGCCTTGAATTTCCAGGTCGTATCGACGTGGAGCAAGGGGAAGGGCGGGGGCGATGGATAGAAGGCCTTGCGCGCGAGATGCAGCATCACGGCCGAATCCTTGCCGACCGAATAGAGCATCACCGGCTTGTCCGCCTCGGCGACAACCTCGCGCAATATATGGATGCTTTCGGCTTCGAGCCGCTGGAGATGGGTAAGCGATGCGGTCATTTCGGTGCGCCTTCAGCACGACGGCTTAGGCTTGTCGCAACACAAAATCTTTGCCGCCGCAATGTGTCATGCCCTAGGCGCCCGCCATGACCATCGATCGCGACGCATTGTTGGAGGGGCTGGCCGAAGCCGCCATCGCGGCCGGGGCGGCGATCATGGCTGTCTATGACAGCGATTTCGCGGTCACGATCAAGAGCGACGAATCGCCCGTCACCGCCGCCGACGCGGCGGGCGAGGCCGTGATCCTCGAAGCGCTGGCGTCGCTCGCGCCGGACGTGCCGGTGGTGGCGGAGGAAGAGGTCTCGGCCGGACGCATTCCCGATACGGACGGCCATTTCTTTCTGGTCGATCCGCTCGACGGGACCAAGGAATTCGTCAGCCGCAACGGCGATTTCACGGTCAATATCGCGCTGATCGAGGGCCATTCGCCCAGCCTGGGGGTAGTCTATACCCCAGTCGAACGGCGCCTGTTCGTGGGTGATGTCCGCCGCGCAATCGCGTGGAGCGCGATCGTCGACGAACAGGGCGCAATCGGCGCGCGTCAGCCGCTCCGCATCCGCACCGCGCCGGTGGACGGCCTCGCGGCGGTGGCGTCGCGCTCGCACAATTCGCCCGCGACCGAAGCCTATCTCGACCAGTTCGACGTCGCGACGCGCGTCTCGCGCGGCTCCTCGCTCAAATTGTGCATGGTCGCGTGCGGCGAGGCCGATCTCTATCCGCGCCTCGCGCCGACGATGGAATGGGATATCGCCGCCGGCGACGCGGTACTGCGCGCCGCGGGCGGATCATTGAACGCGCCCGACGGTACGGCGATGCGCTACGGCAAACCGCGCTTCTTCAATGTCGGTTTCGTTGCCGCCGGCGACGTCGTCACGACGCCGATCATCGCCTTCCTGGAGGGTCCGGAATGAAGAAGCCCGTGCCTCCGCTGGCCTTGCGCCTGCGCGTCTCCGGCCTCGCCGACGAGACCGATTTCGGCAGTTCCGGCTGGCAATCGGCCGCCGATTTCCGGCGCGCGCTCGCCGGCGTGGCGCGCGCTATTCCGCAATTCCCGCGCATCCTCGAATGGGGCTGCGGCTGCGGGCGCATCCTCATGCAATTGCCTGTCGATCTGGAGCAGCAGGAATTGCACGGCTGCGACATCGATGGCGAGGCGATCGCCTGGCTGCAGGCCAATTATCCCCGCTGGCACACCTTCCAGAACGGCGGGCTGCCGCCTTTGCCTTATGCGGACGGTTCGATCGACCTGATCCTCAACCATAGCGTGCTGACGCATCTGGACGAAGCCTATCAGGATGCGTGGCTGGACGAACTCGGCCGCATTCTCACGCCGGACGGCGTGCTGGTGCTGACCGTGCACGGCCCCTTTGCCTACCAACGCTGGCTATCGACCCTGCAGCCGGACGATCCCACCACGGCTCGGTTGATCGGCGAATCGCGCGAAGCGCTGGCGACCAAGGGCATCTGGTTTCTCGATGACGATGCCTGGGCCGCCGATTTCCCCAAATATTACCAGAGCACGTTTCACACGCCCTGGTACATTTTCGAGCATTGGACGCGCTATTTCGACATTTTGAGCTACATTCCGCGCGGCTCGCTGGCGCATCAGGACATGATCCTGCTGCGTCATAAAAAAACGGGCTGACCGCATCGGGTCAGCCCGCTTTGATCTTCCTGGAATAAAGCGCAGTCGATTGATTTTGATCAATTCCATTCCGGATCGCGCGAGGCAAAGCGGGGCCGGCGTGGAGTGGTGGTGCGTTATCCGGTTGCGGCCAATAATGTAGGGGGATCATCGGTGGGGGCCGACGATCGGGCTGCAACCGGACTGACGCCGCGCTTGTACGTCCTCAGTTGAGCGGCAGGTCGAGCGCTTCCGCCACCGCCGCGTGCCGGATCTTGCCGCCGGATACGTTGAGGCCGTTGGCGAGATGCGGATCGGCCTTCATCGCGGCCTCCGCACCCAGATTGGCGATCTTGAGCGCGAACGGCAAAGTCGCATTGTTGAGCGCGAAGGCCGAGGTACGCGCGACCGCGCCCGGCATGTTGGCGACGCAATAATGGATGATGCCGTCGACCTCGAACACGGGGTCGTCATGTGTGGTCGGATGGCTGGTTTCGAAGCAGCCGCCCTGATCGATCGCGATATCGACCAGCACCGAACCGCGCTTCATCGTCTTGAGCATCTCACGCGTGACCAGTTTGGGCGCGGCCGCACCCGGGATCAGCACCGCGCCGATCACGAGATGCGCCTTGGCCACCGCCGCTGCGATCGCCGCCTTCGAGGCATAAGCCGTCTTGATCTGGTTCGAGAAGAACATGTCGAGCTCGGCCAGGCGCGCGTTCGAAATGTCGTAGATGGTGACGTCGGCGCGCATACCGACCGCCATCTGCGCCGCGTTAACGCCTGAAACGCCCCCGCCGAGGATCGCGACCCGCGCCGGCGCGACGCCGGGCACGCCCCCGAGCAGCACGCCGCGGCCGCCCTGCTCCTTCTCGAGATAATGCGCGCCGACCTGGACCGCCATGCGGCCGGCGACTTCGGACATCGGCTTGAGCAAGGGCAGCGAGCCGTCCTTCGCGGTCACCGTCTCATAGGCGATGCAGGTCGCGCCGGACTTGATCAGCCCTTCGGCCTGCGCCTTGTCGGCGGCGAGGTGGAGGTAGGTGAACAGCACATGGTCGGCGCGCAGGCGGGCGATCTCGACCGGCTGCGGCTCCTTGACCTTCACGATCATCTCGGCCTGCGCGAACACCGCGTCCGCATCAGGCAGGATCGTCGCGCCCGCGTCTACATAATCCTGGTCTTCGAAATCGATGCCTTTACCCGCGCCGGTTTCAACCACCACCTGGTGGCCCGCGGCGACCAGTTCGGCCACCGAAGGCGGGGTCAGGCCGACGCGATATTCGTGATTCTTGATTTCCTTGGGCACGCCGATGCGCATGATCCGCTCCTAAATCAGGTTGCGTCGATCTTAATTGGTTTTACGCGACAAATCCGTGCAAAGACACTATGTTTCCGCGGCAATGGCGCATAGATCATGCGTAGTTCGATGAGATAGACGTAAAACTATGCAAGAACTGGATCGGGTCGACCGGTCGATCATGCAGCGCCTGGCGCGTGACGCGCGGCTGTCGGTCAGCCGCGTCGCCGAGGAAGTGGGCCTGTCCCAATCGGCCTGTACGCGCCGCATCCAGGCGCTCGAGGCGTCGGGCCAGCTCAAGGGCTATGGCGCGCGGTTCGACCATCGCGCGCTCGGCTTCCGCGTCACCGCACTGGTCGACATCACGCTCTCGACCCAGGTTGAAGAAGAACTCGCCCAGTTCGAGCGCGCGGTTCAGGAAATCGACGGTGTGGTCGAATGCCTGCTCGTGTCGGGCGCGCACGATTACCGGCTCAAGATCATCTGCCGCGACCTTGACGATTATGAGCGGCTGCACCGGGAGCATCTCGGCCGTCTGCCGTGCGTGACGACGATCAGCAGCAGCTTCGTGCTGCGCGCGGTCGCCACCCGCAGCGAGGCCGACGCGCTGTTCAAATGAGGTTCAGCGACGCCCCTTCCGGCACGCTGTTGCCGCCCCTATATGGAAGTGCTAACGCGCCGCCCCGCTGCCGCCGGAGAGGGAAGTCGGGCGTCACAGACAAGCAGCCGCCTTCAAACAAGGTCTCCGCATTTCGATGACATCCGGCGTCGCCGTTCAACCCAGTGCCGATACGCTCGAGCCGCCGTTAGGCCCGGATTCGCACGGCCACGGCAATCAGGGCCTTGCGCGTCTCGCGCTGGGCGCGGTCGGGGTCGTGTTCGGCGACATTGGTACGAGCCCGCTCTACGCCTTCCGCGAGACGTTCGCGGGCCATCACACGCTCGAGCCGAGCGATGCCAACGTGCTGGGCGTGCTCAGCCTGATCTTCTGGTCGATGATGCTGGTCGTCACGATCAAGTATGTCGCGATCATCATGCGCGCCGACAACAAGGGCGAAGGCGGCAGCCTCGCCTTGCTGGCCCTGATCTCGCGCTCCAACTCGACCAAGGGACGCTGGACCAAGGGGCTGATCCTGCTCGGCGTGTTCGCGACCGCGCTCTTCTACGGCGATTCGATGATCACGCCGGCGATCTCGGTGCTGACCGCGGTCGAGGGTCTCAAGACGGTCAATTCCGGCTTCGCGCCGTTCGTCATTCCGATCGCGATCGGGATCCTGATTGCTTTGTTCGCGATCCAGTCGCGCGGCGTCGGCAAGGTCGGGCTGCTGTTCGGCCCGATCATGATCGTCTATTTCCTGGTGCTGGCGGTGCTTGGCATGGTCAACATCATGGCGACGCCGGGCGTATTCTGGGCGCTCAATCCGTACCACGCGATCCGCTTCTTCTACGATGACGGCATCCACGCGTTCCTCGCCATGGGCTCGGTCGTGCTGGCGGTGACCGGCGCCGAGGCGTTGTATGCCGACATGGGTCATTTCGGGCGCAACCCGATCCGCGTATCGTGGCTGTTCTTCGTGCTGCCGGCGCTGATGCTCAATTATCTGGGGCAGGGCGCGATGATCATCGCCGCGCCCGATGCGCAGGTGCATCAGATCATGCACAACCCCTTCTTCCTGCTCGCGCCCGACAATTTGCGGCTGCCGCTGGTGATCCTCGCCACGATGGCGACGGTGATCGCGTCGCAGGCGGTGATTTCCGGCGCTTTCTCGGTGACGCAGCAGGCGATCCAGCTGGGCTTCATGCCGCGCCTCAGGATCGAGCATACCAGCGCGAGCTCGGCCGGGCAGATTTATATCCCGGCGATCAACTGGGCGCTGATGATCATGGTGTGCCTGCTGGTCCTGTTCTTCCGGTCCTCGACCAACCTGGCCGCAGCCTACGGCATCGCCGTCACCGGCGCGATGCTGATCGATACCTGCCTGGTCTCGGTCGTGCTGTTCCAGCTGTGGAAATGGAACAAGATCGTCGCGGGCATCCTGCTGGCCGCGATCGGCATCGTCGATCTCGCTTATTTCAGCGCCAACCTGACCAAGGTGCCCGACGGCGGCTGGTTCCCGCTGCTGATGGGCTTCATCATCTTCATCATGCTGACGACTTGGTCGCGCGGGCGCGGGCTGATGATCGAGCGGATGCGCGAGGCGGCGATCCCGGTGCCGGTGTTCATCAAGTCGGCGGTCAATTCGGCGACGCGCGTGCCCGGCACGGCGGTGTTCATGACCTCGACCGCGGGCGGCGTGCCGCATGCGCTGCTCCACAACCTCAAGCACAACAAGGTGCTGCACGAGCGCGTGATCCTGCTGACAGTGAAGATCGAGGACGTACCCTATGTCGATCCGATCAAGCGCATCTGGTTCGAGGATCTTGAGGCCGGATTCTATCGCCTGGTCGTGCGCTACGGCTTCATGGAAGAGCCCGACGTGCCCGCCGCGCTCGCGCTCGCGACCGATTGCGGCGCGCGCTTCAAGATGATGGACACGAGCTTCTTCCTCGCCCGCCAGACGCTGATCGCCTCGTCGCGGCCGGGCATGGCGATCTGGCGCGAGAAATTGTTCGCCTGGATGCTGCGCAACGCTGAAAGCGCGATGGAATTCTTCCGCCTGCCGACCAACCGCGTGGTCGAGCTCGGCAGCCAGGTCGAGATCTAGTCGAGATCTAGGTAAGACAGCGTACCTGATCAACACGCGCGGCGCGGGGCGTCGTGCGCGGCGTCACGGATCGCGTGGCTTCCATCCGCGTTCGATCGCCGACTGATCGAGGAGAAAGACATGCTCAGCATCGCCGGCTGGATCGCGCCCGCAGCCACTATGATCGCCGCGATCATGACCGCCGCCAATCTCGGCGCGCGCGTCACCGGCTGGGGCTTTGCCGTCTTTTCGGTGGGTGCGCTCGCCTGGATCATCGTCGCGGCCGCGACCGGCCAGCAGAATCTGCTGTGGAGCAACGCCTTCCTGCTGCTGGTGGATATCGTCGGCGTCTGGCGCTGGCTGGGCCGGCGCGCGCGTTACGATATGGCGGCCGAGCAAGCCAGCGCCCGAAGCGCCGAGACCGCGGCGCCGACCCTGTTCGCGCTGGCCGGACTGGAAGGAATGCCGGTGCGCAGCGGCACGGGCGAGATCGTCGCGACCAGCGTCGATGCCATGGCGAGCTGCGACGAAGGCCGGATCGTCTATCTCGTCGTGCGCGAAGGCGGCGTGGGCGGGGTAGGGGAGCGCCTCCACGCGCTCGGTTGGGACGAAATCCAGGTGCAGGATGGCGCGATGGTCAGCCGCCTCTCTCCGGCGCTGCTGGCGCGCCGTCCTACGCTCGCGCCGGGACAATGGCCCGCAACCGCGGCGGCGGCCGGTGTCGGCTGAACCGCTGATCGTCTCGGCTTTGCTGGGCCCTGAGGACTTCGCCTGGCTGGATGGACTGCGCCGCGCGCACTATCCGCCCGCGCGCAACCGGCTGCCCGCGCATCTGACGCTGTTCCATCATTTGCCGCCGTCGCTGGCTCCGGAATTGAAGCAGCGGCTGACCGAGGCGGCGCGAAGCCCGCACCCGCGCGCCGAAGCGGCCGGGTTGCTCGATCTGGGGCAGGGGGTCGCGATCCGGATCGTGTCGCCGGACCTCGAAGCGATCCGCGCGGACCTGGCCGATGCCTTCGCGATCCTGCTGATGCCCCAGGACAAAGCGGGGTGGCGCCCGCATGTCACGATCCAGAACAAGGTGCCGCCGGCGGAGGCCCGCGCGCTTCGTGCCTCTCTGGCGGCCCGGTTCACGCCGCGTGCCGTGACGATCGAAGGGCTCGCGGCCTGGTCGTATCGCGACGGACTATGGGCTCCGCTGTCGCGTCACATGTTTCGCCGCCGGCTCTAGTCGATCTGGCCGATGCCTTCGCAATTCAGGTCGAACGCAGCGAGCCCGGCGTCGAGATAGGCGGCGAGTGTCGGGATATCGAGCAACTGATCGACCGGATCCTCGGAATCGGGATCGGCTGCCGCCTCCAGCGCATCGGCCCACTCGGTTGCGTCGTAGGTGCCGCGCCCGACCCAGGCGAGCGCCAATATCTCCTGCACCTGATCGTCGCCGAGATCATCGAGCAGAGCGACGATCTCTTCCTCGATCGCCTCATTGGCTTCGTCCTCCAGAACGGCGAACTCGTCGTCCGAGTCGGTGGGATCGTCCTCGTCGTCAATTTCGATCGACGGAACCTGCGCCTCCATCTCGCGAGCGCGGATGATCAGGCGACAGATCGTTTCCAGCGGCGTCAACAGGTCCATCTCGGCCAATCCTCCCTGATTCAACAGCGCGAACGTGGAACCAGAGGCGCGGTTCCGTCCATAGTGTGCAAAGCGCCGGTTGACCCGCTTCGGCGCGCTGCATATAGGCCGCGCCTCGCGATGGAGCACCGCATCGGGGCGGAGTAGCTCAGCTGGTTAGAGCACGGGAATCATAATCCTGGGGTCGGGGGTTCAAGTCCCTCCTCCGCTACCATCGCGATAGTCCATCAGCATCAAGATGGGCGGCAAATATGCCGCGAGTTTGGCAACCTTTTCCGCGGTTGTTCGTCCCCTAGCGCTGCATCCAGCGAAGGGACGAACTTGGACCGCTTCTTTACCGCTATCGCCAATCATATCTCGCGTTTCGTGGGCGATCCGCTGGCGTTCATCCTCGCGCTGCTGACGATTATCGTCTGGGGCGTGACCGGGCCGGTCTTCCATTATTCCGATACGTGGCAGCTGATCATCAATACCGGCACCACGATCATCACGTTCCTGATGGTGTTCCTGATCCAGAATTCGCAGAATCGCGACGCCGCGGCGATGCAGGCGAAGCTCGACGAACTGATCCGCGCAGTGAGCGAAGCGCGCGGTCAGTTCATCGGAATCGAGCATAGAACGGACAAGGAAATCCAGGAGATACGCACGCTTCTTGAGAAGGAATGCGCGGAGCTGGAGGAAAGTCCCAACAAGCCACATAGCGATACCTATCTCGACCGCCTGCTCAAGCGGCGCTGAACCCGCCTGTCTCAGGGCGGGTTGATAAAGGGCGTACTCAGCCCTTATCTGGACGGCGAGAGATTAGAGGTTTTCGATGTCCGCCGTTCATTCCACCCGCATGCTGATCCTGGGCTCCGGCCCCGCCGGGCTTTCCGCCGCAATCTATGGCGCGCGCGCCGGGCTTTCGCCGATCGTGGTGCAAGGCCTCCAGCCGGGCGGCCAGCTTACCATCACCACCGATGTCGAGAATTATCCCGGCTTCCGCGACGTCATCCAGGGCCCGTGGCTGATGGAGGAAATGCAGGCGCAGGCCGAGCATGTCGGCACGCAAATGATGTGGGACACGATCGTCGAGGTCGACCTTTCGGAGCGCCCGTTCCGGCTCAAGGGCGACGGCGGCGCGCTCTATGTGTGCGACACGCTCGTTATCGCCACCGGCGCGCAGGCCAAATGGCTGGGCGTGCCGGGCGAGGAGGAACTGGGCGGCAAGGGTGTTTCGGCCTGCGCGACCTGCGACGGCTTCTTCTATCGCGGCAAGAAGGTCGCGGTGATCGGCGGCGGCAATACCGCGGTCGAGGAAGCGCTCTACATGACCAATCACAGCCATGACGTGACTTTGGTCCACCGCCGCGACACGCTGCGCGCGGAGAAGATCCTGCAGGATCGCCTGTTCGCGCACCATGGCATCACCGCGCTCTGGAACAAGGCGGTCGAGCGCTTCGTCGGCGATGCCGAGCGCGGCCTGTATGCGATCGAGCTCAAGGACACCAAGACCGGCGAAATATCGCAGCTGGAAGTCGATGGCGGCTTCGTCGCGATCGGCCATCATCCGGCGACCGAATTGTTCGCGGGCCAACTCGATCTCGACGAGGGCTATATCCGCGTCGTCCCCGGCACCAGCCGCACCAGTATTCCGGGCGTGTTCGCCTGCGGCGACGTGATGGACAAGATCTATCGCCAGGCGGTCACCGCCGCCGGCACCGGCTGCATGGCGGCGCTGGATGCCGAGAAATTCCTGCAGGAGCAGGACTTCCCGGTCGCGGAGGATGCGAAAGTCGAGGCGGTCGCAGCCGAATAAGCCTGGCGGCGGGGGAGCCGCGATGAGCGAACGCATCTACGACTTTCTCCGGCGCGTGGTGGCGATTGAGGAAGCTTGGGCGCAGCTCGACCGGATCGAAGCAACGCGCGATGTTGCTGGAGCGGTGGCAGCGATCGGCGCGGGGCCGATCCTGGCGTTGGGCAGCGCGCAACTGCTGGGCCGCGCCGCCGATCTGCTCGCATCCTGGGGGCACGAAGCCGAAGCGCGAGATCTGCGCGCGGCCGGCCCCGATCCGCACGCCCCGACCGCGCCGCTCCAGTTGGCGCGTGCGCGGCAATTGCGCGAAATGGGCGACCTGGGCGGCGCTCGCCTGGCCTATCGGGCAACGATGGTACGGGCGCGGCCCGATGCGGCCTTGCTGTTCGAATATGCCGCGCTGGAGCAGCAAGCGGGCGATCCGGAGGCGGCAAGCGCCGTCGCCGAGGCGGCGATGCCTTTTCGTGTCTGGAACGATCCCGATCTGATCATGGCGGGCAGGGCGCTGCGGGCGACCGGGCGGCCCGATCTGGCGCTCCGGCCGTTCGTGCTGGCGTTCCGGCGGGGCTATCGCGAGCCTGCCTTTCTGAATGAACTGTTCGCGCTGCGGCAGGCGGACGAGGCCTTGCTGGGTCAGCCGTTCGTGGAAACCATTCCGGGGGGACCGACGCTGGCGGAGGCAATCGCCGCACTGGCCGCGCACGCCAGACTGGCGGAGTCGCAGGATCGTGACGCGCTGGTGGCGGCGGCACGCGCAAGGGAGGCCTCGCCAACCTGTCTCGCGACGCCGCAGCTTCGTGACGGGGTGCGCGCCGCCATCGCCGCGCGTCGCCCCCTGTCGCTGGTCCGGCTGGGCGACGGGGAAGGGCGCTTCCTGCTGAGCCGCAGGGCAGATTTGCGCGGGCCGCTCCAGCCCGATGAGGCGCAGGCGATTGGGCGGCTGATGTGGTCGATCTGGTTCGGTAGCGATATGGCCACGGCGAAATCGCGCCTCGATGAGATCATGGAGGCGTTCGAGGCTTCGGTGGCGGGCGCGGACTTGCTCGGCCTGCCGCTAGCCGAACGTCTGGCGTCGGACGATGCCAATTTCGGCTATTTGGCGGTGGTTGAGCATTTCGTCGCGAAGCTGCCGGATGCTCAGCGCCGAATCGTCGATTCAGCCTGCCATATCGAACTCGACCGCGGCGATCCGTTCCTGGCCAACCTGCTGAGCGGGCTGGATTTCCTCGGCGTGATCGGGCCGCACCCCGATCTGGCGGTGCGGCTGCAGGCGCGGCTCGGCATCGGCCAGGTCGTCTCCTACGACATACCGGGCGAGGGGCGGCTCGGCCGCCTGCGCGAAGCTGGCGACCGCGGCCGCCATTTCCCCGAAATCTACGATCGGCTGATGACCGAGCTCACCGTGCCGCATCCGGGCGCGGTGTTTCTGGTCGCGGGCGGCCTGCTGGGCAAAATCTATTGCGGACGTATCCGCGACCTGGGTGGGATCGCGCTGGATATCGGCGCGGTCGCCGATGCCTGGATGGGGTTCAATACGCGCGGCGCGCCGCTCGCCGACCTGGTCAGGCTGGATAGCGCGCGCTGACGAAATAAAGGCCGTCGGGCGGCGCGTTGAGGCCGAGCGCAGCGCGGTCCTTCGCCTCCAGCGCCGCACGCAGATCGTCCGCCGACCATTGACCCTTGCCGACCATCGACAGGCAGCCGACCATCGAGCGCACCTGATGGTGAAGGAAGGAGCGGGCCGACGCCGCGATCAGCACTTTGTCGCCCTCGCGCCGGACATCGAGCCGGTCGAGCGTCTTGATCGGGCTCTCGGCCTGGCAATGGGCCGAACGGAAGGTCGTGAAATCATGTTTGCCGACCAGGATCTGGGTGGCGTCTTGCATCGCGTCCGAATCGAGCGCGCGCGCGATCCGCCAGGCATGGCCGGCCTCCAGCGCGAGCGGCGCGCGGCGGTTGACGATGCGGTAGAGATAGTCGCGACCGATGCACGAAAAACGCGCATGCCAGTCGTCGGGGACGATCGCGCAGGCGGTGATTGAGACCGGCTGCGGCTTGAGCAAAGCGTTGAGCGCTTCCATCAGCCGGAACGGCGTGAACGCCTTTTCGATATCGACATGCGCGACCATCGCCAGCGCGTGCACGCCGGCATCGGTGCGGCCGGCGGCATGGAGGCTTGCGGTCTCGCCGGTGATCGCGTTGGCGACGTCCTCGATCGCCTGCTGGACCGAGGGGCCGTGCGCCTGGCGCTGCCAGCCCATATAGGGCCGGCCGTCATATTCCACCGTCAGGCGGAAGCGGGTCACGCGAACCTCGTGCCCGCCGGAATGGCGAAGCCGCGCAGCAGTTCGGCGGTGGTCATCACGCCGCGCCCGGCACGCTGGACGGTGCGCGGGCGGATCGCGCCAGCGGCACAAGCCAAAGTGAGTTGATCGTCGAGCACGGTGCCGGCGGGCCCCTGGAAATCCATCACATCGGCCGCAAGCACGCGCACGCGCTCGCCCGCGTGTTCGAACCAGGCGCCGGGCACGGGCGCGAAGGCGCGTACCTGGCGTTCGACCTGGATCGCGGGTTGCGCGAAATCGAGCCTGGCTTCGGCCTTGTCGATCTTGGCGGCGTAGGTGACGCCGTCTTCGGGCTGCTCTTCGGCGAGGAAGGCGCCCGGATCGGCCAACACGTCGACCATCATCCGCGCGCCCATCTTCGCGAGCTCAGCGGTCAGCTGGCCGGCATCCTTGTCGCCGATCGGCGTGCGCTCGACCGACAGCATGTCGCCCGTATCGAGTCCCGCTTCCATCGCCATGATCGTGATGCCGGTCTCCTCATCGCCGGCCAGGATCGCGCGCTGGACCGGCGCGGCGCCCCGCCAGCGCGGCAGCAGCGAGCCGTGGACGTTGAGGCAGTCCCATACCGGAATGTCGAGAATCTCCTGCGGCAGGATCAGGCCATAAGCGGCGACGATCGCGGCGTCGGGCTCCAACGCCGCAAAAGCCGCCTGAGCCTCCGCGTTCCGCAGCGATTTAGGCGATCGGACCTCGATGCCGAGCGCTTCCGCGCGCAGCTGGACGGGGGAGGGACGGTCCGCCTTGCCGCGCCCCGCGGGACGCGGCGGCTGGGTATAGACCGCGACGATATCATGCCCGGCTTCATGCAAAGCCTCGAGCGTCGGCACCGCGAAATCCGGCGTCCCCATGAAGATGATGCGCATGTCTGCGCTCAAGCGCTTGGCAAGCGGCATGGCAAGCCCATATCAGCAGTACATGGCTTCCCCCGAGATCGACGCGCTGACGCAGGCGCTGGCCCGCCTGCCGGGCCTGGGGCCGCGTTCGGCGCGGCGTGCGGTGCTGTATCTGCTCAAGAAGCGCGAGGCGGCTTTGGTGCCGCTCCAGCGCGCGCTGGAGGCGGTGAGCGCTAAACTCGCGACCTGCACGACCTGCGGTAATGTCGACACGTCCGACCCCTGCCAGATCTGCGCCGATCCCCGCCGCGACGCGCGTATGCTGTGCGTGGTGGAGGAGGTGGCGGATTTATGGGCGCTCGACCGCACCAGGCTATTCCCGGGCCGGTTCCACGTGCTGGGCGGGCGGCTGGCGGCGCTGGAAGGCGTGCGGCCTGAGGATCTGACGATCGACAGCCTCGTCGGCCGGATCGAGCGCGGCGGGATCGACGAGGTCGTGCTGGCGATGAATGCCACGCTCGAAGGCCAAACCACCGCGCATTATATCGCCGAGCGGATCGAGCGCTTCCCGGTGCGCGTCACCCAGCTTGCGCACGGACTGCCGGTGGGTGGCGAGCTCGACTATCTCGACGAAGGCACGCTGGCGCAGGCGTTGCGGGCGCGGCGGCCCGTATCCTGATCTTGCCGCGTGGCGGCCAGTCGTGAGACAAGGACCCCGGCCTTCACTGGCACGACGGGGGACCGAACATGGGCGTCAACGGAATCGGCGGCTTCTTCTTTCGGGCGCAGGACCCGGCCGCGCTCGCCAAATGGTATTCGACGCATCTTGGCGTCGGCGCCGGCGAATATGGCGTCTGGCAGCCGCAGGCGGGCCCTTCGGTTTTCGCCCCGTTCAAGGCGGACACCGACTATTTCGGCGCCGACAAGCAGTGGATGCTCAATCTGCGCGTGGACGATCTGGACGGGCTGATCGCCAGCCTGCGCGACGCCGGGATCGAGGTCATCACCAAACCCGAATGGGACATGCCGGGGCTCGGCCGCTTCGCGCGCATCCACGATCCGGAACAAAATCCGATCGAGCTTTGGGAACCCGACCTTGAAGGCAGCGCGCCCGCGGCTTAAATTGGCGAAATGACTATCCGTCCGATCATCGAGGCGCCGGACCCCCGGTTGCGCGTCAAGTCCACCCCTGTCGAGACGGTGGATGACGATCTGCGCGCTTTGATCGCCGATATGTTCGAGACGATGTACGAAGCGCCCGGCATTGGCCTTGCCGCGATCCAGATCGGCGTGCCCAAGCGCGTGCTGGTGATCGACTTGCAGGAAGAAGAGGATGCCGACGGCCAGCCGATCCGCAAGCCTCTGGTCTTCATCAATCCCGAGCTGACCGATCCTTCGGAAGACCTCAATATCTACAATGAGGGCTGCCTGTCGGTGCCCGATCAATATGCCGAGGTCGAACGTCCGGCGGCGATCCATGCGCGCTGGCTCGACGAGAAGGGCGTCCAGCATGACGAGGCGATCACCGGCCTGCTCGCGACCTGCCTCCAGCATGAGATGGATCATCTGGAGGGGATTCTCTTCATCGATCACCTCTCGCGCCTGAAGCGTGAGATGGTGCTGAAGAAGCTTGAAAAAGCGAAGCGCCAGAAAAAGGCGGCTTAAGCTCGTCGCAAGCGCTCGCGCACAATAAGCGGGATTGCGGGCTGCCCGGAATTGCGTCGGTTGACACGTATCGCGGCTGTGCCAAGAACGCGGCGCAGGGGGATATTGCGTGGCAGAAGGCTTGGTTGAAGGATTGCTGGGCGGCGAAGCCGAGGATGGCGAGACCCAGCGCCGCACCTCGAAGCTAGATCCTCTGGCGGCCGCGGCCATCCTGCAGGCATCGGCCAAGGGTACCAAGCTGCATCCGATTCTGACGTCCTACCTGGAAGAGCAGACACGGCTCACGCGGCTTGAAGCGCATCATTTCGAGGAGGAACGCGAGCTCGGGATCGGCGCGGCCAAGCGCAAGCGCCTGTCCGATCAGCTGCGGATTGCGTTTCAGTTGCTTCTCGCCCTGATCGTCACCGCGATCGGCGTCGGGCTGGTGGTGATGATCCACGACGCTTTCACGTCGCGATCGGTGGTGATCGATCCGTTCAGCGCGCCGCCGGCACTCGCCATACGCGGTCTGAGCGGCGAGGTCGTCGGCGCGGGTGTGCTCGACCGGCTGACCCAGCTCCAAGCCTCGACCCGCAGCGCGAGCAGCAAGCGCCATATCTCCAATGCATGGACCGGCGAAATCCGGCTCGAAGTACCGGAGACCGGCGTATCGATCGGTGAGATCGACCGGCTGCTGAAGGCGCGGTTTGGCCACGATATCCATATCGAGGGCGACCTGGTGCAGACGCCGGAAGGCGGGCTGGCGCTGACCGTGCGCGGCAGCGGCCTGTTGCCCAAGACGTTCGAGGGCGGCGCCACCGATCTCGACAAGCTCACCGGCCAGGCCGCCGAATATATCTACGCGCAGTCCGAGCCGGCTTTGTATCTCGTCTACCTGGCCAATATGGGTCGGAATGCCGAGATCGTCCCCCTCGCCAAGACGATCTATGCCAACGTGCCGCCAGAGGACCGGCCCTATATTCTCAACCAATGGGCCAATGCGCTGTCGTCGCTGGGCGCGCCGCTCCAGGACGGGCTCAAACTCTATCTGCGGGCGGTCACGATCAAGCCCGATTACTGGATAGCGCATAACAACATCATGAACTCCCTGTGGGGCATGGGCCGCGAGGAAGATGCCTGGCGCGCGGGCGAGACGATGAAGCGGATTGCCGGGGGCAGGCCGGGCGGGGCGCCCGAACTCTATTACCAGAATGCCGATACGCTGACCTGGAACCTGCAGCCGGCACGGGCCTCGATCACCGCGGACGCGGAGGCGCATGGCGGCGTCGGATCCACCGTCGTTGCCAGCGGTCCCCCGCTCGCCGACATCGCCGTACGTCAGCACGATTTCGCCGAAGCCGACCTGCAACTACAGACCGCGCTGGCTGACGCGGCTGACCCAACGGTGGCGGCGATGGGACATTTCATCCGTGGACGGATTGCAGCCGAGCGGGGCGATGCCGCGCTGGCGCTCAGCGAAATGGAGGCGTTCGCTACAGCCTATGCCAACCCGGAAGTGTCGAGCCAATATCCGGGCTATAATTGCTGGGTTGCGCCGGTCGAGGAGGCCGCTGGCCATCCGGACAAGGCCGACGCGGTGCTGAACGCTGCGGGGTCATTCGTCGATTGCTACCGCTTTCGTGGAGACATATTCGATCATCGCGGCGACTGGCCGGCCGCACAGCGCGCTTACGCCGCAACGGTAAAGCTCGCGCCCGATCTGCCTGCTGGTTATTATAGCTGGGGCCTGGCGTTGGCCCGCCATGGCGATCTTGCCGGCGCTGCGCGAATGCTCGCAGCTGCCAACCAGCATGGACCCAATTGGGCCGATCCGCTGAAGGCTTGGGGCGATGTTCTACTGCGCCAGGGCGACCGCGACGGCGCGCAGGCCAAATATCGCGCAGCGCTTGCCCGGGCGCCGGCCTGGCGCGAATTGCATGTGGCGGCGGCTGCGGCGGGGGTGCGCTAGCTTCGCCAACGACCGCGTCTAAGCGCTGACGGTCGCCAACGCCTTGCGGCAATCGTCGGCGCATTCGCGGCACATTTCCGCACAGCGCTTGCAGTGGTCGTGGTCGTGCTTCGCGCATTCCGCCGCGCAGATCTCGCAAATCTCGATGCAGGTGTGGAACATGGCGCGTAGCGCCTTATTGTCCTCCCCCGTCTGACGCACCGCCATCCGCGACATGGTTGTGCAGACGTCTGCGGTATCGAGGCAGATGCGGATGCACTGCCGCATGTCCATGTCCTCGCCCGAACAGGCATCCGCGCAGGCGGTGGCGATGATCGCGCAATACATGGCGTGCTTCGCGGCCTCGGCCATCGGCTCGTTGACATGGCCGTGAGCCAGGGGATGTGCGGCGATCATCTTGCGGACGGACATTAGGCGCTCTCCTGGATCGTTATTTCCCTAACCCTGCGCCCATCCGCCCGTTCCGTCTAGAACAGGCCTTCGATATTGCCGTGCGCATCGAATCCGATCGTCTCGGCGGCGGGTACGCGCGGCAGGCCGGGCATGGTCATCAACTCGCCACAGATCGCGACGACGAAGCCCGCGCCCGCCGCGAGCCGCACCTCGCGCACATGGACGATATGCCCGGTCGGGGCGCCGAGCGCGGCCGGGTCGGTCGAGAAGCTGTGTTGGGTCTTGGCCATGCACACGGGCAGGCGGCCGAACCCTTCCGCCTCCCAGCGCGCGAGCTGGGCGCGGACGTGCGGATCGGCCTCGGCGCGTTCGGCGCGGTAGATGCGGGTGGCGACCGTGTTGATCTTGTCGAACAGGGGCAGGTCGTCGTCATAGAGGGTCGCGAACTGGCTGGGGCCATCCGCTAGCGCCGCGACCTTCTCGGCCAGTTCGACCGCGCCCGCGCCGCCTTGGGCCCAGTGGCGGCACAGGACCGCCTCGGCGCCATGCGCGCGGGCGATGCGCTGTACCGCTTCGATTTCCTCCGCGCTGTCCGTCCCGAAATGGTTGATCGCAACCACCGCCGGGACGCCGAACTGGCGGACATTCTCGATATGACGAGCGAGATTGACCCCGCCGCGCTCGACCGCGGCGACGTCGGCGGTGCCGAGATCGGCCTTGGCGACCCCGCAATTCATCTTGAGCGCGCGCACCGTCGCCACGATCACGGCGGCAGCGGGTGTGAGGCCGGCCTGGCGGCATTTGATGTCGAAGAATTTCTCCGCGCCCAGATCCGCACCGAAGCCGGCTTCGGTCACGACATAGTCGGCCAGGCCCAAGGCGGCCTTGGTCGCGATCACCGAATTGCAGCCATGCGCGATATTGGCGAACGGCCCGCCATGGACGAGCGCGGGGTTGTTCTCGAGCGTCTGCACCAGGTTGGGCCGGATCGCGTCCTTGAGCAGGACTGCCATCGCGCCGTCGGCCTTCAGATCCTTGGCGGTCACCGGGCGCCGATCGCGCGCGCGGCCGACGATGATCCGGCCAAGCCGTTCGCGCAGATCGTCAGGATCGGTCGCGAGGCAGAGGATCGCCATCACCTCCGATGCGACGGTGATGTCGAACCCGCTTTCGCGCGGGAAACCGTTGGCGGGGCCGCCGAGCGACTGGGCGATGTCGCGCAGCGCGCGATCGTTCATGTCCATCACGCGCCGCCAGGTGATCCGCCGCACGTCGATATCGAGCGCATTGCCCCAATGGACATGATTGTCGATCATCGCCGCGAGCAGGTTGTGCGCGCTGGTGATGGCGTGGAAATCGCCGGTGAAGTGGAGATTGATATCCTCCATCGGCGCGACCTGTGCTCTGCCGCCGCCGGCGGCGCCGCCCTTCTGGCCGAAGCAGGGACCGAGCGAGGGTTCGCGCAGACAGAGCAGGGTGTTTCTTCCCGAAAGCGACAGCGCATCCGCAAGGCCGACCGAGGTCGTGCTCTTGCCTTCGCCTGCGGGCGTGGGGCTGATCGCGGTCACGAGGATCAGTTTGCCCCTGGACGATCCCGCATTGGCGCGAAGCCAGTCGAGCGAAAGCTTGGCCTTGAACCGCCCATATTGATCGACCGCTTCGTCCGGTATGCCGAGCCCGGTGGCGATCTCGGAAATGGGTTTGAGGGTGGCGGCGCGGGCGATTTCGAGATCAGTGGACATCGGCCCCAACTTCCACGGCGCGCGTCTCGGTTCAAGCCGCACCTGCATCGTCATTCCCGCGCAGGCGGGAATCCATAGACTCCCCGACCGAGAAAGAACCGCTGCGTCGGGGAATATGGATTCCCGCCTGCGCGGGAATGACGCGCGAGGGACCGGGTGAACGCGCTTGAGCCATGGCGTATCACACGCTAAGTTCGCATTTCGTTCTCGGGAGTGGGCATGGCTTTGACGCTGGTAATCGGGTTGGTGGCGCTGCTGGCGGGATTGGCCGTCGGCTGGTTCGCGCGTGCCGGTTCGGCCGCCAAGGCGGAGGCGCAGGCGGCGGAGGTACAGCCGCTGCGTACGCAGCTCGGCGAGGCTGTGGCTCAGCGTGACGTCGCGTTGCGGGACCTTGCGGTGGAGCGTGCGTCGACCAGCGAACGGATGCAGGCGTTCGAGGCCCGTATGATCGAGTTGCGGGAGGCCAAGGATGCGCTTTCCGCTCAGTTCAGCGAGGTCGGGGCGAAGTTGCTGGGAGAGGCGCAGAAGGCATTCCTGGAGCGGGCCGACCAGCGTTTCGCGCAGGCGAACGAGAAGGGCGAGGCGCAGTTGAAGGCGCTGCTGACGCCGGTCGAGACCACGCTCAAGCGCTATGAAGAGGGTTTGGCGAAGGTCGAGAAGGAACGCGTCGGCAGCTATGAGGCCTTGAAAGAGGCTGTTAGTAGCCTCACGCAAGGCAATGATCTTGTTCGCAAAGAAACCGCGCGTTTGACCAACGTGCTGCGTTCCAGCCCCAAGCATCGCGGCCGCTGGGGCGAGGAGCAGTTGCGGACGATCCTCGAATCCGCCGGCCTCGCCGAGAATGTCGATTTCGAGATGGAGGCGGCGGTTTCGGACGGCGAGCGCCAGTTGCGCCCCGATTGCGTGATCAAGCTGCCAGGCGGGCGCTGCATCGTGATCGACGTCAAATGCCCGCTGACCGCGTTCGAGCAGGCGTTCGACGAGGAGGACGAGACGCGGCGCGGTGAATTGCTGCTGGCGCATGCCAAGGCGATGCAGTCCTATGCGACCGATCTCGGCCGCAAATCCTATTGGCGCCAGTTCGATCTCTCGCCCGATTTCGTGATCATGTTCATCCCGGGCGAGCATTTCCTGTCCGCCGCCGCCGAACGCGCACCCGATCTGATCGAGCAGAGCTTCCGCGGCGGGGTGATCATCGCCTCGACCATCAACATGCTCGCGCTCGCCAAGGTGATGGCGGGGATGTGGCGGCAGGAAGGGCTGGCCAAGCAGGCGGAAGAGGTCGGCCGGCTCGGCAAGGAGCTTTATTCGCGGCTGCAGACTATGGGCAAGCATGTCGAGCGGCTCGGCCGCAATCTCGGTCAGGCGACCACCGCCTATAACGATTTCGTCGGCAGCCTCGAAAGCCAGGTGCTGACCCAGGCCAAGCGCTTCGAAGGGCTGAGCGTCGAAACCGGCGGCAAGATAATCGATCCGCTGCCGCTGATCGACACCGCCGTCCGCCCGATGACCAAGCTTAGTGCGGTTGATCTGCCCGAACTGCCCGAGGCGGCCGAATAGCGGGACTTACGCTGCATCGAGGACGCCGCTGGTGGCGCGGGGGCTTCGAATTTGCCAAAGCCTGTTAGGCAAAGCGTTTTCGGGCGGGGCAAGAACAAAGTGGAACAATCGGCCGGGGCAAAATTGCCGATTCCCCAGGTGTTGCCGCGCTGTCTCGGCATGCTCGGCATGCTGTTCCTGACCCTATCTGCAACGACACCGGCTTCGTCGGTCTTCATTATCATACCCGGCATGCTGCAATTGGCGGGCACCGGGGCATTATGGGCATTTCTGCTCGCGGGTCTGGTCTGCGTCGGCACCGCTTATGTTTATGCCGAATTGTCCTCGGCCTTCCCGGTGTCGGGCGGCGAATATGTGATGGTGGCGCGTACGATCGGCCCGGCGTCGGGCTTTGTCGTGTTGGGCATCAACATCTTCAACAACGTCATCTTCCTTCCCGTTGTCGGGCTGGGGGTGAGCGCGGTGCTGGGCACGGTCATTCCCGGTCTGCCGCAAATACCGACGGCTATTGCCGTTGTGGTCGGATCGACCCTGTGTGCGCTGCTCAACATTCGCGTGAATGCGCTTGTGACTGGTATCTTCCTCGCCATCGAGGTGGCGGCGCTCGTCGTGTTGGTGGTGCTCGGGCTGGCAGAACCGGTGCGGTCCGTCCTGCCGATGCTGACCCATCCCGTCATGCTCGCGGGCGATACGTTGGCACCGGCGTCGGTGTCGTCGATCGGGATTGCGACAACCATCGCGATCTTCGCGCTCAACGGCTATGGCATGGCGGTGTATTTCGGTGAGGAAATGCACGATCCTAAGACCAAGATCGCGCGCGTTATCCTGATCTCGTTCGGCTTGGCGCTGGCGCTCGAATTGGTGCCGGTCGTGGCCGTCCTGATCGGCGCCCCGGACCTGAAAACCCTGTTTGCCGCGGACGATCCGTTCGGACTACTCGTCAGATTGCGTGGCGGCGCCTTGTTTTCACAAGTGGTCGCGGTCGTAGTGGTGATTGCGATCGTCAATGCCGCGATCGTCACCGTGCTCGCCTGCGCGCGCTTCTTCTGGTGCACCGGGCGCGATCAAGTGTGGGGGCCGCGCTTCGATATCTTCATCGGCGCGATCCATCCCAAATGGCAGAGCCCATGGGCCGCGACGCTGCTCGTCGGCGCGATCGGCGCCGCCTGCTGCTTCATCAGCCTGAAATTCATGCTGATCCTGAATGGCGGCGGGTTGATCGTAACCTATGCCGCGATCAGCCTCGCGGCGATCGTCGGGCGGCGCGACGGCACCAGCGCGCATGGTCATTATCGCATGCCGCTCTTCCCGCTTGCGCCGGTCTTCACCCTGCTGGCGCTTGCTTATGTCGTTTACACCAATCTGCTCGACCCGGACGAAGGCCGGCCGGCGATGATCGCGACCGCCGCGCAGATCGTCGCAGCGGCGGCCTATTACTGGTTCGTGCTCCGCCGGCGCGGCGCCTGGGTCGTGCGCGATCCTGTAGGAGCCTAGAGGTTGAGCAAGGCTGGATCGCCGCCTTGGGCGGTGATGTTGACCGACAAGGCCCGCTCGGTCGCGTAGCGCAGTAGCGAATGAGGCCCGCCGGCCTTGGGGCCGGTGCCGGACAGGCCTTCGCCGCCGAACGGTTGGACACCCACCACGGCGCCGATGATCGAGCGGTTGACGTAGACATTGCCGGCCGGGACGAGCGCGCGGATTTCCTGGGCGAAGCGTTCGATCCGGCTGTGGACGCCGAGTGTCAGGCCATAACCGCGATCCGCGAGCTTGCCCGCGACATCCTCCAGATCGGCGGGGTCGTAGCGATAGACGTGCAGGATCGGCCCGAACACTTCGCGTTCGAGGAAATCGGGCGTCGGCACTTCGGCGATGATCGGGCCGAAGAAGCTGCCGCGCGTCTTGCCGGGGTCGAGCTGGAAAATGATCTTCGCCTCGCGCTTCAATCGCTCAACATGTGCTTCGAGATTGGCAAGCGCCTCGGCGTCGATCACAGGGCCGATATCGGTCGACGCATTGGCCGGATCGCCGATCACCAAGGTGTCGAGCGCGCCGGCGATGGTCGCGATCAGCTCGTCCGCCGAATCCTTTGGCACGAACAGGACGCGCAGCGCCGAACAACGCTGGCCGGCCGAGCCGATCGCGGACTGGATGACGTCGTCGACCACCTGTTCGCGCAGCGCGGTCGTATCGACGAACATGCCGTTGAGGCCGCCCGTCTCCGCGATGAAGGGCAGGATCGGCCCGTCGCGATTGGCGAGCGTGCGGTTGATCGCACGCGCCGTGTCGGTGCCGCCGGTGAAGGCGACGCCATCGATCTCGGGATGCGCGACCAGGGCCGCGCCCACGGTCGCACCGTCGCCTGGCAGCAGCGCCAGCAGATCCGGGTCGAGCCCGGCTTTGTGGAACAGCCGCACCGCTTCGGCGGCGACGAACGGCGTCTGTTCGGCCGGCTTGGCGAGCACGGCATTTCCTGCCGCGAGGGCTGCGGCGATCTGGCCGGTGAAAATGGCGAGCGGGAAATTCCAAGGGGAGATGCAGGCGAAGACGCCGCGCCCGCGCAGTTCGAGCTGATTGGTCTCGCCGACCGGGCCCGGCAGCGTTTCCAGTCCGCTGAACTGCTTCTCGGCCAGGCTCGCATAATAACGACAGAAATCGACCGCCTCGCGCACTTCGGCGACGCCGTCATTGAGCGTCTTGCCGCCTTCGCGCGCGAGCAGGGCCACCAGCCGGTCCATGTCGGCCTCCAGCGCATCGCCCATCGCGCGCAGCACGCGCGCCCGGCCCGCGCCGCCAATCCCGTCCCAGGCCGGCTGCGCTTTGGCGGCGCGGTCGGCGGCGGCGTCGATATCGGTCACAGTCGCTTCGGAAATGCCGCCGATCACGATGTCGTGGTCAACGGGGCTAAGCATAGGCTTCGCGCCCGCGCCCTTGCGCAACCGTCCGCCGACGATCGGGCCGGCGGTCAGCGTTTCGGCGGCAATGCCCTTGGTTGCGCGCGCGGCGCGGTCGCGGGTTGCGGCGATCGAATAATCGCGACCCAACGGGTTCTTGCGCGCCGGGCCGTAGATATCAGTGGGCAGATGGATGCGCGGATGGGGGAACGGGCGGGCTTCGACCGCCGCGACCGGATCGCGCACGACATCCTCGGCCGGCACGCGTTCGTTGAGCAAAGCGTGGACGAAGCTGGTGTTGGCGCCATTCTCGAGTAGGCGGCGGACGAGATAGGGCAGCAATTCCTCATGCCCGCCGACCGGGGCATAGGCGCGGAGCACGGCGAGGTTCGCGCCTGCCGCCTTGTAGAGCGCCTCGCCCATGCCGTGCAGGCGCTGGTGTTCGATCCGGACATTCTTGCGCGCCGCCATCAGGCGGACGGCGGCGAGCGTGTGCGCATTGTGCGTCGCGAATTGCGGATAGAGGGCGGGGGAGGCGGAAATCAGCGCGTCGGCGCAGACCAGATAGGACAGATCGGTCGCGGGCTTGGTCGTGAACACCGGATAACCGGGCCGGCCGGCGACCTGCGCCTTCTTGATCTCGCTGTCCCAATAGGCTCCCTTGACCAGCCGGACCATGATCCGTCGGCCGCTATCCTCGGCGAGCCGTTTGAGCGCTTCGATCACGGCGAGCCCGCGCTTCTGATAGGCCTGCACCACGACGCCGAGCCCGGTCCAGTCGCCCAGCTCGGGCTCGCGCGCCAGCCGGTCGATCAGCTTGAGCGACAGAACCAGCCGGTCGGCCTCCTCGGCGTCGATCGCGAAATTGAGGTCGTGGCGCGCCGCGATCAGCGCGAGGCGCTTGATGCGCGGATAGAGCTCGGTCCAGACGCGGGCTTCCTGCACCGCCTCATAGCGCGGGCTGAGCGCGGACAATTTGACGGAAACGCCATGGCCGTCCTCGGGCGCGGTACCGGGCTGGCGCGCGCGGCCGACGGCTTCGATCGCATGCGCGTAAATGCCCTCATAGCGTTCGGCGTCGGCGGTGGTGCGGGCACCTTCGCCAAGCATGTCGAACGAGCAGGTGTAGCCCTCGCGCTTGGCGCGCGCCAAAGCCGCCTCGATGTTGCGGCCGAGCACGAACTGCTCGCCCATCATCTTGACCGCCGCGCCGACCGCCTGGCGGATCACCGGTTCGCCGACGCGCGTGGTCAGCCGCTTGAGCCAGCCGCCGACATCGCTCTTCGCGTCCTCGTCGACGTCGATCAATTTGCCGGTCAGCATCAACCCCCAGGTCGATGCGTTGACGAACAGGCTGTCCGACTGTCCAAGATGGCTCGCCCAGTCGGCCGATCCGATCTTCTCGGCGATCAGCCGGTCGCGCGTCTCGGCATCGGGTGTGCGCAGCAGGGCTTCGGCGAGGCACATGAGCGCTAGGCCCTCGCGCGTGCCGAGCGAGAATTGCTGGAGGAAGCTTTCGACCACGCCCTGTTTCTCGGCCGACTTGCGGGCCACGCGCACCATCTCGGCGGCATCGCGTTCGATCGCGCGGCGCTCTTCGGGCGATAGCGGGGTGCGGGCAAGCAGGGCGCGGCAGGCTTCCGCCTCGTCCTGATATTTGAGGGCGTCGATGCGGTCCCAATCGAGTGTGGTCACGGCTGCTCCAGGAATTTTCGAACGCGGTTCAGGATCGAGCAAAGATCGGAAGCCCACCGCGCATCATCAATGCCAGCCCCGCTACGCTTGTTGATCGACGGAACCAACCGGGGAGATGCGGCTTGAACCGTTTCGTATCCGCGACGATTCCGACGGATTGTCTTGTGCCTGACGTATTAGGCGTGCGTGGCGTGTTTTCCTGTCCGATCAAGGGTCTGCGATGAACGATGAACTAGACGCGCCGCTCGAGCCGGTGGAGCGTTCCCCCAATTCGCGGCGCAACGCACTGATCGTGGTGGTCGTGCTGATCGTGATCGCTTCGCTCGCCTGGGTGCTGACACGGAGCGGATCGAGCGACACGGCGGGCGGGGCCGGCGGCGGACGCGGCGGCGGGCGGCGCGCGGCGGCGACGGTGGGTGTGGCCAAGGTGGTCGCCGCCGACATGCCCCAGTCGCTGAGCGCGATCGGCACGGTTCAGCCGATCGTGACCGCGACGGTGCGCCCGCAATTGTCGGGCAACGTCTTCACGATCAATTTCCGCGAGGGCCAGGTCGTCGCGAAGGGACAGTTGCTCGCGCAGATCGATCCGCGCCCCTATCGGCTCGCGCTGGCGCAGGCCGAGGCCAATCTGACGCGCGACGAATCGCAGCTCAACCTCGCCCGCGTCGATCTGCACCGTTACCAGGTGCTGCTCGCGCAGGATTCGATCGCGCGCCAGCAGGTCGATACGCAGGCCGCGACGGTCAAGCAGCAGGAAGGCGTCGCCGCCGCTGACCGCGCCGCGATCGGCACCGCGAAGCTCAACCTGCGCTACACCTCGATCACCGCGCCGGTTTCGGGCCGGATCGGCCTGCGCCAGGCGGACATCGGCAATTATGTCAGCCCCGGCGACGCCACCGGCATCGCGGTCATCACCCAGACCGATCCGATCGACGTCAGCTTCGCGGTGCCGCAGGGCAATCTGCCCGGAATCCTCGCGCGTCGTGCGACCGGCGCAGCCTTGCCGGTCACCGCGACCGATCAGGGCGGTCAGAATGTGCTGGCGCATGGCAGCTTCCTGACCTTCGACAACCAGATCGACACCACCACGGGCACGGTCAAAGCGAAGGCGCGCTTCCCCAATCCGGGCGGGATCCTGTTCCCCAATCAGTTCGTCAATGTCAGCCTGCTGGTCGATACGCTGAAGGGGGCGGCGACGATCCCGGTCACCGCCGTCCGCCACGGCACGCAGGGCGATTTCGTGTTCGTGCTGCAGGCCGATCATACGGTGAAGATGCAGACGGTCACGCAGGGTCCGGCCAACGGCTCCAACGTTGCGATCCTGTCCGGCCTCGCTTTGGGCCAGACCGTGATCACCGAAGGCGCCGACAATCTGGAGGACGGCTCGAAGGTCGTGCTGCCGGGTGAGAAGCCCGCTTTCCAGCGCAAGAAGAAGGCCGGTCTGTTCTCCTGGTTGTTCGGCAGCGGCAGCGGCGGCGGCGAAGGAAATAGGCAAAGCGCCGAAAACGCGTCCGACGCCGGCAGCGACAATGCCAGCGGCAACGCCTCAGGTGCCAAGCATGGCGGTCATCGCCGTCACCAGCAGGGTGGCGGCAACAGCCAGTGAGCGAAGCTTCGGACAGCGGCACCAGCCTCGGCGCCGAGGAGGAAGTGCTGGGAGCGGAGGGGGCCAACCCTTCGCGGCCCTTCATCATGCGCCCGGTCGCGACGACCCTGCTCATGCTCGCGATCCTGCTGGCGGGTATCGTCGGCTATCGCTTCCTGCCGCTCTCGGCCTTGCCTGAGGTCGATTATCCGACGATCCAGGTCACCACGCTCTATCCCGGCGCCAGCCCGGATGTGATGGGCCTGACCGTGACCGCGCCGCTCGAACGCCAGTTCGGACAGATGGCGGGCCTGTCGCGCATGTCGTCGACCTCGTCGGCGGGCGCCTCGGTGGTCACGCTCCAGTTCAATCTCGATCTGACGCTCGATGTGGCCGAACAGGAAGTGCAGGCGGCGATCAACGCGGCCAACACCTTGCTGCCGTCGGACCTGCCCGCGCCGCCGCTGTACGCCAAGGTCAATCCCGCCGACGCGCCCGTGCTGAGCCTGGGTATCACCTCGCAGACGCGCACGCTCGCCGAAGTGCAGAATCTGGTCGATCAGCGCATCGCCAACAAGATTTCGCAGATTTCGGGCGTCGGCCAGGTGTCGCTGTCGGGCGGGCAGCGGCCGGCGGTGCGGATCCAGGCCAATGTCCAGGCGCTCGCCACGCGCAATCTCTCGCTCGATCAATTGCGCAGCGCGATCGCGGCGGCCAACGTCAACGGCGCCAAGGGCAGCTTCGACGGGCCGACGCGCAGCTGGTCGATCGACGCCAACGATCAGCTTTCGACCGCCGACGACTACAAGAATCTGATCATCGCCTATCGCGACGATGCGCCGGTGCGCCTGTCCGATGTCGCCAATGTGGTCGACAGTTCGGAAAATACCCGGCTCGGCGCGTGGATGAACCGCACGCCCGCGATCGTGGTCGACGTCCAGCGCCAGCCCGGCGCGAACGTGATCGGCACGGTCGACATGATCAAGGCGGCCTTGCCCGGGCTTGAAGCGGGCATGCCCGCCGACGTCCATGTCACCTTGCTGACCGACCGCACCACCGGAATCCGCTCCTCGGTCCACGACGTGCAGGTCGAGCTCGTGTTCGCGGTCGTGCTGGTGACGATCGCGATCTTCCTGTTCCTGGGATCGTGGCAGGCGACCCTGATCGCCAGCCTGGCGGTGCCCTTGTCGATCATCGGCACCTTCGCCGCGATGCATATGCTCGGCTTCAGCCTGAACAACCTGACGCTGATGGCGCTGACGATAGCGGCAGGCTTCGTCGTCGATGACGCGATCGTCGTGACCGAGAATATCGCGCGCCATCTGGAGGAGGGCAAAGGCCCGCTCGAATCCGCGCTGCAGGGCAGCCGCGAGATCGGTTTCACCATCATCTCGCTAACGGTCAGCCTGATCGCGGTTTTGATCCCCTTGCTGTTCATGGGCGATGTCGTCGGCCGGCTGTTCCGCGAATTCGCGGTCACGCTCGCAGTGACAATCCTGATTTCGGCGATCGTCGCACTGACCCTGGTGCCGATGCTGTCGGCGCGCTGGCTCCGGTCGGAGGCCGAGACCAAGAAATTCCGCTTCTCCGAATGGACGATGGAGAAGTTCGACTGGCTCTCGGGCCGCTATAGCTGGGCGCTCGATTGGGTATTGCTGCGTCAGGGCCTGACCCTGCTGGTCTTCGCCGGATCGTTGGCGCTGACCGCGATCCTGTTCGTCGCGATTCCCAAGGGCCTTTTCCCCGAACAGGATACGGGCCAGCTCCAGGCGGTGGTGGTGACGGGCCAGGGCGTCTCGTTCGCGCGCATGTCGACGCTGGAGGGTAAGCTCGCCGACGCGATCCTCGACGATCCGGATGTCGCGAGCCTGAGCTCGAATATCGGCGTCGATGGCCAGAATCCGGCGATGAACCAGGGCCGGATGTTGATCAACCTCAAGACCAAGGGCGAGCGTACCGGCAGTCAGACCAGGCTCATCACGCGTCTCCAGAGGCGTGCCCAAGACATTGCGGGCGTTACGCTTTATGTGCGGCCCGTGCAGGATCTGACGATCGATGCCGAGGGCGGGCCGACGCAATATCGCTTCGCGCTGCAGGGCGCCGACCAGGACGAAATCAACCAATGGACCGGCAAGTTGATGGAAGCGCTCAAGGGCGTCCGCCAGGTCCGGAACATCGTGTCCGACATGCAGAATCAGGGCCGCGCGGTGACGGTAAAGGTCAATCGCGACGTCGCCGCCCGGCTCGGGATCAGCACCGCCGCGATCGACAGCGCGCTCTACAATGCGTTCGGCCAGCGCATCGTCTCGACCATCTTCACCCAGACCACGCAATATCGCGTGATCCTCGAAAGCCAGCCGGGGATGCTGACCAGTCCCGCGGCGCTCAATCAGCTCTATGTGCAGACCTCGTCCGGAACCTCGGTACCGCTGTCGACGGTGGCGAACTTCATCGAAGGCGAAGCACCGCTCCAGGAAACGCGCGTCGCGCAATTCCCGGCCTCGACGATCGGCTTCGATCTTGCGCCCAACCAGTCGCTCGGTGGGGCGGTGTCGGCGATCCAGCGCGCCGAAACCAAGATCGGCATGCCCGCCGGAGTCACGACGACCTTCTTGGGCGCGGCCAACGCGTTCAAGGCCAGCCTGTCCAACGAGGTCTGGCTGATCCTCGCGGCGATCGTGGTCGTCTATATCGTGCTGGGCGTGCTCTATGAGAGCTTCATCCACCCTATCACGATCCTGTCGACCTTGCCGTCGGCGGGCGTCGGCGCGCTGCTGGCGCTGCTGCTGACCGGCAACGATCTGGGCGTGATCGGCATCATCGGCATCGTGTTGCTGATCGGCATCGTCAAGAAGAACGCGATCATGATGATCGACTTCGCGATCGATGCGCAGCGGACCGAGGGCCTGGATGCCGACAGCGCGATCCGCCAGGCGGCGCATCTGCGCTTCCGGCCGATCATGATGACGACCTTCGCCGCTCTGTTCGCAGCGTTGCCGCTCATTTTCGGTGCGGGCATGGGGTCGGAGCTGCGGCGTCCGCTCGGTATCGCGATCGCTGGCGGCCTGATCGTCAGCCAGGCGCTGACTTTGTTCACCACGCCCGTCATCTTCCTCGCGTTCGAGCGCCTGTCCGCGCGCGTCCGCCGCCGGCGCGAGGCGGAGCCGCTGTTGCCGCTGGAAAATCGGGCGTGAATCCCTCGGCGCTCTTCATCCGGCGGCCGATCGGCACCTTGCTGCTGACCGTCGGCGTGATGCTGGCGGGCATCGCCGCGTTCTTCGTGATGCCGGTCGCGCCGCTGCCGCAGGTCGATTTCCCGACGATCAGCGTGTCCGCGAGCCTGCCCGGTGCGAGCCCGACGACGATGGCGACCAGCGTCGCGTCCCCGCTCGAACGGCGCATGGCGACGATCGCGGGCGTGACCGAACTCACCTCGCAATCGGGCATCGGCTCGAGCCGCATCACCGCGCAGTTCGATCTATCGCGCAATATCGATGGCGCCGCGCGCGACGTGCAGGCGGCGATCAACGCGGCGCGCGCCGATCTGCCCGCCACGCTCAAGACCAATCCGAGCTACCGCAAGATCAACCCGGCTGACGCACCGATCATGATCATCGCGCTGACCAGCAAAACGCGCACCTCGGCCGATATCTACAATTCCGTGTCCAACATCGTGCAGCAGAAGCTGCTCCAGGTGCAGGGCGTGGGCGATGTTGAGCTGGGCGGTGCGGCGCTGCCCGCGGTGCGGATCGATCTCAATCCGCTCGCACTGGCGCAATACGGTATTCCGCTGGAGGACGTGCGCACCGCGATCTCGTCGACCAACGCCAACCGGCCGCGCGGCGTGCTCGAAAATGGCGCGACCGCCTGGCAGATTTACGGCGACGTGCCCGGCCTCAAGGCGTCCGATTATAGTGGGCTTATCGTCGCCTGGCGCAACGGCATCGCGGTGCGCCTGTCCGATATCGCCAATGTCTATGACGGGCCGGAAGACGTGCGCACGATGGGCCTGTTCAACGGCGAGCGCGCGGTCACGGTCGTGATCAGCCGCCAGCCGGGCGCCAACATCATCGCGACGGTGGACGCGGTGAAGGCGCAATTGCCGATCATCGAGGCTGCGATCCCGCACGACATCAAGGTTGCGGTCGCGTCGGATCGCACCACCACGATCCGCGCATCGCTGCACGAAGTCGAAATCACGCTCGTGATCGCGACCTTGCTGGTGGTGATCGTGGTGTCGATCTTCCTGCGTTCGCTGCGCGCGACGGTGGTGCCGGCGGTGGCGGTGGTCGCGTCGCTGCTCGGCACGATCGGGATCATGTACCTGCTCGGGTTCAGCCTCAACAATCTGTCGCTGATGGCGCTGACGGTCGCGACCGGCTTCGTCGTTGACGATGCGATCGTCGTGCTCGAGAATATCTCGCGCCATATCGAACAGGGCATGAAGCCGATGCAGGCGGCTTTGCGGGGCGCGCGCGAGGTCGGCTTCACCGTCGTGTCGATCTCGATCAGCCTGGTCGCGGTGTTCATCCCCTTGCTGTTCATGGCGGGGATCGTGGGCCGGCTGTTCCGCGAATTCGCGGTGACGATGACGGTCGCGGTGCTGATCAGCCTCATCATCTCGCTCACGACCACGCCGATGATCGCTGCTCTGATCCTCAAGGAGCGTGACCAGCAGAAGGAGAATCGCTTCTCCCTCTTCGCCGAACGGCAGTTCGAACGGCTCCAGGCACTCTATGCCAAGAGTCTCGACTGGGCGCTCGCCAATCGCGGCGCGATCCTTTTGCTGCTCGCGGGTGCGATCGGGCTCAACATCTTCCTGCTGATCACGATCCAGAAGGGCTTCTTTCCCGAACAGGATACGGGCTCGCTCCAGGGCGGATTGCGCGCCGATCAGAGCATCTCGTTCCAGGACATGCAGACCAAGCTCACCCAAATCGTGAAGATCATCCGCAAGGACCCCGCGATCCAGAATGTCGTCGCCTTCACCGGCGGATCGCGTGCGGGCGGCGGCTTCCTGTTCGCGACGATGAAGCCGAAAAGCGAGCGCGACAGCGCGCGCGACGTGATCACCCGGCTGCGGCCCAAGCTGGCGCGCATTACGGGCGTCGCCACTTTCCTCAGCCCGGTGCAGGACATGCGCGTTGGCGGGCGGGGCGGCAACAGCAGCTATCAATATACGCTGAAGGCCGACGATCCCGAGGTGCTGGCCAAGGCCGGGCCCGAACTGGCGACCGCGCTCAAGAAATATCCCGAGCTGACCGATGTCGATGTCGACGAGGCCGATGGCGGGGCCGAGGTCTATGTGAACGTCGACCGCGATGCCGCGAGCCGGCTCGGCATCACGCCGCAGACGATCGACAACACGCTCTACGACGCCTTCGGGCAGCGCCAGGTCGGGACGATCTATAGCGGCCTCAACCAATATCATATCGTGATGGGGGTCGCGGCGGAGTTTACCGGCTCGCCCGACGCGCTGAACGGCGTCTATGTCCCGGCGGGTCAGAGCAGTACGGGCGGTTCGACCGTCAATGCCGAAAGCGCAGCCGTCACCAGCACGAGTTCGACCGGCTTGCCGGGGGCGTCGGCCACGACCAGCCCCAGCAGCGCCGCGACCGCGATCGGCACGACGTCGGGCGTGAGCGGATCGACTCCGGCCTCCAGCACCGGCCAGGGGCGCGATGCCGCCTCCGGCGCCGCGGTCAACACCACCCCCAGCATGATGACGCCGCTTTCGACGATCGCGACCTGGGCGACCCGCTCGACCGCCGCGCAGGTCAACCATCAGGATGCGGCGCCGGCGGCGACGATCAGCTTTTCGACAGGCAACGGGTTTGCCTTGAGCGATGCGATCGCGCGGATCCAGGACGTCCAGGCCGGCCTCCATTTCCCGGCGCAGGTGCATGGCGACGCCGCCGGTACCGCGCAGGTCTTCCAGCAATCGACCCAGTCGAACCCTATCCTGATCACTGCCGCGATCATCGTGATCTACATCGTGCTCGGCATTCTCTACGAAAGCGCGATCCATCCGCTGACGGTGCTGTCGACCTTGCCGTCGGCGGGCGTGGGTGCGGTGATCGCTTTGATGGTGACGGGGTCGCAATATGATCTGATCGCTTTGATCGGGCTCATCCTGCTGATCGGCATCGTCAAGAAGAACGCGATCCTGATCATCGACTTCGCGCTCGATGCGGAGCGTTCGCGCGGTCTGTCGCCGCTCGCGGCGATCCGCGAGGCGAGCCTGCTGCGTTTCCGCCCGATCCTGATGACGACGATGGCCGCCGCGTTCGGCGCGCTGCCGCTCGCGATCGGCTTCGGCGAGGGCGCGGAACTGCGTCGCCCGCTCGGCATCGCGATCATCGGCGGGCTGATCGCCAGCCAGTTCCTAACGCTTCTGACGACGCCGGTCGTCTATCTCGCGCTCGATCGTTTCCGCCGCCGTTCGCCGCACGAACGGATGCTCGCGCGCCACGACGACGCCCAGGGATTACAACCCGCATGAAGACGCTTCGCACCCTCGCAACATTGCCGGTGATGCTCGCCGTGGCCGCATGCAGCTTCGCGCCGCCTTACAGCCGGCCCGGTACGGTCACGCCCGTCGCGTTCAAGGAAGCGCCCGGCTGGCAGGCCGCCACACCCGCCGACGCGATCGCCAAGGGCCAGTGGTGGCTGCTGTTCAACGATCCCATACTCAACGGGCTCGAGGCGCGGGTCGCCGTCAACAACCAGAATGTCGCCGCCGCGGCCGCCGCCTACGAGGAAGCACGCGCCACCGTGCGCGAGGCGCGCGCGGCCTTGTTCCCGACGGTCGATCTGTCGGCGGGCGCGACCCGCGCGGGTTCGTTCGGCAACGGCACCACCACGATCATCGGTGGTAATACGGTCACCACCGGCAGCAATGGCAGCCGGCGCTATTCCGTGACCCTGGGCGCGACGTGGGAGCCCGATCTGTGGGGCCGCGTCCGCAACACCGTCAGCCAGCAAAAGGCGCTGGCGCAGGCCAGCCAGGCCGATCTCGCCAATGCGACTTTGTCCGCGCAGGGCGAACTCGCCGCCGATTACCTGCAATTGCGCGGCATCGAGCATCAGAAGATGATCCTCGATGCGACCGTGGCGGCCTATGCCAAGGCGCTCCAGATCACGACCAACCGCTACAATCAGGGCGTGGTGGCCAAGGTCGATGTGCTGCAGGCACAGACCCAGCTCAACAGCGCGCAGGCTAATGCCGCTGATCTCGAGCGCCAGCGTTCGGCCTTCGAACATGCGATCGCGGTGCTGGTGGGGGAAAACCCGTCCAACTTCGTGCTGGCCGAAGCACCTTGGGCGCCGGTGGTGCCCGACGTGCCCGGGATCGTGCCGTCGGTCCTGCTCGAACGACGCCCCGACGTCGCGGCGGCCGAGCGGCGCGTGGCGGCGGCCAATGCCAATATTGGTATTCAGCGTTCGGCTTTCTTCCCCACCGTCGGTCTGAGCGGCGATATCGGCTCCCAGGCAAGCCGACTGGGCTCGCTGTTCAGCGCCGCCAGCAGCATCTGGACCTTGGGCCTGACCGCGGCCGAGACATTGCTCGATTTCGGCGCGCGTTCGGCGCGCGTGGCCGAGGCGCGCGCGGCCTATAATCAGGCGGCAGCCAACTATCGCCAGACCGTGCTGACCGCCTTCCAGCAGACCGAGGACGAACTCGCCGCTTCGCGCATCCTGGGGTATGTCGCCGATCAGCGGACGAGCGCCGCCGCTGCCGCCAACCGGGTCGAGCAGCTCACGCAGAACCAGTATATCGCCGGTCAGATCGCTTATTCGGACGTGATCGTGGCGCAGACCACAGCGCTCTCCGCGCGCCAGACCGAGGCTTCGGCGATCGTCGACCGGCAGATGGCGGCGGTCAGCCTGATCCAGGCGATCGGCGGCAGCTGGAGCGACGCCCAGCCCGCCGAAGCACAGCTACCGCCCCGCGGCTAGCTGACGGCTTTTGACCGCGATCAGCGCGCGGGCCAGCACGGGATCGCGTCCGGCGCGCTTGTCGGCCAGGCTCGGCTTGATCGGGATGCGGGGTTCGAGGCCGACGCCCTCGAGCCGTTGGCCGCTCGGGGTGCGGATATCGAATTCCGCAACCGAAAGCTGGCCGCCGTCGGGCAATTTATATTCGGACGCGCCGGTCAGCGCGCCGGCGGTGCGTTGGCCCACGGTGACGCCGCGCTCGCTTTCGTCGATCAGGGCCGCGAACGCTTCCGCGCCACTGGCGCTGTCGGGGCCGACCAGCACTGCCAGCGGGCCGAGATAGGCCTTTTTGCCGGTGCCATGCAGCTTCTGCATGGTCTCGCGCCGGTCGATCCGCTGAACCAGCGGCCGATCCTCCCTGAAGAATAAGCCGGCCACTTTCGCGATCACGTCGGCATCGCCGCCATCATTGTCGCGCAGGTCGAGGATGATGGCGGAGGGTGGGGGGCCTTCGGACAAGGTCCGCGCCAGCCAGCGGTCCGCACCCGGATCGAAGCCGTCCAGCGCGACCAGCAGCACGTCGCCCGACAGGTGGACCGCGCGCCGCACCGGCTGCGGGTCCTCCAGGGCCGCGGTCAGCCGTAGCGGGTGGGCTGTTCCATTCTCGTCGTCGAAATCGAAACCGGCCTGTTCGTCCCGGATCGGCTGATAATCGATATCGACCGGCTTGCCGTTGACCGCGCGCACCTCCCAGCCGATCTGCACGCCGGCTTTGGCCGCCGACGATTCGCTCGCGACGCGCGTCACCAGCCAGCGTCCGTCATCGTCGGGCAGCATCGAGAAACCGAACCCTTCGGACGCGCGGCCGGCGTCGCGCGCCTTGCCGATCGCGATCTGGAGCGGGTCGATCGCGTAGACGTGACTGTCGCCCAGCGACGCCAGCATCTCCCCCAGGATCGTGTAGAAAGCCGGGCGATCCGGGGCTGCCACGGCGAGTGGCCGGAAATGGTCGCGCGCATCGGCCCAGGCCTCGCCGGTCTTGCTGTGATCCCAATAATGGCGACCGACGAGTTCCCACGCGCGATCGAACACGCGGGCTTCGAGTTCGGGCGTGTAGGCCGGGACCGCCGCCTTGAGCGGCATCGCGGCGAGGACGAGGGACGCAACCAACCGTTTCATGGGGTGTCGAACGCGCAATGCAGCGTCAGGCTGCGCGTAACCGCATAATAGATGATATCGGCGCAGCGCGAGAGACGGTCAGCGCCGATGATAACCGCCGGCCAGGCATGCTGCCGTTGCAGATGGCGGCTGACCACGACGTCGTCGGCGCGGCTCGGGTCGGCGGGCAATTTCTCGTCGCCCGGAAAATCGGAAATCCGCACCAGTAGCGGGTCGATACGGAAGCCCGCGAGCAGGCCCGGCCGGGCAAAGGCAATGGCGCGCGCGGGCCGCGAAATCCCGAAGGCCAGCACGACATGGCGCGATGGCCCGTTCCAGCGCCCGCCCCAAGCCCGCGCGAGCGTTGCGCCCGCCGCTGCGGTGCCCACGGTTTCATCCTGGTCGAGTGCGAAGCGCAGCCGCACGTCGCCCGCGTCCGTCGGCGCCGACAGGCCCGTTGTCGGGCTCACCGTGAGCAACAGGTTCAGGCTGGCGGTAGGGACCGGGGCTTGCCTCCGCTGCCAATGGACCGAAGCATAAGGCAGCAGATCCGGCCCGATCACGCCATCGACGCCGGCGCAGCAATCGCGGCCATGGTCGGCGACCTGGCTCGGCACGACGCGGCCGGCAATCGTCATCGCCACCAGCGCGATACGGCTGCTCAATTGCACGCGCCCGACGTCGAGTGCGTAGCCATCCTCCCATTTCACCGTCAGGCGCGCGGCGGCGGCGGGGTTGAGCTCGATATTGTTCTGCCGATCGAGGTCGACGCGCAGCCGCAGCGGCACGCCCGCAATCTCGACCGCGACCACTGGATCGGCGGCGTCGAGCACCAGATCGCCCAACGGCGGCTGCGGCGCGCGCGCCGCGATCAGCAAGAGCGCGAAGGGCAGGGCAAATGCGCGGCTATACGCGGCCCCATGGCCTGGGCTAGGCTCGGCGCAACGCCAGCCGGGGAGCTTTATGCCCGACACCGAACTCGACGCCTTCATCACCGGCCTGCCGAAGGCCGAACTCCACCTCCATATCGAAGGCAGCCTCGAGCCGGAGCAGATGTTCACCTTCGCGCGGCGCAACCGCATCGAAATTCCTTTTTCCTCGGTCGAAGAGCTTCGCGCGGCCTACAGCTTCACGCAACTCCAGGACTTCCTCGACATCTACTATCAGGGCGCCAACGTGCTCCGCACGGAGGAGGATTTCCACGATCTCGCGCTCGCTTATTTCGAGCGCGCGCATGCCGACGGCGTGCTTCATGCCGAAATCTTCTTCGATCCGCAGACGCATACCGACCGGGGATTGCCCTTCGCGGTCGGCGCCAACGGACTGCTCGCGGGCATGAAGGCGGCCGAGGCGAAATATGGCCTCACGTCCAAATTGATCCTCTGTTTCCTGCGCCATCTCGATGAATCGGCGGCGTTCGCTACCTTGCAGGCCGCCGAACCCTGGCTCGACCGGATCGCGGCGGTTGGCCTCGACAGTTCGGAAATCGGGCATCCGCCCGAGAAATTCGCGCGCGTGTTCGCCGCCGCGGCCTCCGAAGGGCTGAAGCGCGTGGCGCACGCGGGCGAGGAGGGGCCGCCCGAATATGTGCTGGAGGCGCTCGACCTCCTCCATGTCGACCGGCTCGATCACGGCAATCGCGCGATGGAATCGCCGGACCTGGTCACGCGGCTCGCGCGCAGCGGGATGACGCTCACCGTCTGCCCGCTGTCCAATCTCAAATTGTGCGTGGTCGACGACGTCGCCCGCCACCCGATCCCGGGGATGCTCAAGCATGGGCTGCGCGCGACGATCAATTCGGACGATCCGGCCTATTTCGGCGGCTATGTTGCGGACAATTACCGCGCGATCGCGCCTTTGCTCGACAGGGAAGATCTCATCACGCTCGCCCGCAACAGCTTCCTGGGGTCGTTCCTGCCGGATGAGGCCGTCACCCGGCATCTCCGGGCCGTCAACGCCTTCGCCGCCGCGTGAGGCCGTCATGAGCGCAACCGAACTCTCCTTCATCCCTTATCCCGAATTCGTCGCCGACGTGCAGGCAGTGGCGGCGGCGCTGGAGGCGGATCAGTGGAAACCCGATCATATCGTCGGCATCGGCCGCGGTGGGCTCGTGCCGGCGGCCTATCTGTCGCACCGCACCGGCATCTCGCTGCTGTCGGTCGATTACAGCTCGGGCGTGCCGAGCTTTGCCGAGGAATTGATGGAGAAGCTCGCCGTCGCTACGGGCGATGGCCGGACCATCCTGCTGGTGGACGATATCAACGACAGCGGGCGCACGATCGAGACGTTGCGCAAATCGCTGATTGATCATGGCGCGGTCGACGGCCGGGTGCGCGTCGCGGTGCTGATCGACAATCTCCGCTCCACCGCGAAGGTCGATTATCGCTCGCGCACGATCGACCGTTCGACCGACAAGAGGTGGTTCGTCTTCCCGTGGGAGGCGATGGCCGAGCGCCGCCCCCTGCTCGAAGAGGCCGACGCAGTTCCCGAACGGCTCGCCTGAACCAAACCGATCCTATTCCCCTCTTAATCCCTGTTCCGCTTTCCAGACGGCGGCCCAGCAGAGGAGACTATCATGCGCAGACTGATCTTGATCGCCGCGGCGGCGCTGGCGCTTCCCGTCGCTGCCCAGGTGACCGCGCCTGACGTCGGTCCCGCCACCGCCGGCACGGCCGAAAACCATAGCGGCAGCGCCGATGTCGATGCCGGTACTACTGCGAACGATGTGTCCGCCACCGCCGCCAAGCCAGCGAAAGCCAAGGCCAAACACAAGCCGCGCACCACCGATTCTGCCGCCACCAGCGATAGGCCGCCGGTCGACAACAGCAATTATCTGCCCACGACGCAAAATCCGTATTGAGGAAACGCGCCGTTCGGTTGATCCCGGACGGCGTTCCCTTTCTGTTTCGACCGCGTTAGAAAGCGCGCATGGAGGAGCCGCCCCCGCGCAAGATCATCCATATCGACATGGATGCCTTCTATGCGTCGGTCGAACAGCGCGACAATCCGGAACTGCGCGGCAAGCCGGTCGCGGTCGGCGGCGCGCGCGAACGGGGCGTGGTCGCCGCCGCCAGCTATGAGGCGCGGGCCTATGGCGTGCGGTCGGCTTTGCCGTCGGTCACCGCGCGGCGGCGCTGCCCCGATCTGATCTTCGTCAAGCCGCGCTTCGATGTCTATTCGGCGATCAGCCGCGAGATTCGCGCCATCTTCGCCGATTATACCGAGCTGATCGAACCGCTCTCGCTCGACGAAGCCTATCTCGACGTCAGCGGTGCCGAATCCGCGCGGGCCGTCGCCGAACAGATACGCGCCCGGATCAAGGCCGAGCTTGGTCTCACCGCTTCGGCCGGCGTGTCCTACAACAAGTTCATCGCCAAGCTCGCCTCCGACCAGAACAAGCCCAACGGGCTGTGCGTGATCACGCCCGCCAACGGCCCGCGCTTCGTCGAGAGCCTGCCGGTGTCGCGCTTCCACGGGGTCGGGCCCAAGACCGCCGAGCGGATGAAGACACTCGGGATCGAGACGGGGGCGGACCTGAAAGCGCAGAGCATCCAGTTCCTGAAGGCGCATTTCGGCAGCTTCGCCGACTATCTGTTCGGCGCCGCGCGCGGGATGGACGACCGTCCGGTCCGTGCCAATCGCGTCCTGAAATCGGTCGGCGCAGAGCGGACTTTCTTTCAGGACATGACTGATCCCAATGAATTAGCCGAAGCACTTGAGACTGTGCTGGAGGCATTGATGACGCGGGTCGAGCGTGCGGGCGCGTCGGGGCGCACCGTCACGCTCAAGGTCAAATTCGCCGACTTCCGGACCATCACCCGCGCGCGTAGCTTCACCGCCGTGATCTGTGACCGCGCGACGATCGGGGCCGCGGGGCAGGGCTTGCTGTCCGCATTATGCCCGGTGCCGCTCGGCATACGGTTGCTGGGCTTGACGTTGTCCGCGCTGGCCGAGGACGAGGACGAGCAGCAGCTCGGTCTCTCAATATAAGCGCGGCTCGATGCGATCGGCCGCGTCGAGCCCGCTCTGCCACGCGCCATGGGCGGTCGAATAATCGTGCGCCGAACAGGCTTCGCCCGCGAAGTGAAGGCGCTCGTCGGCAGGCGCTGCCAATATCGCTCTTTTGTCGGCATGACCCGGCAAAGCATGGCTGTAGGCGCCGCCGATCGTTGCCTCCTTATGCCACCAGCTGCCAGCGACCGGCTGCAGCCGTTTCGCGAAGTCGCTGCCCAACAGCGCGCTGATCTCCTCGATCGCAAAGGCGATACGTCCTACGTCCCCCGCTTCTTCCATCGCCCGCGCCGCGATCCCGCCGAAAAAGCATTCGATCAGCGGCCGCCCGAACGGGCGAAGATAATAGCTGCCGGTCAGCGCGCTGTGCGGGTTGCCGAGCAGATGCGTCTCGGGCGGCACCGCGTCGGCATCCTCCATTGCCAGGAACAGTTTGTCGACGCGGCCCAGCGGCAGGCACGAAGCGGCATGGAGATGGTCGTCCACCGCCGGCGTGAACGCGATATCGCCGCGCGCGAGGATGTCGGTCGGTACCGCGACGATAACCGCATCGGCGGTGATCCGTCCCTTGCTGGTCTCGATTCCGACGCGAGCGCCTTGATGGTCGATCGCCAGCACTTTCGTGGCGAGCGAGAGGGGAAGGGCACGCGCCGCGCCGCCGATCAGCGTTCCATAGCCCGCGGGCAGCCGCCAGTTCGTTTCCGAAGCGGAATCGTCGTACGCGAGCAGGTCTTTCGCCGATACGAAATCCAGCTCCGCGCCGTTCAGCGCGCCGCTGATCATGTCCAGATAAGGTCGCCACGGATGATCGCGTGCGATCGCCTTGCCCGCGATATCGTCCGGCGGCGGATTGTCGCGCAGGCTTTGGTCGAAGCTGTCATAGGTTTTCCAGGCCGCGCGCTGCTGCTCCGCGCTGAAGCCGAGATTGCGCAACTGATTGCGCCAGGCGGCGTGCGACCGGTCGATCGCCGCGTTCTCCGCTTCGGCGAAACGGGCGAGCGGATTGCGTTCGGCGGAATGGAGCCAGCCGCAGCCCAGATCGAGCGCCAGCCCTTCCACGGTGATGGTGTGCGCGCGGCCGCCGACGCGGTCCATCGCCTCGACCAGCAGCACCTTTCGTCCGCGATCCTGAAGGCGGCGTGCAGCCGCGATTCCGGCCGCGCCCGCGCCAATAATTGCTACCTCGATCTGCATCCGATCTCCCCCGATCCGGCTTGACCTGACCGTCAAAGAAGTTTCAGGCGTTACGTTCCAAACGGAGACAAAGCGTGCTCGCGATCCTGCAGAAGCTCGAGGAAAAACGTGCCCAAGCCAAGATGGGCGGAGGCCAGAAACGGATCGACGCGCAGCATGCCAAGGGCCGCCTGACCGCACGCGAGCGATTGGACGTGCTGCTCGACCCGGGCTCGTTCGAAGAACTCGACATGTATGTCGAGCATAATT
>Ga0193716_1000017_pt1 | contig 154184 bp, 116 predicted proteins | sample U2c1metaG_FD_145901 | JGI IMG/M metagenome (GOLD analysis project Ga0193716, IMG submission 145901) | Soil microbial communities from a riparian zone of the East river system, Colorado, United States - U2c1 | ecosystem: Environmental > Terrestrial > Soil > Riparian zone | place: USA: East...
CTCCGATTGCTTCTGGCCCTTTGTGTTTAAACCGGCCGATAACACGTCGTTTCGCGTTCGCATTGATACGGACTCCAACGGAAATCTTCAACAGGTGAACCGCGGGCTGAATCGCTCACTCGCCGGTAGCGGCGTCGTTGATCTTCCCAATAAATCCGACACGGCGAAGGCTCTGCAGTTAACGCCCTACGATAAGGCGCCGTGGACGGTGACTTCTTCCGGGCATCGGAATTATCTGGAGGGATGGGTGGGAGCAGATGGTCCCGGCATGCACAATCGCGTCCACGTGTGGATCGGGGGCGATATGAGCCCGGCTTCATCGCCGAACGACCCAGTCTTTTATTTGAATCACTGCAACGTAGATCGGATTTGGGAAGCGTGGATGCAGAAAAATGGACGTGTCTATGTTCCTGGGGCAGCCGCACCCTCCAGTCTTAAAGGCCACCGCATCGACGACGAGTTGGCTTCGCTCGTTTCGCCTCCGATCAGACCTGCCGATGTTCTGAATGTGACGACGCAGTACGTCTACGATTCACTCAGCGTTTGAGCACACTAGGACTCCGGAAAGGCAATGCTGGATGAGTCGCTACGCTAGCGAGCAAATTTTCCCACCGCCATTGTTTCCCATCGTTCCTGACGGCCCAGCGGCAAAAGAAAACGGAAGCCCGGGTCCGCTATAACTGCCGCCCGACCTCCAATCGTACTTTTTACGTTTTGCCTGGCACAAAACCCGGCCTTCGCGCATAGACAGGTAGAGACTTCTGACCTCGACGGGCAGATGAACCGAGACGGAATCTTCTACCTAGGTCGCAACGCGCGAGCAGAGAATGAACGCCGAACTAACCCAACGACTCGTTAAGCGTTTCCCGGTCCTCTATCAAGACTACCGATCCCCAATGACCCAGACATGCATGTGCTGGGGATTCGAACACGGCGACGGCTGGTTTGAAATCATTTGGCAGCTAAGCTTGGCCATTGAGGAAGAACTCGCCTATTCGTGGTTGCGCAAGCGGTGGTATCTCTTCAATAAGTCGTTGTTTCGTTCGTGGAATAAATTCGTTTACAAGCTGTCCCCGGCCCGTCAGGACACACGAAAACAAGAGGGCTCTGGCACCGACCAAGATCCCTACCGGTGGGTTGTCGTCGAGAAAGCCCCAAGTGATTGGCTGGCGAGGCTGGCCTGCCGAATATTTCCGGCCAGCCGTTTCGGCGGTCCTCGCACCTGGTTTGCGACGCTCCAGAGTCTCGGGTTCAAGATTCTGGTGCGACGGCCGTACACAGGTTTTTCCGTAATGCAGGTGAAGGAAAAGTTCGGAACGTTGCGATTCTATTGCGATTCCTCGGATGCGATCAATCGATACATACGATTCGCGGAGCGACTCTCAGCGGTTACCTGCGAGGACTGCGGCGAACCGGGCAAACCCAATGACTCCGGCTGGATCCGAACTCAATGCGATCCGTGCCGAGACAAAGGGCGTGACTGATCACTCGAAGTTGTCGCGCTTGAAATAGCAAAACACTTCCTCCTCGCTCGTCAAGACTGCTCATTTTCTAAGGTCACCCGAAGTCCCAAAAGCTGCCAAAGTTGGCTGGCAACATTCGTATGGGAAACTATGCCATTCTAGGCGGCGCAGGATCACGGACGGGGTGTTCGCATGAAACTCTTGCGGGTGACGTTTGCAGCTCTGCTCCTGGCATCACCCGTATTTGCTCAAGTCGACAGCGGTGTCTCTCTCGCCATTCGCTTTGTGGATGGAACCAGCCGGTTCCATGTGGGGGAAATCATTCCGCTCGAATTGTCGTTCCGTGCCGCCGTCGCCGACACCTACGACATAGAAATGCGGAACTATGATCGCAGCGGGCGCCTGGCGACGGAGATGTTTTACGTTACGCCGTCGGGCCGGGACCCGCTCAAACGCTACTACTCCGAGGGTGTATTCATGGGCGGCGGCCTCGGAGGTTCAGCTGAGCTCTCGGGCGAACCACAACGTATGCGCAAAGACCTGAATGAGTGGGTTGCGCTAGATATGCCAGGCCACTACTCCCTATATGTGATTTCCGGTCGAGTTTGTAGCCGGAAGTTGGGTAAATTTGAGCCAGTCGAGTTGCGGTCCAACTCGCTCGAATTTGAGGTTGTGGCTGCGGACCCCGCGTGGCAGCAACAGACGTTTAGCACGGCAGTCGCAACACTAAACATGGAATCGAGCACGAAGGCCGACGAGACCGCAGCTTTGCGAACCTTGCGATTTTTGGATACTCCGGCATCCGTGCATGAACTCGTGTTTCGCCTGGGGACTCGCGGGGACCGCAGCGTCTGGGAGGAAATCGCAGGTCTGGCGGGCTCGCGCCGCCCGAGTCTGGTCGTGCAGGAACTCGAAAAACAGATGGGCTCTCCCGACGTCGCTCTGACGAGCGATTATCTCTATATCCTGACGAAACTTAAACTTCAGCTCGATCACGATCCTCTTCCGCCTTACCCAAAGAACGTCGAGCAGCAGAAAAACTGGACCGAACAAATGCAGATGCGGGAGAGGGAGAGCAAGCAATTACAGGAGGACCTCTACGAGAAAATAACCGTCTTGGTAGGCGCCAAGAGAGGGAAGGCGAGGGCCGAGACGGTACAGACGCTGCTACTGCGCCCGTCGAGCGAGCCTCGTGATGTCAAGCCTCTCGCGGGACTACCGCCTGCAGAGGTTGCGACGGCTTTCCTGAACTTATCCGAGGACGAGCAATGGAATCTGCTGGCGAGTTTCTGGGAACTCCTCAACAATCCCGCCATGAGCGCACCGCTCAAAAAGTTGGCTGAGCAGCAGGACATGAAGCATCAGATGTTGCGTGATCTGGTGCTGCAGTGTCTTTACGATCTGGACCCCAGTGAAGCTACGCCTGTATTCCTCGGAGAGATCAAGCGTCCGCATCTCGACAATGGCATGTCCACGGTCAAAGGAGAAACGCTTGGTCTGCTGCCGAACGACACATTGCCGCAGTTTGACCAGACACTTGCCGCTCGAATCGAGGATAAAGACAGCCGTACCAGGGGTTTGGACGCGCAGCTGATCGGGCGGTACTCGACCAATTCGATCCTCCCGAGAGTGAGACATGTTTACGAGGCGGCAGCGGGCCAGTGGGACTGCCAGACGGAAGATGGCTTCGTTGTGTATTTCTTGCGAGTGGACGCGGAGTACGGCGTCAAACGCTTGGCGCAGGCCCCGAGTGCTTGCATGACAAATGCCCTGCCCGCAGTGATACGAATGCGCCGCTGGAGTGAAGTAGAACCCGGCATCATAGCGCGGCTAACCGACCCGGACCTAAATCGCGCGCGACAAGCTGCCGAGACGCTCGCCAAGTACGGCAGCACAAAAGCGGAAAAGGCCTTATGGGATCGCCTGCGCGCGTTTCATGAGCAATGGTCAGAGCGGGGAACTGAGCTGTCGTGGGGACAGGGAATGCGGAAAGACGCGAATGAAGCTGTAGGCTTCCAATTCGGCTTAGTCGAAGCGCTCGGGAATGCATGGGCCTGGCTCCTGACAAACGACGAGATCACGGAGCTCGAAAACCTGACGCTGGGGCAGGAGCGGGAGAACGTCAAACAGTGGCACTGGACATCCCCGGTCCATGTGCACGTCTATTTCGTCGGGCGACAGATCATGGCGGGCATAAACCACTATATGACAACGGACCTCGCCTCACTCGAAAGCAAACTTGCGCAGTATCCGGGCGGGACGAAATTCTTGCTGAATATATCTGGTCCGGCTGACCGTGTCGATCCTGTGCACGCAGCCATTGGCGATCTAGCCGCAGAGCACGGCTTCGAGCTAGCTCCGCCTGAACCAGTCAACTAGGTGGACAAATCCGGAGTGGACGGCGTCGCCGCAGCGCCGCAACGACGTTCGGCCTGATGGCTGATTTTTCAAACGGCGAGCGACAAAGCCGCTTCATCGTGAGTGCTAGGTGAACCGCATCTTGCGAAGCTGGATTTTTTCAAGCCGCTCTATTTCGATGTTCGGCGTCCAGCTTAACAGCCACTGTGAACGGCCAGTACCCTGCGTGTAAAGCGCTCAGGGTTCCGAGAGCACGTCTATGATTTCTAGAGGGTCTATCTTGGATAGTTCGACATCGTCGCCCGGCTGAGTGGCCTTGATGACTTGAGACCCCCACGCGATGTGGACGTGTGGTATGCGCTTTCCGTTCTTCATCACTAGCGTCACCAAACTAACGCCGTAGCTGGATTCGGAGAATGAAGCAACCTTGTCGGCCAAGTCACTCGGTAGATCGAATTTCGCTCCTGAAGCCGTCACTCAGAACCCCCCGGGAAGAACTACATCGAAAGAACAGGGCCTAGTCTCGTGTCTCTGCCGTTTTGATTCCATTGGTTATTCCGATTCATCACGGTCTTCGTCGCATGCCAGCAGTCAAGAACCTTCGAGTTGTCCCTGTGTGGTCGCTTGCGATTCCGCGCCTTGCTGCAGAATCAACCTGCTTCATTTCCAGCAACTCACACGCTCGGTGCGTTTCTGGAATGCCCCGGACAAGGAGTGATTCCTAGCCCGAAGCAAAAGCTTGCGACCTTCCGGTGAACGTGTAAAAACAAGCTGCACTGGGCCAACCATCCGTTTCCATCGCTGCGCAAATTGTTCTGCGAACTCTTTTTTGCGCGCTAGCACGTCGGGAACGGCAAAATAATCCTCGCGGAAAAATCGCCAAATCTTCCCCCGCGCGAGCAAGTACCGCGGATTTTCAATGGGGCCGAGCGTTTCCCGCAGCGCACGAAGGAAGACCGCCTGTTCTTTGCCCGTGCACCCGCCCAGCCAGCAAAATACGGTCCCGTCCTGGTTTCGGTTGGCATATACGCGGAACTCTCCCGCACCTCGGTCAACGGAACCCTCATACGCGAGAGCGTCCAGAACCGCCCGCCCAATTTGCCCGATGCTCCTTTCCGGCGTACCGTGACGAATGAAGCGCCAGAGCGCAAGCAGGGTCCAGGGCAGACTCACAGCTGCGGCGATCCCCAGCAGAGTGAGCGCAGCGTTCCAAAAGTTGTGCGTCCCGCGAACTCGCCCGAGTGCTCGCCCCAAGGTTTCAAGCATGGCCATGAAAAGATAGGCGGATTGGACGAGCAGGGCCGCAACCGTGTTTGCAAACACGAAGCCGCGCGGCAGAGATTTCTCGGGTGCCTGCAAACCTTCGGTCATTTGCTTTGTCGAACCCGCTTCAAGCGCGTCATACCACTGCTGACGAAGCCCTGCGCGGTCGAGCGCGCGCTTGCGGGTCCGCGCGTTAATTTGATCCAACTGATCACGGCTAAAGGGTGGACTTCCTAAGCCCAGCCGCTTTGTTCCGTTTTCGATGACCGGGGCAGTGGCGCTCACACCAGCGAATGTAGAGCACCGGCGAACGAGCAGTTCGTAATCATCGCCTGGGCCAAACAGTCCCGGCTCGGCACACACCGGATGCCAGATGTTTGCTGTTTTCTGTGGTTGCGCCGGATCGATCCGGATGGCCCGTCCCCGCATCTGGTTCGAGAGCATGAATGAACCAACGAAACTGGCAAGCACGAGCGTGTTGATGCCCGGAGCGTCCCAGCCCTCTCCGAGCAGCGCCTTCGTTCCTATGAGCACCGTAATGCCACCCTGCTCAAAAACGGAGGTGATCAGGCAAACCGAACCCCGGTAGTATTCGCCACGTATTTCAACGCTCGAGAAAGAGGCGTCGTGAGCGAGCGGCGAGATGCACAAGCTCTCGCCGTCGATTCCCATTGCGGTTGCGGATTGCCGCACCATCGCCTCGGCACTGCTGGGGACCAGAACCAAAGACCCGGTGAGGACGCCGAGGCGAATGTTCGGCAAGCGGGAAGTCCGCAGGGACTCGAACAGCGGGACAATACCGATGTCCTCCAAGACCGGAGTTTCATCTGCCGAGCGCGGCAATTCGGCCCTGCGAATGAAATCCGTCAGAATTACGCAGCGCAACTTGTCACCCAGAGCTTCCGATTCCAGCTTCACAATCTCCTCGACCGACTTCAGCTTGGTGACCGATGTGGTCAGAAGCTTTAGATGGTCGGACGGATTCCGGAGCTTTACCTTCCGCCGCTCAATCGCGCCAATACGCAGCAATTCGTGCCGGATCGCGTTCAGGACAGATTCGCTCCCCTTGAAATTCTGCGGGTCGCGGTACAGGCAGTTTCCGAGCAATACTTCCAGCCATTCAAGACTCAATTCCGGGATTCGCTTCCTGGACAGTCCGAGCGTGTTCATGACCGCAGGAGAAATTTCCTGGCTCACTGCATGCAGGTACACGACCATGCTTGAGAGGTACTCGGGATCATCCAGGATGTCTTCGGTGTGTAGTTCGGGCACCGAAACCCACGGGTGGCCGAGGATTGCATCCCGGAACGCCACGTTCGACCTGAGCCGCAAGACAAACTCGTCGACCGACGCCCGGAAATCCGATATGACTTTCTGTTCCTTGTCGGTTGGCGCGCTGAAGTACACAAAGTCTTGATGGGGGCAGAGGTCACCCGCCTGCACCAGTTCGGGGACGGACACTTCGGCGTCAACCGGGCCGCACAGTTCCTCGTAACGCTGCCATTCGAAAGCCGAAACGTCATACGGAGGAGTAGCAGTCAGGGCCACTATCGTGGGAGTTTGCAGTTGATCGGCGAGAGATGTAAGCGTTTTCCACCACTCGCTTCGAAGGTGATGCGCCTCATCGAGGACCAGGGTTCTGAAATTGGCCTCCGCTAGAAATCCCGGTACGGGTATCCGCCCTTGCGGAATGGGACTAGTGTCTTCGCCGTCGCCGTGCATCTCGACGTGGTTTTTTGGAGCGCCGCTTTCCTCAGTATCCGCCTGTGGCTGCTCCTCCGGCTCCCCGGAATAAACCGCGTGCAGCGCCTGATAGGTTGCTACGGTCAGCAAGGCTGGTTTCCTGAGATCTGTCGAGACCCATGCGGGTCTGCCGTTGCCTTGCGGCAGGAAGAGATCAACGAGACGGTCTACCCACTGGTTGCGAATCGTAACGGTGGGCGCCAACACCAGAGTGGGCTGATTGATCCTTCGTATCACTTCAAGACCAATGACGGTCTTGCCCGATCCGGGTGCGGCCACCAAATGGAGCCGCTTGTTATCGAGATAGCGATCGAGCCGCTTCAGCAGCCGGGATTGGTAGACACGCCATTCCCGCCGGAATGCCATCGAATTCGTGAGTGACTGTTGTTGGCTGGGGATGCTGGGTCGCCCGGTCATTGAGACCGAAGTATATAGAAAATCTTGTTATTTCCCATATTGGGAGCTTAGGGAACTGAAGTCGTGCGAGCCGTTCTTTGCCCGGCAGTACCCAAGCGGCGTAAAAAGTGTTGTCGGACTGGCAGCGTCATTTAATATGGGTCCTATGAATTCCGGGAACCCGATCCACTGGACTGACCCAAGCACTTGGCCGTGGTTTGTCTACGTCTGGATGGCGATGTTCATGATCGGTTGGATAAAGCCGCTCTGGCGCTGGTTTCAGAGGAATCGAGCGAGTGGTTGGCCGGGCGTCGGTGGCCAGGTCGAATCAGTCGCCGTTAACGAGGCGAAGCGGTCGTTCTTTTCCCCTTCGCTCGGAGGGAGTTCACCTTCGCACGTGGCTGAACTCCGTTATTCGTACTCCCCGGCCGGAAACCGCGAAGTGGGGTGCTACAAACGAGAGTTCGGGACGGAGGGGGAGGCTTCCGAGTTTGTCCGCGAGTTGCAGGGTAAGCCTGTAGCCGTACACTACAACCCCGACAAACCTTCTGTTTCAACATTGTCCGAAGCCTCAATCGAATCGTTGCTGCAAACCCGTGCACCCAAACCAAGCTGGCAACTCTCCACTTCTTCGCTCCCGGATTCGGTTCCTGAGTGGCTGCAACCATTCCTGTGGATTTTCGTGGGGATTTCCGCACTAGGATTTGTACTTAGCCTGTGGGTGCATTTGGGGGCCGTGGCAGGTCGCCGAGTGGCTCCTGCACCACTGTTCTGGATTCTCCACATGGCTATCTTCATTGTTTGGTTTTCAGCAGTCATGGTGGCAAAGCGACAAGTCGGCAATTTGAGACGTAAAGACCTTGCAAAGGTCATTTTTAAAGGCTTTCCGGACTGGGTAAGGTATCTGGTCAACGGATTTCTCGCGTATGCTTTTATCAACTTCATGTACTTCGTCACTCAGGCTCCAACCCATAGCAACGAAGGTGGAGACCCTCCAGCTATGGTCTGGCGTGGTTTTTCGGGGCACTGGATGGTATTTTATCTCTATGCCCTCGCCATCCTGTATTCGGCGGCACGGCAAAACGCCGACGGCCGGCGTTGCACAAACGGGCATATGGTTCAGGCAAGTGCGAACTTCTGTTCTCGTTGTGGCCAGCCAGTGACGCAGGGGCTTCCGGGCGGAACCTAAGCTCGACAGCGAACCAGGGGTCGTGTAAGTTGTTTGTTTTGTTTAAGAAACATGAGCAATATTGACAAAAACGGGCGAAGCTGTATACTCATGAACGAGGTGGATCGCATGAAAATCTCAAAGCCGATTGATCCTCAAGCGAAGCGCATCTCCAAGCCAATTGATCCCCAATTCAGCTAAGACTTGACCACGCGCGCGTGCAGGGTCCGAATTACATCATAAAAATCAGGAGCTTCTGCCAGCTTTCGTAGGTCGCCTCCACGTTCCAGGTCCTGTTCAAAATCGACTTTCCTCTGCTCATCTGGTACCTCGCCCGCGGGAAAAGTTTGCAACAAATCCGCCATTGCCGCTTCCCTGAACTTTACAATGTGGCGCGGATTTCGTTCCAGTTCTGCGAGCCGAGCCAGTCCGCAGGCGCGGTTGTAGTGCATTGCCCGCCGGTACCTCGCCGGCTCTTCCACCTTCTGCCAGCGCTTCCTCGCCAAAGCGTCACCTAGCAGGGAAACGCTTTCGCGGTAATGCTTCTCCGCACGAATCACGTCCTGCGGCCTCGCTTCATTGCCCTGCAAGTGTTCCGCTATGGCGAGATAGTAGCGAGCCCTCTGCTGGTCATCTTGCAGTTCAAGAGACTTTCTAAGGGCAGGAACCGCTCGCAGCCAGTCACTCCTGACAATTATTTCAAGATAGCCCAATTCATTCAGCGGCCCGATAATTGTCGGGGATATTTCACAAGCCCGATTTAAATACAGACGCGACCGAAATATATCGCCGGGGTCGGGAGGCTTAGGGTTTTCCGCGTCGGAGGTCGATTGAGAATTGTTGTTTTTGACCTTCTCGTATTCGGACCTTTCGCGGGAAAATCGATGACTGTAATAACTTCCCAGCATGTGATAAATGCTGGCAGCGTCGCGCCTGAAAGGCGCAAGGTCAAAAAATTCCAGAGTACCGAGCGACCGCTCATAGTATTCGATCATGGTGCGATCTTGCAGGTCGATTTTCTGGAATACATCGCGTCCAAAATCAGTGTCAGGAATCAATCTCTCCAAACTAAAGCTGATGTCCTGGATGGCCCGGTGCGTAGCCCGAAACAAAGGAAAGTCTCGCCGGATAGCCAGTAGCTCTTCTTCGACTGTCGCCCGTAACTCGGTGCGTTGCGCTTCAAATTGATCCTTCGCTTCCTTGACGTTCAGGTACGATCCCACGCCAAGCGAGAGCCCGTAGATGGTCGAAAGTCCCACCAGCAAGGTAGCCAGAGATTTCATCTCATCGGCGTTCTTGCTGTAGAAATCCAGTTTTTCTCGGAGTAGTCTTTCCTGGTCCGACACGTTTCGCGGTGGGCTCAGGCTTTCGGCGTACCGTGTCCACCAGAACGACTCAAGCATGATTTGAACCGAGATCGCAAATCCGGTGATTACGATCAGAATGCCAAGAAATAAGGTCAAACCCTGCAAAGTGAAACGTTTTTTGACAACGGAACTGTTCCCTGAGGATCCTTTTATTTCATTGCGATTGAACATTGCAAACTCCCAAATAACACCGCTCTGTGGGCAAATCATACGCTAAGTTTGCAAGAAAAGGAGTCGGCGATTCAAAGGTTAGACATAAGCAGAGTCACTCAATTCAGGTGGTCCAGCGGTTGACTATCGGAACTGCGAGTCACGCTGGTTCCTAACGAAGGTCTTAAGCTGCTCAAAGTTCCCAGAGCCCCAATCACTGAGGTCACCCACCTCAATCGTCGCGTGCGCGGCGATTCGCCAGCAAAGCTCGGTCTTGTCAGTGAACCGAATATCCAGATAAAGAACACCCTCTTCAAATTTGTGGTCAACCCAGTCCACGACTTTTCCGCGCAGAGAGCGATACCGGCGAGATGGGACGAATCCAGAAGAGTCAGAACGTGCAGGAGGGCGGTTTCTCATGTACGGCGCCCTCGCCTTTCCGGGGTCGCGGGACGGTCTGAATCTTGAACGGCGACGCTCGACTTGTTGGGCTTTCGGGGTACACCGCGCCGTTTCGTAGCGCCCGTCTTCTTCTTAGACCTTCGCCTTTCGTCGTACCTTTCTTCGTCGGACATGTCCCAATCAGGCAGGATGACGACCCGGGGCGGAAGCCCCTTTCTCTTTCGACGGCTCTCGGAATCCCGGACTTCGAGGTAAATGTCGCTCGGGTCTTTCAGGTTGGCATCAAACTGACGCTGGAATCGATAGGCCCACTTTGCGTCGTTCTCGACAATTATTTCAAAGTTGTCGAAGAACTCGCGGTTGGCATACACGCGCGCGATCTCGACATCGGAACGAGCATGCTGAATAAGGTCACGCTGGAAGAATGAAACGGACTCCAGTTTCTCCAGGCCTGCTATGAGCCGGTCAAATGATTGATTAAGTTCAAGGATTTGCTGAAAGAGTGTCAGCTTCAAAGGTAGTCACCTCTCTTTGCAAAGTGGGCAAAAGGACGTTGTGCACCGGAATATTGACGAGCGGACTGACGGAGAAGGTTGTGACGAGACATGCAGGAAGGATTGGAAAGGAATACAGCCCGAAACAGTGGGGTCGGGCCAAGTTGCGCCGACAATGGAAAATGGATAACTTTTATCGCAGCCATCGTTGCACCTCAGACGTGCACTTTGGTCAGGGGCGCGTCGGTGCTAGTAACACCAGCGCGTCCCGCTCTTTCACTTGGCCTGTTTTCTACGCTTCTTGTGACCGCCTTTACCCCGGTAGTGCTGCTCTTTATATTTCAAGACCTCGGCCACTTCGTCTTGCGTCCACAGGCGAATCTTGACTCTTCCAACTGCTTTGACAGCCGGGACACGGAATTTCTTCTCTCTTATCCAGCGATTGAGAGTGTCCCAACTGACATTCACAAGCTCCGAAACTTCAACCGTAGAGTAAGTCGACATTGGTATAATCGTATAGGTCTATACGATGTGTCAAGTAAAAAGCGAAACCGGACTGGCGCAGTCTTGGCCGGTCCGGCTCATCGAAAGAGTACCTTATCTTTGCTCAAAAACGAACATGCAGCGACCTGGCACCATTGTCACAGGAGCTGTTCGTCCAGGCCGACTTCATTCTGTACGGGGCGGAAATGCGCGAGGCGTTGGGGCGGCAAGTCTCTTAATCGAGAAAGCCCGCCGTCGATGTCGAGTTGTGCTAGTATCACCCGACGAAATAGGTCTTTTAGTCGAAATCAAATCGAGGAAAAAGCGAGGGCTGTGGAGTGGCTAGCCGCAAGAGATTGCTGCTTGTTATTTTTGCCGCAGCGTGCCTATTGGCACTTTTATTTCTAGCCGGAACCTACAACTACAAGTCCTTCCTAAAACCTATGAGCGTTCATGATCGGGTTACGAATATCGTGCAGAATTGGGCGCGCTTGCCGTCGTCGCCGACTGACAAACAGGACCTTGAAGTGATCTGGGGAAAAAGTTCAGGTTTCGAGTTCTTTCCCTACGCAGCGCAACATCTGGCAACCGACCTGCAAACCGAATTCCGCGACAGCAAGAAAACGGTAATTCAGTTTACAGACATCGCCGCTGACGCAAACCCCAAAGGGAAGATAAAAACTGTCAAGGATCTGGCAACGGCTGTCCGACAGAACTACGAAGCGCAGTAGGCAGCTGATCGAGACTCGACGAGCACAATTCCATGAAATCGCGCACTTCTGTAAATATCTGAAAAGCTTGTTCGGAAGTCTGATCAATGGTGTCAAGAGCGACAGCAAGGTTCGCCTCGCACTAGACTTCATCAAGGAATTCATTGAATGCGTGGAGGCTTCCTTGAGATTTGTTCGGAGCGGTGCCGAGACCTGAAAATAGAGCAGGAGAGGCATGGGCGGAATCCGAAACTTCGCCGCCCGGCAGGTCACGTTCCACCCCTTGGGAATGTGGACAAAGATGTATCTCTTGCTATAAGCCAAGAAATTCTGGCGGCGACATATGACTTGCTTCTAGTGTGCGGCGCCGTATCAAGATACTTCCTTTGGTACATGTACTGGAATGTCAAAACCAGCTCGTCAATTCAGCCGCTTGCGGACCGTTGCGATACACCTTTGATACGGCGAACAGCAGCGTTGCGCAGTTCCAAATGACGTGGCAAATCGTGCAGTGATGGCACTAAGACTTCCTTTGGGTCGCCTGCCACAAGCGCATCCGTGAAGTCCAGCAATGACGTCGGACCCACCCAAAACCCATTGAACTAACGTTAGCGGGCGATTTCGAATGCGTTTCAGGCTGGCTAGGGCAAATCCCTCGAAATGCCAGGACGCGACGCTGAATTTCCAAAATCGGTTAGCCGTCTGGTCAGACCCTAAAATGGGGTTTTAAAACCACGTTTCGAGGCCACCGGGGCCTGTCTACATTTCAAGACAAAGGCAAGGAGAACCAACAGTCTTTGTCAGGACTACCTATATTGGAGTCTGTTGGCATGTGCGGCATTTTGGTGCCGTCTTCTGGGGAACGCTTCACAAATTGGGAGAAATCCTGCTTATACGGCACCGACGGAAAACAGACAATGCCTGGAGTGGATTAGATCGCATCAGAGCCTGCTCTCATGATCACCGATGCTACAAACTTGCTTCTTCACGGGATAACAAATCCAGCCGAAATCCTCTTTGCGTTGGGAGCTACGGCAGCCGAGCTGGACTTTGTCTTCGGCTGCTTGCCGAGCCGAAGTGTCCTCTCTCTGATCTCCGCAAAGATTCGGAGGTCGGCATGAGAGACCAATCGAAATGGCAAGAACTGCTCGTCGATGCCGTCAATCAGCCGGGCAAAATCATGTCCGCCTATGCGGCCTTCCACAACTACAGCATCGGAAACGCACTGTTGGCGTTGTCCCAGTGTCTCCAGCGTAACCTCACTCCTGGCCCGCTCAACACGTACAAGGGCTGGCAGGAGTTGGGCCGGTATGTGAAGAAGGATGAAAGAGCCTTGACCCTTTGCATGCCCGTGTCCTCCCTAAGGAAAAGGATCAATCCGAAAACGAAGCAAGAAGACGAGTACGGACTGACATACTTTGTCTACCGCCCGTTCTGGTTCGCATTGTGCCAGACGGAAGGCGACAAGCCGTACGCGCTCGAGACTCCTGGCTTCGATCTTGAGGTAGCGATTAGCGGCCTAGGAATCGGAAGAATTGAATTCGACATGCTCGACGGAAATACCCAGGGGTTCGCTAAGGAACGGACCATCGGTATTAGTCCAATAGCGCAGCTCCCGCTCAAGACGACGTTCCATGAACTGGCGCATGTCGTCTTGAATCACACAGCCGAACGGTCGACGATTGTAGACGAGGAGTTCACTCCGAGAAGTCTCCGCGAAGTGGAAGCCGAAGCTACCGCTTTGATCTGTCTCGAAGCGCTTGGTCTGGAAGGTTCCGAGTATTGTCGGGGATACATCCAGCATTGGCTGCAAGGTGGAAAGGAAATCCCAACTCAGTCCGCTCAGAAGATACTTGCGGCAGCGACTACAATTCTGAAAGCGGGCAGGACAGTCGCGCCGCACAACCGCGCGGTGAGTCCCGAACTTGCATCGCCAGTTGAGTCCCCGTCGGCGGAAGGCGGGCACTCCCCGGTTGCGAACGCCATGCGGAGAATAAACAGGCTTAGGCAGCAAAAAAGTTCATGACTTTGAGTTCATCTTGAGCGTAGTCTCGCAATTCAAGTCGGCGAAGAAATCATCCCCGTTTCACTATTCACCCGATCGAGGGTTACGACCCTTCCCAAGACGCCAGCTGGCAGGGGCAAATTGTAGCTCTGCATAATATGATGAATTCCGTAACCGTCTATCTGCTGGTTCGTGACCATAAATTCACAACTGGGTTCCCGCTGCAAGCGGTTCAATCGTCAAAGGAAGACTACAGTAAAGCAAGCTGTTCTACTTGCCTTTGCGATGGTTGCGATTCCACGACGGGTGTTCCCATTGGCCCCGCATGCAAGATTTAAGACATGCCTCTGCTATCCACCGTCTGACCTCACGGATCACGCAAGGAACTGATCGGGACAGAATGGCTCCCGGCACTTGCAGCTTTTATGGAATAGGTTGGACTGCGCTCGATGTCGGGGTATTCGTTAATGACTCCGGAACGCTTCCGCGGACAAGTGTGTTGCTGAGTCCGCAACGCAGGAAGAGGCAATCGCGTGACAACGCAACTCTGATGACATTCTTGTCTCAGCTGTGAGCCAGTACTTCGGGCAATGTTGCGACGCGTACGGTTCACCATTCAAAACAAAGTCTTGGAATTCGAAGCGGTGCCAACAATGAAAGTTGTATCCCAAGAGGCTCGATTGGCGGCAACAGATCTAAGCAATCATTTGGCCTGCCATCACCTCACTAGGCTTGACTTGAGAGTCGCGCGAGGGTCGTTAAAAGCCCCTGATTGGAGATCACCCGACCTTAAAGTCATCCAGGAACTAGGGCTGCGGCACGAAGAGGCCTACTTGCGCTTTTTAGAAAAGTCAGGGCTCAGCGTTGTGATCCTAAGAGATGTCACAGACGAAACGCTTGCCTTAGCTCAAACCCTGTCTCAGATGAAAAAGGGCGCGGACGTTATTGCACAGGGTTCCCTCTCGAAGGGGTGTTGGTTTGGTCGGCCTGACATCCTGCGAAAGGTGTGCCGGGCGAGCAGTCTCGGGGAGTGGTCGTATGAAATTTACGACTGCAAGCTTGCTCAAGAAACCAAGGCGACAACAATTCTACAACTCGCCCTCTATTCAGAGCTCCTGACTGAAATTCAAGGGAATGAACCAGAGTTCATGCATGTAGTTCCTCCTAGAATGAATTTCAAAGCGGAGCCCTACCGGGTTTTGGAATATGCGGCGTACTACCGATATATAAAACTGCGGCTCGAGAAGGATTGCGATGACGGAGACGCCGCAGAAACTTACCCAGAGCCTTGTTTGCATTGCGACGTATGCCGCTGGTTTCAGGACTGCGACACTAGGCGGCGGAGCGACGACCATCTTTCTATCGTCGCCGGGATTCATACGCAGCAACGCGTGCAGTTGGAGGCGTGGGACACGCGAACGATGGCGGAGTTAGCAGCTATGCCTATTCCGCTGACAGAGAAACCAAAACGGGGATCACGAGAAGGGTTCGAACGAATTCGGGAGCAAGCCCGGGTGCAGGTGGAGGGACGGACTATCGGAAAGCCGGTGTACGAGCTACTGCCTATCGTGGCAGGCGCGGGTTTCTGCAAGTTAGCGGAGCCTGCTGCGGGCGACATGTTCGTCGACTTGGAGGGCGACCCTTTTGCAGGAGACCCGGAAGGAGTCGGCGGGCAGGAATATTTGTTTGGATTTGCAGCGGTCGGTAAAGGAAGGGAATTGAACTACGAGAAGAAATGGGCGTTTAACGCACACGAGGAGAAACTGGGCTTTGAGTGGCTTGTCGACGAAATCATGCGAAGGTGGAAAGAATTTCCAGCCATGCATGTATATCACTTTGGTGTTTACGAGCCAGGCGCATTCAAACGACTGATGGGGCGATATGCAACTCGTGAGGACGAAGTCGACAGCATGTTGCGAGCGGGTTTGCTTGTGGATGTGCATCAGGCGTTCAAGCATGCCGTGCGTGCGAGCGTGGAGGAATATTCGCTGAAGAAACTGGAAGTGTTTTGCGGATTTGAGCGGAAAACGGCGCTTGTGGATTCACGTGAAGCGATGCGCTACGTGGAGCATCGGCTGGAGTTGGGATGGGATGAACCGCTGCCGGATAGATATAGCGAAGTCATGGAGGGATATAACAAGGAGGATTGTCTTTCGACGGCGGCCCTTCGTGATTGGTTAGAAAGTGAGCGGCAGATGCTTGTGGCGGGCGTAACCGAGATTTCGAGGCCCGCGATTGGAGATGGCGCTCCTCCTGAGGAGTTGGACGAGCGTCAAAAACGAGTGGCGGCACTGGTGACGGCACTTGTCGATGGCGTTCCTGCTGATCCTACGGAGCGCTCGAATAAGGAGAATGCGCGGTGGATGATGGCGCAGCTTTTGGACTGGCACCGGCGGGAGAACAAGGCGTCTTGGTGGGAGGGTTATCGGCTGGCAGAACTGGGCGAAGAGGATTTGATGGACGAGCGCGCAGGGCTAGCGGGGTTGAGGTTTGCGGGACGTGTCGGAGTGGAGCGTAAAGTTCCAATAGACAGGTATACCTTCGAGAAACAAGAGACAGAAGTGCGCTGCGAGAAAGACTTATATCAGCAGGGCGAAAAAATTGGCAGCGTGCAAGCTATCGATTTGTTGAAGAAAACGATCGATATCAAGAAAACGAAGAAAACGGCGGACAGCCATCCGACGAATGTTTACGTGTGGGACCGGCCGATAAATGTCGATGCACATGCTGATTCGCTCCTGAGACTTGGAGATTGGGTGAAACAAAACGGCGTAGACTCCGCGGGGATTTACCGAGCGGCGCGTGATCTGCTGCTGCGGAGGCCGCCGCGGCTTACTGGCGGAGAGACAGTCGCGTCGCTTCCGGGCGAAGAAACAACAGTCACCGCGTGCCGGGTCTCCAGCGCGCTAGATAGCTCAGTATTTGCGATCCAGGGCCCGCCTGGGGCGGGGAAAACCTACACCGGAGCTCGGATGATTTGTCAGTTAGTCAAGCAGGGAAAGAAGATTGGTGTTACCGCACTCAGTCACAAGGTAATCCGGAACTTGCTGGAGGAGGTTGTTGAGGCAGCCCAGGAAGACAAGATAGCTGGAATACGATGCATGCAGAGATCCAACGACGAGGAGGCCACTGCGGAAATCGCCGTGGCGAGTAACAATGAAGAAGCCTGGTCCGCCTTGCATTCTGGCACGATGAATGTCGTAGGAGGCACTTCGTGGTTGTGGACGCCGGCGGCGGCGATCGAAGCAGTGGATGTTTTGTTTATCGATGAAGCGGGGCAGATGGCGCTGGCAGATGTGATAGCAGTAGCACCGGCGGCGAGGAACATAGTGTTGATCGGTGATCCGCAACAACTGGAGCGCCCCCTGAAAGGAAGCCATCCGGAAGGAGCGGAGAAGTCAGCCTTGCAGCATTTGATCGGGGAACACAAGACGATTCCGCCGACAATAGGGATGCTGCTCCCGGAAACGTGGCGCATGCATCCGAAGATTTCCGCGTACACATCAAAAATGTTCTATGAGGGTCGGTTGACCGCGCGCCCCGTCACCGAGCCTCGCGTCCTGCAGGGCCATCCCTGGCTGGATGGGGCGGGGCTATGGTTTGTGCCAGTGAGGCATGAGGGGAATCGAAATTCGTCTGCAGAGGAAGTAGAGGTGGTCGCGAGGATTGTAGAGAGCTTGGTCGGGCATGGAGTCAAGTGGTTTCAGAGCCCGGGTAACAGCCGCCCCGTGACCTGGGACGACGTGCTGATCGTGGCACCGTACAACGCACAGGTGGCGGATATATCCGCACGATTGCCTGATGCGCGTGTGGGGACCGTCGACAAGTTTCAGGGGCAGGAAGCGGCAGTAGTAATCTATTCGCTTACGACCTCGTCGCTCGAGGATGCGCCACGAGGCATGGAGTTTCTGTATAGTCTGAACCGGTTGAATGTTGCAACGTCGCGTGCGATGTCCAATGTGATTTTGGTCGCTAGTCCAAAATTACTGGAGCCGGAGTGCAGAAGTCCGCGCCAGATGCAGCTTGCGAATGCCCTATGTGCGTATCGGGAGCTCTCTATCGAGGTTAATGGAGCCGGCCGCTGAACCTCCGTTAGTGAAATGGTGATCTGAGTGGCCGAAATAGAAATCTTTGAGCTACGTTCGGTACGTCCCTGACAACGTGATTCGCAGTGAGCAGGAGTGCTCTTCCGTTCCTGCAAACTGCCGCCGCTGGCCTTCCGAATCGTCTAGGTGAGAGTCATATCCACCCTTTTCCTACAAAAGACGGGACGTGACGTGAAATGATTATCCGCGCCGAAGTGGGCCGGAACTAGTATCCAGTTGGGATCCTTGAGCAAAAAGGTGAGCTCCAAAATGCCCCGACCTAATACGACCGTTATCCTCAAAGCGATTCAATTTGCGGCTTGCAAGCACGAAAAGCAGCGTCGAAAGGACGTTGGCGAATCTCCTTACATCAACCATCCCATCGCTGTCGCGTACATACTCGCGGACGTCGGTGGGGTCACGGACGTCGACGCACTCGTCTCAGCAGTCCTCCACGACACGATCGAGGACACAAATACAACCCCAGCAGAACTTGAGCAACAGTTCGGGCAGAGCGTGCTACGCGTTGTGGAGGAAAAGACCGATGACAAAACACTGGACAAGGAAGTTCGGAAGCAACTTCAGATTGAACTTGCACCCCGTCTGTCGGCTCTCGCCAAGGCCATCAAGCTTGCTGATAAGATTTGCAACGTGCGGGACGTGATTGACTGTCCGCCGGTTGGCTGGTCCATTCAGCGACGAAAAGATTATCTGGACTGGACTGAGATGGTGGTCCTCGGCTGTAGGGGAACGAACGAGTCGCTCGAGCGTTGCTACGATCAATTGCTGAGCGCCGGAAAAAATACTCTGGAAGGCACGCCTGGACCCAAAATTTGATCTGCCGATCGTTTTCATCGAATACCTGCTTGGTTTCACCGCTGCCCTTGTCTTCCAGTGCCGGTAGCTACCGGACCCTACGCGTTTGCTCTCGATCGTGCGCTGTCAACTGCATTTGACCCAGAACCTTCCAGAGCTTCGCAATCAAGGGAGTTTACCTTCCCATGCAGCAGAAACAGGGAATTGCGTTCCGTACCCCAAGTAGGTACACTTGTACCTGAAATGGGTACAGAGACTCGTACGCTATCAAAGATCATTTTTGGTCAAAGCCGAAGGTCGATCCTTGCGCTGCTCTATGGCCATGCCGACAGCCAGTTCTATCTGCGCGAAGTCGCGCGCCGGGCAGGTACCGGCATAGGAGCCACCCAGCGTGAACTCGGACATCTAACGGACGCAGGACTCATTCACAGAGTTCGCCATGGTCATCAAGTCTTCTATCAGGCGAATCGACAAAACCCGATCTTTGCAGAGCTGAAGAGCATTCTCGCGAAAACGTCTGGAATGCGAGACATTTTGAACGAAGGGCTCGTTCCCCTTAGCGAGCGCATTAAACTTGCGTTTGTTTACGGCTCGATTGCACGTGGGGATGAAACCGGATCGAGCGATGTGGATCTAATGGTGATCGGCGAGGTAAGTTTCGCGGATGTGGTATCGGCGCTCAGCGATAGCGAATTAAAGCTCGGGCGGGAGATCAATCCAACCGTGTACGGGCCACGAGAGTTTCGCGAAAAGCTCGCTGCCGAGAATCACTTTTTGTCGACGATAGCAAAGGAGAAGAAACTCTTCGTGATTGGAGACGAGCGTGAGTTTCACAGGCTGGGTTAGCAACGGCTGGCTGGTGGCGCACAAAAGCAGTAGGTTGGAGATCGGCAATCTGATTCGCATCGTGGCCCGGGACTTGAAGGACAGCGAAGCGAAAGACGTGTCGGACGATTGGCGATTCGCAATCGCTTACAACGCCGCGCTACAAGCGGCAACGACGGCACTCGCGGCTGCCGGTTACCGCGCGACCCGGGAAAGCCACCACTACCGCATCATTCACTCGCTAGAGTTGACCGTAGGAAAAGATGCACAGTTCATTCGGGCGTTTGATGCGTTTCGAAAAAAGAGAAATGTGAGCAACTATGATATCGGTGGCGGCATATCCCATCGTGAAGTCGAAGAGATGATCGCAACCGCAAAGGCCCTAAAGGAAGACGTTCTGAAGTGGATACGGACAAATCACGAAACCCTTCTCTAGGCGAACGCAATGCTACCGTCATTCATTGCCGACTTACATTTCTACATCGTCGGTAACCAGCAAATTCAGGAAGCGAATGATTTGTTGCTGCTCGCGCTGCTGTTCGGGAGTGGCGTCCGTGTTTTGCGCCAACTCCGCAAGCCGGGCCGACAACGATTTCAACGCAACTTCACGTTTGACGTAAGCAGCTTCCGGGATGGGACGCATCACCCATCCTCTTTTCGTCTTCTCGAATTTCAGAGACTGTTTCGTCCAGTGAAGCTGCGACCCCGTTTGCGTATTCGGGAGGGCGCCTAACGATGCGATCCGAACGAGCGCCGTTCCGCGCTTGCCCTTGATTTGTATATCCGAGACGCGCACCTCGCGGTAGACGATTGTGGGCTTGCCCGGACCGTTCAGGCTGCGCGTGCGGAGGGATTCACCGGAATCCTCATTCATTTCGACAAATGCGGCTGCGACTTCCTCTGGGGAAGGATTTTGTCGAGCCACTTGCAGAACGATCTCTCGAGCAGTTTCGACTGTTTCTGAACTGGCGGTTTGAGCTGCGGGGGCGGTATTCGACACAGCTGCCAGCTTTGGCAGTCCGGAAGGTGATCGATGCTCTGCAGTGTGGCTGGCGGCCTGAAGAGGTTGCTGGCCCGCAGTACGCGTGGCTTCAAGTGTTCGGTCGGGATGGAGCGGCTTCTCAGTCATATAACGGAAAAAGCGAGCGATACCACGCGACCGCCAGTAAGGCGAGTCATAGAACTGTGTGTCGGGACCAGAACGCACGGAGCTGAAGAAGGAGTGTTCTTTGGGATCGATGACAATGCCGACATGGCCGCGCCAAACAACTAGGTCGCCCGCTTGGGGCGAGCGCACGCGCGTGAAATTTGTGCTGCCAATGTAGAGGTCGCGCGAACTGACGTAGTCGTAAGGAAAGCCCGCGTGCTCGTAAATGCCGTGAACTAGGTGGGAACAGTCCGTTTCGGATTCGGAATCGGCGTCTGATGTGGGAATGGTAGCCAGAATCTTGCGACCTTCGGTTCTGGCGATAGGACGCGGTCCGGGCGTTTCCGCAGAGACTGGCCGGACATTCTGGCCGAGCGCCGCCGAGGCCGTCGCAAGGCACAATGCTATGAAGCTGAATCGACGGATCATCTTGTAAGTCTCTCAGACTGCGGCGAAAGCCGAACTGGCCATGCCGCGAAGACAGTACCGTCCGCCGGTACAGGTCCCCCTTTTATTGTTCTGGGCTGGAAAACAAAACACGTGCAAGAAGCTTCTAAGGCTGGACGCTTAGAAACGCGGCTCGGATTGCTGTTACTAAGATGTGCGAGTGATTTCCGAGGTTGCAGGGGAGTCCCTCCAGTTTGCCACGGAACCACTCCTGTGCCTGGCCCTTTTGTTTGCGACTTCGGTTTACAGAGTCAAAGTCGCATTGGCACAATAGCTTCGAGGGAGACCTTGTCGAGTGGTCTGAAGTAGCGCTAGGGTAAAGACCGACGATGGAGCAGTCACTTGCAAAGCTAGCAGAGATCCTTACAGCTCACGGGAGGCAATCATGAGGAAATTGATCCTAAAAATGTCAATCACGCTCGATGGTTTTGTAGGCGGCCCGAATGGCGAAATTAACTGGATATTTGAAACGATGAGCGAAGACGCTGCGGCCTGGACGGTGGATAAAATCCTGCTCGCTGGCGCTCACTTGATGGGACGAAAGACGTTCAACGACATGGCCGCTTACTGGCCCAACTCCAGTGAAGTGTTCGCTGCGCCGATGAATGAAATTCCCAAAATCGTATTCTCAAAGAAGGGTTTCAATCCGTTGCAAAAAGGTGAGTCCTCGGCTGCCCTTCAAGATGCCATTCGAATGAATAGGGCGGATGGCCGCAACATGGTTTCCACCCTTCCGGCGAGTGCAAAATCATGGACGGAGCCGACAGTGATCACGGGCGACTTAGCTCAAGGGATCAGAGGGCTTAAAGAGCAATCCGGCAAAGAATTGGTAGCACACGGCGGTGCTTGCTTTGCCCAAAATCTTGTTCAAACAGGTCTTGTCGATGAATTCTGGCTTCTGACTCATCCCGTGGCGATAGGTCAGGGTCTCGGACTGTTTGCAGTGCTTAAAAGGCCGCTGCACCTCAAACTAGTTGAGACAAAACAGTTCAGGGCCGGCGCTGTAGCCAATATCTATCGATCCGCGTAGTCCGTTGCCAGACTATCGCAAACCGCCGTCCCATGATCGAACCCCCGCACCAGCAAGTCTCGGACCTCGGAGAGGCGTAGTCCTGATAAAGGACGGGAACGCGCTCCATCAATGCATGCGTTGGTTCCGCATTCCTTTGGACTGCTAACCCGAAATGTGGGGAGTTTCTTCCTACGGTATGAGCCAGTGAATCTGCTTCTATCACTCACAAATGTGCCAGGGTATGAGCGATAGAAAGGTCGCCTATCGCTCATAGTGCGCGATTCCTTGCCTGGGTAACTTCTATTTTCTGCGAACTTCCCGCTTGACATACTAAATATTTAGTACTATAAAACTAAAAATTATGCGACCGAAACACACAACGCTCACGCCGCAAGAACTCGAAATCATGAAACTCGTCTGGCAATGTGAAGGCGCCACGGTCCGCGATATTTATGAAGGACTCCTCGAGCGCCGCAAAATCGCGTACACGACCGTGATGACGATGATGAAAATCCTTGAAACCAAAGGCTATTTGACGAAGCGGCGCCAGGACCGCGCCTTCGTCTATCGTCCTGCCCAGCCAAAAAACCGGGTCATCGGCGATATGCTTCGCGAGTTCATCGATCGAGTGTTCAACGGCTCCGCTGAACCACTTCTCGTCCATCTTGTCAACGGGCGCCATATCCGCGAAAAAGACGTGCAGAAAATTGCGCGCATGATCGAGGAAATAGAATGAGCGTGAGTGACGGATCCAAAACTCGGAGTCGGAGCTGAATACGCCGCTATGGTTCACCAACCTCGCGTTTTGGAGCGCTCAGGTGGCGCTACTCGCCATCGCGGCCGGACTTCTCCCGCGACTTTTCCAAATCCGTCAGCCGCGTGTACTTCTCCCGTATTGGCAAGCGATTCTTGGCATCATCCTGGCGCTTCCAATGGTTGAGCCATGGCATCGGATGCAGGTGAGTGGCTCGACTACTTTAACGCCGCACCCGGGCAGCGTAATTGCAGTTCCACCACCCAACCCATCAGGCGTCCACTCGCATTTCCTTAGCCTCCAAAACGTTGCCACTTTTCTCGGCGTTGCGATTCTGGCCGGAATCGCCCTGAGGTTTGTAAGCATCGCACTGGGACTTTGGAAACTTCGGCAAATTCGCCGGGCTTCTACGCCGTTATCTCTATCTGCTGAATCCACCGCCACCCTTGAGGAAATTCGCGCGCAGCTGAGGACCCGCGCTGAGTTTCGCCTTTCCACACGGGTAGATTCGCCCGTCACTTTCGGCCTTGCGGCGCCCGTGATTCTCTTGCCCGTGCGATTCTTGGCGATAGCCACGCCGGCACAAGTCACAATCGGCTGTCACGAACTGCTCCACGTCCGCCGTCGCGATTGGGTGTACCACTTAATCGAAGAAGTTATCTCTGCTACATTCTGGTTTCATCCTGCCGTCGTCTGGATCATCGCGCGTGTCCGCCTCGCTCGCGAGCAGATCGTTGATCTGGAAGTTGTCCGTCTTACCAATGCGCGCAAGTCCTATCTCGAGGCCCTGCTCGAATTTGCGAATGCTCGCGCGCCCATCGCAGCTGTTCTCGCGCCACCTTTTCTCGCTGAGCGTCAACTCGTCGAGCGCGTCACTCTCATGCTCAAGGAGGTTCGTATGTCCCGAACAAGACTCGTCGCTTCATTGGCCGCAAGCTCGTTGTGCATAGCCCTGGTAACAATGTGTGCTGTCTGGGGCTTCCCGCTCAAGGCTGCGCCCCGTTCCTCGCAATACGTTGGAGGCGCCCAAGGAGTTAGCGCCGGAATCGACAATGACGCTAGTGTTCGTTCTGTCGGACGCCAAAAGGTCGATGAACCGAGCGTCGACCAATCCACAATTTGGGTGGACGCCACTAAGATTGGCTCGATGGTCCGGCAGGTTCGGGGCTTGGGAACACTTGTTCGCGCCCAAGGCTCGACGAACTTAATCGCAAGAGTGGCCCTTCCGGCGTCCATGACGAGCGACGTGCGGCCTGGTCAAGACGCTTTTATTGCCACGCGCACTGGGCCTTTCGCGAAAGGGATCGTTAGCAACATTAGTCTATCTTCATCACACGACACGAGCAGCGTGGACGTCGCCCTGGATGCCGTGCCCGCTGGAGCCCGGGAGGGTCTCGAAATCGATGCCACAATCGACATCGAAAAGATTGAAAACGTTCTCAACGTGGGACGCCCGGTACATGCCGCGGCAAATTCCACCCTTTTTCTGTTCAAGATTGTTAATGACGGCACCGAAGCGGTGCGCGTCAAGGTGAAGCTCGGGCGCGCTTCCGTGGACGTCGTCGAGGTACTCGATGGCCTTAAAGCCGGAGATAAAGTCATCCTTTCCGACATGTCCAGTTATGGCAACGCCGACCGCATCCACCTCGTCGACGAGAAACACGCGTCTAGCCGCTGACGTAAGTAAGCCCGAGGCTGCTATCTAGGAATTCGAGCGGTGTAGAGGGAATCGCGGCTGGACGTGTGAATTGCCCGCGCCTCGAAACCGCACACGCTCATGCGTCCGAAGACAACGCCAATCTCGAAGGCTTGGCTGCGAGTTTGAGTTAAGTCCTTATAAAAATCGCGGTGTTGTGGCTATTTTCACGGTTCGCTTGTGGTTCGAAGAACCATGATTTATTCGTAACGCAACGCCACTAGAGGATCGGTTGACGCCGCGCGGCGGGCTGGGACAATGCACGCAACGAGCGCAGCCGTGACGAGTAACAGTGTCACGCCGCCGAGAAGGAGCGGGTCGCGGGAACTTTCATTGACCCACTTCGTGGCGAACTTGCCGAAGATCACGCTCAGCAAAACACCAGCTAAGAGTCCTGACCCTACATTGATACCCGTGGACGACAGTACGATGCTCAATATATCGGCGGACCTCGCGCCCAGCGCCATGCGAATGCCAAATTCATTCGTGCGGGTCGCTACGCTGTAAGAAACGACGCTGTAGAGGCCGACTGCCGCCAACGTCAAGGCCAGCAGCGAGAAGATGCTGAAGAGGGCGGCCACGAGACGCTGCTGGGCGTACTCAGGTTCGGTCTTGATCAAGGCGTGAAGGTCCCGCGGGGTGGTGATTTGCTGGTCGGGGTCTATCCTCGCGATCTGAGTGCGCATATCCTGGAGAGCGGCAAGGGGAGAGACGCGGGTTTTGGCGAGAATTTGCGTAAACATCCACGTGCGCAGCGAATAGGGAACGTAGATCGCGGGCTTGATGGGGCTGCGCATGCCGTCGTCGCGCGCATCGGCGACGATGCCGACAATTTGCAGCCAGCCGGTAGAACCGGGAGCGGACGGCGAATACGGCGGCTCATCGATCAGATCGGCGGTTCGGATTTGCTGGCCGATGGCGTCGCCATTGGGCCAGTATTGACGGGCCATCGACTGGTTGATCACGGCGACGGTGGCGGCGCGCATCGTTTCCGGATGATCCCATACGCGACCCTGCACGAGAGGAATGTGGAGCAGGGAGAAATACTCGGAGCTGATGAAGTTCGTGCGGATTTCGATTGTGCCGAGCTCGGCGCGGCCGAGGAACTCGATGCGACAGTCGTTGCCGTTTAGAGGCGGCGTGGCGTTGCTCGAGACTGCGGCGCTGACGACCTGCGGCATTGCGGCGACTGCCGCGCGGAGCTGATCGAAGTACTCGACGCGATCTTTCCAGGAGACGTGAGAATTGTCGTGCACGGGGATGCCGAGTGACACGGCGTTTTGAGGGTCGTAGCCGAGGGTTGTGTTCAGCATGCGGAGGAAGCCCTTCGCCGCGGTACTCGCCAGCGTGAGCAGGAGGACGGTGAGCGCGACTTGCGCGCCCACCATGACGCTGTGCGTGCGTCGCGCGCGGGCGCCGCCGGCGATACGGCGCACTCCATTTTGCAGGAGCTGAGCGAGGTCAGGGCGGGAGATCTGCAGCGCGGGCCAGAGACCGGAAAGGATGGTCGTGGCGAACGCCAGGCCGATGCTGAAGAGCACTACGGGAATATTGATTCGGATAACAGATTCCGGCGGGAACGAATATTCGGGCAGAAACGCAACGATCAGGGCGAGGCCACGCCACGCGACAAGCAAGCCGATCGCCGAGCCTGCGGCGGCGATGACGAAAGATTCGGTGAGCAACTGGCGAAGGATGCGAGCGCGGTTGGCGCCGACGGCGGAGCGGACGGCGAATTCGTGCTGACGCTCGATGCCACGGGCGAGCAGGAGGATGGAGACGTTACCGCAGCCGATCAACAGCAACGAAGCCACCGCGCCGAGTAGAACATAGAGCGTATTGCCGAGCGGGCGGGCGTAGAGGTCGACGATGCTTTGCAGGTTGACGCGGAAACGTACCGGGAAATATGCCGGCCTCACCCTGGCCATCGCCTGGACGACGGGCTCCAATTCAGCGTTGGCCTGGGCGACGGTCACATCCTTGTGGAGTTTCAGTGAAACAGCGTAGCCGGTGTTGGGATCCTGAGTAACTTTTGCGGCGCGATACAGGTCATTCCCACCCCATTTGAAGCGCGGAGGCATGACGCCGACGATCTGGTAGGGCTTGTGGACCAGACGGATGGCGCGGCCGATCACGCCCGGATCGCCCGCGAAATAGCGCTGCCAGAATTGATAGCTCACTACCGCAATCGGCTGAGGTTCGCCGCCCGGAGGCGCGTCGGATGGGATCAACCAGCGGCCCATCAGTGCCGGGACGCCCCAGTGATTGGGGGACTCGGGCGAAATCGAGAGCGTGCGAACGTCTTCAGGGAGATCGCCATCGGTGGTCGTGAGATTCCATCCCTGCATTGCCACAACGCTCTCGAACGATTTGAGCTGGCGAAGCTGATCGATTTCAGGACCGCTGTAACCGGTGAACCGGTCGTTGCCTTGGTTGTCGAGCAGGTGGATTTCCATGATGCGGTCCGCGCCCGTATATGGATAAGGATTGAACAGGACAGCGTAAATTACGGAGAAGACGGCGGAGGTGGCGCCGATGCCGAGAGCCAGGGAGACAATGGCGGTCAGAGTGATGCCGGGGCGTCTGCGGAGGTCGCGAGCGGAGTAGCGCAGGTCAAAGACAAGAGATTGCATCGGCACCTCGAAGCGGGCGAATCCCTGGTCGAATTGGAGTGGGCGGGCTCAAGCGAGGTTGCCTCAGAACAACAAATGTCGAGTAGACCGTTGAAGTGACCACGCGAAGCACTTCAATTTATGTGCCAAAGAGGCTCAGATTATTTTGACAAAATTGCCGAACATCATCTGACAATCGCGGGTCCTCGCTCCCTTGCGCCCAAAATTGCCGCGCTGCATCGCGTGCGTCCTCCCAAACATCGAGCGTATTCGCAGTGGCGTGTGGCAGCACGAACTCACGCGGCGGCACTTGCCCGTCGCCCGTAGGCGCATACAGCATCGAAACTTGATCGAATGCCGGGGCCAAACGCAGACCGGAACCATCCGGAAAAAATAGTATGTTGTACTGATGGCGGTCCGTGTTCGCGATGAGTGCTCCAAACGCTTCAAGCCAGCAAAGCCTTCGGGCATCTTTCTCACTCAAACGTCTTGCCTCTTTGAGGGCGATAGCCGCAGTTGCCCAAGAATCCGCGAGATCATCGTGAACAGCCGCAAGACTCATGACGGCAGTCCTGCCGCGCACTCCAAGCCGATCAAATCGCTCGCTCTCAAGAAACCAGTAATCAGGGGTTTCAATGACGTTGGTGTTCGCAGTCCGGAGGCCGCGCGACGCGACAATTTGTAACGCAATACCTTCTAGAATCAGTAGATCGCACCAGCGCCTGGCGGCCATGTCCCCGATGCCTCCACGGCCGACAAATTTGACAAGCATATGCTGGTTGCCAACGAGCGCTCCAAATTTCGGTCGATCTCCTCCGGCCGAGGAACCCGGTGGATGGCCAGCGATGGTTGCTGCTGCCAGAGCCGGGTAATCATCGCGACATCTCTGAACGAGTTCCATGCTCTGCCATCGCGCGAATGATTCTTCACCCACGATCAAATTGCCGGGTATGTCTTCTCCCCGGGTCGACATCGCCAGCAAGATGTGATGGTTCGACCAATCCGATAGTCGTGGAGGTAGCCGGAGGTCGGCGTGCGCAGCTGCGAAATGGCGGCCCAGAAAACCTGAGGGGCGGGCATCCGCCAATTCGGCCGGGAGCCCAGCGACGACTGTGCCTATCGGCATCCAAACAGTCTCATGAGCGGCAAGTGTGACAAGTTCTCCGGCCGAAACCGCTGCACCGGATTCGCTTATTCGGATGAGCGGAAACCGCGGACTTGCTAGATTTGGCCATGTTTCGCGCAAAGCGTATTGTGTTGCCCGGCCGCGCCCAATCCGCAGGATCTCGGGTCTGCCTGCATTTACCATACGCATGAGGGTCGCTGGTGACACACCCAGTCGTTCCCGGAGGGCGGGAGCAGACAAAGCGCCACGGTCTAGTTCGGCACTAATGCGGCCAGGCATGAAACGATTATACACGAAACAGACATTCGAATTACTTCTTTGTTGTAATGTATTTACGGCATTTCAAGTGAGATTATCGAAATTATTAATGGAATCATTGATGCAACTAATCCAGCAGAAAAAATGACCTTGTGCCTCTTAACGATCCCTTTGGCCCAAGGGTGTAAAGCATGTCTTCGGGGGCGACGCGTGACCGGCCGCATAAGGCGCTCTCGTGGCCTTGACAAACCCCAGTGTATGACATACAGTGTACGTACATTGTAGGCGCGAGGGAATTATGACTGTATCGCATTCTAGAACAATCAGAACTAGGCGCATTAATCTCCGCGCCACAGACCGTCAAGAAAAACTCATTCGCACTGGCGCCGAGACGACTGGCCTCAGCGTGACGAACTTTATCCTGGATAGCGCCTGTTTACAGGCAGAACGCGTGCTGGCCGACAAACGCGAGTTCATCGCTTCTCCTAAACAGTGGAAAACGTTTGTCGAGGCTCTCGACAGACCAGCTCAGATAAAACCAGAGCTAGCTCGCCTTTTTTCCGAAACTGGCATCCTGGAGCGCGAGTCTCGGAAGTGACGAGCACTTCTCCGTCCGAAAATAGACAGCCTCTTTCTGTCATTGAAAAGCTGACAAAGGACCATGACCCTTCATCGTTTGACTGCGGAAAATCGTCCCTCAATGATTGGCTCCGCCGATTCGCCCTCACAAACCAACAGAATGACTCGGCTCGCACCTACGTCGTTCATCGGGCTGGTAAGGTTGTCGGCTATTACTCTCTCTCCGCAGGCTCAGTCCGCAGCGAAGAGTCGCCGGCCCGCATCGCAAAAGGGCTAGCAAGGCATCCGATTGGCGTCATTTTGCTTGCGCGTCTTGCGGTTGACCACACCGAACACGGAGCGGGGCTTGGCAGGGCTATGCTGGTTGACGCTTTGTCGCGAGCTATGACCGCAGCCGATGCAATCGGGGCGAGGGCCATGTTGGTTCACGCCATCGACGACAACGCTGTGTCCTTCTACAGAAAATTCGGATTTGAACCCTCACCGCTTGATCCCAAACAACTCATGCTGCTTATGAAGGACCTCCGCGCAACCCTGCAGTCAGTTGGTTTGGGCTAAGAACGTTCATCGAGGTCAAGTTAAACCTTTGAAAAAACTATCTAGTGTCTATGTGCGCCCCTAATGCTCGTTTGCAATGTATCGCAAAATACGGCACCGAATGCTTCATCTGTAAATTTTCATTCAAGACGAAATATGGCAAGACAGCGGATGGCTTCATCCATGTTCACCACCTGCTTCGGCTTTCTAACATTCGCAAAGAGCACAAAGTTGACCCAGTCAAAGACCTTCGCCCAGAGCGTCCGCATGAAGCTCTCGCTATGCAGTGCCCCGCCGAAGTTTATAAGGCTTCCACTCGGCAATATCGGGGCCTGGGAGAACTCTCCTATCCTTTCCACGATCGCACAGCTCTGGTTACCTACTGCGGCAGGATCTGCATTTTCAGAAAGAAAATAAATCTCAGCACTTCCCTGGCGGGTCAAGCCGTCGGTATCAAGGAGGTCGATGATGGCATCTGGCTAGTGACTTTTATGGACTACGATCTTGGTTATATCGATCTAGATGAAAAAACTCTGCAGCCCCTTAACAACCCTTTTGGCCCTGGGGTGTAAAGTATGTCTTAGGAACGTTCTGTAAAGGATCTCTTCGGACTGTACAATGAAGTTCTGGCGGAGAGGGGGGGATTCGAACCCCCGATACGGTTTCCCGTATGCTCGCTTTCGAGGCGAGTTCTTTCAACCGCTCAGACACCTCTCCACCGCCAATTATATCTCAATCGCCAGACACGGCGAAGTTTTTCGTTTAGAACGCGAGAGGAACGCCACTGTTTTGCTAGCGGCGAACCGCGAAAAACGACTGAAGCAGGGACACCGCTTCAACGGCAAGAATTCCTGATGTCACCGCCACCTGATGGTTCAAGCGCGGGTGCGACAACACCTCAAAGCACGATTTTACGGCGCCGCCCTTGGGGTCGTCAGCGCCATACACAACGCGCGGAATGCGCGCTTGAATAATCGCCCCTGCACACATGCTGCACGGTTCCAGGGTGACGTAGAGGGTTGTTCCAGCCAGCCGGTAGTTGCCAATCACGCGGGCGGCTTCGCGAATGGTAAGGATTTCGGTATGCGCCGTGGGGTCGTTGTTGCGAATCGTGCGGTTCGCGGAGCGGGCGATAATCCTGTCTTCGTAAACAAGTACTGATCCGATGGGAACTTCACCGGCCTCTGCCGCAGCGCGGGCCTCGTCTAAGGCCGCCTGCATGAACTCCGTGTCATTGGGCATCTCGAGGAAAGAATATCACGGCCCCGGGAATGACCTGCAGGGCCAGGACAGACGCGCGACTCCTTGACAATTGCGGAGGGGAGAAACACACTACTTCGCATCAGAAAAATAAAAAGGACTCCACTTGGCGCCCCGTTTGCGCCAAAACATCTGCATGGAACTGAGAAAAGATCCAATCACACAAAGCTGGGTAATTTTAGGCGAGCGGGAGCTGCTCCCCGACGGAGAAGCGGCATGCCCGTTTGATCCGGACAAAATTGACAAAGTTCCGGCAATTCTTACCTGGCCGGCCGAAGGACCCTGGCAGGTGCGCGTGGTGCCGCATCCCGAGCCCCTGTATCGCGTGGAAGGGGAACCGGGTCGGCTGGCCGAGGGCATGTACGACAAGATGGGAGCGACGGGGGCCCATGAAGTGGTGGTCGAGACGCCGCACCATGACAAGCGGCTCTCGCAATTAAGTGATGAAGAAATTGATCGGGTGCTGGGGACCTGGGCTTCGCGCATAACCGATCTCAAAAAGGATCCGCGCTTCAAATATGTCAGCGTATTCAAGAATCAGGGCGTGCTGGCCGGAGAAGAATGGCAGCACGCGCACTCACAAATTACCGCCACAATTTTTGTGCCGCGGCGCATCAAGTATGAACTCAGCGCGGCGCACGAATGGTTTCGGGAAAAAGAGCGCTGCATTTTCTGCGATACGGTGCGCCAGGAAGAAAAGCTGGGGAAGCGCATAGTGGACGTCCAGGGCGAATATTACGCGCTGTGTCCCTACGCATCGCGCGTGCCCTACGAAATCTGGCTGATGCACCGGCGGCACAACCACTTGTTTGAGCAACCGAAGCCCGGAACGAACCGCCGCCAGCTGGCGGCCCTCCTGGGGCGCGTACTGCGGCGTCTTGAGAAAGTTGCTCCCGCTTACCACCTGGTTGTCCACACCGCGCCCAGTACGAAAAGCAAGAAAGGCGAGCTAGCCGGCTACTGGAAGACGCTGGCCGATGATTTTCACTGGCACATTGAGATATTGCCGATTGTTGAAAAACGCAGCAAGTCGTACAGCATCAAGGAAGTCTATTTCAACGTGGAATTGCCGGAACAAGCCGCCGAACACTTGCGCTCGCTGGATCCCAACACATGAAGCCCGCGGCACGTGCAGGGCGCGCGCGGGGAGGAATCCTCGTCAACCTCGTCGTTTTGCTTTGTTTTGCGGCTCTTTGTTTCACCATTTACCTGGCGCGTCATCCCTTGATGCGCTACGGAGCCTCGGCTTGGATTGTTGAAGATCCGGTCGTGAACGCCGACGCTATCGTGGTTCTGAGTGATGACAATTTCTATGCCGACAGGGCCACGCGCGCGGCAGAACTCTTTCGCCAAGGCAAGGCTCCGGTGGTCGTAGCGAGCGGCAGGCGGCTCCGCCCGACGGCAGGGATCGCCGAACTCATGGAACATGATTTGGCGGAACGCGGCGTGCCCAAAGATAAAATCATGCGGCTGGCGCACGACGCGGATAACACGAGAGAAGAAGCCGAGGCGGTGGCGCGTCTCGCGCACGAGCAAAAGTGGACAAGCCTGATCGTCGTGACCTCGAACTATCACACGCGCCGGGCCCGCTATATCTTCGAGCACGTTTTCCCGCGCAATGTGGACGTCCGCGTCGCCAGCGCCCGGGACGGGGATTTCGACCCCGACCGGTGGTGGGAGAAGCGGATTTCCATAAAAAAGCTCACCCATGAACTCGCCGGGATGGTCGTGACCATGTGGGAACTGAGCGGAAAAAGCGCGAAAGGCTGATAATCGCTAGGGATTGTGGACCTGGCCGGACTAAAACCACAGCGGGTGGTATAGCCATCCAGGAAACACCCCAGATTTGCTACCACCCTTTCTTGTTTACACCCACTAAGTGCTGTACTATGTTCACTCTTCCGAGTCGCGGCTCCCAATCAGCCCTGCGATATGCGGCTTCGAAAATCTAAATTTTCGATGTCGAGGTCTATCATGTGGAAAAAAGAAGATACGAAGCCTCAAGGAGTTCCGGAGATTTCCACAGTTCCGGCGAATTCCACAACCGGCCCGAGCACGTCGCCATCCAGCGCGCCAGCCGCGAGCCTGCCCCTTTCGTCCAAAGCAGCCGCGTGCATCAGCCAGGGAATCAGGATCAAAGGCGAAGTCACGGGCAGCGAAGATCTTTTCGTCGATGGCCAGGTGGATGGTCAGCTTAACCTGACCAACGGCAGCCTCACGATTGGTCCCAATGGCACGGTGAAAGCCGACGTCAACGCGCGCGAAGTGATTGTGCGCGGGAAAGTCGAAGGGAAAGTAACGGGGCGCGACAAAGTTCAGTTGTGGAGCACCGGGCAAGTCACGGGCGAAGTGCAGACCGAACGCCTGGCCATTGAAGAAGGGGCCCTGCTTCGCGGAAAAGTCGAAGCGGGAAAAGCTCCGACCAAGATCGAAGCAAGAGCTGCCGCAGCGACTGGTTCCGGCAAGTCTCCAAGTCCATTTTCGGTGGGCTCGGGATCGGCGGCCGATTGATCCATGAGCTTGCTGAATAAACTTGGAATTGGGATTAATACAGGTCTCACCAGAGTAGCAACGCGACCGGCCAGCGCAACCGACAGAACGTACAAAAATGGGACCCATCCTCCGGCAGTTGGCGCAACTCGCGTGCCGGAAATGCATGAATCAGCCCGTGTTTCCAACGGACTGAAAGAGTTCCTGTGGAACCTGGATGGTCTGGGGCGGGGAACGCTTCTCGATTTGGGACCAGCCTGGCAGACCACCCTGAACTTCTTCATCGAACGCGGGTTCCGCGTTTCTTCTGAGGACATCCTGCGTGGTTGGAAAGAGTTTCTGACCGAGGAAGAAACTCGTTTGCGAGAAGACGATACAGTGCGTGACTCGCTCGACATGACCCCGGCCGGACGCGCGCAGCGGTTTCTGGAAGCGAATATGGAGTATCCCAACGCTTCGTTCGATGCGGTTCTCGCATGGGATTCACTCGACTACCTTGAACCGACACTTGCCAAACAAACCGTCGCCCGTCTCACGGACCTTTTGCGTCCTGGTGGAGTCGTGCTGGCGATGTTTCACAGCAAAAAGCCGGAGGGTTTCCAGCGGTACCGGGTAGCCGATTCAAACACGCTGCAGGTGATCTCGTCTCCGATGATTTGTCCCGCTCAGAAAGTCTACCAAAATCGCGAAATTCAGGATCTATTCGGCCGCTACCGTACGATGAAGTCTTTCGTTGGTCGCGACCAGCTTCGCGAAAATCTTTTCATCAAGTAAATACGGCTCGTGTGACGGAAGGCGCTGACTGTGGAAAATCAGCGCCTTTCTCTTTTTTCCACTTGCAGGCGTACATTCCGAGGAGTAGAACCGAGGAGTGAGCTCGTAGAGCTCCGGAGAGGCGACTGATGACTCCACCGGACTTAGAGCGACTCAAAAACTGAACACACCGCTTTTGCGGTGCGCGTCGCCCCGCGAAACACACGCATCATTGGCGCGCTTCCGAGACGACACAGCAAAACGACAAAAGGGGAGCCGCGAGGCTCCCCTTTTTGCAATTTTGAGACTTCTTCGAGATCTACTTCTTGGTGTGGGAAGCCTTCCGGTGATGATGACGGTGGGCGGGCTTATGACGCTTCTGGTGGTGGCGGTCATAGGACGACGCCGGACTCGAGGTTTGTGGAGCAGCAGCGGCCCGTGCCGATTGTGGAGCGGCGGCCCGGGACTGCGGCGCCGCACAGACCAGTGCTGGCACAAAAGCCAGCGCTAACAGAGATAGTATAGGTTTCACTGCAAAATCCCCCGTTCAAGATAGATTCCCTGTGCTGCGATTACACCACAGGAAATGAAAAAAGTCCCGCATCTTTCGGGGACTGGTTTCGTCGGGGAATTTTGGGCGCAAACGGCGCGAGGGACCTCCGGGCGTTTATGTTTTTGAAGCCAATCTCCGGTTGGCTAACCTCCAAACCTGAGGCTTTCCAGCCATTTAATTGCTTCGCGCTGGTTGGCAATGATCTGGGCTTGCCACACGATGGCGATGGACATAAGCCCCATGCTGACGACGCAAATCGACAAAATAAATCCCATGCTTGATTCTGTTGCCGGAATACGAAGAGTGCGAGTCAGCCACGCCATGGTAAGGGGTCTCCTAGTACTTGACGCGCTCTGGTCCAAGCTAATCGCGCGTTCCCAAGTCGGTGAAACTGCGGCAAGTAAATTTCACCTGTATACATCAGGTGGCAATCGCATAGCCACAATTTTCCCGGCTCCGGCAACCGATTGGATGCAGCAAATAGACGACTTGGCTCACAAAAACTTTGCGCGCGCGACGACGCACAAAACAGAAGTGTGCAAATGTCCGCCCAAATGAGCCACATTGTTTCCGGAATTTACGAATTCAGCCGTGCGAGGAATCTTGACGTGCAACACGCGCGGACTGCAAAACGAGTAATGCTAGTACTAGCGTGCGGCCTCGTTTTTGCTGCCAAGCGTACCCAAAATATTCTCCCAGGTGTCCGGGTCATGCAGAGCGAAGCGCGCGATTTCAGAAGATGCAGCAGGTGATTTGGCGGAGTGGCGATCCGTCAGTAGAATCGTGCGCTCGCAGCAGGCGAACAGCGACTCCGCATATTTTGCTGTGGCAATGCCCAGGACGTGCGCGTGGTAGCGCAAGGCGCGGTCGTAGAGCCCGGTGATCTCCTGGATGCATCTTCGCAAATCGGCTTTAATGGCGAGCGACCACAGAACACCGTCCTGCCGAAGTGCGAGGTTCCGGGCGGCCGCTTCGTTCTGAAATTTGAGTTCATCGTCGCCTGAAGCTCCAGCAAAAAAGAACAATTCATCAAAATCACGTCGGCGCATCTGCTCGGCGTCCTGCAGCCGCAAGCCGGTATTCTGCACCAGCTCTCTCGGCGAGAGGGATTTGAGGGTTACAACCGGGACGCCGGTGTCATCCGAAAGACTTTCGAGGGCCCGCGCGGCGGCGGGCAGAGCCTCGGCCACCGGAATACACGTAAAGCGGCCCAAAGGCACTGTTTTGGCCGGTTTGAGGTGGAAATAGTCTTCCGGAGTACAAACGACAGAGCCGCCTTCGGCGATAAACGGGTCGGTGTGTCCCTGCTCGCGGCGGGGAGCGTCAATGTGCAGGCGGGAGCGATTCGTGACCCATACGTTGGGAATCCCGTTATGTTCGAGAGCGGCCGTGAATTCATCAAACCCGGAAACTCTTTTGCCGCGCGCGGGGACCAGGTCATCGACAGCGGTGTAAACCACGTAGGAAGTTTGACGCAAGCGTTGCTCCGGAGTGCCGTCTTCATTCTAGCGGAAATCCGGAAGGGAAGAGCGAAGCGTTCACTCTCCCCAAAAAGTCGCAACAACACAAAGAAAGGGCGGACAAAAGTTCTGTCCGCCCCATTCGCCTGGCCGCAATGGCCGGCGTTTCTTTTTGTTTTACTTTCCAGACTTCGTTGATGCCGAAGACTGCGAGTTGGCCTTGGGGATGCTGATGTACCCGCTGATGGTGTCCTTGCCAACCTTGTTGACAACGATTTCTTCCGGAATGTGGGTGCCGGAGATATAGAAGAACACGGGCTCGTTCAGTGCGCGGTTCTTCTTTTCAAACTGCTTGTCTTCGGCGGTCATCGCCACGCTGTATTGATTGCGCTTTTCATTGACGCCTTTGAGGGTAACGGTCACGTTGCCAACCTTTTGCGGCTTGTTCTTGCCGGCGATCGTGAATTCGACGTAGTCGCGCTCACCGAGGCGGCGCAGCTGGTCGATTTCATCGTGATTGCGCGCGATGAGCGTGCCCATTTCGCTGCGGGCCATCTTCAAGTCTTCGCGGGTCGCGTCGAGATCGGTTTTTACGCCGACGACTTTGGTGTCGACGGTCTTCACATCATCCGACGTCGCCTTGCTCGCGAGTTCGCTGTGGACCGAAGTGTCGAGCGCGGTCAGCTTCTCGGTTGTGGCCGAGTTCAGGTCGGCCGCTTCTGCGCGGGCCTTCTTGAGCTGGCCCTGGGTGATCTTGAGTTTGTCGGTAACCACCTTCAAATCGCCTTGCAGATCCGTGTTGTTCTTTTCGTCGAGAGCAATGCGTTCTTTGAGCGAAGACATATCCTGCTGAACGGCTTCTTGCGTTGTCTTGAGCTGGGAAGCGACACTCTGTTGCGTGCTGTCAAGCTTGGCCGAGGCGTTCCAGCCGAAGCCGAGCCCTGCGACGGCAATCAAACCCAAAACAACGATAGCGGGCAGTTGCCACGCTGGCGATTCTGTACGCGTTTCGACAACTTTATCGTCTAACATTTTTCGGTTTCTCCTCACCCCAAACTGGGGAATGGCGTCAGGTGCGACCCGTATATGAAGTTGTGCATTCCCCCCGCCAAACGGTAGCGCTACAGGTGCTGAATCCTCGCTTCTAACGCGTTGAACAGAATGGAGTTGTGAGGTCAAGAGAAAAGGCAAGCAAACAGTGCCCGGTACTAGTCCTGGGAAAGATTACGCGACGATTCCCCGAACAGCGGATTTTTTGCGCGCACGCGGCTCAGCTGACGTCTATTCCGAGCTTTTCAAGGTCTTCGGCCAGCTGGGCCGGCGAACGGAAGACGATTCCGGTCATTCCCAGTTTTTGCGCGGCTTCAGCGTAAGCCGGCACATCATCTATATAAATGGCCTCATCCGCCTGGACCTTACAAGCCGTCAGCGCTTCGCGGTAAATCAGCGGATTCGGCTTGCTGGCACCGACCGAGCAGGAATAGACGCGTCTCGGGAAGAACGGGAAGAAGTCGTACGTGGACTCGAGGTGCGCGACGTGAATCGGATCGGTATTGGAAAGCAGGGCCAGTTTGTAGCGCTTGCCAAGTTTTTCAAGGAAAGCCGTGTCCTGAATGGGTTGGGGATCGAGCGCGCGGTTCCAGGTCGCGGTAAAGTCTGCAAACGAGAGAGTTCCACCGAGTCGCTTGCCGAGATGTAAATGCCAATCGCGCGGCGATATACGCCCTTCCTGCCAGTCGATCCAGCGGGGATCGTTTTCAATGGCCGACCAGACCTCCTGCGGAGCGAGCGCCAGGCCTTCAGAAAGCCCGGCCATGGAACGGGAAATATCCACGCGGACCAGCACTCGTCCAATATCAAAAATGATGGCGCGAATTTTTGGGGCGGCCATACGTCAGTGTCCTGCGGAGGAACCGGGGGATTTGCGGGACTTCATCACGCCGATGATGGCCGGCAGGATGGAAACAATGGCCACGGCCAGAATCACAAAGTGAATGTACTTCCCAATGTTCGGCACCGAGCGCCCGAGGGCATATCCGCCAAGAATCATCGTGCCCACCCACACAACGCCGCCAAAAATATCGAACATCAGGTAGCGCGAATAGGGCATTTTCGCCGCGCCGGAAACCGGGGGGCAAAAGGTTCGCACAATCGGAACGAAACGCGCGAGAATCACGGCCCGTCCGCCGTACTTTTCATAGAAATCGTGCGCCCGCTGCAGGTGGCTTTTGCGAAAGAAAAAGGAATCTTCCCGTTTGTAAAGCGAAGCGCCGGCCGCGCGGCCAATCCAATATCCAATCTGGTCGCCGGCAATGGCGCATAACATGACCGGAGCCAGCAACCACTTGAGAGGAATCAAATCGGCTGCAGAAAAGATGCCGGCGGTAATCAGCAGGGAATCGCCCGGGAGAAAAAAACCGACGAAAAATCCGGTCTCAATAAAAACGATGATACAGACCAGCAGGGGGCCGCCCTGGAGAACTAATTCCTTAAGTCCTTGCGGGTCGTAGAGTGCGTGGAAAAGGTGTCGAATTGATTCGAGCAAGCGGCGCAGTTCCTCGCGTGTCTATGGATTGGAATTACCACCACCGGCACCGGCACGAGGACGCAGGCACGCGTCGTTGTGAAAGCACCGTGTCCAATACGGTAGCAGAAAACGAGCGGATTCTCTCCGCATTCCTGCCACAGAAGAACCATGCTGGCGCTGAGCGAACCGAAAAGCTCTTTCATCGTCATCATCGAGAGACCTCAGAAAGCCACAGATAGCCCTGTGTTTCAGCTTCCATTCGGGCTGCAAGTTGTTCGGGAGAAACTTCTGTTCGAGCCAAAAGCTTTTGAATCCGCGGCAGCGCCTGACGGGCCGCCGCGACTCCGGCTTCGATACATTCATCGGCGCGTTCAAAATCGTCCCAGGCGAGGTGCTGCACATCGGGGCGCAGAACCAGATCGGCGTGACGTTCCCAGAGTTCTGATTGATGTTTCTGCGCGGCGCTTACGGCGCGGCTAACCACCTGAAAGATGTTCGTCGGCGATCCGCGATGCCCGTCGTGCATTCCAACCGAAACGCCAAGTACGTGAGCCGCGCCCAGGTCGCGAGCTGCCTTGGTCGGTACCGGCGTCGTCAGCCCGCCGTCGGCCAGGCACCGGGTGCCAATTTCCACCGGTTCAAAGAGTCCAGGAAAGGCGCAGCTCGCGCGGATGCAGTCGACCAGATCGCCATGCGTGAAACTAACCGGTTCGCCTGTCGTCAGGTCGGTCGCCACAACCGCCAGCGGGATGCGCAGATCTTCAAATGTGCGCGCTTCAAAAACATTCTTAATCAGGTCCGCCAGGCGGTGATTGCTCGCCAGGCCCAGCCGCGAAACGTGCCAGCGGCCAATGTCGCGAAAGCGAATCGTGCGGCAGGCAGCTACAATGCGCGCCAGCGGCGCGCCACTGGCGTAGGCAGCTCCTAAGATACTGCCTACGCTCGATCCTGCAATGTGAGAGATAGGGATGCGGTTCTGTTCAAGAACCTGCAGGATGCCGAGGTGCGCAAATCCACGCGCGAATCCGCCGCCGAGAGCCAGTGCAATGCCAGGACGCGCAGGCATCGTACCCACGGCTTCTCGTTGCGACGTCAATTGTATGTGCGTGGAGTGCGTGCCCCTCGTCATGGGTAAAGATTGCCATCCGAACCGTCTCCGTCCTATGGTTCGCGGGTCCCCTAAAAACAGTACGTTAGTACCTTGGAGAAATTCCGGCCCCGAATACCATTTCGCGGCGCGGCAGTACTTTCTTACTAGCCGCGTACTCCCTCTGTACCATTGTCGCCTGCGGCGCCAGACGCGATTCTCTTATCACGGCACGAAGAGCGGTAGGGCAGCAGGGGCCTCACAGTGAGGCCGGGCAACAAAGGTTGCAGATACGTAGCAACGCCTGAGGGGGCATCAGAAATGGTCAGCGCTTACGACAGCTGGGTTGGACAAGCGGTGGTTCTGCAAGTCGCACTTGGAGACATTAAAGTTCCTCTGCGCGGGAAATTGCTGAAAGACGGCGACGACACCGTGCGTATGCGGATTGGTGATGGCTGGGATGTGGACATCTATAAGGCCATGATCATGTCCGTGGAACAAGACGCCATGCAGTTGACCCACGCATAAGAAAGACGAGGGAAACGACCATGCGCCACGACACAGTCACTCGCGAAGAGCTAGCAGCAAACAGCCCGGTTCCCAAGTACGTCACGCAGGGCCGCGCGTCCGTAATGCTTGGTATCCCGGTAAGCGAATTGCGCCGCATCTCGCGCGAATGGGGCCTGGGCCGCACCGAATTTGCAGGAAACGAGCAGGAGACTTTTTTTACCTACGAAGAGCTGCGCCAGATCTGCCTGTTGTCGCAACAGGTTGTTCACTAAATTTCTAGACAAGTTTGCCCAATGCCCCCAAGTAGTAGCCCCGCCCCGGGTCGCTCCCCCCAGCGATCCGGGGTTTTTTCTTTGTAGTGGCCCTCCCGAGCGAAGATGCATTTACCGGATTGCGGGCGTATCCTATACCTTGCAATGCGCTCAATTCCTTCCACACTCAAAGCAGGCCTCGCCTCCGCCGTTTCTCTCTGGATGGCGGCGCTCGTCTGCGTCACAGGCTGTACCCAGCCGGTTCTTGCCTCTGCGAGGATTGTTGCGTCCTCTGTAAGCAGGGCTTTGGCCAGCCGCGGTGAGTCGGCTCTGATGGCGGACATGGGCGACTGCCACCATGCAGACGGGAATTCCCCGGTTCCGTCCCATGACGGCAAACCTGCTTCGAGCGCTGTCTCCTGTTGCCCTCTTGAAATAACTTTGCCTCACCAGCCGGACCCGGCGGCGCCTAAAATCGTTTTTACCGGAGACCTTGTTCCGTCTTCCGGGTTTCAGTCCCTGGCAACCCGATTTCCGCGTCCCGGCGAGCTTACGCAATCCACGTGGCACAGCGGCAGGGACACCCTCCTCAAGACGCACCTTCTCCGCATTTAGAAAAAACGACGAGACGTATGGCGTGGTTCCCGTGCAGATGGCATCGCCGTCTGCCCACAAAAACTCATTCATCTCACAAGGAGAAGACTCATGAAGAGAATTGGTGTAGTTCTGCTGTTAGCAGTCACCCTGCTCGGGTTAGCGGAAGCGGCGAAGGCGGCAAGTGCAGCATGTTGTCCTTCAGCCGACTGTTGCGCTTCCTGTTCCGGGTGCAAGAAGTAAGCTCGAATAAGCTCGAGAAGGAGAGACGCGGGTCGCAAGCTCGCGTCTCTTCTGTCTGTATTCAAAGGCAACTGCCAGGCGGGGCCAGCGATGGGCGAAGACGCTGGGTTCCCTAAAGCGCCGATCACGCCCCCGCGTGAGCGCGATTCCATCCACTTTTACCTCCGCACACAGGCACTTCGCGGAATTTGCTTCCCGCCGCAAGCAATTGGTGTACAGTCTAGCCACGTTACCGGCCTGAATCAGATTCTCCAGCTTAAAAAAACGAAACTGATTACGGAGGCTTCCCATGCCAGCTTTCCAGAAAAGGTTCTTGCATGCGCGGTTCTTTGTCTTGTTCGCGGTCCCCGCGGTCATCGTTCTGTCCGGTTGTCCTCCTAACAATCCAGACCGCGTGAAAACCAATGTGGCCGACACAACTCTGCCTACTCCAGTCAGCATTACGGGGCATATGACCGGCGGAGGTGGCGATTCAACGGCCGGAGCGACGGTTCCGGCAGTTTTCCCTGCGCTGGTCGTCCTCAACTCCACGGCGGGGCAGCTCGAGATTACGGTTGTGGGGAGCGACGCGGAGAGCGGAATCGCCAAACTGGAGATTCACTCGAATGACCGTCGCTGCAATTTTAAAAACCCAGGATGGGGTGGAGGCAATCTGGCGACGATTGTCCGGAGCGCGGTTGTGAATACGCCGGATTCCAACGGCACGCTCCCGGTCAAGTCCGTCGCCCTTGCGAATATTCAGGTGACGACTGAGCGCGGAACCTTTGACAAAAGGCAGTGGGAAATCTTTGGCGTCGCGACAAACTCGGCGGGAAAATTCGTCAATATCGGGCCGCTTACCTACACCGCCGTCTCGGCTAATGTGCCGGCTGCGCATCGCACGGAATCTTGCCCGTGAGCACTTGAGGTCGGCGTTCCCAGACGACTGCCGTTGATCGGTGCTGCCCCGACGGACGACGAGGTTCCCGAAGTTTACTGGATCTTCGCGCGCTGCGGACGCGATCGCAGTCGGCACAACCGGTCGCCGGTCTGCGTCGAATTTCACGCCGTGAGGCGAGTGCTAGTCGAAAGTAAATATTTCTTTGGTACGCCCGTCCGCTTCATTCTTGAGAACGGTTAAAGCGGCCAAGCTCTGGGCTATGGCGTCCCATTCGTTCCGGCGCATCTCGGGAGGGGAAGCCACCGCCAGTCTTTGCTTGATGGCCCTCTCGGCGTCGGCGATTTTTTCAGGACGTTTGTGAGGATCCGTTTCAAGCGCGGCATCTCGATAGGGTTCGCTCCAACTGTAGTCGTTCATGTTTAGTAGCCCCAAATCCGCCCACACGAGCCATTATTCTTTGCGCGACATTTCGTCCTGTCAAGTCCAAACCGGCCGCTGTCGTTTTCGTGCCTTGATGTACGGGAGGGTGCCGGGAAAACGCTTACTGCGGTTGCTGCCAAGTGGTTAATCGGGTCCCGGCGGTATTTATCGCTTGTTAACTCATCTATAAATTACAGGGAGCGCCATCCGGAAACCCTGTATTCTTGTCCACGACCGGTATGGCCATTCCAAAACTCACAATCGCGCGTTTCATAACGGCAGCGCTGTTTTTCCTGGCGCTTGCTGCTGTGGGTCTTGTCGCTTTTCTCGCCTAGACCGCCTATTTTTCCGTATGGATAAACCCGACGCCCATCGAATTTCTTTTGCCAGCAGCGGATACCAGCTTCGCGCGCTCGCGTTCCGCCTGCTCTTTCGTCGGCAGTGGTTTTGACAAGTGAACGAACTCGCCGTCCCTGTATTCGTACACGATCCAACGCCCGACTATTTTGCCCATGAGAATTTATAGCATGGCCGAGGTTTTCGAGGAAATCAGGTTCTCTACCGATGCCCGGCTTCGCCTCCAGGCCACAAACGCGGCGGGTGATGAGCGCACTGGCTCGGAGATGACGCAGCACCCAGCCCGCCTCCAGGGCTGCTTCGAGCGTTTCGCACAGAGTGTTCCAGTCTCATTTTGAGCGCTGGAATGCACGTTTCTCCGTGAGACCAGGCAGACTCATCCCATCCGGCGAAGTCTACGGCGGCATGGCTTGGGTGGAATGAATCCCTGCCTACAAACCATTCCGAGGAGTATAGTCCCAACAGAGGCGCTACTTTATGGACGTGAAGATAACAATTCAAGAAGTATCCGGCGTATCAGTGATCGGCTTAAATGGCCGTATCGTACTTGGTCAAGAGAGCAGTGCACTCCGCGACGCAGTGAAACACCTGGTTGCTGACGGCAAAAAGAAAATTGTCCTGGACATGTCCAATGTTTCATACATCGACAGCGCTGGACTCGGCATACTCGTTGCGTCCTATGTCAGCGCAAAAACGCAAGGAGCCTCGGTTCGGCTTAGCTCGCTGGGAAACAAGTTTCGCGAAATCATGCAAATCACCAGGCTGTTCACCATATTCGACATCTATGATTCCACAGCTGCTGCCATCGACAGTTTTCCGGACAGCAAGGTTTCAGCGGTAGCCGCGGGAACGGTGTGACGGGCGCTGGTGATGCCGAAATTGATGAACACAAGATACGAGAAGTATTGGCGCGGTGGATACGGGCTCTAAAAGAAGCGGCGGTTTGGCTCTGCCGGTTTGGGACTTCACCTTAGATTCCTCGAACGGAACAAGTCAGTTTTAGGCTGCGTGTTTCGGTTTCTCCCCGACCCACGTCAACTCGGCATCGCGTCAAAGGTGGATGGTGCGGTCGTTCCAGCGCTAACGGTGAGCCAATGCATGATGCATGGGGTGATGCTACGGGAGACCTGTACATCAACGATGCCGTGTTTCGCAGCGGCATCCAGGCGGCCCGAAAACCTCGAACAGATCCAGTTTCTGCTTGCCACGCCTCCGTGCAAACAACGGAACGGTACATCGGCAGCAAACAGAAGCTTCAAGATGCCGTGAATGATCCACTTGAAATTTCGGTCGCGAGCGACAGCGCCTGAAAGGTTCCAGGCGCTCCCGTCACGGCGTCTTGGCCATAGCGTCCTTTATCATTCACTATCCTGAGCCCAAAACCACCGCAAGGAAAATCGTTACTTTGCTTGGCGATTGCCAAAGCCAACTTCGATTGGCTACGATGAGCCTGAGATCAAACAAGGAGGCAGACAATGCGCGTGATGGTTCTCGTGAAGGCTACTGAAGACAGCGAAAAGGGCTTTCGCCGCACGCCCGCGACAATGGCGATGATGGAGGCGATGGGCAAATTTAATGATGAGCTTGTCAAAGCCGGCATTATGAAGGACGGTGACTGCGACGGCCTCACGCCCTCCTCGCGGGGAAAGCGTGTGGCGTTCGATGGTCCCAACCGTGAAGTCATCGACGGACCTTTCGCGCACCCCCGCGAGCTGGTCACGGGCTTCTGGCTCTGGGAAGTTAAAGACATGGACGAGGCGGTCAAATGGGTGAAGCGCTGCCCCAATCCCATGTCGGGACCGAGCGAGATCGAAATCCGCCCGCTGCAGGAGTTGGCTGATTTTCAATGAGAATCCGAATCCCGGAACCACAGCAAAAACCGAGAGCGGAACTCGTCCGTCGGGTTTGCGGCGGACGTTTACGAAAGATCTCTTAAATATGTGAACGCCCGCGACCGTGACTGGTTGACCGTCCTGAAGGATGACACGCGCGATTTTAGCGCAGCGTCTTTGGAATAGCTTCCCGGGCGCCGTCCCGACGTTTACGCTGCAAAACAGAATGGGCACAGCTTCACGCGAAACCCGCTCTCGGCCGGCGCGGGAATCGACGTCAGCTGTTGGGTCTGGTCAGCCGAGTTGTACGCGCGGGTTTTGCCGCCGACATCGCAGAACTGACACCGCTTGCGAATGTCGGTCTTGTGCACCGCCGATTCTCGAAGCTTCGACTTCACCACCTGCGCACCGTCGGCCATCTCGAACCACGCGATATCGCGATGCCAGCGGACAAACGGAAAATCGCGACGGAACCGGTCCCTGATGTAAACCCGGGTGTTCGTGACTGCAGCGAGCGCCGCGGCGCGATCTTCAAACGGCCGATAATGCGCGCAGCGGATATCGAGACGCTCGCTGTGGTAGTAATCATCGGACCACAGATCAATGGCGAGCGTGCGCGCACCGGGTTCATCGCTCCACTGGTCTTGCACAAAGGTGACGGTCGTTTTGTCCTGCCGCTCGACCGCGACCGACCAGACGGTGCGCAGGGATGGGTCGCGGTTGAGGGTCGGGTGGTCCGAGTGCGCGAGGCTAAGGTGTTGAGCCCGGATCGGCCAGAACAGGGCGGGATCCTCTTCCCCGAAACGCATCTGGATCTTGAACGGGGCGGGAGGGCTGCTGGCGAGGCTCGCGATTGTAGGCAGCACGTCGGGATCGTCGGCCGGATCCTCGAAACCGCTGTTGGTGCCGTGCGCGCGCGATACCTTCGCGTAGACGCCGTTCAGTAGGAACCCCGGATCGATCGCCGTCGGCGCCGGCGAAACGTCGACGATTGCGTGTCCCGGAGAACCCTCTGCAAAGGGAAGCGGTCCCTTGTACTTGGCTCCCGAGAGCGCCCAGTTGATCGCGAGCGCCGCGCCCGCGACCTGGTCCTTGACGACCGAGCGGACATAGTCGGTTACGAAACCGCCAAACAGATCGAGCAGACCACCAATGCCAGCCGAGTTGAAGACGACCTTCGTGTCGGTAATCGCGATGTAGTTCCCCATCGGAACGATGGACAGCAGGATGTGGATGTGATCGTCCGGAAAGGGATCGTCGTGGATGGCGACCGCCTCGACGAGCAGTGTCGCCGCACCACTGACCAGCCCGAGCGTGACCTCGTCGATGCGCTTGTCGTCAGGCAGCGGCCGCTTCTTCACCTGAAACTTGATGTTGAGCCCGCCCCATTTCAGCAGAACGGCGGGTTGCACGGCGACGATCGCCTGAACTTCATTTTCATCGCGCGGGGTACCGCTTTCGACCGCGACCCGCGTTGCCCATTGCACCCACGGCTGCTCCAAGGATCCGGCGTTGCCTTGCGTTTCCTGGGTTGGTCCCGTGAACACATCGAAACACGCCGCAAGTGCGCCATCCAGTACCGAAATAACCTGCAGGCGGATCTGCGGGATGAACGGCAGGCTCTCCACGACGAGACTCGTCTGCATCTGGATGACCTTCTGGATTGGAACGCTGACCCGCAGGAATTTCTTCGCCAGCGGCCGGACCGCTTCAAGCAGCAGTGCCCGAAATTCCGGACTGGCCGCAAGAGCGGGGCCGTGTCCACCCACCGGCCGCGAAGCCCAAGGCACGCGGACTTCGGCGGAGACGATCGTGAACTGCGACATATCGAGAAACAGATCCTGGAAGTCCTTATTATTGAGCCCGAACGGAACGAGCAATTGTGCAGTCAGGCGCGCGAGGCATGCCTCGTCGTTCCCCTCGGCCTGGACTCGCACGCGCGTCCAGGCGGACAACGATACGCGGGCTTTCCCATCGACGGCCCGCAAGGACACGACTGGCGCTTCGACGAACAAGGTTCCGGAGATTACGGCTGAGTGGCCTGCGAGTGTCAGGGTCTTCGAGATCGCGGCGCGGAAGTGGTCTCCCTGGCGGTAGTGCATCGCCCGGATGACATCGTTAATCAGGCTCTCGCGAACGAAGACTACGGCACCGAACCCACCGTCGAAGCTCATCGTGATCGCCCTTAGTACCGCCGCGAGCCGTCCTCACTCTGGAGAGCGGCTCTTAGCGGGTGAGTACCGAGAGGTTCAGATTCGAGGACCAGCGAACAGACAAAAGCTGACGCCAGGCACGACTCCTAGCTCAATTTCCCAACTCGAGTGCCGAAGCGACCCGTACGGCCGCTTATAGCACACCATCAATCTGCGTTCAAAGGGATTCGATTGCACGCGCAATTTGTCACCCGCGCGATCGATTCAATGCAAGTGACTCTCAGCAGTCCGTGCAGCAAACATCCGCCACTTGCGTGAGCGGCGACGTGCGCAGGATCCGGAAATGCCCAAGTCCCTGGCTCAGGGGGCGGAGCGGTGTGCTCGCAAAGGTCTGCGACGACGTGGCGCCGGAGCGTTCCGCAAAGGATTGCGCTGCGGGGTCGCTTGCCGCGAGCCCGGTGTCATCCTGCCGCCCGGTGAGAGCCGACATCGTCGGCATCATCTCGACGCAAAGCAGCGAAAGGCTCGAATCGCCGGGTAGACCAAGCGCATGCAGCATCTGGGCGATCTCGGCGTTCTCCCATCCCGCGACACCGACGACAGGCGCGTCGCGGTTGGCAAACCCCGCGGCGAGTGGCAAGTACTTGGAGCTGAACAGTTCGCTTTGCCTTCCGCGTGGTCGCACGCGCAGCATGCGATCGTCGAGCAGCACGTTGCGCCAGTCCTTGTCGTCGGCCTGACGCACCTGGGCATAGAGCAACGCCCAGATCTGAGTCCGCGGCGGGTTGGCGGTGACGTTCTTGCCGTTGAACACCGCCTGCGCGTACGGCGCTTCCACCAGCAGCACCTGCTGGTCGCGTGTCGTGGTGCAGAACAGCGTGGGTGCAGGATGCTGAACGCCCGTGCTGCGCAAGGCGCGACCAAATCGGCCTTGCGCGGTAGACCAAATGCCCGCGTGCCCGACCCGCAACTCGTAGGTGAAAAAGCCGAACATCTCTGGACTCTCGGCGGTGAGTCCCGGCGGCAACGGCACGAGGAAATGGCGCGGCGAACTTCCCGGGAGGAGCGGCGTCATCGCATTCAATCCCGCCGAGTCGTCCGACTGACTGGGCGTGATCACCCGAATCGCTTCCTGGTCGATGGCCAGGGGCGACTCTTCAGGTGGCACAAGCGTTTCTCCCCGGTGGTCCGACAACAGAATGTCCGGCGCGTAGCCGAGCAAGCGGATGAAGTACGCGTCGTTCGGATCCTGCGGTGGTTGCTCGAACTCCAGCCAGAGATACCGTCGTCGCGGTTCGGTGGCCGAGTACTCATCGTTGCGGCGGTACTCCGACAGCGCGAGACCGGCGGCGGTGATACGCGGCACCTGCGCAGGAGGCGTCGTCACAGGCAGGTCGAGCGACAACGCGAGCGGAAGATCGCCAGGCACGGGAGCGGCGAGCAGGCGCGGCTCGACCGAGTAGTGTAAATGCACCAGATCAGGAAACTTTACATCTGGAGGTTGCCCGGGCACAGGCGGCGCCCACTGCGGCTCGACGGCGTCGAGGAAAACCAGTCGCGTGTAGCTACGCTTGGGATCCTCGAGCGCCTGGAGCGACGCCGTCTGCACGATCTCCCACTCGCCCACTGGATTGCCATCGCGCAGGATCTGGAAGCCGACATGGGCGAGGCCCTCCCATGTCCAGTCGCGATCGAGGCGCAAAGTGATGGCTACGATCCAGTGGTTCGTTAGATCTTCTTTGGCGGCGAGCGTCAGCGACGACGAGTCGGGCGCCAGGGTGTGCCGGACGCGGCGCGAGCAACCGAAGATGACGCGTTCGCCGGCGTGGCCCACTAGCGTGAGGCCTTTGCTCGTGACGTCGATCTGCTGGGCCAGTCGCTGGACAATGGTCGGCGTTTCGTCACCTGAAACTCGCTGGAAGAGAAGCGGCCCCAGCGCTGGCGTGGCCGGAGGCAGCGGATCGGGCCGCAGCCACAACGCGCGAATGCGGCGCGCGGCGCTGTCTGCAGCAACGAGCCCGGACTCGTCGAGCGACTCGCGGCGAAGCACGACTTGTGTGGGTTTGCCGATGTTGGCGCCCTTGGCCCAATAGCCCGAATCGGCGTCCGCTTCGGCACGCACTGTGACGCGAATGTCGCGCGACTGTGGCAGCGGCAATTCATCCATCAGATCGATCTGAGCTTCGGTGAGCCCGAGATCGCCTGTGTCCGTCGGATCACCGAAACGCAGCACATGGGCCTTACGGAACGTCAGTGGCACCACACGCTCAGCGTCCACATCCGGATCGAAATCGCGCGTTGTGGAATAGAGGAGCGCCCACGCTTCGGTCTGGCTCAGTGACAGTTTGTTATCCATGCGCAGCGCACGAACCTCGACGTCGAAGCGCAGGCGCTGCACATCGGGATCGGGAATGCCGAACGCCACGCGGTCGCGGCTCGCCGGATCAAGATCGAGCGAACGATCGGACGCCGCCTGAAGTTTTGCGATGGCGTCGGCGTATTTGCCCGTGAACACGACGCTCGGATAGCCGAGCCGTGGACGCGCAATGTGCAGTGCGTTGCCTGCAAAACGCGGCGCGTCTGGATCTGCAGGGCCCGCCGGCGCAGGTGGCGGAAAAACCGCAAGGTCCGCGATGCGCACCGGCTCGGGCGCAACGTGACGGCGGAAGGGAACTGTGGCCACCGGCGCAGGCGCTTCGTAAATCGGCGTATCACGCTCGCCTGGACCTCCTCCTGTCGGATCGACGAGGCGCACGCGAAACTGATACGAGTGGCCGTAGCGCAGCGGAATGTCGTCAAGTGCGAGCGGCACGAATTGTCTGCCGAGAGAGCTTCCAGCCTCTCCCGTGTGGTAGAGCGCGGCCGCGTCTTCGTCCGGAACGACGAGCGACGCGCCGTTCCACTGCGAAAGAAATGCCGGTAGCCAGTAGCGGCCCGTCGCCTGATTGCCATCGAGCTGCATCGGGTGCACCTCGACGGACAGCTCCATGCCGGGACCCGTATCCTCCGGAGCGTCGATTCGCACGCCGTCGAGCACGAGCGGCGCGCGCGGGCGGACGCGCACGAGCGATCGCCAGGGATCAGCATCCGAAGCTCGTGCATCGATGCGGTAGCCGAACACGCCCATCGGCGCATCGAGGCGCTGGCCCTTGCCGGCGATTTTGGGGACAGTCGCGTCCGGAACGAGTTGGCGATTCTGCCAGATAAGGATTTGTTCATCGTCCCAGCCGAGACGGATGCCGATGTCGTTTACCGGCGCGACCCCGTTCGGTTCTTCGGCCAGCAAGTTCTGACTGACTGGTTGCGAACCATGCACGATCTTAGCGAAACCGTCGTCGTAGTCGCCGGCCTCGATGAACACTTGATCGTAGCTGCCGAGCGCCGCGGCCGGCCCCGGCACCACCGGATCGTCGAAGAGAACGGGGAACTGCACGGCCGCAAACAACTGCCGCGCTGCGCCACCAGTCAGCGGCGGAATACGCGCGGCATATCGCGAGAGGAAACTGAACTGCGCTTGTGCCTGGGCCGCGTACGCGCTCCCGGCCGCGAGATCGACATAGACCCACCCGCCGTCGGCGAACAGATCGTCAGCCACCGCAAACGACGCTACCCGCACGAGGCCGAGGCGCATGGCGAGTCGCGGCTGCCGCAGACAATAGGCGTACACCTCGCCCCAGCTCACGGTGTCCGGCGACGCAATGAAAGCGGGGTTGGGTTTTGTGTTGTCCTTGATGGCGCAGTGGTAGCTGTCGTCGGTGACCGCGCCGGTCGCGCGCGGCCCAGTGAACACGAAGGACTCGCGATAGCTGCGCGGCAGGTACTTGCTGATCGCGAAACGATCTTCGGGCAACCCGGCGAGTTGCGGCGCGCCAGCAGACAGCTTGAATCTGCCGGGTAGCGGCGCCACGAGCGACTCGAACAGGCGGCGCGACGTTGCGAGCACGCCGCTGGCGTCCGGTAGTGGCGCGACCACATCGGGCGCGACGCTGCTGGGAAAGCGATCGAGCCCTTTGAGCATTCGGGCCTCGAACTGGAGATCCGCGTCAGCAAACGGATCGGTTGTATCGCCCGGGGCGGGCATGTCCACGATCAGCGGCTCTAGCGGATTGCCGCTCCATCCGGTGTCGAGCCGCGGCACGACCAGAAGGCGGACGTGGAGCCGCGTGCCGTCGTAACGTTGCGGAAAGGTGAGCAGGCTGAGGCGTGGATTCATAGTGTGGTCACGCGATCTGTCGCTGTTCCTGCCAACTCTTTGAGAAGTGCAGGTTAATAACAAGGAAGATGCTCACGTCAATGGCGAACGTTACCTGCGCGATCATGTTGGTTTGATCGGGCGGACCAATCAGACGTTGATAGCTGCCCCTGGCTTCGATCTGGATGGTAATCGTGACGATGCCGCCGAGCAGTTCGGCGCGTCCGCGGAAGAGCAGGAATGCTGACACCGTGATCTGGGTGAGGTCGAGCGAAACCTCAACGCCTACCATGTATAGCAGCGACACATTGCCGACAACAGGCAGGCCGACGACGATCTCGGCGCCGAACCCGAACCGCATCATGAGCCCCGGTCCGGCCTTGGTGTCGCCCGAAATCCGCAAGTCCACTGTGCCAACCGCGTATATCGTGGCCGCTGCCAGGCTGACGCACATCACGGACAAGCTGCCGCCGAACTCGAGGTAGGCCCCGGCGGTGGGAATCAGCTGCTTCGGGTCAGTTGTTGGCGTGAGCGACTCGTTGAAGTAGGCGCCCAGCGCGAGATGCGCTTGCAGCTTGAACGGCGTCTGCGGGGCGTAGTACGCCTCTCCAGGAGGGAACTGCACAACGGGAAATTCCTTGCGCGCGTGGAACGCATAGTTCCAGCTCTCGGCCGAGTTGCTCATCGCAACGTCCAAACCTTTTTGCATCGCCGCCGCGTAGTCGCCTCCCTGCAGTTCGACCAGGATCTGCAGGATGTCGATCACCGGCTGCAGCTCGTCGCTGAACACGAGCTCCGGCGTTCGGAAAGCCGGAGCCGCGCCGTGCTCCGCGTCGAACCGTCCCTTGATGGTAACCAGGCGCTTGATCGAGCCCAGGTCGATCACCATCCCGATGTCGTTCACTTTTGACAGCCACTTCTGGCCTTCGCCGGCAGCGGCGTCGAATCCGAACTGCAGCACGCCGGGTCGTGCCGCCGTGCCGTTCTTGTCGTTCTTTGCAAACGCGTACTCGACGTAAATCTTCAAGAACGACTCGTCGATCAATTTGAGTGGACCGGCCGGCAGGACCTGTTCGAACACTTTGGTCGGGTTGGCCTGGTCGACGAGCTTGTAGCCTTCCTTGAGGATTTGCGTCTTGAACGCGCCGAGCGTGAGCGGCAGCGCGTCCTGCACGCTCGGAAAAATGCCTTTGGTATTCACCAGCCGATACGCGTCGGCATAGTCGGGGACGGCGCCAAGCAACTGATCCACGCCCTGCTGGAAACTCGGCTGCCGGAAGAGAGCCTTCTGCGTGCCGGTCGTTTGCAGAAGACCGTAGTTGCGGGAGTCGGCGGCCAGAGGCCGCACCAGATCGATCGGATTGGCGACGCGAAACAGATCCCCAGGAACAGCGTCGGTCGTGCCTGTGGCCGGGTTCAAGCGTCCGCGCCGGATGAGCGGCACAGTCGTGTTGGCATCGACCGGAGATACTTCTCCACTGCCCTGGTCGTGGCGCACAACGCTCCACGCGCCGCCGCTCGACAGCACGAGCGCACCGCGCGCAGCCACAACGAAAATGGGCGCGCCGCCGGCATCTACCGAGGGACTGATATCCACGCGGCTGACGCGCATGCGCTGGCCGCTGCCGGCGACGTTGATTTCGCAATCCACTGCGGCCCCGATGCTGCCGAACTGGAAGTTGAGCAGATCGCGCAGCGCCTCCCGTGAGAGAGGCTCGCCGCGCGGTTTGAGCTGGACGTAGCCGAGGATTCCTTTTGACGGAACGCGCCCGGCCGTCCCGCCAGCGGTTAGACCGTCGATTTGGATGTCGCCGTCGAAATACACCGGTTGCAGCAGCACGCCCGGCGCGCTCTCTTCCGCCGGCGTCGATCCGTCAACGATCTGCTCGAAGTTGTCCTGGTCGACGTAAGTGTCGCCAATTTTCTTGTTCAGAACTGTCACAAAGGGCGGCAGCGCATCTGTCTCGTGGATATTGCGCACGCTGAACACGCCGCGCACCACGCCGGGATGCACCTCGTATGGGCTTGGCTTGGTTGCGAACGTGACCGGGCTCGTTTTCTTTTTGACGACATACCCGAAGTCGAACACGCCGTCGGACTCCGGCTGCCAGCCGCTGTCCCAGCGATACGTGAATCCGCTCGATGCGCGGAACAGCGTGATGGTGCGCACCACGCGCACGCCCCAGGGATAGAGCAGCGTGCGGACCTGGATGACCTCGTGCGCCGTACGTCCGACGAATACGTCGAACCGAGCCTGGCTGGTCGAAGCGATGCTGGCCTTCGGCGCTTCCCAGTGGCTGAACGTGCTGGCCCCATAGCCGGAGAAGTCAATGCGCGTAAGCGGGACGCCCAGCTGACGCACGTGTGTTGCGCCATCGAGGAAAAACTCTTCGTTGAAAATCGTCGAGACGCTGGCACCGAGTGTCCCGGCGCCGGTTGGGGCTCCGCTCGAGTCCGACAAATTGTCCAGCTGCACCGTGCATCCGCGAAACGTAGGGCTGCGGTCCGGCTGCGGCGGGGCATCGGCGCGCAGTTGAATTCCGCCCGTCAGATTGCCGGCCTCGAAGTCGGGCTGATTGAAAGTCAGTTTCGCTCCGCCAAGTGTCGGATCGAATTGGTTCTCGCGGCTAAACTCCGCAAACGACACGAGCCCGTACGGCAGCGTGAAAAGCGCGCCTGTGAAGCCCTTCTTGCGGCTGGCGAACTCGTCGACGAGATGCTTCGAGACCGGAATGGGAGCAATCGGCACGATGGCGGTGTCGTCGCTCAAGAGGCGAGTAGGCCCACCATCACTCGGAAACAGCAGCATCGTTTGCGGCGGATCACCGGCGCGATCCGGTTTCGTCAGGTTGAGAATCGGATCCCAACTGATCTGCGGCACGGTGAAGGCCCGCACGAACCGCACTTGCGCGGACAGATCGAGATCGTGAATTTCAAACGGGTTGGCCGGCGCCGCAGGTCCGCCGCCGTAGACCTCGTCAAAGGGCCTGCCTTTGGTTTCCCCGTGCCGCCGCGGATCGAAGTAAGCAAAGCTCACGCCCAATTGATCGGCATTGGTCGATACGTCGAGCAATGCGAATTGTTCCTGCGCGAACTCGGCAAAGAGCGAATCCCAGACTGCGCTAGCGGGGATCCGTCTGAACGCCACTCCGGTGGTTGTCTGGCCGGCAGGGGCCGGGGCGTCCGCGAAGCTTTGGGGTCCGATCGCGACGGCTGAAGGCGCGCCCCACATCCCGATGCTCTGCGCTTGTGTGCCTATGGGCGCGAAGGCAAGGTCAGTGCGTACATCGTCCGCCGTGTCGTCCGCCGCGGCCTTCTGCCATGTCACAGACGCCACGAGCAACTGCGTCATCCGCGCCGCGGCCTCGAGCCGTCCACGATCGCCGCCGAGCCGTGCCACATTGGCAGCATACGGGTCGGGCAGCGTGGGCAGCATGGTGTACAAACCCATGCCCAGGTTCACGACGCCGCTCTCGATCATCTCTTCGGTACGCAGCGTCGCAAAGAGCTGCAGACTGTTCACGGGCGTCGTCGTAAAGAGTGCGTTGCGGATCGCCAGCGCACAGGCCGAGCCCTTTTTCGGGGACGCCGGTCCGCCCGGCTTGAGCACGTCGACGAGGATGTCTTCATCGTCGAGGAACGCAAACTGCGCCGCGTCCGTGTAAGTGAAGGCCGCGAGCGTGCCCCGCGTGTGAACGGGCAGCGGAGTGCCGCGCACATCTACCGGGCGATCGAGGCTTGCCTCGGCGGCAGCCCGAGCCAGGACCACTTCAGAACCAGTCACTGCAACCAGGTAAATCAGTTGGCCCGCTTCGGCATAACGCAGATCGATGGTCGATCGCCCTGGTGGACTTGACTCCTGCCACAGCCGCAGCCGTTGTCGCGCTCGAGTGCCGGTCGCCGCGGTGTCGGTCACGAGGATCATCCCAGGCGCCAGAGCGACCCACGGCGATGGCAATGTCACGGGCCCGTCGCGAAGTCCTCGCCACCCGATCGTCAATCCTTTTCGCGCACGCACGGCGAGGCCACCGATGCCAGCCGCGTCAATCGGATGGATCACGTCAATCGCGGCCACCGGCAGCGTCCATCCACCACGCTCGATCGGTGCAGGTCCTAGTGGCGTTGCAAAGGGTGACACCACAGTGCGCAACTCGATGGAGGGCTCAGACACCGTGAAGGGCACGAACACCGACAGCAGCGCCGGTTCCCACGTCGGCACCGGGTTCTGGCGCGCGGAGAATCCCACGGGCTGACCGTACAGAGTCCAGCGCGCGTCGCCGACGAGCGTGATCGTAGCGTGACCACTCGCCAGATCAATCTCGCACACGCCGGGCAGGTCGAGCGTAGCGTCAGCCGCGTCTTTGCCTGCGGCGTTAGCTCCTGCGGCTGGAACAGCTGGAGGCTCTAGGTCCAGGTGAATCGAGCACTTTCCACCGGCAGGAATCGTGAGTTTGTCCGCCACGATCGTGACCGGGGGCGAGAAGGCCAGCGAGCCGCCGCGGACCTTCAGGCCCACGTAGCTGGCGGGCGGGCTCCCCGCGGCCAAGAGATCCGCGCGGATCCAGACGCTCCCGCGTTCCATTACGTAGCGGTTCCGGCTGAAGAAACTCACGACCTGCCCGAGGTCGATCAACTCGCCGGGCCTGAGACGATGCTCGTGCAGGTGAAAAAGGAAGGCAGGCTGCGGGTCGCCCGTAAAGTACACCGGCACCAGCCTGACAATGCGGTAGAAGTCGTACCAGAACAGCCGGCCGTCGCTGCCGCGCAATGGCCCGATGGTTTCGGCAATCTCCGCGCCTCGGGCCCAGTCCGGCACGGCGAGTGCGCTTGCAGGCGATACGAGAGGCGCTTCTCGGCGAAACACGCGGAACTCTGCCGACCGAGCCGGCTTGCCAGATGGTGTCACGAGGTCGGGGCTGGGCGAGTCTATCGCGTCGGCGTGCTCGGTCGCCGAGCGAAGGGCAACGATCGCGTCCGGATCTTCAACCACTGTGGAACGTTCGAGCAGAGAGACGAGCCGCGCGTGTGCTGCGCGCTCAGCGCCGGAGCGGATGTCGAGCCCCGCAAGCAAGGTTGCGAGTTTCGGGCGCGGATCTCGTGCGGCCATTTACACCTCTGGTGGGACACTCCAGGCGCCTGGTGGGTTGGGCGCTATCAGGCAGTTACGTGCCGCCGACACTAGCACCGTCTGCAGAAGCGGGCAACAGCAAAATTAGTGGATCACGCAAATGGAGCTGGAAACTTTGGTGGCAACTCGTCATTCCACCTGTCACGAAACAATTTCACGGTAGCCGGCCCATGACCCGCATAGTGGTTGTTGGCAAACGCGAAGGCTTTCAAACCACCGCGGGCAATGACGCGCTTGAGGATCGCGACCCATTCTGATATTTCGACAGTACGGTCAATGATGGTTTTGTCCCACATCGCAGTTTGCTCCTCGATGGCTTTCCGGTCTCCGAGCCAGCGCACATAGGTGAAGTCCGCGGTAATAGGGTCAAATTTCTCGAAGAGTTCAGTAGGCCTGGGCATCAACGATTGGTCGGTAAGCGCGAGAGCGACGTTGTGCTCTCGCAGCAGATCCGTGAAGCGCTCGTCCAGCCAACTTTTGTTGCGAATCTCCAGGGCCAACTTCACGCCCGGATAACTCTTGAGCCGCTTCAAAAATAACTGCAACCGGGGCAAGAAATCATTTGCGCTCGCAAACGTGTATTTGTTGAAAAATGGAAATTGCAGAAGCAGCGGTCCCAATTTCTCGCGTAACAAATTCATCCGCCCGATAAACTCATCTAAGTCTGCTTCGCAGTCCACCAGCAGTTTTTCGTGGGTAATGACCTGGGGAACTTTTGCGGCAAAAATAAAATCGCTGGGCGTTTTCGCGTACCAGTTGTTCACCGTGGAGACCGATGGCGTTCCGTAATACGTTGAGTCAATCTCCACGGCTTCAAACTGAGTGGCGTAGTGGGAAAGATATTGCGCGGGGCGCATACCGGCGGGGAAGAAGCTGCCGGCCCAACCCTTGGCGGTAAACGCAGAGGTTCCGACGTGGATGCCGGGCACCCTGTACGGGCGTTCTATCTTGCCTTCACGGGGGGCGGCGCAGGCTTCCTCAAGAGCGAAGAGTGTAGGTGCTTTGACGGGTGGGACCTTGGAGTTTTTGTTTTTCACGATGAATGAGTTACAACGCCATCCCGCAATTTCACCACTGAAATGGTCAATGTATAGATCATTCTAGCTTCCTGATAGTTGTTCGTTTGCATTAATTTGAAAACAAGCGGTGTGGAGCGCGGTTGCGACGAACCTTCGTGCTGGCATAGTTCACCAAAGAGAATTCTGAACGATTGGTAGCGGGTTAGTTAGAAATTACGCCGTAGATAATCCCCAAGCCGGCGACCAGAAAAATTGTCCCCAACATTCTGACTATCAAATATCCATTGGTATTTCCGTATTGCTGCTCAGTGATCGTTCCGCGGACACCAATCCAAGACGGCAATCGAAACCAAAGTTTAGGAGATACGAGCATAATCGCAGCGTTTGACACCCAGAAAATGAGGAATAGAATCGCGCAAATGACTAGGACAAGGTGCATTGTCTCGGACGCTCACGCCCCCTAACCACTTCTTTACCTTATCCCAACAGATTCAACAACTCTTGGCGATGAACGACTAGGTCCCGAGGGCGTGATGAGGGAGATCCTCCAGTCCTTCTCCGCGGAGCGAACCATTCGGTGTGGTCTGGATGAATGAGACTACCTTGCCGGCGGGCCACGGCAATGGTCACCCGGTCAATTCACTGCCCGGGGACCGAGCCGGAATTTTGATGTGCACCCAGACGGCAAACGCATCATGGTAATGAAAACTCCTGACGCTGAAATCCCTTCGATCAGCAAGGTCAGCTTCATTTTCAATTTCTTCGAAGAACTCCGCCGTAAAGTTCGTGGCCCGAGTTGATTGGCGCACTTGGGGCGGCAAGAACAGTTCCCATTGCTGCGGGAAAAAACCGCTCACGGATAGGGGGCGAGGAGGAAAAACGAAGGTACTCAGCGAAGGGAACCGCTCCTACCTTCCACATAGGGACCATTCCATACTATTTCGCCTGCCACATTTATGTAGGCAGCTAGATTTTCGGAAGAGACCGAGCAGAGTCCATTTTCGAAATCTTCAGCGTCCCAATATTCCGCAGGTATTGCGAGGGCTCCTGAATTGTCAATAAAGCCAAATCGATCATTGATGCTCACCCGGGCAAGACCATCGTGGAAGTCCGAGGCAAACTCATATTGTGGAGGAATTCGAAATTCTCCAGCCGCGTCAATGAATCCCATTGAAGAACCCAGCCTAACGCATGAAACACCATCTCGAAACAGGCCGGGAGTATCAAATTGCGGTGAGACGACCATCCTCCCAGACCTGTCGATATAGCCGAATTTACCCTTGACCGGTACATGAGCTAACCCTTCGGAAAATTGACCGGCAGCAGCTAGTTTGTCAGCCTTGAACCAAGGTGGAATAACTATATCTCCATAAGGATTAATATATCCCCAATCGTCTTTTACCTTGACCGCCGCCAATCCATCTGAAAAAGCGCGAGCGTCTTCATACGTCGGCGGAATAATTTCAGTTCCGTCTTTGTCGATAAATCCAAATTTATTTTTTTTACTGAAAACGGCGAGATGCTCCGAAAAATCTCCTACAAACTCGTACTTGCATTCAATAGCGACTTCTCCAAAACGATTTATGAACCCACAGAGGGAATGCTTGGTAGTTCGCGCCAAACCCTCATAGAATCTTGAGTAGGAAATGAACTTCGGCTGAATTGCAAATTCTCCGTCTGTTGCGATGAATCCCCATTTGCGGCCTGATTTAACAGATGCCAGCTGCTCCCGAAAAGAGAGACCATCATCAAATTTAGGACGAATTGTGACCAATCCGTCCTTGTTTATATAGCCTGCTCTGTATCCAGCGGAACTCGAGCGGTCCGGAACGTAAATGACAAATCTGTCCAATGAGCCTGAATCCTTTTCTGTCTAACGAGCACTATCCGCTAGAAACATTTGCGGTTGACTTTACTCTAGCACTACACATTTGCGAAAGAACAGATGACGCCAACCATTCCGTCGTTATTTTTCGGCATCGAGCCCTCCTGAATGACCGCTACAGTTTGGGGTGTGCGCCGTTCTGTTGCCAGAGGCCCGGCGCGAACCTATGCGTCCAGGCGGTTCCGTGCGTCCGTGCTACGCAAGGCGCGTGTGCCCGAAGCCTTGATTGGCTTGTGGTTGGGCCACGCGGGCAAAAGTGTCACGGATGATTACGTGTTGCAATTGAATGAGGACGTTGAGTACCGGAAGGAGTGGGCCAATCGTGTTGAGTTGGGCTACGTTGGGCTACAAAAAATCGCGGAAAATAATTCTGAAAAAGCCGCGTAACCAATTGAGGGGGTAGATTTTGAGCGGCCTGAGACATAGGTAACACATCGTACCGAACACATAGGTGACACTTCTCCCTGATTTGGGGAAGGCACGCGGTCTTAGCTGCACGCACGTTGCACGAAAAACCTCGCGGTTACTGCACACTGTGCAGGGTCTCAAAGACCTCATGGAGCAACAGAGAAACCAAAGACAAAAAAGAAAACACAGGCCGATGCCGTGAGGATCCAATATTTCGTCAGGAGGCTGCCATCGGGATAAAGTCGCTTGTATTCTCTATGCATCCGCAGAGTCTTGGGTAGAGTCCACCAAAGCCAAGGAAATTGTTCTTTTTCTGGCAAGAGTCTATTCACGTTGTCTAGAATCTGAAAATTGAGTATGACTGAGGTCAAAATGCAAACCATCATGCCAATAAAAGCAAAGATAGCGACAAGGGTTCGAATGGGCATCTAGAAGTTAATTCTATCGCTAATAACTGCACAATGTGCGATCAAAATGTAAACGGAACCGGCGTCGGAATCAACGACTATGAAGACACGACTATGAAGCACGTTGTCAATCAACCTCAAGAGTCGAAACCTGTTCCTTAGAAACTAGGATAAATCTGAGTAGTCGTTTGGCTCTTAGTTTGCGGGAAGTACACTCTGCCATTTAGCCGTGCTATATCCGCCAGTTTACGAATTGCGTTTATGTCGGTGTACTTCGGGACGATGAAAGGCCGATACCACATTGTTACGCTTGTTCCACCGGGGATTGTTTTCATGTAGGCCGTGAACTCTGCGTTCGGTCGTGCGGTCGCTACAATGGGTTGATAAGTTCCCCTGATTATCATCGGCCCACTAACGAGCATGTTGGTCTGCTCCATAGGGTTACCCGTGTTGTCAACCAGTAGGCAGGCCAAACCAACATCGTAATCACCAGCCAGGTCTTTAATAGCAGTTGTGTCGACTACAGTCTCGCAAGTACTCTGGAAGTCGCTCCTCCAACTGGTAAGAATTGGGGCGTGATATCTCTGATAATCGCCATACAAAAAGTAGGAACCGCAAGCAGCCGACACCAGCAGAAACCCAACAATCCACAAGATTGTTGAACGAGAGGCCGTTACAGTCGGCTCAGTTCCTCCCGATTTCTTCGTCTTTGTACTCGCCACAAACTTCCCGAGACCCTCGAGTTTCTTGTGAGAAAACCCGAAATATCTAAAAATCGCCAGCAGCGAAGCCAGTGGCGACAAAACCGCGATTATGCCTATAGCTAAGCTGTGGAGCATATAAAGCATGAGTTACCTCAGCAGGCGGGATATTATATGGATCGGTAGCTTTTTCAAAATTCAGTTTTCACCAGACAAGGAAAGCCCTCTCTACACGAGCGGTGGGGGCATTTTTGTTTGAACGAGACCGGAAACTATCCGTCGGTCGTCCTCTCCAACAGGCTCTTCGCCAAGGCCGAAGACGATCAACGCTGCCAACGAGGCATCATTCTTTGATGACGTTGGCGCACCTCCTCACGGCGAGGAAATTGCCCCCACGCATCCGAAGGCTTCACTGCTCTATCCGTTGTTGTTCAAAACCAGTTGAAACTTCAAAAGTTATTGAAGTGGGAGTAGATCAGGAAATGGCCGCAACATTTTGATTCGTAAGGTTAAGCGGCCTGACACTCCGGGCCGGACAGAAGAAAAATGGTGCGCCCGGAGGGATTCGAACTCTCGACCTTCTGGTTCGTAGCCAGACGCTCTATCCAGCTGAGCTACGGGCGCACTGTGACAAAAATAATACCACACGACCGTCATCCCGCCAAAAGACAAGCAAAACTCACGCAGATGCTTTCTTTAGCTCCAAGTTCCTGTTGCTGCTTGATCGCACTGCCAAATTTTCGCAATCCAGAGTATAAAGATGTGAACAACTATCTCAGTTTTGCTCGGCGCGTGCACGTTGACGCGAATTTCAATATCAGCGGGAGCCACGGATGAGTCCGACGGACGGAAAAATTGATCGCAGGGAATTTTTGCAAAAAAGCGCACTCGCGGCCGCCGGAAGCGCCGCCATTAGCTCATCGGCGCTTTCCTACAGCCGAATTGCCGGCGCAAACGACCGCATCTCCATCGGCCACATCGGCATTGGCAACCGCGGCAGCGAACTGGACCGCATGATCGGCCAGCTCAAAGATTCCAAGAACGTGGAGATGACTGCGGTCTGTGATCTCTGGACCCAGTATCGCGAACGCGCGGTTGCCGCCAACCATAAGTTGTACGGTAAAGCCCCGCGTGCGTTCTCTCATCCCGAAGAACTAATTGCACTGGCCGATCTCGACGCGATCGTAATTTCCACTCCGGAACATTCCCATTCGCTGCTCCTCCGCAAAGTGGCCGAAGCCAACAAAGACGCCTACTCTGAAAAGCCCATGGGCAACGTGCTCGAAGAAGTGAAAGCCGCTCGCGACGCGGTCCAATCGAGAAAAATCATCGTCCAGATCGGCACGCAGCATCGCAGCGAGCCGTATCAGCTCGCGGTTCGCGAAAAAATCCGGTCCGGTGCTATTGGCGAAATCAGTAAATATGAAATCGTCTGGAACTATCACGGGCCCCGCTGGCGCGGTCGCCCGGAAGTAAAAGAAGTCCGTGAGCAAGACGTCGACTGGAATGCCTGGCTGATGAATAAGCCGCATCGCCCATTCGATCCGCAACTCTATTTCGAATACCGGCTCTATAAAGATTTCTCCAGCGGCATTGCCGATCAGTGGATGAGCCATGGCATCGATCTCTGCCATTTCTTCACCGATGAAATCTATCCGCAATCCGTAGTGGCCAGCGGCGGCATCTTTGCCTGGCACGACGGCCGCGAAAATCCCGATACCTTCCAGGCGCTGGTCACCTATCCGAAAGGGTTCATGGCCAGCTATGCCACGAGTTTCGGCAATGACGCTCCCAGCTTCACGCGCATCATGGGTAAAAAAGCCACGATGCTCAACACAGGGGGAGAGGGCAGTCCGCGCTGGCAGCTCGTTGAAGAAAAGGGAAACCACGAAGACGACTACGCGGTCGACAACCAGCGCGGCGTGAAAGACATTCTGCTGCCCGGAGACAAATCCCTGCCGCCCGGGGGGATCGGCGACGAAGATCTCTCGCACATGACCAACTGGCTCGATTGCCTGCGCAGCCGCAAACAACCTAACGCCACGGTGCAAAATGGGTTCTCGCACGCGGTCGCCTGTACCATGGCCGCCAAATCCTATTGGTCCGGTAAAAAGTTGTACTGGGACGCCAAAACGGAAACCATTCTGGATCACGCACCAGCAAGCTAAGGAACCTTGGAAGATTGAGCAGGGAGCTTAGGCGTCGCGTGGGCAAAGCTCACCGCACCCGTGTGGCAGCAATGTCGCCGGTTTTCAAACAGCGAACAACTTCGCTACGTCTAGAAATTCAGCCGGAAATTCATCAAATTCCAGTGAATCGCAAACCAGAAGAGTCCGAGGCAAGACAAGGCAACGGCTAGATTGCCCAATCGCGCCCAAAACCAAGTGGTCTTTTCTTCCCATGATTTTAGTGCCGAGAGAATCGCCGCCAGTGTTCCGAGTGCGGCCATCCAGCCGAGGCACTGCAGCAGAATTACTTTTGTGTTTATCGAGTCCGTAATGTCTGCCGGACCCTTCAGTGAAGAGATGAGCAGTACCAGCGAAAGAAGGAACACAAGATTCAGAACGCATGCCAAACGGATCACTCGTCGCTGCCGTTTGTGCTGGGGTGTCAATTCGAGCTTCTTTCCGTAGTGCCAGCGAGCCCATGCCCCGACCGGCCACAAGATCAAGACCAGCACGATCACTACGAGAGCCGAAATCAGCACAAACAAATTGAAGTTCCTGCTATCGGTCATCGAAGCGCGTTTCCAGTTGAAAAAAGGCCAGTCAATGGCAAACTCCATTCGGCCTTCGGCATTTTTCGAGAAGGCAATGTGCGATTGTCCATGAACTTGCCGGTAGAGAAGCGATCCAATCTCCTCATACTTTTTCGGCTGGCCATTGGGATCCTTGAAAGAGTCCACGCTGATCGTGCCATCCGCGTTCGGATACACCTTCGACTGCCCAGCCATGGAAAGTACTTTCATAAACGAGGATTCTGGGCGCCGGCTGGAAATATACAAACCCGCCACCGCAGCGGCATCCTGTTTCTTCTGCTCTGCGCTGAGCGTTTCGCCCGGAGGAACGCTGTAAGGGAAGTAGCGGTCCAAAAAGCCGTCAAAAAGAAGTGTACGCGGCGAAACTTCTCCGCGGCCCGCACTGTTATAAGAAACAAAGAATCCCACATCCGCGTCCAGAATCAGGTGCAGGTCGCTGTGGAAGTAAACCGTGTCGCCGCCGTGTCCGATGATGCGGTGACCGTTCTGGGTCTCTTCATAGAAACCCAGCGCCATCTTGTTCAGTCGCGGGTCAGGTCCGATTTGCGCGGAATGCATCAGCTTGGCCGTCTCCGGTTTCAGGATTTGCGCCCCGTTGAACTGGCCGTCCTGCAGATGCGCCATCATGAACTTGCACATATCCGTCGCCGTCGTCGCAACGCTGCCGGCAGGGAAGCCCTGGACAAATTCAAAGGATTGGGCTTTCTGCGAAGCTCGCGAATACCCGTTCGACATGTTGGGCTGCATGTCCGCAGGCAACGGCTGCACAAACGTGGTGTGGTTCATTCCGAGGGGCGCATAGATGTTGTCATGTACATACTGTTCGAACGGCTTTCCTGAAACGCGTTGCACGATGTAACCGGCAATCGAGGTCGCATAGTTCGAATACGCCGGCGTCGTTCCCGGCGGATAAATCCGGTCCGGCATGTGCGCCTTCATATACTTTTCCAGCGGAACCATCTGCTGCGCGTTCCCGACAAACAAATCCTTGATGGACTCCTCAAATCCCGGCGTGTGAGTCATCACATTCCGCAAGGTAATGGGCTTGTCAAAAGCCGGCGGAATCTTGAAATCCAGATATTCGTTAATGTCTTTGTCCAGATCGAGTTTTCCCTGTTCGACCAGCTGCATCACCGATGTCCAGGTAAACAATTTCGAAATCGATCCGGGGCGAAACAAGGTGGTATCCGCCACGACGGGTTTCCGGTTCTCCACATCGGCAAAGCCATATCCTTTGGCGAACAACACGTGTCCGTCTTTGACGACAGCAATCGTCGCGCCGGCAACATCTTCGCGCGCCAGTTGCGCCGGCATCATGCCATCCAGATACGCCTCCAGATCGACCGCCGTCAGCTCGTGCGTTCCCTCCGGATTCGCCATTGGAACAACCACCGCCGCGCCTTTGGCATTCGCTGCCGGCTTCGGCAACGCCGGCACCGGCCCTTCGGTCTTTGGTTGCTGTGCCCGAATGGATCCATACCCAACGAGAAGTGCACATCCAATTCCCGTCACGCCCAACATTTTCCGCACTCGCATGAGCACCGCCTCCATCGAAAAGGAAAGATCACGCACTTCCAGAGTGGCCAACAAATCTACCAAACTCAAAAAACTAAGCAATCACAAAAGGTCCGCACACAAAAAAGGGGGCCAGATTTCTCTGGCCCCATAACCCCAACCTAAAACTCCAGCCGCAGACCCACCTGACCCTCTCGCCCCGGTAGATGTTGCGATACTGTTCCGAAGGTAGTCGTCTGGCTTTGTTGCGTCTGAATTGCCGCAGGATTCGCGTTGTTGAACAAGTTGAAAAACTCAAACATGCCCTGCACTTTGAACCGCTCACGAATGACCCACGATTTCATGATTCTCAGGTCCATGTTCGCAAATGTTGGCGAGGTGAACGAATTTCGGCCAGTCACCTGGTCTCGCGGACCGTAATTTCCATTACCATCCTGGTCCAGCGGAGATTTTGCTTGTGCCGTGTACCGGAATCCGCTTTGCGCACGGAACAAACTACTGAACTGAATTTTCCACGGCAACTCAACTAAACCGTGCAACTCAAAGGTATGCCGCAGCGCAAAATCGGACGGCCCGTTGTCCAAAGTGGCGCCATCGTAATATTGTCCAGCTTTCGGCACAAAGTTTCCGTTGCAAGCGATGAACGAACCGTCGGCGTTCGTCTGACTTGGGCAGCCAGCTCCTCCGGGATCCGTGACAACCGGCGGCGTTCCGCGATAGCTGTCCGTCGGAAAGCAACTGCCGGCGCTTACCGAGCTGGTCGCAAGATTCGAACAAAGCGCATCGTCGTGTTCCGATACGTACGCGTAGCTTCCGCCCAACGTGAAGTGCTGGCTCATTCGTTTTTCGAAGGAGAAAATCCCCGCGTCGTACGTTCCCGAATACCACGGACCATACCCATTTTCGAACGGTACGATCGAGTCGTTCGCGATTCGGGATTCAAACGCGAGGTTCGTTTGCCGGGTTCCCAAAATATTCTCGATTCCCTTGTGATAGTAATCCGCGGTAACGACCCAGTTGTTCGTCAACTGCCTCTGCACGCCAAACGTCAAGCTTCGTGTGTAGGGAGTGGAAAAACGAGGATCGATCGATACCGGGTACTGGCTGGGTTGAATTACGTTGTAGGACAGCGTGCCGTAGGGTCCCCAGAAAAAGAAGTCAGAGGCCGCACCGATTGCCGCGTCGGCCGCCGTCAGGTAGGCGTCCGGTGACAGTCCGGATACCTGTTGAATGTTGCTTTGATTCACGACCGAATTGCTCGGAATCGCCGCATGCCCCGGAGCCACCACATTGTTCAAATGGTCGACGCCATAAATGGGTGTATTGGGAGGAACAAACACTCCGTCGTACGGGCACGTCGCGCTTCCTCCCGCAAGTTGAGCGTCGGTCTGCGTAGGGGACAAACACAATCCGAACAGCACCGGCGCAATCGTGGGCACCCCGAAGAACAATCTCGGATACGACAGCGGTTGAATTTGCCGCAAGTCTGCGCCGCCGAATCCGGGTACGTCCCGCGCAATTCCGAGGCGAAAGCGGTCATAAAACAGTCCCCAACTGCCCCGCACCACTGTTTTCGGTGTCACGGACCATGCGAAACCAAGTCGCGGTGAAACATCCGTCGTCTTCTTGAATTCGGAATCGTAATCCCAGCGCACGCCGAGATTCAGTGTCAGGTTACGAGCGACCTTCCAGTCATCCTGCAAATAGAGTCCGTTGTAGTTGTTCCGCAGCTTGATATCGTTGGCCTCGGGCGTTAGTCCTCCGATCGTCAGCAACAGGAAAAATCCGGAATTGATCGGACCGAACTCTTCATAGTCGGCTTGCGTAGCGAACAATTGATCCTGCACCCCGCTCGCCTCAACTCCGTTCACCTTGGTCCGTTCGAAGTCCCAACCAAGTTTCACAGTGTGCCTGCCTCGCGTTTTCGAAATGCTCGTGCCAAAGGTCGTATACTGCTGGTCGAGCGTTGAAGCCGTAAGCACGGCACCGTAGTTCGGCGTTCCCACGTCGCCAAACACCAGACCCGTCTCGAAGCCGCTAAATATGTTGAATATCGTGTTCGGCCCGGCGTCCGCATGAGCAGGGCTATTCATGGTTTTTTCCCGACGGTACTGGCCGCGCAGACTGAGGATAAATGGGTTTGTGCGATCGCCGAGCGTTGCCGAATCGGAAAATCCGAGCTGCATGGTGCGGTCGCCGATGTTGGTTCTCGTCGATGGCAGGCTGGTTGCCAGAGACAGTGGATTGAAATTCCCCAAGTGGGCGTTTGTGTAGTTGATTTGTTCGGCCAAATGGTGATCGCCGAAGGTTTGGTCGAGCTTGCCGAAGATTCTCGTCTCGCGGTCGGTCGTCGGCGTGTCGTATCTGTTTTCGTTATTCAGGAGAAACTGTGGTGTGCCGTCAGGAGCTACAAAATTCAATTGCCGGTTCTCATGAATTCCTTCCGCAGATGCAAACCAGAAAAACTTGTCCCGGATCACTGCGCCGCCGGCCGCCGCGTCGTAGTCCCATCGCAAAAGGTATGGAACATCGGTATTGGGGATATCCGAGGTGTCGAGAACATTGTTTCGGTGATACACCGAAGCGAGTCCATGGGTGTCGTTTCCGCCGGACTTGGTAATCACGTTTACAACACCGCCCGACGCGTGCCCAAATTCCGCCTTATAACCCGACGTGATCACCTGAAATTCCGCAATCGTGTCTTGGTTAAATTGCGCTGCCGCGCCACCCGAGAGTTCGTTCTGGTTTGGAAATCCATCGATCAAAAAACCGGTGTTGTTTCCGCGCTCGCCCAACACGTTTGTCGCGTTGTCGCTTCCCAGATCTGCCTGCCGGTTGATCGCCACGCCCGGCACGAGTTGCAGCAAATCGAGATAATTTCTGCCGTTCAACGGGACGTTAAGAATCTGGTCTGGGGTAATCGTTGTGCTGGTCGCCGAGGCGTTCGTCTCCAGCAGTGGCAAGTCGCTCGTCACCACAACCTCTTCCTTGTTGCTTCCGAGTTCGAGCGCAATATCCAGCGTCACCGTCCGGTTGAGCGTCAATGCCAAGCCCTTGGAAACTCGTGTGGCAAATCCTGTGTGGCTCACGGAGATCGAATACGTTCCTGCCGGAAGCCCGGGCAGAGAATAGGTGCCGTTCGTCTCCGTCGTCACTGTCCGTGACGTGGCCAGCGCATCGCCTTCGACCAAAACCGTCGCCCCGGCCACCCGTAGTCCTTGTTTGTCGGTAACCGTCCCTTCAATCGTCGAAGTGGTCTGCGCAGCCGCCTGCTCCACACCGAAAGTCATCCCCATCACAAGCATCAGAGCCAGCCAACAAACCGACGCCAGGCAGTTTCGCGAAGACTCCCAATAAAATCCAACTCGCAATATCACCGATGGTTTGCGCATGCCGTTACACCTCAATTGAGTTTCGCCCTCTGCCAAGAGCGGTTGGTTCATCCTGCGTCGCACTGTTCCACCACAGCGATCAGGGATGAGGCCCACTAGCTAAAGCGGAAGGGGAACCCGTTCCGCAACAAGAATAGGAAAGCAGGGTGATACAACGAATGTTGCGTTATGTCAAGTAATAGCAATAGGCGTTGCGAACTATTACTTGCTCCCGGTCGATCAAACTTTCAAATGCCGCTATTTATGGGGTATTTCTTCATTTCCTCACGGCCCGCGCGTCTGGGACGCGTCCCCGAGCCTGCGTCCGCTCACTTCCGGAGCCAATTCTTTATTTGCCGTTGACACGCCCCGCCGTCGCAAATACACTGCGCCCTGCCGTCAATCTGCAACACTTGTTGCAGGACACAACTAGCCCGGCAGTATCTCTTGGGGTGGCCGCAAGAAGGAGCGCAATGCGCCAAATCGGGAAACTTTCCCTTATCCTTGCAATTATCTTTGCTGGCGTCAACGCTTCTGCGCAAACGGGAGGCACACCGCCTACCGGCGCCAGTAAGCAAGTCGCGGCCAAGCTCGACGGGCTCGACGAATTCGTCGCGAGCCGCATGAAGGAATGGAACGTTCCCGGCCTGGCCCTAGCCATTGTCAAAGACGGCCAGGTCATCTATGTGAAGGGCTACGGCCTTCGGAACGTACGGGAAAATCTTCCCGTCACCCCCGCAACTCTTTTTGCCATCGGCTCGATTACCAAATCGTTCACCTCGCTGGCCTTCAATATTCTGGCCGATGACGGCAAAGTCGATCTCGACAAACCGGTCCGCAACTATCTTCCCGAATTCAAGTTATTCGACCAGGTGGCCACCGAACGCGCCGTGCCCCGCGATCTGCTCTCGCACCGCACCGGCGTCCCGCGCCACGACCTGATCTGGTACTCGTCAAACTTCTCGCGCGCCGATCTCGTCGATCGCCTCGCTTATGCCGAGCCCAACAAGGACTTCCGCAGCACCTGGCAGTACAACAATCTCACCATCGCCACCATCGGCTACCTCGAGGGCAAAGTCAGCGGGCTTGGCTGGGAAGGCCTCGTCAAGCAACGCATCCTCGATCCCCTGGGCATGACGCACTCCAATTTTTCCGACACCGACAGCATGAAGACGGCTGATTTTGCAAAGCCTTATGAAAAAAGGAAAGAAACGGTCGTCGAAGTCCCGTTTCATCTCATCGACCCGATCGGCCCGGCCGGCTCCATCAATTCGAGTGTCGAAGACATGTCGCGTTATTTGACATTTCAACTCGGCAAAGGAAAGTTCGGCGACAAGCAGATCGTTTCTGAAGCCCGCCTTCTCGACATGCACGCCCCGCAAATGGTGATCGGGGCCCCGGAAAAATACGCCGAGCTCGGCGCTGCGTCGTATGGCCTGTGCTGGGTCGTGACCGCTTACCGTGGACACAAACTGGTCTGGCATAACGGGGGCATTGACGGCTTCTATGCGCTGCTGTCCCTGCTGCCGAACGACAACATGGGCCTCGTCGTACTTACAAATCTAAGCGGCAGCCCGCTCCCTGAACTGATCGAATACGATGTGTACGACCATCTGCTCGGAATGGACCCGGTCGACTGGACCGGGCGCATGCGCCAAAGCCGCGACGAGGAGAAACGGGCGGAAGCCGAAGAAGAGAAAAAGGGCGACGTCAACCGCAAAAAGGGAACTCATCCCTCGCATGATTTGAAGGAGTACCTGGGGACGTACGAGAATCGCGCGTACGGCACAATCAAAGTCGAGGCTCGTGGCGACGCTTTTACGCTAACCCTCAATTCGCTCAGTATCCCCGTCGAGCATTATCACTATGATATGTTCTTCGTTCCCGAGACGTCCGATTCGCAATTCGCCGGCACCAAGTTCAGCTTTCACGTGAGCACAACCGGCGACATCGACAGTGTCTCCGTTCCGCTTGAACGCTCGCTCGACCACGACATCGTTTTCGCACGGCCCCCGGCGCCGCCAAAGCCCAAGGAATAGTGTGCAGAGCAGAGACGCAACTTCATCCGGTGTGACGCAGGCGGGCGCAGCACCCGCGCAACTCCGCCGGATTCTCGGCATGCGGGATCTCATATTGATGATTGTCGGCACGGTCATCGGTTCGGGAATTTTTCTCGTTCCCGGAACCATTCTCATGTCCGTCAATGGTTCGGTGCCGCTGGCGCTTACGGTATGGCTCGTGGGTGGCGTGCTTTCCCTTCTCGGCGCGCTCACCTATGGTGAGTTGAGCGCCATGCGCCCGCAGGCCGGCGGTCTGTACATCTATATCCGTGATTGCTTCGGCCCGCTTCCCGCCTTTCTCTACGGCTGGACACTTTTTTTTGTTATCAGTTCCGGCTCCATCGCTACGCTCGCCGTAGCCTTCGGCAACTATCTGGGCACCTTTGTCGAGCTCTCTGCGGCAGGAACCAAAGTCGTTGCCGTGTTGATGATTGTGGTCATCACTGCCGTGAATGTTCGTGGCACGCGCCAGAGCGCCGATCTCATGAATGTCACAACCGCCATCAAAGTCTTTGCGCTCCTGGCCATGAGCGTCGCACTGCTGTGGCTGGGGCGAAATCCCATCTTTCACGACGTTAATTCGTCGCCGCAGACCGGCTCGCTCCTTTCTGGTTTCGGTCTGGCGATGATCAGCGTCCTCTGGGCGTACGAAGGTTGGCAATACGCCACCTGCAGCGCCGGCGAAACGGTCAATCCGCAGCGCAATTTTCCCCTTTCCTTTCTCATCGGCTCTGCGGCGCTCATTGGCATCTATCTTTTTGCGAATCTAGGCTATCTCGCCGCGCTTGGCACGGACGGCGTTGCGGGTTCGACGCGCGTCGCGGCGTCGGCTCTCGGCGCTGTTGTTGGGCCGGGCGTCGCGAAACTTGTCGCCGTGGCCATTCTCATTTCCATGTTGAGCGCTGCCAATTCGATCATTCTCAATGCGCCGCGCGTTTATTACGCCATGGCAAAAGACGGCCTTTTCTTCAAAAGCCTTTCGCAAGTACATCCAAAATTCGGTACGCCGGCGCTTGCCGTCATCGCCGCCGGAGTTTGGTCCGCCATTCTTGCCGCCAGCGGCACCTTCGAGCAGCTGCTGACCTATGTCGTGTTTATAGGCTGGATTTTCTACGCTCTGGCTGCCGCCAGCATCTTTGTCTATCGCCGCCGCTTTCCGACCGAGGACCGGCCGTACCGGGTACCCGGTTACCCGTTTACGCCGCTCGTCTTTATCCTCGCCGCCGCTGCGCTCGTCGCGAACACGATTGCATCCCAGCCCCGGCGCGCCGTTGTGGGCCTGGCGATCGTCTTTATCGGTGCTCCCGCTTATCTTTTTTGGCGACGCACGGCGAACCGCGCACTCCCGCCGGGCACTGCGAGCGGCTGAGCCGCACGGCCGAGAGCGATCCCGAAGGAATTGAAGTTCTCTCAGGAGAGTTATGAAGATCGAATCCATCGTCATGCGTGAAATTCGCATGCAGCTCAAGTCCCCGTTTGAAACCAGCTTCGGCGCCTCCTTTGATCGCCGGATCCTGCTTGTTGAAGTCGTGGCGGACGGCGTCTCGGGCTGGGGCGAAGTCACCGCCATGGAAATGCCCAACTACAATTCGGAAACGACCGACACGGCCTGGCATGTCATCTCCGATTTCCTGGCTCCCCAGCTCATTGGCAGGAGTGTCGCGTCCGCCCAAGACCTCCCGGAGCTGATGGAACACGTGCGCGGCCACCAGATGGCCAAAAGCGGAATTGAAAACGCCCTGTGGGATGTGGAAGCGCAGCAAAAGAAGCTTCCGCTCGCCAGACTCCTGGGCGGCACGCTTACCGAAATTGCCAGCGGCGTTTCACTCGGCATCCGGGAAAACCCCGCGGCGCTGGTAAAAAAGGTGGGGGAGGAACTCGCCAGCGGGTACCAGCGCATCAAGCTGAAAATCAAACCCGGCAAAGATCTTGACTACGTTGCCGCGGTCCGCCGGGAATTTCCGAAGATTCTTCTGTCCGTGGATGCCAATTCAGCTTACCGGCTGGAGGACGTCGCGCATCTCCGCAAACTCGACGTCTACAACCTTCTGATGATGGAGCAGCCCCTCAATTGGGACGATATTCACGCCCACGCCAAGCTGCAGGCACAGATTGAAACGGCGATTTGTCTTGATGAATGCATCAGCAATTCGCGCCACGCGCTTACCGCCATCGAACTGAAGGCTTGCCGCATTATCAATATCAAGCTCGGCCGGGTGGGCGGCCACAGCGAAGCGCGGCTGGTGCAGCAAGTGTCGCGGGAACATGGGATTCCGGTTTGGTGCGGGGGAATGCTCGAAACGGGAATTGGCCGCGCGCATAACATTGCCATGTCCTCGCTCGCCGGGTTCACTCTTCCTGGCGATGTTTCAGCCAGCGCCCGGTACTATCAGGACGATATCGTTGAACCGGAGATCACCGTCTCCGCAAAAGGCACCATTCCGATTCCGGCAACTCCCGGACTCGGCTACGCGCTTCGTTTGGATCTGATTGAAAATCTGACCGTGCGCAGCGATCGCTGGAGTCCCAAGATCGTGTCCGTCTAGGAAGCGCTCGAATGCGCTTTCCTGGAAGGCGCCTGAAAGTTTTTTCGTGGTTTCGAAAATTCACTGAGGTGCACTCAAATGACCCGTTGTAAAACGTTTGGCCTTCGAGCAGCCGCGGTAGTAGGAGTGCTGCTCTCCGTATGTTCGGTGAATCTGCGCGCGCAATCCTCTGCCACTCTGGAGGAAAGAATCAAGAAAATCACCGAACGGCCCGAATATGCGCACAGCCGATTCGGCGTTAAATTTATTTCTGCCGACACCGGCGCTACCGTTTACGAACTGAACGCCCAGCAACTTTTCGTGCCCGGTTCGACGACCAAGTTGCTCAGTACCGGCACCTCGCTCGAGCTTCTCGGCCCCGACTACAAATTCCACACAAAAATCTATCGCACCGGCCCTATCGCAAAAAACGGCACGCTGGAAGGCGATCTCATTCTCGTCGCCAGCGGCGACCCGGATTTGTCGAACCGCATTCAGCCCGATGGCACCATGATTTTTGAAGATGAAGACCACTCCTACGGGGGTCCCGACAGCAAAGGTCTCCCTGGCGATCCGCTCGTTGTCATTCACGATTTCGCCAAGCAAATCGCCGCCAAAGGAATCAAGCGAATCAAGGGCCGCGTGCTGGTCGATATCAGTCTGTTTCCGGAAGGCGAACGCGAACTCGGCTCCGGCGTCGTGATTTCGCCAATCGTGGTCAATGACAACGTCATTGACGTGATCGCGTCGCCCGGCGCGACCGAGGGTGCCCCCGTCCAGATGATAGCCGCGTTCAAAACGTCGTATGTCGGCATCACGAGTGAGGCGACAACCGCGAAAGCCGGATCGCGCACAACGCTCACCTACGAAAAGGAAAAACAGAATCCCGACGGCACTCGTTCGGCCACCTTGACCGGAACCATCGCCGTCGACACAAAACCCAGCATGGTTGCCTATCCGGTTCCTGAGCCGAGCCGCTTTGCCGCGGCCGTACTGGCGGAAGCCTTAAAGGAGCAGGGAATCACGTCGTCCCTGGCCGCACCCGCCGAAACTCTTGATTTCAAGAAGCTTTCCGCCAATTACAAGGACGAAAATGTCGTTGCCGAGCACATCTCTCCGCCGCTCCGCGAAGAAGCAAAAGTCACTTTAAAGGTCAGCCAGAACCTCCACGCCAGCTCCATGCCCTTCTGGTGGGGGTCGCTCGTTGCCAAAAAAGACAAGCAAGTCGACCAGGCCGGATTTGAGCTCGAAAATCAATTCCTCACAAAAGCCGGACTCGATTTGACCGGCGCGATGCAGAGCGACGGCGCCGGGGGCAACGCGCATTACACTCCGGACTTCATGGTTCACTACCTGATGCACATATCGAAGCAAAAATACTATGAGGACTTCCGCCGCGCGCTGCCCGTCCTGGGGCGGGACGGTACGCTTGTAAAAGTCCAGGTGAATTCTCCTGCTGCCGGCCACGTGCACGCAAAAACCGGAACGTTTGGCACCTATGACGCGCTCAACAAAAAACTTTTGATCACCGGCAAAGGTCTTGCGGGCTATATGGACACGGCCAGCGGGCAGCACCTGATTCTGGCGCTGTACGTCAATATGGTTTCTCTCACACTCGACGATCCCGACGCGGTAACCAAAATTCCCGGCGAAGCGCTCGGCGAAATTGCCGCCGCGGCCTATGACGCGCCGGCCGCGAGTCCCGTAAAATCAGCCGCTGCGGCCACACCGAATGACGAATACGACGTAATTATCAGAAACGGCTCGATCATCGATGGCTCGGGGAATCCCTGGGTTTCAGGCGATCTGGCCATTCGCGGAGACCGTATTGCCGCCATTGGAAAATTGGGTGGCGTGCGCGCCAAGCGCACGATCGACGCGACGGGCATGGTCGTTTCTCCGGGCTTTATCGACATGCTGGGCCAATCCGAGTTTTCCCTGCTCATCGACAACCGTTCGGTCAGCAAACTCTCGCAGGGCATCACGACGGAAATTACCGGCGAAGGGGGATCGATCGCCCCGCAAACCGAGAAAACGATTGCCGCCATGCAGCCACTGGCCGACCAGTTTCACCTCAAGGTGGACTGGACGACGCTCGACGGCTATTTCAAAAGGCTCGCTGAAAAAGGTACCCCTCTGAATATCGGAACCTATATCGGGCTCGGGCAGGTTCGCCAGGCAGTCATTGGCGATGATGACCGTGCTCCGACGCCGGACGAACTGGAGCGAATGAAAGCGCTGGTCGCCGAGGGCATGAAAGACGGGGCCTTCGGCGTTTCGACGGCCTTGATTTATCCTCCGGGTCACTACGCGAAAACGGAAGAGTTGATTGAGCTTTCAAAAGTCGCTGCGCACTACGGCGGAATCTACGGATCGCATATGCGGAGTGAAGGGCAGAGCGAGCCGGCGGCCGTTGACGAAGCGCTGCGCATCGGGCGCGAAGCGAAACTTCCGGTCGAGATTTTTCACCTGAAAGTCAGCGGAAAAACGCGCTGGGGTAACATGAAAAAGATTGTGGCGCAGATTCAGGCGGCGCGCGACTCGGGTCAGGACGTCACCGCCAACATGTATCCGTACATTGCGGGCGGCACGGCGCTGGCCTCAGCGCTTCCGCCGTGGGTTGCTGACGGCGGCACGGAAAAACTCTTGCAACGCATCCAGGATCCGGCGACACGCGCAAAGATAAAACTCGAAATGGCGGCCGACCATCCCAACTGGGAAAATCTCTTTTTCGACAGCAACAATGGCGCCGGTGTAATGGTTTCCGGAGTGACGAACCCGGACCTTAAAAAGTACAACGGAAAAACCATCGCGCAAATTGCGGTCATGCAGAAGAAATCCGAACTCGACGCTTTGATGGACTTTGTCATTGCCGACAAGGGAATGACTGGCGCGCTGTACTTCATGGCCAGCGAAGTGGATTTGCAGACCGGACTCAAACAGCCGTGGACCAGTTTGTGCCTGGATGCGGGCGAAACCTCACTCGACGGTCCGCTGTTTGAAGAGCACAACCATCCGCGGGCGTTCGGCGCCATGCCGCGTTTTCTCGGCCGCTACGTTCGCGACATGAAGCTCATGCCGCTCGAGCAGGGCATTCGCAAAATGACGTCTCTTCCCGCGCAGCGCGAACGCCTGGTTGACCGCGGGCTGCTGAAGGTTGGATATTTTGCAGACATCACCGTGTTCGATCCCAAGACCATCAAAGATAAGGCGACGTATGAGAATTCGGACAACTTGTCTGAAGGAGTGAACTTTGTTTTCGTCAATGGCCAGCTGGAGTTTGCCGACGGCAAGTTGACAGGAGTGGTCGCCGGCCGCGCGCTGCGCGGTCCCGGCTACCAGCCGGAAGGCAAATAGTCGTCCGAAATAGCCGGCTGCACTACCGCTCGGCGCGAGGGACGGCGGGCGCGGGTTGCAGGGCGGGCAGAGAGACATCAGACGGGTCATGAGAGCCTCCGTAGGACTGGTTCCCGCGGAGGCTTTTTTGTTTTTCGGCAAGCGCGTTGAGGCGGCGGAACGTAGCGCGTTCCTCGTCGGCTCGCTCGGGCCGGTTGGCCCGGGCGTAAGCTCTCGCAAGACTAAAGTGAATCTCGGGACTGCCGGCTTCGAGCTTGCTGGCCATTTCGAGTTCACTAACGGCATCGGCAATCTGGTTCAAATCCAGGTACGCGCGGCCGAGCGTGTAATGGGCTTCTGCAGAATTTGGAGCAAGTTCAATCGCTCGTTTAGCGGGAGCGACGGCGCCGGCGGACCGGCGCGAACGCAGGGCGAGCGATGCCAACCGGATATGCGGCAATTCGCTTTCCGGGGACAGACGCGCTTCTTCGCGAAACTGCGCTTCCGCTTCAGGGTATTCCGAGAGAGAAGCGAGCGCGACGCCGTAGGCGTAGTGAAGGAATGGCGTCGCCGGGTTTTGCTTGATGAGCGCGTCAAGCTTCGGAAATGCCTCGTCGTATTTGCTTTGCTCGAGGAGTAGATAAATCTCTCCCGCCGCTACAACCAGCGGACGAGCCTGGGGCTCCAGCTCCTCAGGCAAGCCGGAGACATGCAGCAGCAACATTCCGGCAATAACCTGAATCAGGCGGTCGCGCGGCCCGGAACCCGTCTCACCAGACAGCAGGCGTTCGGCGGCGCTGCGCTGTCCAGCGTGATTCAGGAGGGCGGCCAGCGTGGATTTTGCAAGCTCGACGGAATCCGGACTGCCGCCAAGACCGAGTTCGTTGCCCCGCTCGAGGTGCACGAGCGCGCTGCCGTAGTCCTTCAAGCGATACTCAGACAGGCCCATAACCGCCCAGGCGGTGCCGTTGCCGGGATTGGTGATAACAAATGTTTTCAAGTCAGCGATCGCGTCCGCGTAGCGGGAAGCTGAAAAAGATTGCATCGCGCGGTCCCAAAGAGCTGGGTCCGGGACCGAATTTGTGGTGTCTGCCCGTCGGCCGCCCGAGGAATAGAGAGCGAGAATGCGGGGCTCACGCACAGGAGTTTCTGGAGCAAGAGGCTTCGAATCAGTCGTCGCTTGTTTGGCCGTTTCCGGGTGGTCGAGTGCTCGCTTGATGCGGGCAATGGCTGCGAGCGAGAGCGGGCTTTGCGGCGAAAGTTTCACTTCTTGCTCAAATTGTTCAAGGGCTTCGCTCCCTTTGCCGGCCGCTTCAAGCGCGAGGCCGTAGCTGTAATGGAGATAGGGAAGTTCGGGATTTGTGTGGACTAGCTCGTCGTAGGCACGCGCGGCGCGAGCTAGGTCATTTTTTCGGAGCGACGTAGCAGCCTCGCCGGCAGAACGGAGCAGCGCTTCACGCGAGGGATCTATTTCCGCCGGGAGTAGTGGAACGCGAAGGGAGGCGAGTCCCAGCGCAAATGCCAATTGCGCCGAATATTTAACGCTTAGTTCGTCGGCGAGCGTGGACGTGGCGTCGTCGAACTGTGCGGCGCGGATTTCGAGCAGGGCCAAATGGTAGCGCGCAACGCGAGCGAGTTCGGGATCGTCGGCCAGGTTGCGGGGCTGGGATTTCAGAAGATGCGCCAGGGCGCCGTCGTAGTCCCTCGTTTGAAATTCGCTGAGGCCGAGGAAGGCCCAGGCTGCCGAGTTCTGCGGATCAATGGCCAGGAGTTTCTCAAAAGCGGGGATAGCTTCCCTGTAGTGGTCCAGGTCGTACTCGAGTGTGCCGAGATACCACCAGCCTTCTTGCCAGTCGGGATGAACACTGACCGCGGCCCTGTAATCGCGAAGCGCTTCGGGAATGTTGCCGGCTTCGCGGGCCGCGGCGGCCGACTTGGCGAGCGCGTCGAAGCCGGACTGGGCCGACACCCGCGCGCCTGCCGCAAGACAGAGAACGGTTAGAGCGATCGCCGGGACGAGCCTCGGTGCACGTGGACGACGTGGATTGCGGGACAGCATTCACTCGATACTACCGCGGGTCCGACAATTTGCGCTTAGTGTTTGAAACGCAAGCGGGAGCGAAGATTTCTAGCTGAGAGGCGTGACGTCCGGGTTTGGAGATGACACGAGGAATTGACGCAGACGAGGGTTGCGTGTGCGGGCGAGATGATGGCCGAAATGGTTTTGCTGGAGGTTTTCGCCAAGGGCCCGAACAACGGTGAATGGAGTTTTGTGCAGGGCGGCTGTCGTCAAGTTGACCAGGGCCACGCGGAGATGCGCTTCCTCGAGAGCGTGAATGACCGCATCGAGCGGATCGCCCGGCTCGAGCGTAGCTCCGTCCGGCGCGGGCAATTGGAAGTCGAGTGAGACCGGAGACCGGTTTTCGGCAGAGAGAAAATCGAATGCGGAATTGCGGCGCTTGGGGAGGTAGTAGAGCGAGTGATCGGGCATGGAACGGACACTCTCGGGCCGGGCCGGAATGGAATCCGGATTGTGGCGCAGGACCGAGCGAAGATAGTGACCCATCTGGCCTATTTCAAGAATGGCTTTTTCGGCAGCTCCGCGAAGAGTGAGGTCGGCGCCGGAACCAACGACGGCTCCGGGCCAGTTCCGGCCGTCGCCAAATGCGACGGCGAGAACGACCGGGACATTAATGCCGGCTTTCAGAACGAACAGGCGCACATCGGCTCCGAATTGCCGGACGTTCTCGACAATCTCCTGGAACGGGGGCGCGAGGCCTTCGTCAAACAGCAGCTCCCTTTGCGGGAGGCGCGCGAGCCAGGTGATCATAAGCGCGTCGCGCTCGATCAGTTCGAGCGTGGCACGCAGAGCGGCATCGCGAAAATCAAAACCGCAAGCCAGACCGTTCGATGTGACCTGGCAAAAGCGTTCTTCAGGTGTGGCGGGAAAATAGCGGAACGTTGGCAGCGCAGGAACCAGTACCGGGCTGTCAGTTCCGAGCCACTGGCCCTGCACCCAGTGAATGGGGCGCTGAGGATCAAAGCGCGAATACGAAGCCGGGTTTTCGTCGTAGGCAGACTCTTCATAGAGCGAAAGACTTTGCGGGTCAAGCGAATCCGAGCCGAGACTTCGCCAAGACTTGTGGACCAGTTCGAAGGAATTGAATTGTGAGCTGGCGAAGATTTCCATGGCCTCGCCCACGGCACTGACGAGTGCGCCCGTTGGATTGATTCCTTTACCCAAACCCATTTCCTGGGGCACAGAACCACGCAGCCAAGCGGAAGCACAGATGGGGAGTGTTCCAGGGGTCCCGTCCGCGCCCTCAAACGCCAGGCGTTCGACGATCCCGGTGTCTGGATGCAGCCAAGTCCGCGTCCACGAGGAGGCTGGGGCAGGTGGACCGGACCTTGATACGACGTTCATCTGAGGTGGCTGCATGCTGCTCGCCTGGATTCAGGCGCCTTGGCTGGCGGATTTTCCCGCAACAACTTCGGTCGACGCTTTGGCTGTCTTTGCGGTGATTTCAATCAGGCTCTTGCTGGTGGCGACGTGCTGTTCGAAGATGTTGACAAGTCCTTCGGCGGCCAGAAGCTCGGCAGGAGTGGTGGTCCATTTTTGCGGGATAATGATGTGGTGATGGGATTGAATCGATTCGGCAAAAGCCAGGAGATCCTTGGCCACAGCATCGAACCGATGACGAACCGCATCAGGATTGATCGGCATTGTAGAGTACCTTCTTTCTTCTAAGCGAGTTTGGGTCTTGCGACCTTACTGAGATGTGCCAAAGGACAGGGAAGCGTTTCAAGTTATCTCCAAAATTAAGTAATGGGACTAGCATCGTTTTTTAGAGGAAATGGACAGAATTTGGCACTCCGGCCGGTTACAGGCATAGTGCCGGGCAATGAACTATGGAGATTCCGCCGGTTCCACGCAGACGACCGCTTGTTGGCGTTCTTGGAATCGATCTAACGACGTTGACTCCAGGGGTGCGAACGCATGTGTCCCTGACTTTCATCTCCCGAAGCAGGTTAATAATACTTGCCAACTTACGGGGACTTAAGTAGGTCTATGGTATAAATTGCCGCACCGTGAACTATTTGAAATGGACCCAGGAACATTTGCCAGAAAAGGAGATTCCGCTGACATGACATTCATCCATAGCCACACAATCAACGCATCCGGGCCCCTCATGCTTCGCACAGCGGCGATCGCCATGGTCGTACTGCTGGCATCTTCTGCCTGGGCCCAAATGCCCGGACGTTGCGAAGTACCAGTCAGCGAACGCAAAGGTGACATCGGTTGTTATGTGGCAGAGATCAAGTCCCTCGGGCAACTTCCGGACGTTCCGCTGTTCTGGCACTTGTATGTTTTTCAAAGTCGCAAAGCAGCCGAGGCCGCAAAGGCGCCTCGATACAGCATCATTGAGGCGTTCGGCAAAATCTGGTTGTTTTCGATCGCACCCAATGATTGGCGGTCGCCCGCCGGCGAACGGATCGCAGCAGTGGGGCCACTCCCTCACTCGGTCGACAAAAACTACACCGCTCGATACTTGGAAGCGGTTATTCCGCCGGGAGAACACACGCCCGTACATACCCACCCGGGAGCAGAGGCCTGGTATCTCCTGGCTGGTGCAGAGTGCCTTGAAACCCCGGAGGGTATTACTCTCGCCCATGCTGGCGACAGTGCGGTCGTGCGAGAGGGGCTTCCGATGATCCTGTCGAGCGTTGGGACAGAAACGCGCAACGTCTTTGCCCTCGTCCTGCACGACTCAACGCAGCCCTGGACGATGGTAATGCGAGGCGACCAATGGAAGCCGACAGGAAGGTGTCCGAAGTAATAGTCACGTTTGCCTGCTTTGCCTTGTTTTCACTCAGGTGGAAATGCACGGTTTTAGAGCAGCCTTTCGGCCATCTATTCGTTGACTAATCGAGTGCCTGACTTTCCATATGCCGACCTTACATGCTCGCGAATCGCGTCTGGGAAGTTAGCTCCCGCACGCTCCCGTCGGCTTCCAGTTAACATTCGTTCCAAATCCCTGTGCGGAATCATGAACCACCAGCGTGAGCGAGCGCCGAGTATTCGTGCCGACAATACGCAGTTCCATGGGAACGCTGTGCTTTACGGACATGGTTTCTCCGGAGCCGGCTCTCTTAATTCCTTCCGGAGTTTCCAAACACTGCTCTCCCGCGATCATATACCAGGCTTCCGGCCCGGCATGTGTGTGTGCAGGAGTACGGTCGCCGGGACGCAGGACAGCGTAGGCAATCTCGGCATCGTAGGTCTTTGCAGGAAGAAGCTCCAGTGGCCCCACCACGGCAACCAAGTCGCCGCCGCGCGCCGCGATCTCCTTTGATCCGAATTCTGAGAGCCAAACTCGTCCGTCTTCTTCGATAACAATCCCGGTCGGACTCTTGGCGACATCTGCGGCCGCCCGGCTTGTAAACGTACGGAGATGCCAATAAATCATTGATTGACTGAATTTCAGGTCTCTCGACGCGGCGACCCGCCAACAGCCAAACTCCGGCCGCTTCTCTTTGGGTACGTACGGACACGGGCCAGCCATGTGATCGTGAGCATCAGGAGCGGGCATCTGAGCCCGCAAACCACCCGCGAAGAAAACAAGAGCCAGACCGAGAGAAATAAATGTTGCTGAGATCCTGTTCATTACGCCTCCATACTTCTATGCAGAACTCCGCGGAAAATCGAAATCTGTGTGATGGAGTTTGCCGTGGCCACGGTTTATTGGCCAAATGCTGCAAAGTCTTTCCGATTGAGAAACGATACACCTACCCCGGCAGGCGTCAAGGCGGCATTCTCGCTGAGTGACGCCCCACTGTTGATTGACCGTGCGCTGCTAATTCCCAGAAAGTCGATGCTGGAAGCGATCGCGGGCCATTGTGCCTCCACAAGCACCCGGGTTCACCTCACAGATTGCCAGCGTTCTTGAGAACGCCCCCACTAAGTTCACCCTGGAGCGCTGGGAATCTTGTTTTGCATCAGCTGGTGGTTGTGGGCATAATGCGGGCAATGTCCCATCGAAACGTCAGGTTTCAGAATGAATTGTGGTCGCGGCGTTCGTTTCTCGAGAGACTGATCTCTCTGGGAACTATTTTTCCTTTTACAAAATTTAGCGCTTTAGCGGAAGGACCGGCGGGATTCCCTGCGTTTGAGGAGATTCCCGCCAGCCGCAGCGGGATTTCCTGGGTGCATACGGCAGGGAAGTCGGCGGAGAAATACTTGCCGGAGACCAGTGGCGCTGGATGCGCGTTTCTGGACTTTGATAATGATGGCTGGATGGACATTTATCTCGTGAACAGCGGCAAGAGCGATTTTTATTCGCCGGCGGCGCCGCTCCGCAATGCGCTGTACAAGAACAATCGGGACGGGACGTTTACCGATGTGACCGCTAAAGCTGGCGTCGGGGGGGGCGGCTACGGGATGGGCGTGGCGGCGGCGGACTATGACGGGGACGGGTTTACGGATTTGTATGTGACGCAGTATGGGCGAAGCATTTTGTACCACAACAACGGGAACGGGACGTTTACCGATGTGACGGCCAAGGCCGGCGTGGGAGCGCCGGGGTGGAGTTCGAGTGCGGTGTGGTTTGATTACGACAATGACGGGCGGCTCGATCTGTTTGTCTGCCAGTTCGCGGAGTTTGATGCGGCGCTCGGGTGCGGCACCGATGCCCAGGGAGTGCATCACTATTGCATCCCCCGGATTTTCAAGCCGCGGCTGAGCTGGCTCTTTCACAACAATGGCGACGGCACGTTTACCGATGTGAGCCGCGAGACCGGGATTGCAGGCCATCCGGGTAAGGCCTGGGGCGTGGTCGCGACGGACGTGAATAATGACGGGCGGATGGATTTATTTGTGGCGAATGATACGGTCGCGAATTTTCTGTTCCTGAACCGTGGCGGGAAATTTGAAGAAGTGGGGCTAGCGGCGGATGTGGCGTACAGCGCGGATGGCCGGGCGCGGTCGGGAATGGGTGTGGACTCGGCGGATTTCGATGAAGACGGGCGGATGGACTTGTTTGTGGCCAACATCGACCAGGAGATTTTTGCTCTTTATCGGAATTTGCAGGGCGAAACGTTTGAAGATGTGGCCATCGAACAAGGGATTGGAATGGCGACGCGGTGGATGAGCGGCTGGGGTTTGAAGTTTTTTGACTATGACAACGACGGGAATATGGATCTGATTCTGGCCAATGGATTTCCGGATGATCTGGTGGAAGAACTGTCGCATCAGGTGACGTACCGGGAACCACTCCTGCTCTTCCGGAACGCAGGGAAACGTTTCGAGAATGTGAGCGCCGGAAGCGGACCGGTGTTTGCGAAAAAGTTTGCAGCGCGCGGGCTGGCGCTGGGCGACTTCAATAATGATGGAGCGGTTGATGTTCTGGTTGCGGTGAACGACGGGGCGCCGGTCCTGCTCAAGAACAATCGGGGCCGCGGGAATCATTGGCTGGGGCTGACGCTGGTCGGGAAGAAATGCAATCGGGACGCGGTAGGGGCGCGGATTGCGTATCAGGCCGGGGATCTGAAGAGGACGCGGATGAAGGTGGGTGGGGGAAGCTTCCTGTCATCGCATGATCCGCGGGTGGTTTTGGGAATTGGCGACAGGAAAAAACTCGATTGGGTGGACGTGAAGTGGCCGCAGCCGAGCGGCCTGCTCGAACGGTTTGTGGACTTGCCGGTCGATCGGTACATGGAAATTGTGGAAGGGACGGGCAAGAAAAAGGAGTAAGGCAGAAGCTGCGAACGCCAAGGACGTCAGAAACCGTATTGCGCCGCGACTCTTCCCGTTTTGTTGTCGATGATGGCGATGGCGGCGTGCTCGCTGGGTAGAGTGAATGTGAGACGGGCTTTGGTTAAGCCATCAATCAGATCGATTTGCGAATCGCTCGCTGAATCGGAGATGGCAATGTACATGGTGGCGTCCTGGAGCGCGGTGCGGTAGATGAGGACGCCGCTCGAGACCGGTTTCCGGAGTTCGTAGGCGGGCTTCAGAGAGATTTTATCGAGGACGTAGTTGTAGAGTTCGGTTGCAGAGTCTGGGTCGCCTGAGAGCTCTACGGGGTACGAAGTCCAGAAGATTCGTCCCTGGCCGTGCGGAATTTCCTTAAAAGTTGCGTTGTCCGTGAAGCGCACGGATTCGAGCCAGTTTTGCGCGTTCTGGTCGAAATCGAGCGTCAGGGGCTTTGCTGTGTTTGATGGCGAATTTTGCTTCGGGCGCCCGGACCCGCTGCCGGGAACCGGCAAGGCGATCGTGGCTTCGTGATAGGTGAGCGGCTCGACGGTCCCGCCCAGTTTCAGTTGTGCTGTGCGATCAATAGCCTCGAAATGTTCGTTGCGGTTGATGGGGCCTGTGATGAGGAGCTGGCCGCCGGAGGCGACATACGCGAGCAGAGTCTGCCAGGTGGATTCCCTAAGGAGTTGCGCGGATGGGAGGATCGCTAGTTTGGGCTGGCCGAGTTTTGCGATCTGGTTTTCCGCGATGACGTACGGCTCGATGCGCGAGCCGTAGGCCAGCGCGCGCACGGACGTGCGTTGCGCTGCGATTTGAAACTCCTGCAGAACGGAAAACTGCGCGGCTTGCGAGGTGATGATAGCCACGTCCGGCGTTTTCGGATTTACGAGATACGGACTGGCGGATTTTGCGAACTGCGCAAAGGCGCGGAGGACGGTGGCTTCTTCTTTTTCCGTGCCGTCGGTGCGGACGGCGCCGATCGGCGTTTCGTTGCCTTCGGTCATGAAAGAGTTGGTGTTCCATTGCCACTCGATCGAGCCCGAACCCCGGATGTAGGAGCCGGCAATTTTCCGCTCGAGCAGCGCGCCTTCGCTCGCCATCGACCGCCGCGCGGTTTCGTCGAGATTTAATTCGCGCTGCAGACCGGTTTCCTGGACGAGCATGGTCTGGCCGGGCTGCTTGGCGACCAGCGAATCCCACAGGATGTGATCGTTTTGCCACCAGGAGTGCGTGGTCGAGAAGTCCACGCTCGGGCCGAAGAAGGCGGGGGAGAGGCGATTCGTGTAGCCGCCTTCGTCCTGGCCGACGGTGATGAGTTGCGCGGAGCCCGTCGAGCGGATTTTTTCGCGCATGGATTTAACCCACGCGGCGAAACTTTCCTGGGCGAAAAGGGAATAGTCATAGAGTTTCAGCGAGTTGTGGCCGACATACATGCCCCGGGTACTGAATTCGATCTCTTGAGGAACCGCGATGGTGCCCTTTGTGGCGCTCGGGAGGACGTTCCACGCGGCGGCTAGCGCATTCGGGTTGGGGTAACGCTTGGTCAGCCACTCATTCCATTTCTGGAGTTCGATCGTGTCGCCGTTCGGGAGCAGCGTCCAGAGATGCTTTGAGAAGCTGGGCTCGTTGATGAGATCCCAGGCGAGGTAAGGTACGCCGCGGAAGCGGGCGACGATCGCCTGGACGAGAGTTTGCTGCCGGCGCACGGCTTGCGGGTCGAGATAGGCATTGGCGCCGCCGAGTGTGTCCGGCAGGAAGGCAAAAAAATTAAATTGGACGGGAAGATTGTATTTGCGGGCCGTCATGAGCACAGCTTCGATCGTGCGCAGGGTGCGTTCGTAAGGCTGCCCGTTCTCATCACACAGCTTGTCCCAGCCCGTCCACCAGCCGGTGCGCAGCATGTTGAGGCCGGCATCGTGGATGAGCGAGAGGTCGCGATTCCAGACGTAAACGTTGGGATGAGCGAAGTACAGGCGTTGCGTGTCGCTGGACATGTAGGTGGTGCCGGCGACGGCGAGCGGGTGGCCATCGAGTTCGAAGAAATTTCCGTTCACAGAAAGCCGGGGGCCGGAAGCGAGGAAGGCTTCGTCGCGTATCCAGAAGGCCGAGCGGTACGTGGCGCGGGGGAGTCGCTCGTTTTGACTCGTGCTGAAAAGCGTAGCTTCGATGATCTGCAGGCCCTTGGCTCCGGGAGCAGGGAGTGTCGGGGCCAGAGAGAGCGGGAGGTTTATTTTTGTTGTGACGCGGTTCGCCGGATCCGCTTCGGGGTAGGTGGTGAGTTCGAGAGTGAATGCGTCACTGGCTCGCGTGGCGGATTGCCATTCGAGTTCGAGCTGGACTGGTTCGCCCGGGAGATAAAGAGGAAACGCGGGGCGCACGGAGAAATCTTCGGCACCCACGAGCGCACGTTCGGCAAGCGTGCGCACGAGATTCGGGGCTTCCGGAGACGAGTAAAAATCGGCGGGGAGATCCGCATTGAGAAAAATCCAGCGGCTGCCTTCAAAGCCGTTGCGCAGATGATCGATTTGGATGAGCGGAGCGGCGAGACGCCGGGAATTTCGTACGCCCCAGGCGAGCGTGTCGAGACGCGCGTCAAGAGAGCCGGCCGAGCCGCCGCGCGCGTACAGGTCGACGGCACTGAGACGGATAACCGGGCTGAAGGCGCGAGTCCAGCGAAACCGGGGAGGCTCGATGGTGAGGTCGGGATTGGTGGCAAAACCGTCAAGATCCTTTGAGCCGGGAGTGTCCTGGTATTGGTCGATGAGGAGTTGGCGCGAGAAGCGGACGCTGTAGTCGCGGAGGTGCCAACCGCCCGTTTCCTGGTAAGCAGCGCGGGTGAATGGCCGGCCGCCGAGTGTCAGAAGATTTCCGCCGCGCTCGAGGAATCCGAAGATGTGCGACCATGAGGCTTCCGGGAAGGCCGAGCCGTACGGCAATACCAAGAGGCGGGTCGCGGGTTCATCGAGAAGGGCGTCGAGCTCGGCGGCTGAGGCGAGACGTGCACCGGGAAGGGCGGAACGGAGCTGCTCGGCGGAAGGGCTGGACGTGTCGGCGGAAGGGAAGTTGGGCTCGGAAAAAACGACAACGGGAACGCTCGATTCGCCGTAGACGCGAACACTCGTCAAAACAACGAGCGCAAGCAAAATGAGGAAGCGAGTGCCGACGGCAGCTGGTGAGTTGAGCGACATGAACGAGCCTCTCGAGAAAAGTCGTTGCGATGCGGGAAACAGCTCTCGCGCTTGAGGGCTTGTTATATCATTCCAGCCGAGAGTACGGGAACTGAGAATATCGATGTTGTATTGCGGAAACAGAAGCGCAGGAGGGGTTCCCCGAGCCGTGCGGGGGAGCCTGGGCGCGCTTCGGGCGAGACACAGGGGAATTGCGAGCGGAGCATGATAGAGTCGGCGGGGCGAGCGTGAACTCGCGCCTTTTGAATTGAGTAAACGTAGGTTCTGGACCTAAATCCTGAGCGGGATTGCGTGGGGAGCATGGTAAACGTACAGACAAGCGCAGGGGCAGCTGGAAGCGGACAAAACGCCGGGAATTACCGCGGCGCCTTTGCCATGGTCACGACGCTGTTTTTTTTCTGGGGCTTTGTGACGGTGCTGAACGATATTCTCGTTCCCCACCTCAAGGCCATCTTCGAGCTGAGCTATACCAAGGTAATGCTGATTCAGTTTGCCTTTTTTTCGGCGTATTTTATTTTTTCAATTCCAGCAGCGAAAGTCGTCGATGCGCTGGGCTACAAGAAGACCATGGTAGCCGGGTTGCTGACCATGGGGGTTGGAGCATTGCTGTTCATTCCCGCGGCGAGCGCGCCTTCCTATCCGCTGTTTCTCGGAGCCCTGATGGTGCTGGCGGCGGGCATCACGGCCCTGCAGGTGGCCGCAAATCCTTACGTGACCGTTTTAGGAAATCCGGAGACCGCGTCGAGCCGCTTGAATCTGACACAGGCATTCAATTCGCTCGGGACAACCATTGGTCCGTACGTGGGCGGACTGTTCATTCTAAGCACGACATCGCAGACGGCGCAGCAAATCCAGGCCATGTCGGCGGACACATCGACGGCGTACCGGATCGACCAGGCGGCGTCGGTCAAATTGCCGTATCTGGTGATTGGACTGGCGCTGATCTTGTTCGCGGGACTCATTTCGATGGTAAAACTGCCGGCGATACCGGGTGCGGAAAAACACGGGCAGAAGACCTCGTTCATCAGCCTGTTTAAATACAAACATCTGGTATTGGGTGCCGTGGGAATTTTCGTGTACGTGGGAGCGGAAGTCTCGATTGGAAGTTTCCTGATCAACTATTTTGGCCAGCCGAATATTGGAAACTTGCCGGAGATGGCGGCGTCACGGCTGGTCGCCTTCTATTGGGGCGGCGCGATGGTCGGCCGCTTCATTGGTTCGGCGATTTTGCAAAAGGTGAAAACCGGCACGGTGCTCGGAATTGCGGCGATTGCCGCGTGCCTGCTGGTATGCACGTCCATGCTAACGACCGGGCATGTGGCGATGTGGAGCATCATTCTGGTTGGATTTTTCAATTCGGTGATGTTCCCGAGTATTTTTACGCTGGGGGTCGCCGAACTCGGACCGCTCACCGGAGACGGTTCCGGGCTCATGATTATGGCGATTGTGGGCGGAGCGCTGCTACCCGTCCTGCAGGGAGCGATGGCCGATCATATGGGAATACAACATGCCTTCATCCTGCCGGCGGTTTGCTACCTCTATATTCTGTACTATGCCCTGAAGGGATCGCGGCCGGAAAGAGTTGCCACCTGACCTGGCACAAGTAAAGTGAATTTCTTGGCACAACAACTAACAGGGGAGATGGACTAGCGTGGACGCGAAGCTGGCTCTTGGTGTGGACGTTGGCGGAACGAAGGTAGCGGCCGGGATCGTGGACCGTGAGGGGACGATCGTGAAGAGCTCGCGCGTGCCGATGAACGCGAAAGGGAGCGCGGAAGAAGGACTCGCGGCGGTTACCGCGGCGATTGACGCTCTCTTCCGGGAAGGCGGACGGCTGGAAGAGCAGGTGCGCGGCATTGGGGTTTGCGCTCCGGGGCCGCTCGATCCGACGACGGGTGTGGTGATCAATCCGCCGAATGTAACCTGCTGGAGGAATTTTCCCCTGGCCGCGAAAATCACCAGCCGCTATGGCGTGCCGGTGAAGATTGATAATGACGCGAACGCGGCGGGGCTCGCAGAGGTCTTGTGGGGCGCGGGTCGCGGGTACCAGAATGTTTTCTACGCGTGCATCGGAACCGGAATTGGCACGGGAATTGTTTTTGACGGACGGATCTATCACGGGCGGACGGGAGCGGCGGCCGAAGGTGGGCATGTTTCCATTGATTACAACGGGCCGCTGTGCGGCTGCGGCAAGCGCGGCTGCATTGAAGTTCTGGCATCCGGTACGGCGATTGGGCGGAGGGCCCGCGCGAAGGTGGCGAGTGACCCGGCGCGAGGCGCAGCTCTGCTCGAGCTTGCCGGCGGCGAAGCCGACGCCGTGACGAGTGAGATGGTGGGGCAAGCGTGCCTGGCAGGCGACCCGCTGGCTACCGAATGCTTGCGCGAAACCGTGGAACTGATTTCGGTGTGGCTCGGCAATGTGGTGGATCTGATTGAACCGGACGTGCTGATTATTGGCGGGGGAGTGGCCGCGATGCTGGCGCCATTTTTTGGGGAGATGCGTGAGAGGCTCGCGGTCTGGTGTGTTAATTCCCGGGCCCGGGAGATTCCGCTCGTACCCGCCCACTACGGGGCAAGCTCGGGAATTGCCGGCGGCGCGGCGATTTGCCAGTAGAGCGAAATCAATCTGGATAGGGATCGCCGGGACGCGCGATGCGGATGCGATGATCGGTGAAGTTGTGGTGCATTTCCGGGACGTAGACTTTGGGCATGTGGCAGGTCGTGCAGTCTTGGCTGGCAACGGGGCACGCGGCGCCGGGATGATCGGGCGTGTGTTTTGCGGCGCGTGACGACAGGTGGCAGCTCAGGCAGGCATTGTCGTAGGCGGCCGGTTCGGTTTGCAGTTGCTTGTGCGGGTCGTGGCAGGCAATGCAGGTGAGGCGAGCGTCGCCGCGTCCCCAGCATTTGCTGTTTTCCAGGCGATAGGGTTGCGAACGCGCGTTGGATGGACCTTTTACTCCCGCCAGTTTGGTGTCCCACCAGGTCCCGTGACACGCGCCGCAGAAATCGACCGAGTCGGCAGGACTCAGCTGGCGGGGACTGAAAATCCGGGTCTCCGCGGAACCTGAAATGCCCAGCAGAGTCCTCGCCTGCATCCGTTGCACGTGCGTCGTACCAGCGCCGTGACACGCTTCGCAACTCACTCCCAAAATCAAATTGGTGTCCTGAAATTGTCCGTCGATAGAAGAGGCGGTGGTGTGACAGCCGAAGCAACGCGAGACTTCGCCGGGAGACACAGGACGATACATGGCTTCTTCAAGCGTCTTGGCGGGTGCGCTGAGTTCCCGAGTCGGGGTGAAGTGCAGGTTCGCGAGAGAACTGAAATACGTCACGCGCGCTTCGTAGAAATTGCCGTCCTCTTTTTTGAACAGATAGGATTGGCCGACATGCCCGGTGCCGAAGGCCCAGAGAAGCGTGGCAGAAAGATTGTGGGACGGCTCGCCAATGGAGTACGTGCTGCCACTCGCTCCCGTTTGGATCTCATAGCGATACGGAGCGAACGCGAAACTCATTTTTGGATGGGAGTGCAGGACAGCCGAGTTGCCGGCCGCGACAGCCGTCCCGCCCATGGGCGTGTGTTTCTGGGAGTCGACGATTCCCTTGTGGCAGGGAGAGCAGGCTGCGGCACCCAGGAACTCGTTTCGTGAAGGCGCAGATTGCGTGGGCCAGAATCCCGGTTCCGTCAGATGATCCGCCGTCGAAAGTTGCGCAAAAAGGGACACCGCTGCCGGCAGAAAGAGCCAGCCCAAGGCGAGAAACAGGGCCAGTCGACGGGGGGTTCGCGTGGTGGAAGTGGCCATACGTAGCATCGAGAGTGCCAGAAAAGGGGCCCCGAAAGGCCTAAAAAACAATATTCTGAAATAAGGATATTGCAAACGGCTGTAGCGCTACCTGTTCGGCAGGCCAAAAAGGGGGGGACTCAGTCCTTCCCGGGAATTTCAGCCTTCGCGCCGAGCGAACGGTCGACGTCGGAATAGAAGAGCTGTCGAAAATGCGCGGGTGGCGGAGCGGTGGACGCGCGAACGACAAATTCGGGCTCAATCGCGATTTCCGAAACGTACTCCGCCGAACCTTCGATTTGCTCGATCAGGGTCTTCGCGGCGATCTGCCCCATGCGCTGCAGCGGCTGGCGGACGGTCGTCAGTGCCGGGTCGGAGAAAATGGCGCCGGGGATGTCGTCAAAACCGACAACGGAAACGTCGGCCGGAACCCGAATTCCCGCTTCGCGAAAGGCCACCATGGCGCCGATGGCGGAGACGTCGTTGTACGCGAGCAGCGCCGTAAATGGCTGGTGGCGCGCGAGGAGCTGTTTGCCGAACGGATATCCCAGATTGGGCGTGGAGTCGATGCTGTCAATTTGCACGGTAAGTTCCGGGCGAATGCGGAGACCCAGCTCGGCCGCCACTTCGCACGTCGCCGACCAGCGAGAAGCCGAATCCGAGCTTGCCGGATGGCCTTTCAGGAAGGCGATTTCTTCGTGGCCGAGGTCTGCCAGGTGGCTGAGAGCCATGCGGGCCGCGAGTTTATGGTCCAAAACGATATTGGTGACGCCTTCGACCCGCTCATGCCCGGCCACCGCGACCGTAGGGAGTGAAAGGTCTTCCTGGATCGAGGTATCGGTCGTAATGAAGCCCTCGACGCCGCGCTCGAGCAGCAGCTGGGCATAGGTATGGAGGAGTTTGGGGTCGTGCCGGTGGATCACGGTAAGAAACAGAAAATTGTGTTTGCGAAGGTATTCTTCAATCCCGCTGATGACCATGGCGCCGTAGGCGTCGCCAATTTCCTCGGCGATGACCCCGATGGTGTAGGTGCGCTGCAGACGCAGGGAACGCGCGAAGTAGTTGGGGCGGTAATTGAGTTCTTTGGCCGCCGCCAGGATGCGTTTCTTGGTGCGTTCGGGAATGGATCTGGCCGCCGCGGAGTTGTTCAGAGCCGCCGAGACCGTCCCGGGCGTCAGGTTCAAGTGGCTGGCAATGGTCTTAAGAGTGACCTTGGGCTCTTTGAAGCGAGCTGGTTTCTTCCGTCCGGGAGCCGTCATGGGGTCAACCTCAGGGTCGAGAGGGTCGATGTAAACCTCCATATATCATAGATTTCAAGGCAAACACAGGAGGAAAGGCGGCGCCGGGGCGAGCCGCGAAGCTCTGGGGTCCGGTTTGTAACGTTACAGTCACAGCCGTGTCAAATCGAAGAATAACATTATTTCGTGCCTAGAATATCATTATTTTAACTTGACAAGGCCCGCAAACCACTCTATATACGCTGTAGTACAAAAGCATTACGCCAACGGTGGAGGCGTACTGTTCCTCGTTCTCAATCGTTATCGCTAAAGGGTTCTCGGAAGCTGGGTGGAGTCTGCTGGAGATTCAATGGGGAAGATTTGGGAAATTTTTCCGCTTTGAATCGCAAAATATTTTAAGGGGTGTGGGGATGAAAATTAGAACGACGGAGAAGGACGCAGCGGCTGGCACGAAGTCCGTGTTTTGCGCGCTGCTTTGTGTAGTGCTGCTGGTGCTCGTGATGCCGCTGGCTTCCCGTGCACAGCAATATTCCGGAACCATCACAGGTACGGTGACGGATCAAACGGGCGCAGCAGTTGCGGGGGCGACAGTCGTCGTCACCAACGTCGGAACCAATGCCACAACGAGCGTCAATACCAACGAGCAGGGACACTATACATTTGCGCAGCTGCCTGTCGGGATCTACGAGATCCGCGTAAAACAGGCGAGCTTTAAAGAGAGCCTCACCAAGGGCATCGAAGTTCACACGTCAACGGACACGGAAATCAACGTCGCGCTGGAACTCGGAGCGGCGAATGAGACGATGACGGTGGAAGCGTCCGACGTGCAGGTGCAGACGACGACCGCCGTCGTTGGCGAAGTGGTAGCCGGCACGCAGGTTCGCGAATTGCCGCTGAACGGCGAAAATTTCATGGGCCTCGTCACGCTGTCGCCTGGCGTATCGACTTCGAATGACTTTGATGGTCGCGGCAAGGGTCTGACCGGCGGCAGCAACTTTTCCGTAAACGGCAACCCCTACACCAACAACCTGTTCCTGGTTGACGGCGTGAATAACAATGACATGGGTTCTGGCCGCACGATTCTGGTGTACCCGTCGGTAGACGCCATTGCCGAATTCAAGATGTTGCGCAACTCCTACGGTCCGGAATACGGGCAGGCGTCGGGCGCCATCATCAGCATCACGACGAAATCCGGCGAAAATCAATTTCATGGCGGCGTCTTCTACGCGGGCCGCAATGATGTGCTCAATGCCAACGACTGGTTTTCCAATAACAACAATACCGGCAAAGCCAAACTCCGCCGCAACGACTGGGGTTATAACGCCAGCGGTCCCATCATCAAAAACAAACTGTTTGCGTGGTGGAACCAGGAATGGAACCACGAAATTCGCGGACAATCGGTGAGCGCCTGCGTTCCAACAGCCGCCCAGAAAGCCGGAGATTTTAGCGGACCAGCGGTATGCGGAGCTTCGGCTCCGGTAATCCCCGTTGGACTGCAAGCTCCAGGAAATCCCTTGCAGGTTGCCAATCCCGATGCCGCCGGCTTGCTCCTCGCGCAATTCTATCCGGATCCCAACGTCCCCGGCGCGACCGGAAGCCAGAACAATTGGGCCGCGCAAGAAACGCAAAAACCTTTCTGGAAAGAATGGAACGTGCGAGTGGACTATGACATCACGTCCAAGCATCGGGCCACGTTCCGCTACACGAAAGATTCCTGGACCAGTCCTTCACCGAATCCGAACCTGTTCTGGGGTGATTCTTTCTTTCCGACCATCAACTCGGATTGGAGCCAGCCTTCCAAGAGCGTGATGGCGAAACTAACTTCGCAGCTCAGCAATACGCTCGTAAATGACTTCGAATTCGGCTACGGAAACAATGCCATTATCACCACACTCGCGGGAACCGGAGCAGCCGGCCTGTCGGCTGTCGACTACATCTCACAACTCAATGCGCTGATTCCCACCGCGTGGCCGGCTTCCCTCAAGCAGACCGGCGCCTTCATCAATGGAGGAGCCAACTGGGGAGGCTTGCAGCCCTACGGCAACGGCCAGACCATGTGGAACATCGCCCCTTACGGCAACCACGAAGATCTGTATTCCGTCCAGGACAATATTTCCAAGGTTCATGGAAATCATCTTTTCAAAATCGGCGGTTACTACAGCACCAACGCGAAAGTGGAAGACAACAATGGCGGCACCGACCAGCCGACCTTCAACACCAACAATAGCGGCTTGCAGTCCTGCCCTCCGGGATCACCCGTCGGCTGCGCTCCTGGAGTTCCGACTGGCAACAGCCTTGCGAACCTGCTGATTCCCGGGCAGGTCTTCGTTTCGAACGAGAACAGCATCAATGCACTCGACCGCCGCATCTGGCACGACATTGAATTGTATTTTGGCGATACCTGGAAGCTGAGCCACAACGTGACCTTGAGTCTTGGAGCACGCTGGTCTTTCTATCGTGAGCCGTATTCGGAAACCAATGCGCAGGCCTCGTTCAGCCTGGCGGCCTACGACCCAACGCGACCCGCGTCGGATGCCTGCAACGGAGTCATCATTGTGCCCAACACGACGCCGTGTCAGGACGCGGCGGCTAACCTCGCTACTCTCGGTGTCTCTTTGCCACTTTCCAACGGCACCCCTGGAATAAACCGCGCGCTGGTCGAGAATAACAATCACAACATCGCTCCGCGCTTCGGCATTGCCTGGGACGTCCGGGGCGACGGCAAGACCGCGGTACGCGTCGGCGGCGGACAATTCTTCCAACGGGAAATCGTCGGAATTGGCCGCACCCTGTCGGGAACTGCGCCCTTTGTGATCAATGCGCAGGACGTCCGCACCCTGCAAACCGCGACTCCGCTCGCCAATCCGTCGGTTTCGCCCAACGCAGCCAAAGACCCGCGAGCCATTGCCCCCAACAGCTGGCAGTGGAACGTGTCGGTTGAACGTGAGCTCTTCCGCAACGCCGCGTTGCAGTTGGGTTACGTCGGCAATACCGGTATCCACCTGACTTCAATGGCGGATTTGAATTCCATTCCCTCTGAATTCTGGAACGAAACGGCGTTTCTGAATGGAAGCGCGCTCAATTCATTCCGCCCAGCGGGTAACTTCGGCACCATCGGGCTATTCGATCGCGCTGGACACTCAACCTACCATTCCTTGCAAGCTCTGTTCCGTGCGCGGACCGGAAACTTTTCAAATTTCCAGGTCTCCTACACCTATTCGCACTCCATTGCTGACGTCGAACTGGACAATTCGTCTGGCGGACTGAACCAGGAAGCGTTTACCGACCCGACCAACACCGGCATCGACAAGGGCAACACCAACATCAACCGGCCGCACATTTTTGTGGCTAACGAAGTTTTCTACCTGCCAAAGCTTGCCAACAAGGGAGCCTTTGTTGAAAAGACCCTGGGTGGATGGGAACTCAACAGCATCATCACCGTCACCTCCGGAGCATCGCTCAGCGTATTCTCAAACGGCGCGAGCGGAGCGAACGGCAGCACCCTGAACTCCCTCACCGGCACCGGCTTTGGCAACAACCAGCGTCCGAATGTCACCGGAGTCGGTTGCAATGACGGAGAAAACGGCAAACAGATACTGAATCCAGCGGCCTTTACATTTGTCGGCTATACGCTCGGCACCATCGGTAATGCGCCCCGCGGGTACTGCCGTGGTCCGAACAACCGCAACGTGGACGTGCAGCTGGCCAAGAACTGGTCCTTCCGGGAGCGTTTCCGCCTGAAGTTCAGCATGGACTTCTTCAACCTGTTCAACCATGCGAACTTCGTCGGCACCCAACTCCAAGCGAGCGGCTTCAATGCGCAAAACCTGGTCTGCGGCGCAACCGCTTGCAGCCCGACGAACAACGTAGTGACGGACTACAATACCGGCGCAAACGCCAACTTCGGTCAGGCCGTGGCCGTGCACAACGGGCGCGAACTTCAGTACACCCTGAGGTTCTCGTTCTAGGCCGAGCAAGGTAAACAGGTACAGCGGCGGGGCTTGTAAATCCGAGCCCCGCCGCTTATCGTTTGGGAGAAGGTTTTTCATCGGATTGTGACCCTCTTGCACTTTTCCTTTTCCAGCACGCTGACAATTCGGACGGGACCGCAAAAACGCGCAGTGGGCCTGGTCGCCGGTGCGCTGGCTCTATTGGGCTTTGCTTCCGGGGCTTGCGCCCAATCACAAACCAGCAAAAAGGCAACTGCGAAGACTGGCGCCGTCGCCACCAGCCCGGCCGAGACCGAACTGCAGACAAGGCTCGCAGCGGCGCAAACGGCGAAGCAGTCGGGCGACCCTGCCGCCATCGAGCAGGCCAACGAACATTTGATCGCGCTGGCGCTCCGGGAAATGGCGCATTTGCGTCTGGTCGAGGCGGTTTACCCGCAGGCGATTGAGCTGTACCGGCAATCGCTCGGATTTGAAAATCTTGCCGACAGCCGGGTGGACCTGGCCATTGCGGCTCTCGGCGCCAATCGGCTGGACGAAGCGCTGGCGGAGTCCGGCAAGGCCCTGCTCGGGGCTCCGGATAACGCCCGGGCTTACGGTGTGCGCGGCCGCGCGTGGATTGGAAAAGAGGAATACGCGAAGGCGGCCGGCGACCTGGCAGAATCAGCGAAGCGCAATCCGGACCTCGAGACATCCTATTTAGAGGGAATCTGTTTGCTGCGAACGCGGAGCGAACGGGACCGGAAACTCGCCGAAGCGGCGTTTGCCGAGATTGTCCGAGTGAATGGCGACAGTGGTTCGCTGCATGTGCTGTTTGGCAGGGCTTATCGCGACGCCGATGACATGCCGACGGCGATCCGGGAATTCCGGCGGGCGGTTGAACTGGATACGCGTACACCGCACGCGCATTATTTCCTCGGACTCGCGCAACTCGCCGTAAATGAATGGAAGTCTACGCCGGAGGTAAAAACAGAGTTCGCCAAAGAACTCGAGTTTTATCCGCGCGACTATCTTGCCAACTATATGACCGGTTTTCTCGCTTCAGGCGATCGCGATTACGCGACTTCGACGAAGTATCTGAAAATTGCGACGGACGTAAATCCGAATTGGCCGGAGCCGTGGCTGTATCTGGGCTTGAATGCGTACTCGCAGAATGACGCGAAGCGGGCCGAAGAGTGCTTTCGGCGAGCCATAACGCTTACCGGAACCGATGAAGCCCGGTCCAATTATCAGATACGCAGGGCTTACGTGAGTCTCGGACGGATTCTGGCGAACTCGGGACGGGCGGACGAGAGCCAGACGTATCTGGCCAAGGCGCGCGAGCTGCAGAACAAGACCATGGAACAAAGCCAGCAAAATATCGCTTCGATGGTCGAAGCAAGCGGAGGAGCGGGCACCGGCGCTGCCATTGTTCCGCTCAATAAAGCGCGGGAGTCGGAAGCGGCGCCGCTAGTTACCGCCGACGCGGACCCGTTTGCCAGACTGGACGCGACGACATTTGCCGGAACGAACTTGACGGAGAAACAGAAAGCGTACGCAGAAGCGCAGGAAAACCGGCTCCGCACGGTCTTGGGACTGAGCTACAACGATCTGGCAACCTCCAAAGCGGTTCGCAAACTCTACCAGGCGGCGCTCGGCGACTATCAAGAAGCCGAGCGCTGGGACCCGAAACTCCCCGGCCTGCAAAAAAACCTCGGGCTTTCGGCGTTTAAGCTCGGCAATTACCCCGAAGCGATCCGCGGCCTTTCCGCCGAATTGCAGGCAAATCCCGAGGCTCCGTCCGTGCGAGCCATACTGGGCATGGCCTATTTCGGGAGCGATAAGTTTTCAAGTGCGGCGGCGACGTTTGCTCCACTCGGCGAGCCGGGAATGCGGGATCCCACCGTTGGCTACGCCTGGGCCAGCTCGCTCGCCAAGCTGAATGAACTCGACCGGGCAACCAAAGTCCTCAAGACGTTTGCGGCCGGCGCACTGCCGAATGATGTGTTGCTGCTTGTGGGGCAACTGTGGATTGAGATCGGCGATTACGCACGGGCGGTTGCGGCGCTCGACAGGATTTTGCAAGCGGATGAACATTTCCCGAAGGCCCATTACTTTGCCGGCAAGGCATACCTGCGCTGGGAACACTTTGATGAGGCCGCGAAGGAGCTGAACGCCGAGCTCGCGCTCGTTCCCGAAGACACCGACGCAAAATATACACTCGGGTTTGTTTATTTGAAGCAGAGGAAGTCGGGCGAAGCGGAGGAACTCTTTCGGCAGGTGATTGCGCTCGAACCCGGCCACGTCAATGCCCAGTATGAACTGGGGAAAATGTTGCTCGACCGCGGGAAGCTACCGGAAGCTACCGCCCATCTCGAGGTGGCGGCGCGCCTGAGTCCGGAGACCGACTATGTGCACTACCAGTTGCAGGCGGCCTACCGGAAAGGCGCAAGAACCGAAGATGCGGACCGGGAGCTTGAAATCTACAAACGGATCAAAGCCAAAGCCCGCGACCGGGCGGTTCCGCCAGGGGACTCGCATTGAAACCGAGAGGCCCGGCGGAATGCCAATTGAACCTGAATAGCGGCCGTACCCCCGCGACGGTCGCGCTGGCGATCTTCCTCTGTTCGGCGCTGCTCTACGGGCAGGGGCACCCGCAGGCGCCGCCGCCTCCGCCGGGCGTGAAAGCCAATAAGTGCGCGGCGGGCACGGCGATTCCGCAACTCGAAGACATCACGGCAAAAACGGGAATCACCTTCAAGCACACGGCTGACCCATCGAAGAAATACATTGTGGAATCCATGAGCGGCGGGGTGATCTTGATTGACTATGACCGCGACGGTTGGCCCGATATTTATTTCACGAATGCGCCCACGGTCGAGATGGCCATCAAGGGGGAAAAGAGTTTTGGGATTCTGTACCACAACAATCACGACGGTACCTTCAGCGACGCTACAGCCAGAGCGAAATTGAGTACTCCGTGTTTTGCGATGGGTGGGGCGGTGGGCGACTACGACAACGACGGCTGGCCGGACCTGTATGTGACTTGTCTCGGCGGAAATATTCTGTACCACAACAACGGAGACGGCTCGTTTACCGATGTGTCGGCGAAGGCCGGAGTGGCGGACGGAAGGTGGTCCGCGGGAGCCGCGTTCGGAGACTATGACGGCGACGGTTTTGTCGATTTGATGGTCACCAACTACGTGGATTTTCGCCTGAATGATTTGCCGGGATTCGGAAAATCGCCGAATTGCAAGTATCGCGGGATTGACGTGCAGTGCGGGCCGCGCGGCCTGAAAGGCGCGGGCGATACGCTATTTCACAACAAGGGCGATGGAACGTTTGAAGATGTTTCACGGAAAGCCGGAGTCAGCGATCCGAACGGCTACTACGGCATGGGCGTGGTTTGGGCCGACTTCAATAATACCGGCCGGCCGGATATCTACATTGCGAACGATTCCACGCCAAAGTTTCTGTATAAGAACGAAGGTAACGGCGTCTTCAAGGATATCGGCCTGGAATCGGGGACGGCAGTCAGTGAGGACGGTTCGGAGCAGGCCTCGATGGGGATTGCCATTGGCGATTATCTGCATACCGGACGCCCGTCGCTGTATGTGACAAATTTTGAGGATGAGTACGATCTGCTGTACCGCAACGACGGGAATTGGAATTTCACCGATGTTTCCTACCCGTCGGGAGTGGCATTGCCGTCCTTGCGCTGGGTGAAATGGGGAACAGCGTTTGTGGATCTGGATAACGATGGCTGGCTGGACCTGATCGCGGTGGGTGGCCACGTGTACCCGCAGGTGGCCACGCTGCCTTCGGGTGGCGGATACCGCCAGCCGAAATTGCTGCACATGAACCAGAAGAATGGGAATTTCTGTGACGCGAGCGATATGGCGGGGCCCGCGCTGGCCGAGAAGCGGGTGTCGCGGGGACTGGCGGTGGGCGATTTATTTAACGACGGGAACATGGATGTGGTCATCGGCGACATAGACGGAGCTCCCATGATTCTGAAGAATCACGGAATTCCCGGACGACACTGGGTAAGTTTTGAGCTGACCGGGACGAAAAGCAACCGGCTGGCCCTCAATGCGCGAATCAAGATTACCTCGGGCGGGATGACGCAGACCGAGGAGATTCACAGTGGCGGAAGCTATTTGTCGCAAAATGACCTGCGAGTGCACTTCGGAGTAGGAGCGGCGAAGAAAATTGACAGTGTCGAGGTTCGTTGGCCTTCAGGGCTCGTGGACACGTTCCGGGATGTGGAAGTCGATCAGTTTTATTCTGTTCTCGAGTGCCAGGGCGTAGCCTCGAAAGATAATCTTTGCGTTTCGATCAGGAAAAAACTTCCAGCCGCCTTTTAGCGACGCTTTTCGCTAGCGGGACCCGTCTGACCATGTCCCACGATTATCCCTTGGCGAGTTCCTTGATTTGCTTTGCCAGTTTTTCAATCTGCTGAGCCTTCTTGACGACCGAGACCGAAAGCACCGACGCAGAGTCGGTCTTCTGGATTTGTTCCCGGAGCTCAGAAACCATGCCAAATAGTTTCTCAATGTCGGTTCGTACGTCTGCTTGTTTCTGCTGATCCAGTTTCTTTTTGTCGGGTGGAATTATGTCCGGTCCGCTGAGACCCGGAGGGTAGTTCGGGTTTGGTGCGTGCGGAGAGGGCAGGGGTTGCGGAGTTTGCCCTGCCGGAGCAGCGAAGGCTGACAACACGGGATAAATGGCCAGAATGCCTACGATCCGACCGAGGCCGGAAAATAGAGAACGCCGTGATTGGGACATGAATCCTCCACCTGTTCTGAGCGGTAAAAGCGGGGGGCGATAACGCCGATTCTACACCCGGCTTTTGTCAAACGCCAGAATTACAAAATGGAGATTAGGGCCTATTTTGCTGGCGATTTCTCGTATCCCGGGCCGTAGATTACTTTGCCAGGGCGGGCGCCCGTGTGCTTGCCGTGGTCGACGACGACCTGGCCGTTTACGAGCACGTAATCGATCCCTGTGGGCGTCAGGTCGGGTTGCTCGTAGGTCGAGCGGTCCTGGATGGTCGCGTAGTCGAAGACGACCACGTCGGCGGCGAGGCCTTCGCGGATGACGCCGCGGTCGGCGAGGCGGAGGCGCATGGCGGGCCAACTGGTCATTTTGCGGATAGCGTCTTCAAGCGTAAGGGTGTGCGTTTCCCGGACGTAGCGCGCGATGACCCGGGGGAAATTTCCGTAGCTGCGCGGATGCGGGAGGCCGAGAGCGTCGTCGCCACCGGGAGTGAGAGCGGTGCCGGCGTCCGAGCCGATGCTGGTCCACGGAAATCTCAAAGCGGTCTCGATGTCCTGTTCGCTCATCATGTGATAGATGGCGGTGACGCGGCCGGTCGAACCTTGGGCGACGAGATCGAAGGCTGTGTCTTCCGGAGATTTGTTCATCTCTTTGGCAATTTGCGTGATGGTTCGCCCGTTGTACTTGGCATTGTCCGGATTGGCGGCGTTGACGAGAACGACGCCGTCCCAGCCGCCAGCGGCTTCGATGATGTTCCACCAGCCGGGTGAGCCAGTTTTCAGTTCCTTTTTCAAACGAATGCGAATTTCGGGATCGCCGAGGCGTTTGACGAGAGCTTCGTGTCCGCCCTCGTGTGCCCAGGAGGGGATTGTGGCTTCAAGACCGGTACCGCCGGCGGTGTAGACGTAGAGATCGGCGGCCACATCGAGACCCCGAGCCCGCGCGGCGTCAACGTGTTTGCCCGCTTCGACCATAAGGGTGCCCCAACCCGGACTGTAGGCGGCTTTAAGATGGAAAATTTCGGCAGGGAGGTGGCCTTCCTCCGAGATGCGGATGAGTTCGTCGATGGACTGGACGAGTTCCTTACCTTCGCCACGCATGTGGCTGGCGTAGATGCCGCCAAATTTGCCGGCAACCTTCGCGACTGCGATGAGTTCTTCGGTCGAGGCGTAACTGCTGGGCGGATAGATGAGCGCAGTGGTCATGCCCATGGCGCCGTTTTTCATGGCAAGGGCCATGAGGTCTTTCATGCGTTCGAGTTCTTCCGGAGTGGGCTGCCTCGCGTCGTAGGCGAGAACCGCGACGCGGGCCTGCGTTTCCGAATAGTACGTGCCGAAGTTGAGGCTGATGCCTTGCCGCTCGAGCGTGGCCCAATAGTCGCGGAGTTGTTCGGGGGGAACCGGAGTGCCGCCTTCTCCGCCAATGGCGGTCGTGACCCCTTCCATCAACTTATTCTCAGCGAGGCCGTTTTTGGGCAGCACGTGGCCGGATTGATCCATCACATCGATCCAGCCGGGTGAGACGTAGCGGCCGCGGGCGTCGATTTCGGTTTTGGCGTGAGTTTGCGGATCGAGGTGGCCGATTTTTGCAAAAAGGCCGTCCTTGATCGCGATGTCGGCGTTGATTGATGGATTGCCGGCGCCGTCAAGGACCCGGCCGTTACGGATAATGACATCGTACTGAGCCGCGCCGGGATTTTCGGCGGGAACGGAAACGGATTGCGCCGAAGTGCGAACGGCAAGTGTGAGTAGGCTGACTGAGAAAACCGCCAAACGAAAGATGTTGCCAAAGGGAAGCATCGCGAGTCCTCGGAAATACATTCTGAGAGTTTGGAAAAAACTTAGCGGCGCACCGCTTGCGCGGTGCGCCGCCCGTTTAGATTTGAGCAATCTGAAAAATGCCGGAGACGTCCATCTGTTAGAACTCGATACGGAGACCGATTTGGCCTTCACGACCGGGTAGACGCTGAGTGGTAGTTCCAAAGGCCGGATCCGTTCCGTCCAGGCCTTGAACCGCCGCAGTGTTGCCTTTGTTGAAGATGTTAAAGAATTCGAAAAGGGCTTGCGCACTGACTCGTTCGCCGATTTTGAATTTCTTGGCAATACGCATATCCACGTTGTAATAGGACGGAGCGGTGTAGAAGTTGTGCGCCAGGTCGAGGTTTTGTCCCGCAAAGCTCAAACCCTCACCGTTGAAGAGTCCATCGCCGTCGAAATCGGAGCCCCCGTCAGCCGGGCCTTTGGTGTAATGGAAGCCGCTCTGGGCACGGAAAATCCCTGAGAGCTCAATGGTCCAAGGCAATTGCAAGATTCCATGCGCCAGGAAGGTGTGATTGAGCGCGAGGTCGGACGGACCTTTATCAATGTTTGCGCCGTTATAAAAGGTACCAGCCTTCGGAACCGGGTTGCCGATGCTATTGATGAACGGCCCGTTGGCATTGGTTCGGCCGTCACTATCGGTGACCAGGGGAACCATACCCACGTAGCTGTCGGAAAGTCCCGCGTTGGCCAGGAAGTTCACGCCTTGCCCTGTCTGGATTTCCGACGTCAGGGTGGAATTCAGAACGTTGTCAATGGCGTGCGCGAATGTGTAGTTGGCCTGAATCGTGAAGTGATGAGACATGCGTTTTTGCATGCCCAGGGTGAAGCCGTCGTAGGTGCCGGCTCCCCATGGACCAAAGCTCACTGTCTTGTTGCCCGTGTCGGGAATGAGCTGGCCCGGGGTGTCGGGCATGCGCGCTTCAAAGGCAAGGTTCGTCGTTCGGACCGTCAAGACGTCGATGATGTCCTTGTGGTAGTAGTCGGCGGTAAAGACAAAATCATTGCCCACGCCTTGTTGAACGCCGACGTGATAGTTGCGGGTGTACGGAACTTTGAAGTTAGGATCGACGGTGACCGGGACGGCTCCCGCTGTTCCGAGAATTCCCCCGATGGTGGTGAGATGCCCGAACGGATCCCAGCTCCAGTAGTCAGCGGGGAAAACCAGGTCCTCATTGGTGCCGGCAGCGTTGGCTATGGATGCGTTTGCAGCCGCCAGAAATTCATCCGGAGTGTAGCCGGAAAGCTGTTGGATGTTGTTGATATCGACGACGGTATTGGCGGGGATTACCGCATGCCCTGGCGCCACGACATTGTTCAGATGGTCGATGCCGTAAATCGTTGTATGCAGGTTGGAAGGCGGAGTCGTCAGGGGGTTGATGCACTGCGTCCCCTGGGACGCAATTTCAGCATCAGTGAGCGTATTGGACAAACATACGGTTGGGCGGCCACGTCCCTGGAAGTTTCTGCCGATGTTTGTCGGATCTCCGTAGAACAATCGCGGGAAAGACAGGAGTCGTTCCCGTTGAATGTTTGCGCCGCCCAAGCCAGGAACGTCGCGGGCTACGCCGGCGCGGAACTGGTCATAAAAAATTCCAAAGCTGGCATTGACGACGGTCTTGGGAGCGATATTCCAGGCCACGCCGACACGCGGAGAGAAGTCCGTTTTGTTGGGGAAGTGGGTGTCATAGTCCCAGCGCAAACCCAGGTTCAAGGTAATCTTGGGCGCAATCCGGTAGTCGTCCTGAACAAAAAGGCCATTGTAGTTGTTGCGGATGCGGACAAGATTATCGGCAGGCGTAGGGCCGGCCTGCAGCGTGATCAGGTTCACACCGGAATCGATAGGACCAAATTCGGTGAAGTCCGCTTCGGTGGCAAACAGTTGTGTGAAGAAGTTGTTTGGCTCGGCACCATCAACCTTCGTGTTCTGGTAGTCCCAGCCGAATTTAATATTGTGGCGGCCTATCAACCGCGAAATATTTGAGCCGAGAGAAATATATTTTTGATAGAAAGAGAATGCATTGTAGCCGGGGCCGAAAGATACTTGGCCGAGGTTGCCGAACAAATCCCCGCTATCGTAAGTGTCAAAACGGTTAAAAAGGTTGTTGGGAACGCCGGAATCCGGATGTGATGGCGCGGTCTGCGAGGGATCGGCACGGTATTGGAAATAGGAATTTACCAGCCAGGCATCAGAACCTGAGCCGATAGTCCAAAGATCGTTAAAACCAAGCATCAAGGTACGGCCGGAAAGATTCTGCCGGGTGTCGGGCAGGCTGTTTGAAGCGAGCAGCGGTAAATAGTCCGTGATGTGGGAGTTGGTGTAGTTCAGTTGTTCACTCAAACGGTGCGAACCAAAATTCTCATCAATTCTGGCACGCGCGCGGGTATCACGAGTTTGCGAATGTTGATTGAAAGGTGCCTCAAAATTGATCAAACTGGGCGGCAATGTCGGGTCAAAGACAAAATTGAGCTGACGGCTTTCCAGAATGCGTTCCGCCGAGCCGAAAAAGAAGATCTTGTCGTGCCAAACCGGTCCACCCACGTAGAGGGTGGGATCCCAGCGGTTAAGAAAGGGCGCCCCGGCAGAAGATCCGGGAATGTCATTGGCATCGAAAGCCGAACTACGGTAGTACGCAGACCCGCCCCCATGCCACTGATTGGTCCCGCTGCGGGTGACTACGTTCACAACGCCTCCGGAAGCATGGCCAAATTCCGCTTTATATCCGCCGGTAATGACTTGAAATTCAAGAATTGAATCCTGGTTGAATTGCGCCGAGGGTCCGCCATTGAAGTTGTCGCGATTGGGCAGGCCATCGATCAGGTACAGGGTGTTACCGCCGCGGTCGCCAAGTATGGGAGTAGCGTTGTCGCCGGCGGGGTCGCTTTGCCGATTGAGAGACACGCCAGGAACAAGTTGCAGCAAGTCGAGATAGTTTCGGCCATTGATAGGCATGTCTTCGATCTGTTGAGGCGTAATCGTGGTGCCCGTCGAGGAAACCGTCGGATCGAGAAGAGGAATCGATGAATCGACTTCTACTGTTTGGTTGACGGTTCCAACCTTCATGGCCACGTCAAAGGTCAGAGTCTTGTTAAGAGTAATTTCAATGTTTTTAAATACTTGAGACTGGAAGCCATCCTTGGAGGCGCGCAATTCATAGTGGCCCGGTGGAAGGCCGGCAACGGAATAGGTTCCGTCGCTATCGGTGGTGACGGTGCGATCGATGCCCAGATCCGTATTTGCCACCTGAACCTGGGCTCCGGCGACGGCCAGGCCTTGATTATCCTTGACTACGCCTTCAATCGTTGACGTGGTCTGCGCTGCGAGCGCGGAAGCGGCGAAAAGCAGGAAAGTGAAAACGCAACAGAAGTGTGCGAAACTATCGAGTACGCCCCGGAAACGGCAAAAGGAATGCTTGTTGTTCCCAAACATATAGTTCCCCATATCCCCCTCTTGAACTGCAGAAATGACCCACCCCCGACGAACGGAGCCGCTGCAAAGCTGCCCGCGATTGTTGTGCAACGAATGTTGCAGTGGTATAAACTATCGCCATTGCGCGGAAGTTTAGGTGCGCGGTGCAGTAAAGTCAATGAGTTCTTTCACTGCATGGAAAAAAGTGAATGCCATGCAACATATGTTGCATCGCCGATGCTTTGCATCGAAAATCCTGATGGTCGAGCGGCGCGGCAATGCCGATTGCGGTTGACAGTGCGCAACATCCGTTGTATTCGGCAGTACCGCAGTTGTGGCAGGCTGGAGAGTCCATTTTTCCGTGCAGTGTGGTCCAATGCACAGCCGGAGGACAGCGAGATGACGGCAGAGTGGTCGGCGGTGGAGCGATGAAGAAAACGAGGCACGGCGCGGGCACCGGCAATGGCGTGACGGGACTGGTGCGTCCGGCAGGTCCGACCGCGCTGGAAACGCGGATCACCGCCGCGCAGGACAGTTTGAGCGACGGACGAAAAAAGCTGCTGAGCATGATTCTCGAGAATCCGGAAGATACTTTCTTTCTGTCTTCGCGCGAGCTCGGGAGACGCTATGAGGTTGACGCGGCCACGGTGGTGCGCACCATTCAGGTCCTCGGATACCGGAAGTTTTCCGAATTCGCGGCGGACTTGCGGACCCATTTCGTGACCCGCATTACGCCCTACACGGTCCTGAAGGCCGCTTCCCGGGAAAAGCGGACTCCGGTTGACCGGATCCGGCCCAGCGTCGAGATGGATCTGCGCAACCTGCAGATGTTTCAAAGCACCTTTGATCCGCAACAGATTATTGAGTTGTCGAAACTGGTCAAGCGCGCACGACGAATCATCGTGGTGGGAATCGATCTGGCAGCTTCGCTGAGCTGGCACTTGTCCTACGGGCTTATGAGCCTGGGCTTTCCCGCCGAAGGCCCGGTCGGAGGCACCGGCAATATTCAGAAACGGGTTCGCGCGCTTACGTCGCGGGACCTGCTGATCGCCATCAGTTTTGGACAAGGTCTGCGCGAAACGGTTGAAGCGGCGCTCCGGGCCAGACGCCAGGGCGTGCCGACATTCGGAATTACCGACAACGACACCTCGCCCATCTACAAGATCTGCGACAACGTCTGCATCGCCTCGATCGCCAGCCCGTCCTTTGGAAGCTCGTATGTGGCGCCGATGTCCATTCTCGGCGCGATTCTCGTTACCTGCGCGCACACCCAGACTTCGCGCTCGCTCGCGATGCTGCGCCGGAGCGAGGAAGAAGACAAAGCGGACCACCGCTGGTACTGGCTGCCGCGCAACGGGCAGGACAAGTGAGTACGAGGGGAAAAATGACGCGGGATAGCAGCAGATCCGCGGTCCGTCGTCGAGGAGCAGCATGAACGCACAAAGCAAAGAGTTTCCCGGCATGTCGGCGGGAAAACCGAATGCGCCGTCCGAGCGGTCTGGAATTGCGGTTCGCAAAATTGAAGACGTCGAGGAAATGCGTATCTGCATCGACCTGCAGCAGAATATTTGGGGCTACTCGGACCTCGATACGGTCCCGGAACAGATGTGCGTGGTTGCCAAAAAAACCGGCGGACAAGTCATGGCCGCTTTTGACGGCGCACGGCCCGTGGGTTTCGCCCTGGCCTATGCCGCAATGCACGACGGGCATGCCTACCTGCACTCGCACATGGTCGGTGTGCTGCCGGAATATCAGGATCGCGGCGTAGGGCGGCTGCTCAAACTTGCGCAGCGGGACGATGCCCTGGCGCGCGGAATAAATCGTATCGAATGGACCTTTGATCCACTCCAATTGAAGAACGCGCGCTTCAACATCGCGAGGCTGGGGGCCATTGTCCGGCACTTTATTCCCAACTTGTATGGTAGGACATCCAGCCCGCTGCACGCGGGGCTGCCGACCGACCGGTTGGTCGCCGAGTGGTGGGTAGGCTCGACGCGTGTTCGCGATATATTGAGTGGCGTTCCCGCCATCCCGCTGCCAGCTTCCGCGCGGGTTTCGATTCCCAAAGAAATTCGCGAGATTTGCCTGTCCGAGCCGCAGAAGGCCGAAGCCCTCCAGTCCGAAGCGCGGGCGAAGTTTCAAGAGTATTTCACGCGAGGCTATGCTGCCGTGGGATTTGAATTCTCTGCAAACGAAGGAAGTTATCTCCTGGAGCCCTATGAAGATTGAATCGATTGCTCTGCGTGAAGTTCACATGCGGTTGAAGTATCCGTTTGAAACCAGTTTTGGTGTGACCCAGAACCGGAGAATCCTGCTGGTCGAAGTTGTCGCCGACGGCGTCAGTGGCTGGGGAGAAGTCACTTCCGGTGAAACGCCGGCCTACAATTCGGAAACAACGGATACCTCGTGGCACGTGATTTCAGATTTCGTTGCGCCCGCGGTCATTGGACGGACGGTCGCCTCAGCTTCTGAACTTCCGGACCTGCTCGAGCAGATTCGCGGGCACGACATGGCCAAGAGCGGGGTGGAGAACGCGCTTTGGGATGCCGAAGCGCAAATCAAGGGCGTGCCGCTTGCAAAATTGCTCGGAGGAACTCTGGACGAAATTGCCAGTGGTGTGTCGCTGGGAATCCGGGAAAGCCCGGAAGCGCTGGTAAGGAAAGTGGAAGAAGAACTACGCGGTGGATACCAGCGGATCAAACTCAAGATCAAGCCGGGAAAGGACATTGAATACGTGGCGGCCGTTCGTAAACAGTTTCCGGGCATCCGGCTCTCGGTCGACGCCAATTCGGCCTATCGGCTTGAAGATGTTGCGCACTTGCGGCGGCTCGATGAATTCGGATTGCTGATGATCGAACAGCCCCTGAACTGGGACGACATTCACGCGCATGCCAAACTGCAGGCCCAAATCCAGACGGCCATTTGTCTCGACGAGTGCATTAACAACGCGCGGCACGCCCTTACGGCCATCGAGCTGAAAGCGTGCCGGATTATCAACATCAAGCTCGGACGGGTCGGCGGCCACACCGAGGCGCGACGCGTCGAGCAGATTTCGCGTTCGCACGCGGTACCGGTCTGGTGCGGCGGGATGCTTGAGTCGGGCATTGGCCGGGCGCACAACATTGCCATGTCGACGCTGCCGGGTTTTACCTTGCCGGGCGACGTGTCGGCGAGCCAGAGATACTGGGCGGACGACATCATCGAACCTGAAGTCACCGTAACTTTAACGGGAACCATTCCCGTACCGAAAACGCCGGGGCTTGGCTATGCCGTGCGCCGGGACCTGATCGAACGGCTTACGGTCAGAACCAACAACTGGACCGCGCAGCTGGCTAACGCCTAGCGAACCCAGGGACCCGGACGGCGTCGCGGCGCGAATCGCGGCGAGCACAGCACGGACAATTTCAGTTAAAAGAGGGTCGATGAATACCAGGACGAATGGGCTGCGGACGTTTGGAACGCTACTGGCGGTTTTCTTCTGCGCCACTTCGCTCGTCCGCGCGGCCGACGAGCGAAACATTGCGGCGCGCCAGGATTACACGGAGGTGGTCGAGGCGCTACGGCCTTTCGTCGAGCGCGAAATGGCCGGGAAGGATATACCGGCAATTTCTGTCGCAATCATCGACGATCAACAAACCGTATGGGCCGAAGGATTCGGTTTCGCCAATCCCAAGGCGAAAAAGCCGGCGACGGCAGAAACGGTTTACCGGATTGGCTCGGTATCCAAACTTTTTACCGATGTCGCCATCATGCAGATGGTGGAGCGCGGAGAGCTCAACCTGGACGCGCCCGTAACGGACTACCTTCCCGATTTTCATCCAAAGAACCCGTTTAAGACGCCGATTACGCTGCGCGAGCTCATGTCGCACCGTTCCGGACTCCTGCGCGAACCTCCGGTTGGAAACTATTTCGAGACTTCCGAGCCGACGATTGCCGCAACGGTGGCTAGTCTGAATGATACTGAACTCGTCTATGCGCCGAGGACCCACACCAAGTATTCGAATGCGGCGATTGCCGTCGTCGGATATCTGCTTCAGGAAAAAACGCAGCAACCGTTTGCCGAATATCTGAAGCGCTCCGTGCTCGAGCCTCTTGGGCTCAAGCACAGTTCCTTTACGCCTGAGCCGCGCATTATCGAGAATCTGGCCAAGGCCAAGATGTGGGCCTACGACGGACGGACGATTGAAGCGCCCACCTTTCAACTGGGAATGGCGCCGGCGGGAAGCATGTATTCAACGGTGACCGACTTGGGCCGGTTTGTGAGCGTTCTGCTGGCACAGGGAAGGGCCGAGAAGGGAACTCTGCTCAAACCCGCAACGCTCGAACTGATGTGGTCCCCGCAATTCCCCAATCCCGGGGGCAGCGTTTTTGGACTGGGATTCCTGGTGAGCACGCTCGACGGTCACCGCATGGTAGGCCACGGCGGCGCGATTTATGGATTTGCGACCTCGGTCGATTTGCTTCCCGAAGACAAGGTGGGGGTGGCTGTCACAGCGACAAAAGACGGCGTCAACACGGTGACGGAGCGCATCGCGCAGGAAGCGTTGCGACTGGTCCTGGCGCGCCGCGCAGGAAAATCATTGACGATTCCTCGGGCGACGGAGGCGGTGCCGGCAACAGCCGGCCGCCAGCTGGTTGGCCGCTACGGCTCGGGCGAAGACGCTGTCGATCTGGCGTATCTCGATGGGCACCTGAACATGTTGCCGGTCGCTGGCGGAATCGAAACCGAACTGCGCGCACTCGACGGCGAACTGATTTCCGACAGCGCGATGGACTACGGGACGCCGGTAAAGGTAGTGTCCGGAGGCATTCAAGTCGGCGAAAAAAAATTGGCCAAGGTCGCTGTGCCGAAGCCCCAGGACATTCCGGCGAAATGGATGGGGCTTGTTGGCGAATACGGCTGGGACCACGATATTGTGTACGTTTTTGAAAAAGACAATCACATCAATGTTTTGATGGAATGGATGGAATTTGACTCACTCACCCAGGAGTCGGACAACGTTTACAGCTTTCCCCGCCGTGGTTTGTATGACGGAGAGAAGGCTGTTTTCACGCGTGACGCGAGTGGGGAAGCGACCGAAGTAAAGGTGAGCGGCGTGGTTTTCAAACGGCGGGCGATTGGTGATGTCAGCGGCGGGATCTTCAAAATTCGACTCGAAAAACCGGTCGACATTCTGCGCAAGCAGGCCCTTGCCGATCATCCGCCGGCGGAAACAGGGGATTTCCGCAAACCGGAGCTGGTCGAGCTGACCTCCCTCGATCCCACGATAAAACTCGATATCCGCTACGCGACGGTAAACAATTTTCTGGGCACTCCGGTCTATACGCAACCACGCGCATTCATGCAAAAGCCCGCGGCTGAAGCGCTGCTCCGCGCGCACCGGAAGCTAAAAGAGCTGGGCTATGGGTTGCTCATCCACGATTCCTACCGGCCGTGGTACGTGACCAAGATTTTCTGGGACGCAACTCCGGACGACAAGAAGATTTTCGTTGCTGATCCGGCGCAAGGTTCTCGGCACAACCGCGGATGCGCCGTGGATCTGACGCTTTACGATCTGAGGACCGGGAAAGCGATCCCGATGACCGGCGTCTATGACGAAATGTCGGAGCGATCCTATCCGGGCTATCCAGGAGGCACCGCACTCGAGCGCTGGCACCGAGAGCTACTCCGCAGGTATATGGAAGACGAAGGGCTGTGGGTGTATCCCTTCGAGTGGTGGCACTTCGACTACCAGGAGTGGAGGAAATATCCGATTCTGAATTCAAAATTTGAAGATCTTTCGTCAACGGGAGTTGCCAGCAAGCCGTAGCGAATGCTCGCTCAACAGGCGCGTGCTGCCTGACGCTTAATGGCGCCGCCGAGATCTGCGCCCGAGGCGCGAGCGGTCAAATCCCAATGAACTCGCTGGACCTGATCGTCGTAGTAGGTCTGTTCACGAGCCGATGCCCCGTTCCGTGGTTCCGGACTCGGAGACGCTGGCGCTACAATTCGCGTACGCAGCGCCACAAATAAATCGCCGGCCCACAGCAGTATGTCGAGCAAGCGCCCGCGTTGCAGATTGCACAGGTCTGCCCCATGAAGACCGACGCGCAGCGCTTCGCGCGAACACTCTTCAACGAAAGCTTTGCGGGACTCCAGATCGGCGGGATGGTATTCAATCCTTGCGCCAATCGGCTCAAGTCGTTCCAGGTTCTCGTAGCAGCGGCAGAGGAAATGGTTCAGGCAAAGATCCTGTTGAACCAAACTAGCAACTGCGGCATCCGAGCAAGAATTGACACTGCAATTTCGCTTTCCAAACATAATGCCCACCACCCTCCAGCCCAACATTGAAAACTCTGTGAAGTCTTCTTTTGTACCGAGCTTTTGTTTTTAGATAATGCAAGCGTCATTGTCGTCGCCGATGAGACTAGAGTTTGCGTCGCGCGAAACCGCGTCTTGCTGGAGATTCGGCAGAACCGGCAGGTGCGCGACCAGGGTCTGCACGCGCAAGCAGCGGTCAATATAGGAGGAGAGCAGCTGGTAGACCCACCGGGCGTTGTCGGCGCACGTTTTTGCGCGATCTTCGCCGGCCCAGAACGTAATGACGGTCACCAGCCGTGCTTCCTGCTCGGCGATCATGACCACGCAGCCAGCAAATCCCCTGATTCCTTTCATCGCGCTGCTGATCGCAGCCGGGACCGCCGATTGCACTTCGAGGGCGCCGCGGGGAGTGGCCACAAATTCGACGCTGAGTGCCGTGCCTTCAGAAGAAGCGACCGCGGCACCGCGGGCCGTTGACTTGTTCATGGGGCGGTATTTTTCCTTTGTAAAGGAGTTTGGAAATGCCCGCGTCCAAACGTGCGGGAGACTCGGTGTTTGCGTTGCGGTTGCCACGTTACGTTGACCTTTCTAGCCACCTGAAAAAGACAGGGCGCATCTTCGTCGGAGGGGTCCGATGCGCCCGTAGGGGCACGTGGGGGACGGGGAACGCGCCCCACGCATTACAGGACTCCCAAGATTTGGGGTTCCTATGGCTGATAGTGCGGGGACGCTTGAAAACGTTTCAGATGGGGAGAGATTTTGTCGGATGTTTCATTGCCCCCCATACAGCGGCGAAGGTATACTCAACGCATCAGGTGCTGGCGCTCAGGTGGAACTATTTGTATTTGATGCAGAGTATGTGAACCGCCTCCGGGACGGCGACCAACCGACGGAGAAGCACTTTGTCGCGTATTTTCAGCAACTCCTCAAAATCAAGCTGCGTGCCCGTTTCCTGCCTCCCGACAAAGTGGAGGATCTCACACAAGAAACCTTTATTCGGGTCATTGGAGCCCTGCGGCGGGAGGGCGGAGTGCGCCAGCCGGAGCGATTCGGAGCCTTCGTCAACTCCATTTGCAATAATGTGGTTTTTGAGCGGCATCGCACTACCGGCCGGGACCAGCCCCTCGAGGAAACGCACCTGGAGATCGCTGACAGGGCCCCAGATCCGGAGAAGGTCTTTGTCAGCAATCAGATACGGGAACAGGTGCGCGATATATTGGATGATATGCCGCGGCGGGACCGGGACCTCCTGCGCGCTATCTTTCTTGAAGAGAAAGAGAAGGATGAGGTTTGCCAGGAGTTTGGGGTGGACCGTAATTACCTGAGAGTCTGCCTGCATCGCGCTAAGGAGAGGTTCCGGGAGGTTTACGCGAAGGAGCAGCCGGCCTTTATGGCCAAGGCCCGGGTTGGACGTGCGGGAATAGGATGAAACGATATCGGGGTCTGCCGCACTATCCACCGGATGAGGAAAATGGACCATACCGAAGCAATACGACAACAAGTAGCTGAAAAATACATACTTGGTGAGCTTGCTGCCCCTCTCCGTGATGAGTATGAGGAGCACTATTTTGACTGCTCCGCCTGCGCTCTGGATGTGAAGACCCTCAGTACGTTTGTGGATGTGAGCCGGGCGGTCCTTCGCGGCGAGGCGCAAGTCCAGGAACGCGAAGCAGTTGCGCAGCGGGTGGAGGAACGGACAAGCGGCCGGTGGTTCGCCTGGCTGCGGCCCGTATGGATGGTGCCGGCGTTGGCGGCGATGATCTTAGTAATCGGCTATCAGAATACCGTGACGATTCCGCATGCCAAGAGTGGCGCCGGTGGAGCGCTATCCGCGGGGCAAGAATTGCCGTCTTATTCTCTGCAGATGGCTAATGTTCGTGGTGAAGAGGGAGTGAAGGTGCCGGTTCGTGCCGGTGAGAGCTTCATTCTCGATTTTGATTTCACCCCTTCAAAGACAGTGGATAGCTACACCTATCAATTACAGGATGAAGCGGGGAATGTCGTTTTCCAGCGGGAGCTTGCGGGAGAAAAGACGAATAAGGAATTACACATCGTTGTTCCCGGAGGTGATGTTCACTCCGGTGCCTATAGTTTGGTCTTTTTCGGCGGAGCGGGGCAGCGGTTCCATGCGTCTGGAGAATCTGAAGTGGCTCGCCTGCGGTTTAAGATTGAAATTCAGCCATAAATCTAGCAGCATCTAACCCACACTAAATCTCAGAGGTGGTGTCCCCATGAGTTCGAAGCACTACATTCCGTTCCATTTCCATGCCGATGGTCATGCGCTCAGCGGCGAGTTTACTCGTCCGTTCAAGCATTTGATTGATGCGCAAGCTTCCACGTCGTTGCCGACGATTGGCGGGCAGAGCCGTGCCTTGGTGGAAGATTTTAAGGTGCAGGAGCATATCTCGTTCCGAAAGGGATACTCCAATGTTTCCGGAAGCAAGCGTCCCGAGGGCATTTTCGATACGCATGCTACGGCTGTCGTGGAGCAACTCAACATTTTGGACGTCGTGACCGTCGACAAGGTCGTGGCGCGACTCTCTTCTGAACATCAGGTGGGGGAGAGAGAAGGACACATTATCGCGGTAGGCAGCAAATTTGAGAATCTGCGAATTGCCGGGTACGAAGTTAAGATAGAGTTGTATCACGACCTATTTTTGAAGAATAAGAAGTTCGATGATTTGCGGAAGCACGTTGACAAAGACAAAGATGCTCGCCAGACGGTTATCGCCAAGTCCGATGGGGTGGTTCTTTGCTCACTCGTAAAGAGCATCGAGACCAAGGCTCCGGGAGTGGAGATTCGCGGAAACGCCATCATCGTTCCGCATTTTGGGAAAATATTTGTGGCCGAAGTTTTGGCCGAGCCCGGAACGCGGACCCTGACCATGATGAGGTTGGAACTGGGATCACCTCACGTAGCCAATCTGACGGTGAGCGAATCGCGGACAAACGGCCAGCCAATGCCGCCAGTACCCAGCGGGACCTAACGAATCTTCTAATCCCGATTCTACTTACAGCTTGTCTAATGGCAAGTTCGTGCCGGCGTGCGCCTAATCCTCGCATCGAATACCAGCGCGTCCAACAAGAAGTACAAAAAGGAAATCTCGATCTGGCGGCATCTGATGCGGCTCGCCTAGCGGAACACTATACAGGGAAAAATCCTGAATGGATGTGGCGATTCCGAATTTTGAATGCACAAGTGCTGGTCATTAAAAGAGAGTACAGGAAAGCGCTCGAAATGTTGCGGGAAGATCTTCCGGCCTCGCTCTCGTCCTCTGAAGTAGCCGCTAGAAAAAATATGGTTGAAGGGGTTTCTTATCGTTTCGCAGGACAATACGAACAATCGCGAAAGAAATTTGAAGAGGCAGAGCAGCTTGCACTAAAGGTACAGCCAAGATTGTTGGGAGAAATACTAAATAATCGCGGCGCGCTCGAGGCAGAAAAACAAGAATACGCAATTGCCGAAAAAACATTCCGTCGCGCGGCAACGTTGGCTAGGCAACAGAACGATCAAGTTCAGGAAGCCAGTGCCTTGGGCAACCTGGGCCGAGTTGCCACAAACCAGGAGCACTATGACGAAGCGATTGACTGGAATCAGTCCGCACTGACTTTGTCACGAACTCTTGGAGCGAAGGACATCGAATCTGCAATTCTTGGGAACATGGGCTGGAGCTATTTTGATCTGGGCGACTTTCCCAACGCGCTGGACCTTTATAACCAAGCCGCAAACGATGCGGGAAAACGCAACCAGACCGGCTATCGTGCATTCTGGCTTATCGGTGTGGCCAATTCTTATTTTGCGCAACGTGACTACAAATCTGCTGAGGCTGCGCTTCAGCAGTCGCTGAATTTAGCCCGGGGATTGGACGAGAAGGACACTCTTATCGACTGTCTCAACAGTTTGTCTGCAGTTGCGATGGAGACCGGCCGCACGGAACTTGCCGTCAGTTACAACGAAGAATCAAAAGCCTTGTTGAAGGCTGGACTTACGAATTCAGGCAAGTTGGAGACGCGGCTGGTAGAAGCACGAACCCAAGGCGCCAGGAAACAATTTGACCAAGCAGAACGTTTGTTTCGAGAAGTCATAGCCGATCCCTCTGCTGAAAAGCCCCAGAGATGGGAAGCACAAGCTAGGTTGGCAAAAACATACGACGACGAAGGAAAAATAAATCTGGCGGAGAACGAATACAAGAATGCCATAAGCACGATCGAGTCAGCCCGCAACACGCTCAATAGGGATGAATTCCGTCTGACATTTTTCTCAAGCAGTATTGAGTTTTATGAGGACTATGTGGATTTTCTGATCGCGGACGGTCGATCGGGTGATGCCTTGCAGATTGCCGAACTCAGCCGGGCAAGAACGCTTGCTGAAGGGCTGGGACAACCCGACAAGTCTCCGAATTCGGGAAAGACGGCTGCTCTGGCGAAGCAACTAGCGACAAGACTCAAAGCCACTTTCCTGTACTACTGGGTGGGCCAAAAGCAGTCGTATGTCTGGGTTATTAGCCCCGGAAAGATGAGTTACGTCAAATTGCCGAAGGCATCGGAAATTGACCCACTCGTGAATACCTACCGTGAGACCGTGCTTACTTCGAGGAACGTCGGTGACGGTTCAAACGAAGAGGGCAAAAAACTATATACGTTGCTGGTTGAACCGGCACAAAAAGCGACTTCGCTGGGCTCGCGGGTGATTGTCTTTCCGAGCGGCAACCTTTATCAACTGAACTTTGAGACATTGATCGTTCCAGGGTCGCAGCCGCACTATTGGATTGAAGACGTAACGCTCAGCACGGCTAGTTCACTTACTCTGATGGGCACAACGTCGGCTTCACCAAAACCTCAGCAGAAAATTCTCCTCGTAGGGAGTACAGTTCAGCCAAATAGCGACTTTCCGCCATTGAGGCAGGCTCCGGAGGAAATGAGAGAGATTGAGAAATATTTTCAGACTACCCAGATCACTACTCTACAAGGCAATGCGGCCACGCCCGCTGCGTATCTAGCAAGCAACCCCGGTCAATTCTCTTATTTGCATTTTGTGACGCATGGTACGGCCAGTCGGACGCGGCCGCTGGAGTCGGCAGTTGTGCTGAGCAAAGAACCAGATAGCGATTCGTACAAGCTTTATGCCAGGGATATTGTTCAGCATAGGTTGAACGCGAAGTTGGTGACCATTTCGGCTTGCAATGGGTCGGGAACGCGGGCTTATTCCGGCGAGGGTCTCGTCGGGCTTTCGTGGGCATTCTTGCGGGCCGGGGCGCATAACGTGATTGGGGCGCTTTGGGAAGTCAGCGATGCTTCAACTCCGCGGTTGATGAATGACCTGTATGCAGGGCTGGCGGCGGGGAAAGATCCCGCTGCTGCGTTGCGCGATGCGAAATTGGCAATGCTGAATTCCAAGGATGTTTACCGGAAGCCGTTTTATTGGGCTCCGTTCCAGTTTTATTCCGGATCTTGAATCTAGGAACCGCACATGCAGGCTCGGGAACGGGTTCCCACAAAATCGATATCCCGGAATCGCCGGAGCCACTCTTTGCGCTCTGAGAGCGTCCAATTCGGCAGTGAATTTGTGTGATAGGTGTGTCCTGAATGTGGAAAACGACTTGGCGGGTTGTTCTGATCGGAAGCCTTCTACTGCTGCCAGAAGGTGCACTGCTGCGACCGCAAGATAAAAATACCCATCCCGACAAGCCTCAGCCGGCCCGAGCTGCACCGGAGCAAAGCGGTGCAAGCCCACAACAAAGTGAGGCGTTAGCCCGAATCCGTATTGATTCGAATCTGGTGATCTTGCGGGTGACCGTAAAAGACGCCCGGGGCAACCTGGTGCCGGACATGCTCCGCGAGGAATTCAGAATCTTTGATGATGGAATCGAGCAGAAGACGGCCGTTTTCACGGCGGAGGCGTTTCCGCTTTCGCTGGTCATTTTGATCGACAATGATCTGAAAGCCAAAGATACGACAATGATGGGGAATAGCTTGCGGGCAGCGGCGGGCGGGGTGAGCTCGAGCGATGAAGCGTTTGTGTGCCGGTTCGATCAGTTCTTCTATCCGGGGCCAGGATTTATTTTGAACGGCGATGAGTTGATGGCGGAACTAAAGCGGGCGCGCATCGATACCAGGCCTTCGGAGGCCGGACCCGTTCCGTTTGTCACAGGGCCATCGTGGCACACGCGGGGAGTCGGTGAGCCGACGGTTGCCGCTCCAACGCACGCGGGAGGCAAGGCCACTAAAACGTTGGACGACGCCATATTTGCGTCCGCGGAAATCTTGCATGATCGCGGAACCGGCCGGCGGAAGGTGATTCTGGTGATTACCGACGGAGCGAATGGCGAGAAATTCAATCACCATTCCTATGACGACGTCCGGCAGGCTCTGCTTCGCGACAACATTTCTGTTTACAGCGTGGCGATCGGCAACTCCCTACTAAAGTCGAAGTACGCGCGTTTGACCAGGTATGCGGACGACTCCGGAGGAGATGTGTACTTCGCTTCACGGAGCCGCACGATGGAGCGATTCTATTCGCAGATCACCGAGCAAGCCCGGCACGAGTACACGCTCGCCTATGTGCCAGCGGGGAATGATAGACGTTCGAGCTACCACAAGATTGAAGTGCTTGTCGACCGGCCCGGTTTGACGGTTCGCACCCGCCAAGGGTACTACACCGGACCGCCGACTCCAGCAGTTAAACCGTGAACGACAGCTTAGCTCGTGTTTCCATCCAGTAACGAACCGAGTACTCTGTGCACCAAGCGGCGACGGGAACTTTTCCGTGTCGCACGCTTTCGTGTGCGCCAGTTTCGGCGCCGCGAAGTGCCAGGTGCGCAGAGGCGCGTTCCACGCTATAATTTGAGGGTTATGCTCACGGTCAACAACATCACCATGCGGTTCGGCCCTCGGGTCTTATTTGAAGAAGTCACGACGACTTTTATGGCGGGGCGCCGCTATGCCATTTCCGGGCCCAATGGCGCTGGTAAGTCTACGTTTATGAAGATTTTAACGGGGGAACTCGAGCCCACGACGGGCTCGGTAACCCGGCCCAAGAAGATGGGCATCCTGCGGCAGGACCAGTTTGCGTTCGACAAGTTTCGCGTCATCGATACGGTCATCATGGGGAATGTGGCCCTTTGGAAGGCGCTCGAAGAGCGTGACGCGCTCTACGGGAAACCCCACGATCAGCTGACCGACGATGACGGAATGCGGCTTGGCGAACTCGAAGGAATTGTTGGCGAAGAAGGCGGGTACACGGCAGAAGCGGACGCCGCCGTGCTGCTCGATGGACTGGGAATCGCCACTGAGCTGCAGGAACGAAAAATGGGTGAGCTGCAGGGCGGTGACAAGGTTCGCGTGCTGCTCGCGCAGGCTTTGTTTGGCAATCCGACAGCGCTGCTCCTTGACGAACCAACCAACAACCTGGACTTGGATTCCGTTCACTGGCTGAAAGAATATCTCTGCGAATATACCGGCGTTCTCATTGTGATTTCGCACGACCGCCATTTTCTGAACAACGTTTGCACGCATACGGCGGACATCGACTATCAGACGATCATCATGTACGTGGGCGGATACGATGACATGGTGATGGCCAAGACCCAGATTCGCTCCCGCATTGAGGCGGACAACGCGGTTCGCGAGAAGAAAATTGCCCAGTTGAACGATTTTATCGCGCGCTTTTCCGCCGGTACCCGCTCCGCGCAAGCGACTTCACGCAAGAAAGAAGTGGAACGGTTGCAGACGTCGGAACTCGCGCGCTCGAACATTCAACGCCCGTACATCCGCTTTGATATGAAGCGGCCCTCGGGGCGCTTGCCACTTGAAGCCAAGAAACTTTCCAAGTCATACGACGATTTGAAAGTGATTCAGAATTTTTCGGCCAGCGTCACGCGCGGCGAAAAAATTGCCCTCACCGGCCGCAACGGTTCGGGCAAGAGCACGCTGTTGAAATCGCTCATTCACAACGCGAATGAGTTCATCGGCCCCACCGAAAGGTCCTTCGGCATTAACGGCGGGAATGTGGTCTGGGGACACGAAGTGTCGGTCGGATATTTTCCGCAGGACTTTTCCTACACGATTGACAAAAGCAAAGGCGTGACAACGATTGAATGGCTGTGGCAGTTCGATCCACAAGCTTCGCAAGAAGAGCTGCGCGGGCTGCTGGGGCAGATGCTTTTTAGCGGAGAAGACGCCTTAAAGCCGACCAGCGCACTTTCCGGTGGTGAATCGGCGCGATTGATCTTCTGCAAACTCATGCTGCAGAAAGCCAATGTGCTGATTCTCGATGAGCCCACCAACAACCTGGACCTTGAATCCATCAATGCCCTGAACATTTCGCTGCAGAAATTTGAGGGAACGGTGCTGCTTGTGACCCACGACGAAGATGTTCTGGACGAAGTGGCCACCCGCATCTGGAATTTCCAAGGCGGGAAGATTGAGGATTTCAAGGGCCCCTATGCTGACTATCTGGTCTCGGTGCAACAGCAGGCCAACGCGGCAAAACGCTAGCACCCGAGTCTCTGGGCGTAAATTTAATGGGAGCAGCGCGCCATGCCGCTCCCATATTCTCTTGATGTGACTTACAGTCACATTTTTATTCCTGCGCTTGCGCAAAATCAAACAGCCACAAGTAAACTCTTTGTGATAAGACACAGAAGACGTTAGCTGTTGGATTGACTGTTGGTCATCTTATCCGAGGTGCGTCCCCTGGCTGCCAAGCAATTTGACGCGATTGTAGTGGGTGGCGGGCATAACGGCCTTACCGCGGCTGCCTACCTGGCCCGGGCCGGACTCACGACGCTCGTGCTCGAGCGGCGCACGATTGTTGGCGGATGTTGTGTGACCGAAGAGATCGCCCCCGGATGCCGGGCTTCGACAACTTCTTATATTGCCAGTATGTTGCGACCTGAGGTCATTCGCGATCTGCGCTTGCGCGAATATGATTTGCGGATGGTGCCGTGCGATCCGGCCCTGCAGGTGCCCTTTCCTGACGGACAGGTTGTTCCGTGGTGGACGAGCCGCGAACGGGCTGTCGGCGAATTCCGAAAAATTTCCGCAAAGGACGCGGAAACATTCATCCGGGTAGACGATCAGCTGAAACGGCTGGCGCGTTATCTGCAGCCGTTCTTTCTCGAGCCTCCTCCGGTTCCGGACGCGAGTTCACTTGGCGGATGGCTGGATCTCGTGCGCACGGGGAAGCGGTTTCGCGGAATTTCCAGCCGGGAGATCGCGGAGCTGGTCTCCTTTCTCACCGGAAGCCTCGGCGAATTTCTTGATCGCCACTACGAATCCGAGAAAATCAAGACACTTTTTCTGGCAAACAATGTTTACGGAAAGCACGGAGGCCCGTACCAGCCGGGAACGGCCATTGGATTACTCTTTCACCTGCTGAGTGGTGGCGACGAGGGGCAACAGGGTTTCTACGGCCATGTGCTGGGCGGGATGGGCGCCATTACCGAAGCCCTTGCGCGGTCCGCCACGCAGTTGGGCGCGGAGATCCGGACCAGCTCACCCGTTGCGCAAATCATGACCCGCGACGGGCGCGTGCGGGGCGTTGCGCTCGAAGACGGCACGGAGGTCTCGGCGACCTGTGTGCTTTCAAACGCCGATCCGAAACACACATTTCTGAAGCTCGTTTCGCCGAGCGATTTGCCCAGTGATTTTCTTGAGGCGGTTCGCGGCATCAAGATGGCCGGGCCCTGCGCAAAAGTTAATTTCGTATTGTCAGAAGAGCCCAACTTCACCGGGACTTCTCCCTCCGCAACGGCCCAGGAACGCGCACTTTACACTCTCGTTCCTTCGCTCGAGTTTGCCGAACGCTGTTATGACATCGCGAAATTTGGCGGAATCCCCGACGAGCTCTGGGTCGACTGTGTAGTGGCCTCAAACGTCGATGATTCGCTCGCGCCGGCAGGCCGGCACATCATGACCTGCTTTGTGCAGTACGTTCCGTATCGCTTGCGCGAAGGGACGTGGGACGAGAAACGCGAACTGCTGGGAGACCGCGTGGTCGCGAAGATTGCCGAGTACGCGCCGAATGTTCCGGGCGCCATTCTCGCGCGGCAGGTTCTTACTCCGCTGGACCTCGAACGCACGTACGGTCTTACGGAAGGAAATATCTTTCATGGTGAATTGAGTTTGCAACAGCTTTTCTTCATGCGGCCTGTGCCTGGCTGGTCGCAATATCGCATGCCGATTACCGGCCTCTATTTGTGCGGCGCGGGGGCCCACCCCGGTGGCGGCGTCACGGGGGCCCCGGGCCACAATGCGGCGCAGCAGGTTCTGCGCGATTGGAAACGAGTCAGCGCGCGAGCAAAACGCACGTGACGGGCGCGAAAGGAGAGTCCGTGAACGAGGAAAAACAGAACGCGGGAAGCGCTCTCGAGAAATCGCTCCCAAGCGCGTACTATCTCACGGCAGAAATATTTGCGCGGGAAAAGGAAGCAATCTTCTGCCGCGAATGGTTTTGTGCAGGGCGCGAAGAACAGTTGCCGAACCCCGGCGACCATCTCGTCCTGGAAGTGGCGGGAGAAAGCATTCTGGTGGTTCGAACGAAAGAAGGCGAGTTGCGGGCTCATTACAACGTTTGCCGCCATCGCGGAGCCCGGCTTTGTGAGCCGCCGGCCGCAGAAACCCCCGGCGACATCCGGTTGAATGGCGGAGTGCTCGGATCGAGCGGAATTCGCTGCCCGTATCATCAATGGACCTATGCGCTCGACGGCCGTTTACTCAATGCGCCGCATCTTTCTGAAGGAGAGAATTTCTCGAAAGAGAATTTCTCTCTCTATCCGGTGGGGCTCAAGACCTGGGGCGGGTTCTTCTTTCTGAATCTGTCGCCGGCAGCCGCCGCTCGGGCAGATCGCACGCTGGCAAGCCAGTTGGGTGGTGCGCCCGACCGGGTCCGGCGTTACCCTCTCGGCGATTTGCGCGCGGCGAAGCGCATCGAGTACGAAGTTGCCGCCAACTGGAAAGTCATCGTTGAAAACTATAACGAATGCTACCACTGCGGAGGGGTTCACCCGGAACTCTGCAACATTGTCCCCGCATTTCGCCAGCAGGGAGGCAGCGGCCTCGACTGGGAGCGGGGCATTCCGCACAGTGCGGGAGCCTTCACCTTCACATTCAGCGGCAGGACAAGCCGCGCGCCATTTCCTGCCCTCGACGAGGACGAGCGGGTGCGCCACAAAGGCGAGCTGGTCTATCCAAACTTCATGCTGAGCCTGGCCGCGGACCATGTGGCTGCTTTTTATCTTTGGCCGATGGGACCCCATAAAACGCGGGTAAGTTGCGATTTCTTGTTTCATCCGAGCGAAATGGCGAAGCCCGATTTCCATCCCGGGGACGCGATTGAATTTTGGGATCTCGTGAATCGCCAGGATTGGGCGATTTGCAAGCGCGTTCAGGAAGGAATGGGAACCCGGGTCCACGAATTTGGCTACTACGCCCCGATGGAAGACTTGAGCCTGGACATCCGGCGTTACGTCCTCGAGCGGCTGGGTTCAGCTACCTAGATCTGTCGGAGTCTCGAATCTTCCCGCGGCCAGCCCAGTACACTGCCAGGCCCACGCCTGCCAGCAGCACGGCAGAGCCAATGACCTTTGAAGCGGCGAGAAATTTGCGGGTCTCCTCCGGCGGCGGAACGAGAGAGAGAAGAATCGCCACCGAGGTCGTGGTAAGACCCACACAAGCAACCGCATAGGCCACGCGGCGTCCGCCGGGAACTCGAATCACATCGGCTGTTGCCGGATCGCGTTGCAGGCGAATGAGTGAAGCAAACAAGAACAGATACGGAACCATGTACGTGATGACGCCGATGCTGACGAGCACGTCGTAAGCGCCGCGCACAGAAGTGCCTGCCTGGCCCAGAAACACAAACGCAATGCCGATGAGTCCCTGCAGCAGCACGGAAACATACGGAGTGCCCCAGCGTGGGTGCAGTTTGCCGAAGGCCCGCGGGAGATATCCATCGATGCCCGCAACGAAAGGGAGCCGCGCGGCGGCGGCCAGAAATGCGGCCGCCGCACCGATGTTGCTGATGGCGATCAGGGCTGCTGCGGTGGGAGTGATGCCGGCGAGACCAAGTCTTCCTGCCGTCTTGGCGAGCGCCTGAACGAGACCGTCGAGATTGCTGGTCTCGCTGCTGGGCAGGGCCAGTAACACGCAAAACGTACCCAGGAGATAGCAGAGCGTTATGGTTGTCCCCGCCAGGAGCAGTGCGCGCGGGATGTTTCGGCGCGGATTTTTTACTTCTTCCGCCAGAAAGGAACCGGTCTCACAACCGCCAAATGCAAAAACAATGGTGGACCAGAAAATAATATCGCGCAGGTGCATGCTCGGAACGAAGGCAGCCGGATGAAACGAAGTTGCCGAGCCAAAACGGGCCCAGGCGACGAGGCCCATGACGACCACCATCAGCGCCGGGATCCACATCGCCAGCGCGCCGACGTTAAAAGACCATTTGGCGATGTTCATTCCGACGATGTTGAGAATGGTGAGGCCGGCCAGTATCACGACGGAAAAAAGAACGAAGTAACTGGAACTGTGTGAATACTTCGCGAGCGCAGGATGCAGGAAAAGCGCGTTGCTTGCCGCGAAATACAGAACGGCAGGGAAATACGGAAGGTTGCTGTTCCAGTACATCCAGGCCGCAAGAAATCCGGGGCCTTCGCCAAACGCTTTTTTCGTCCAGACGTACAAGCCGCCTTCGGCCGGATAGCGCGACGAAAGTTCAATCACCGAAAGCGCCAGCGGCACATAAAAGAGCAGCCAGGCGGCAATCCAGATGACGAGCGAACTCGGACCAATGCTGGCTGCCGTGGCGATCCAGCGCAGGCTGACGCCGGTGACAACGTAAAGCAGCACGAGATCGCGAAAGCCTATCGAGCGCGTCGGATGCTGAGTGTTCGGTGCCGCCTGCTCGGGCAAGCCGTTTTCCTTTTTGCTGAAGCGAGGGAACAGATACATTTCCGGACGGGCGCGTGACGCGCTGCAAATAGCTCAGGCGCGTTTAACGGAACCGATGGCTCCGCGAAGAATTCCCAGAAATTGTTCGATACGCCTCTCCTTGTGTTCCGGCAGTTCGGTGTGACGACGAAACAAACCCGGATCGAGTTCCTGGGTCAGCAAAGCGTCCTGGAACCGTTCTATCGTCCAATCGAGAACGGAAACAATCATTTCCAGATCGATGTCATGGCGGACTTCGCCGCGTTCGATGCCCCACTTTACAAACGCCACAGTTCCGTAGGGATCTTCGCGGGTCAGAAATCGCGTGATCTCGCGTTTCAGGTCGAGGTTCGCCGCGTAGTTTCCGAGCAGAGAGACGCGGTAAGGAACCCAGTCCTCGCCGATGAGGTGTTCAGTGCGCGCCAGCCAATAGCGGATGGTCTCGAAAAATCCCTTTTTCTGAATTTCGGCGGGCGCCTGCAGATAGGAAGGGAACGAGCGAATGGCGCGTTTGTAGGCTTCCAGAAACAAGCCGTCCTTGGTGCCGAAATATTGAAAAATAAGCCCTTTGGCGACATCCAGCTCTTTGGCAATATCATCGATGCGGGTGCCGGTGAAGCCGTGCTCGGCGAAGTGGCGCAGGGCGACGGTAACGATTCTCTCGCGCTTGGCCAGACGGCGCGGACTGAGTTCCGAGGTCTCGCCTCTGGCCGTCTTCAGGGGGAAAGTGTCTATGCTGCGGGTCACGGCTGACTCCAGGTCCATTCCGGCGATGCCGATTATACTCATTTTGCGATTTGACGCTGGATTTATCACCGAAGAGGAATAGGGCTCGCCCTATTTCATGGATTGCCGATTCAAGAGGGACTCATTTTCTCGAACCCGCCTGCGCGGCATGAACTGTGAGTTCATGACGCAGAAAAGAGAGACAAGCGTTTGCCTTTGGCCGAACGGCCCGCTGCGTGTTAATCTTCCCGTGAGGCCAACCAACCTATGCCAGTCCGAATGAAGGACATTGCTAGGGACCTCGGAGTTTCCGTCATCACGGTTTCCAAGGCGCTGCGGAATCATTCCGACATCAGCGCCGAGACCCGCGCCCGAGTCCTGAAGCGCTCCAAAGAGCTGAATTACCGGCCGAATCTGGCTGCTCGTTCGCTGGTAACCGGGAAGACCAGCATGATGGGACTGGTTGTTCCCGATCTTGTTCATTCGTTTTTCTCTGAACTCGCTCGCGGCATGTCTGGCGTTTTGCGCTCTTCCGGGTTCACCCTGGTGATCTCCTCCTCCGAACAGGATCCCGAGCTGGAACGCCAGGCCATCGATCAGCTTATGGCGCGCCGAGTCGACGTACTGCTGATCGCCTCGACGCAGTGGACCGTTGAGACCTTCCGGCGGCTGGAAGAGGCCGAGCTCCCGTACGTTTTAATCGACAGGAATTTCGCTGGGCTGGCGAGCAATTTCGTGGGTGTAAACGATGAGCAGGTCGGTTACATCGCGACCAAGCATTTAATCGACGTCGGCTGCCGCCGGATTGGTCACATCACAGCGGAGTGGCTTAGCCCTCTCGTGGGACGGCTCGAGGGTTACAAGCGAGCCTTGAGCGAGCAAGGATTGGCGCTCGGCCGCGACTATGTGGTGAGCACCGAACGGGTGGATGAAACGGGAGAAGAATCCGGTTACCAGGCGGCCAAAAAACTGTTGAAGCTGGATTCGCGGCCTGATGCGATTTTCTGCTACAACGATCCCGTCGCCGTGGGCGCGATGAAAGCGATTCTTGAAGCGGGCCTGCGCATACCGGAAGACGTCGCGCTGGTGGGCTGCGGCAACATCCACCTGGATGACTACCTTCGTGTACCGCTTACCAGCGTTGACCAGCAAAGCACCGCCATCGGGCAGAAAGCGGGCCGATTGGCGCTTGGACTTCTCGACGACAACCCTCCGCTTCGCCCCAAGACGATTCTTCTTGAACCGAAACTCGTCGTACGACAGTCCTCGGCGCGCGCCAGACTTTAGGCATTGGCGGAGATTCCGTTGCCCGCGCCAGCCAAAGCGTACCTTGCTCCCCTCTGTCCACCGGTGAACGAGGGTCAAATCCGTGGTTCCGCCTGTGGTCTACTGTGCTCGTTTCGCTCGTTTCTGTCCATTTCAGCGGTCGGCGTGACTGGGGAATTTCCGCAGCTGAGTCCAAAACATAAACCCCAAATCTACCTAGATTACGGTAGGTCCGTCGCATCTGTGTCCTAGGGCACACTTTTTTCCTTCCCCTCCGCAGCTTCCGGAAATTCGCTTCTTTGCTGTCTCCCCGTTCGGACAAGTCCTTAAGAAATAATAAGATAGACCGGCAAACCCAAAGACGCCGGCAGGAGGTTTTTCGGCCGTTTTTTTCACAAACGGGCGCTGCCTCTCTCGCGTGACGCCAAAGAGTCAAGAGTGTCCAGAGAGGGACGTATACACGGAATGCTGTACTGGTACGCCACACCGGATTTTGCAGGACGTGACACCCCGGGTCGGGTCCCTGAAACTTGTTACATGGCACCGATAGATACAAATTCAGCCGTGGTGCAGGATCGGGACCACCCGCTTCCGCCCGCACCGCTGCGTTACCAGCGCAGCAGCGACTCCGTCTCCCGCGAAATCGCAGGCGACACCATCGTTGTACCAATTTGCCGAGGAGTAGGAGATATGGACTCCGTATTTACCTTCAATTCGCTGGGAACCGACCTTTGAAAATTGCTGGACCAGAGCCGCACGGAAGAAGAACTGGCGGTGTGGGTTGCCGAACACTTCGACGTGAGCTTTGAACGCGCGCGGGACGATGTCCGCAGTTTTCTCGATGAGCTGCGCACGACCGGACTCATCAGTTCGCATTAACTTGCAACGACGGGAAAGCCAGAATGCAGACGGCCACATACGGCGAATTCAGCGGAAAGGTTCACGAGAAGTTCGCGGGAAAGCGAGCTCCGATGGACGTATCCATCGAGGTTACGCGCCGGTGTCCGCTCGATTGCCAGCACTGCTACAACAATCTGCCGATGGGCGATCAGGTCGCGCGCTCGCAGGAGATGACTCTGGCCGAACACTGCAAATTGCTCGATGAGCTGGTGGCCGCGGGCACGTTCTGGATTCTGTATTCGGGCGGCGAAATCTTCGCGCGCAAGGACTTTCTTGAAATCTACACGCAGGCGAAGAAGCGCGGATTCCTCATCACCCTGTTCACCAACGGAACCCTGATCAACGAACGCGTAGCAAACCACCTTGCCGAATATCGTCCGTTTGCCATCGAAATCACTCTCTATGGCGCCACCCGGGAAACCTACGAAGAACTGACTCAGGTTCGCGGTTCCTATGACCGCTGCATGCGCGGGATTCAGCTGTTGCTCGAGCGCAAACTTCCGCTGAAGCTGAAGACCGTTCCAACGACGATCAATCAACATGAAGTTTACGCCATGAAAAAAATGGCCGAAGATTTGGGCGTCGAATTCAAATTCGATCCGCTGGTAAATCCCCGCATTGACTGTTCGCAAAGTCCGCTCGCCGTGCGGTTGACGCCGGAAGAAGTTGTTTCTCTTGAATTCCACGATCCGACCCGCAAGGAAGAGTATCGCCGGCTGATGGAGGAAGATCTTGCTGCGCCGGCTGCCGAGCCCGATCCGAACGCGACCCGCTACTCGTGTGGCGGAGGAGTGAACGGCTGCGCGATTGATCCGACCGGCACCATGAGCATCTGCGTAATCTCGCACCAGCAAGGCTACAACATTCGAAACGGCAGCTTCCGGGAAGGGTGGGACGGTCGGCTCCAGGAAATTCGCATGCAGCCGAAGACCCGGCCCTCGATCTGCGATCGTTGCAAGATCCAGTCCCTTTGCAGCATGTGTCCGGCAAACGGCGAACTCGAAAACGGTGATCCGGAATCGCCCGTCGAGTTTCTTTGCCAGGTCGCGCACCTGCGCGCCTACGCGCTCGGCTACGCGGTTCCCGAGCACGGTGATTGTTCGTGCTGCGCGGGCGGGGTTCATCACGAAGATCTGCTGGCCTCCGCGGCAAGCCTTTCGCTTCACGGGTACGATCCGAGTTCCAGCCTTGCAGGCAGGACCTATTCGCCTGTCTTGAATGTTTTGCAGCCTGTCAGTGGATGCCGCAGCGGAGCATGTAATTCGTGCTCAACGCACGGTTAAGGGAATAAACGAACCATGGAACGGCACGAACAAAAAGAGTCTGAGCAGCAACCAGAGAGCTCCTATCAAGCGCCGAAGGTGATTCGCGTAAGCCTCCGTCCGGAAGAAGCAGTTCTCGGCCACTGCAAGGTCAATGGTTCGGCAGGGCCGGTCTCGGCTTCGTGTCGGGGCACTCTGGTTTGCAGGACCATCGGTTCCTGAGCCCAAAGGAAACGCTATGGCCCATCTACAAACATCATTCAAACCGGTCGCTTGTACCCCGCACATCGCGGACCAGGGCGCTTCGCGTATCGCCTATCGCGTAGGCGGTCTTTCTTTCGGCATGTTTGCCGAGGACGGCTTGCAGCTGAAGCTCGACCCGATCCTGTACGATTTTTCCGTTTTCCCCAGTGAGTGCGACATCAATATTACGGTCACGCTGGTCGACAAACTGCACGTCCCGGTTGGATTTCCCCTTTTTCATTCCGGCGGCCTGTGGTCCTTATTCAAGGAAGACGCCGGAGTGCGGCTGAATTTTCAGCGCTCCTTTCCCGGCGAAGCGCCCTACAAATCGGCCTGGTTCGACCGAGGGTTCAAAACCGGCCATCTGCAGTTGTCGCGCGATTTCTTCTCCTCGTCCTGGCCTGTCTATCCCCTGGAATATCCGCTCGATGAAGTCCTGATGATTCATAGACTCGCTTGCGGAGAAGGCGTGGAAGTTCACGCGGTCGGAATCGTTGACGCTGACGGGCGCGGCCACTTGTTTATGGGCCATTCGGGCGCGGGCAAGAGCACCACGGCGCGCTTGTGGAGAAAACAGCAGGGAACTCACATCCTGAGCGATGACCGCATCATCCTGCGCATGCACAACGGCAAACTCTGGATGTTTGGCACTCCGTGGCACGGTGATGCCGGGATTGCCTCTCCGGACTCTGCGCCGCTCACCGATATCTACGTTTTGGAGCAGGGCAGCAAGAACGAAATTCTGCCACTGCAGGGTGGGCTTGCTTCAGCGGAACTTTTTGCGCGCAGCTTTGTACCGCGCCATTGCCCGGAAAGCCTCGAGTTCTCACTCGGTTTTCTGCAGCATGTTGCGCAATCCATTCCTTGCAACACGTTCCGCTTTGTTCCGGACCAAACCGCCGTGGAGACCATTCGCCGTGCGTAAGATCGAGAAAAAAAATTCCGCGCAGTTTGCCGCTGTATGCCAGGAGCTGTTGCAATCCGGGGCGCAGGTACGATTTCGTGCCGAGGGAGAAAGTATGCGGCCCAACATCCTGGACGGTGATGTTGTCGTCCTCACGTCTTCCTCAGCACAGGCGAGCGAAGCGGGAGAAGTCGCGCTGACGCGCGGCCAAGACGGGTTGCGTTTGCACCGGGTGAGGAGCAAAGACGCAAAAAAAGGAACCATTGTCACGCGGGGCGATTCCGGCCAGGAGTGTGATCCCGAGACCTCCGCGGTGGTTGGCAAAGTCGTTTCCATTGAGCGTGACGGTAAGAAAAAGCGAATGACCGGCAGTGGCGTGCGACTGATCCACGACGCGCGCGGGCTGGCCCACAAGATAAAGCTGGGCTCCTCGCGACGCCTGAAGAAAGTGTCTGCGAGCCTAGCGGTGATTGGCACGGTATTTTTTGCGGCACTGCTCTTTGCAGCTTCTCCGGCCGCAGGACAGACGGCCGATCTGGGCGTCACACAAACGGCGGCACCGACCACGGTCGCGCCCGGCGGGACCTACACCCTTACAGATTTAATCAGAAACAACAGCGGCTTTCGAACGTCCACGACGCCCTCGATTACACAAGCCATCCCCGTCAATACCGTCTATCAATCCTTTGTTGGACCGGCTGGTTGGACTTGCAGCGCGACTCCTATAGGTGCTCCGACTGTCGTGACCTGCAATGATCCGGCGAATCTGGCGACGAACGGGACTGCAACGCTGACGGTAACAGTTAAAGCGAATACAGGATTGGCTGGTCAGACGGCACTCACCGGGACAGCTACGGTCAGCTCGCCAAATAACACCAACGGGGCGAACGACACGTCCACTGCCACGGTCACCGTCATTGTCGCCGACCTGGCCGTTTCTCTGACGCCCTCTTCGGCAACGGTAATACCATCCACAAATTATTCCTACACGGCTGTCGTCACCAACAACGGGCCGAGTACTGCCGCGGCTCCATCGGTTGCGATCGGAATCCCGGCGAACACCGTCTACCAATCGATTACCGGCTCGGCCGGCTGGACCTGCGCGGTAGCTGGAGCGACGGCCACCTGCACGGACGGCAGCGCGCTTCTGAATGCGGGCACCGGCACATTCACTCTTACTGTAAATCCCAATGCGGGACTGGCCTTAGGCACGATTCTGTCGACTTCGGCAACCGTCACGTCCACGTCCACGGACTCTAGTAGCGCCAACAACACGGCTTCAGCGAATGTGACCGTGGCCATTCCTGATCTCGCCTTGACGCAAGTGGCAGCTCCTCTGGTTGTCGCCTCGGGTTCCACGATCACCTATACGGAAACCGTAACGAATGCTGGAAACGCGGCCGCCTCAGACGTGGTTGTGTACCAACAGACTCCACTTAACACGACATTTACTTCGGCCACGGCACCGGCGGGCTGGACTTGCGTAAAACCTGCGGTAGGGGGCACTGGTCAAATCGTTTGCACGGACGGCGCTGCGCTCGGCGCCGGCGCGACGGCAAATTTCACCATTGTGGTGACGGTTCTGCCTGCGGCAACGGCAGGCACGACCATCGTGAATTCGGCCGACGTCACGTCTTCCACTTTCGACGGTAATGGAGCCAACAACACCACCACGACTACGGTGCTGGTCGAGAAGACCGGGCAAGCGGATCTGCTGGTTACCATGTCCGCCGCACCCGCTCCTGTTTTCATCTATTCCACGCTGACATACAAGATTCAAATTCTGGACCAGGGACTGGCGAGCGCTACCGTTGTTTCTCTCGCGGACACCGTACCCGCTGGGACCACATTCGTTTCCGCCAGCTCCACACAAGGAACTTGTACGCAGGTTGCCGCAACGGTTTGTACCATTGGCACCATCACGAGCGGCTCCACCGTTACCGTCACGATCGTAGTGACCACGCAGGGCTCGGGCACAACGTTGACCAATACCGCCACAGCCACGACCACGGCAACCGACCCCAACGCGCTCAACAACTCGGCAACGGCCTTGACCGTAGTTCAGCCTCTGGTATGCGCATCACCTGGTCGCGACGGCGCGGGCGGAACTCTGACAGGCATTGTGAATACGTACTATCCGCCTTCCGCGACGGGGACGCTGGCAGCAGGAGCAAAAACGGCGACCCTGGGCGCTGCCGTCGGCTCGACGACTCCCATTGCTTCGGGCGATTTGCTGATTGTGATTCAGATGCAGGATGCCGCCATCAACTCGACGAACACCAGTTCGTACGGAGATGGCACAGTCGGCGATCCCGCTATGGGTTCGACGGCCACGAATAGTTCTGGTCTCTATGAATTTGTCACCGCAACCAATGCCGTACCTGTGGCCGGTGGCACTTTGAATTTTATTGGCACGGGAGCAACGAGCGGTCTTCTGAACACGTATGCCAGTGCGGTAGCGACGGCAACACTCGGTAAAAAGACGTATCAGATTATTCGAGTGCCGCAATACACTTCCGCCACGCTGAGTTCAGGCCTGGTTCCCTTGGCCTGGAACGGCGTCACCGGAGGTGTGCTGGCTCTCGATGTGGCTTCGCAGCTCACTCTGGGCGGAACCGTCAGTCTCGATGGAACCGGATTTCGCGGCGGTGCCGGACGCACTCTTACCGGAGGTACCGGGGCGGCGACCGACTATGTCACCTTGTCGTCGACCGGGTTTGGCGGTTCAAAGGGCGAAGGCATTGCCGGGACGCCTCGCTACATTTCAAATGCGGCGATTACCGCATTCATCGATACGACCCTGGAAGGAATGCCTGGCGGCAGTTATTTGCGCGGCGCTCCGGCCAGCGCTGGAGGCGGTGGCACCGACGGGAATCCCGCTGCCAACGACCAGAATACGGGTGGCGGCGGTGGCGGCAACGGTGGCACGGGCGGATACGGCGGATATGCCTGGAGTTCGATAACGATCAATGGTGGCACGGGCGGCGCTCCGTACCCCGCGTCGACCAGCACTCTGTTCATGGGTGGCGGCGGTGGCGCCGGCACAACCAACAACGGAACAGCCGATCCCAATAACAACACAACCGGAATCAACAGCAGTGGTTCGGCAGGCGGTGGCATCGCGATCTTTCACGTTGGCTCGATCACCGGGACGGGAACGATTTCCGCGAATGGACAATCGGCGCTGAATGTGCTGAACGATGGTGGCGGCGGCGCGGGCGCTGGCGGAACCGTTCTGTTTCTTGCAAATTCGGGAACCTTGAGTGGATTGACGGTAAACGCCAACGGCGGCGCGGGCGGAGACACTTGGGCCTCGCAACCGCCCACCGTACCCTTCCCAGGAAATCGTCACGGACCCGGCGGCGGTGGTGCAGGCGGAGCCGTACTGCTCTCCGACCCTTCGGCAACAGTAAGTGTTGCAGGCGGCCTCAACGGCACAACGACCACGGCCAGCGATGCCTACGGAGCCATCCCCGGGACCGCGGGCACGTCCGGTATCGGAATCATTATTTCCGAAACTCCCGGCACACAAGCCGGCGCCGAATGCGCCACGGCCGATCTGTCGGTCAGCAATGTGGGCACTCCGAATCCCGTGTCTCCGGGCAACAACATTACCTACACCCAGGCGGTAACCAACAGCGGGCCGATCGACGCCGCGAATGCCGTCTTCAGCGAAGCCGTTCCTGCGAACACCACATTTCAATCGATCTCTGCGCCTGCTGGCTGGACCTGCGTGACTCCGGCGGTGAACGGCACGGGAAATATCACTTGTACGAATCCTCTGGTAGCGAATGCAGCAGTCGGAAATTTCACCGTTGTGGTGAAAGTGAATGCGGCGACAACGTTCGGTAGTCAGATCGTTGACGTGGTGAACGTGACGTCTGGAACAACCGACGCGGATCTGACCGACAATACCGCTGTTGCCGTCACCATCGTTGGCTCGCCTACTTCGGCCTATTTGACGCTCACGAAAACAGCCGCAGCCAATTCCGTCGTTGCCGGCGGAAACATTACGTATACGCTGGTGGCCCATAATAATGGACCCGCGGCCGCCATAGCCGCGAACATCTCCGATGCCATTCCGGCGAACACCACATTTGTTTCCATGACGACACCCGGCTGGATTTGCTCGTTGCCGGCCGTCGGTGGCACAGGAAACATTTCCTGCAGTCTCGCGACATTCCCGAACGGCGGCACAGCAACCTTTACACTGGTGGTAAAGGTCACGGCGGGAACTGCCAACGGAACGCTGATCACCAACTCGGCCAGCGTGAATGCCACTACGCCGAATCCCAATCCCAATAATGCAACGGCCTCCGCTACGGTCATCGTTGCCGGGGCGACCCAGGCGGATTTGGCGGTCGCCACTTCGGATTCTCCCGATCCCGTATTGAATGGAAATAATATTACCTACACGCAGAGCGTGGCCAATAACGGCCCCGCTGCCGCCGCCACACTCGTTTTCACCGATGTGATTCCTGCGGGCACGACCTTTGTGTCGATGGCCACCCCGGCGGGCTGGATTTGCAGCACTCCTGCCGTCGGATCGGCTGGCACCATTACCTGCACCGCCACTACGCTTGCCGCCGGCGCATCGTCGAGTTTTCCGCTGGTCCTCAAAGTGGCCACGACAACCGTTCCCGGAACTGTCATAACCAATTCTCCCGGAGTAACGAGTGCCACCTCCGACCCAAATTCGGCAAATAATTCGGCTTCGACAACCACGGTCGTGGCTTCTCCCACGCAAGCCGATTTGGCCATCGTCAAGACAGCTTCGCCCGAGCCAGTCAATCAGGGCACAAATATTACCTATCAACTTCGCGTGACCAACAGCGGACCAGCCATTGCTCAGGGCGTAACGGTTTCCGATCCGCTGCCGGCACAAGTTACCTATACTTCCGTGTTTACGACACAAGGAACCTGCACGCAATCTGCGGGAACAGTCAGCTGTACTCTGGGCTCGATCTCCGTGGGCGCCACGGTGCTGGTTACGATCAACGCCAATGCCGCCACGTTCAGTTCAGCGACGCTGGCGTCCAACACCGCGACGGTCAGTTCGACCACCGGCGATCCCAATTCTGCCAACAACTCGTCCACGGCGATATCAACGATTCAATCGCCGACCGCCGTGCAGTTGGCTTCGTTCCGCGCCATCGCCCGCTCGCAAGGCGGCGTGACGCTCGAATGGAAAACGCGCGAAGAGATTCGCAATCTGGGCTTTCATGTGTATCGCGAAGACGCCTCCGGCCGCCACAGGCTGAATCCGTCCATCGTTGCCGGCGGTGCCTTGCTGGTTCGCGGCGGGCGCCCGCAACATAGCGCGAAAACCTATCAATGGCTCGACCCGCAAAGCTCGCTGGGCGCCACCTATTGGCTCGAAGATGTGGATCTGAACGGAACGCGCACAACGCACGGGCCGGCTCGCCCGGAAGCAGCAGCGAGTGCCGCAAATAATTCGGCCGACGAATCCCACTTTGCCAATGCGATGCTTCTTACCCAACTGAATCGTTCCGTCCTGCAAAGCATGCCGCAAAGCGATCGCGTCGTGGCTACGCCACGGATTACGCTTCAAGAAGTGCTTCCCGGCGAGTACCGGGTTTTTCTTGATTCCGAAGTTGCAGCCAAAATTGCCGTCCGCCACGAGGGCTGGTACCGCGTGTCACGGGCGCAACTGACTGCTGCTGGTCTGGGCTCGAACTTTGACTTGCGCAATCTGCAGCTGTATGCCGAAGGAATTGAGCAACCGCTGCTCATTCGCGGCGATCAGACCGGGCGCCTCAACATCAACTACTGGGTCGAGTTCTACGGAGTCGGTATTGATACTCCGTATTCCGACGCGCGGATGTACTGGCTCGTTCGCGGCAGCCGGCCGGGCAAGCGAATTCAATTCATCGCCGGCAGCACGTCCTCCACGGCACCATCGCAAAGCTTCCCGTTCACGGTCGTTCATGAGGACCGGACGACGTATTTTGCGACCCTGCTGAACGGAGAGGATAAAGACAATTTCTTTGGCGCCGGGATCACGACCGAGCCCGTCGATCAGGAACTGAATATCGTCAACAGCGACTCCGCGTCCGGCCTCCCGGTCACCCTTGAGGTAACGCTGCAAGGCGGAACCGAGGCGCAGGCGCACCGCGTATCGGTGGCGTTCAATGGCTCCGCTCTCGGCGACATGAATTTCAATGGTTTGGCAAATGTTACCCAGTCGTTCCCGGTGGACGCGAGCATGCTTCACGACGGGATCAGCACGGTCACCCTGGCCGCGCTTGAAGGTGACAACGACGTCAGTCTGGTGCAGTCCATCCAGCTGCACTACGCGCACCGGTATGTGGCCGACGGCAACTGGCTCCGCGCAGAAGGCGCCGCGAATTCAGCGGTGCATATTGCCGGGTTCACGAACGCGCAGATCCGCGTATTCGACATCAGCGATCCCCGCGCCATTGTGCAGCTCAACGGGTCCGTTCGACTCGAAGGCAGCACCTACGGAGTCAGCGTTTCGCTCAACAATCCAGGGCCTGCGCAACGCACTCTGCTGGCATTCACGGACGAGCAGAGTTCCGCTCCCGACGCGATCACACCGCACTTGCCCAGCACTTTGAACACAGGACACTCGGCTCCGGATATCGTGGTCATCACGCATCCGGATTTTGCCGCAAACCTCGCCCCGCTCGTGACGTTGCGCGAGTCCCAGGGGTATGACGTAGAGGTTGCCACCGTCGACCAGATTTTCGACGCTTACAATTTTGGCGAACGTAGTCCGATGGCCATCCGTGACTACTTGCGCCACTTGGTAACTTACAGGACCAAGCCCCAGGCACTACTGCTGGTCGGCGACGCTTCGCTCGACCCGCGCAACTATCTCGGCTTCGGCGATATGGACCTGGTGCCCACGCGCATGATCGAAACCGACGCGTTCAAGACCGCTTCCGATGATTGGTTCACGGACTTCAACCAGACGGGCTTTGCGACGATTGCCACAGGACGGCTGCCCGTGCGCACCGCGTCCGACGCTGCACTCGTCGTGGCAAAAATCATCAATTACGAGCGCGGCTCGTACAACGGATCATGGAACCGGCAGGCTCTGGTGATTGCGGATCAAAACGTCGGTGTGGACTTTACCAGCGAAGCACAATTCGCGAACTCGAGCCTTCCCTCCACTTTGTCTGCCTCGCAGATTCTTGCGGATGGAAAAGATAGCGATGAAGTTCGTCAGCAGATTATTTCTTCCATCAATAGCGGCGCGCTTCTCGTGAACTACACCGGACACGGTTCGACCGAACAGTGGTCCTTCGCCAATATTTTTGACAACGACGCCGCTGCCGCACTGACCAACGGCCAGCGTCTACCCGTCTTCCTGCTCATGGATTGTTTGAACGGATTCTTCCAGGATGTCTATTCGCAGAGCCTGGCCGAATCGTTGTTGCTGGCCCCCAACGGAGGCGCCGTAGCGGTATGGGCCTCGTCCGGCTTCACCAATTCACCGCCACAGTCGGCGATGAATCAGGCGTTCCTCAATGCCTTGAAGTCAAACCCTGCGCTCACCGTCGGGAAAGCGGCTATGGCAGCAAAGGCGACCGTGAACGACCGAGACGTCCGCCGTACCTGGATACTTTTCGGCGATCCCAGCATGAAGCTGCAATTCACGCCTGCTGCCGGGCGACCATCGAATGGCAATGCCAGCAACCCGGCACAACCAAGGCCCATAAAACAAATCACTTGCCCGCGTTGCGACAAGCCTCTGTAGCGAAAATGGCAAGCGATTTCACAAGCGCCCGGACGGGGGCTTGCGACCTCACGCGCTTAAAAATCCTGCAACGGCCGCACTAAAATGCTGCGCATCTTCGATATTCGACAGGTGTGCCGCGTCTAACTCCACATACCGGGCGCCACGTATTTTCTCAGTGAGAAACCGGCCGTCGGCCGGGGTGGTCACCGGATCGTGGGCTCCCACGACTACTAGCGTAGGTACGGTAATTTCACTGATGGTGCTCCGCAGATCCATTTCCGACAGCGCTTCGCAGCACGCCACGTAGCCGCCGGGGTCCGTTTCTTCAATGGTTTTCTGCGTGCTGCTGACGATTTCGCGGTGAGACTCGCGGAAACCCGCCGTAAACCAACGCTCGATAATGCCCGGCGCTACCGCCTGCATTCCGCTCTTCTTCACGGACTCGATCCTGCTTTTCCAGCCTTCCGCGGTCCCCAGCTTGGCCGCAGTGTTCGAGAGCACCAGACGATTGAGTCGCTCTGGCGCATTCACGCCGAGCCACATGCCAACCGCGCCGCCCATGGAAAGACCGCAAAAATGTACTCGCTCGAGCCGCAACTCATCGAGAAGCGCGATCACGTCGCGACCCAATAAGTCCACGCTGTAAGGGCCGGGCGATGCCGTCGTCTGTCCGTGCCCGCGGGTATCGTAGCGCACGACGCGGAACCGCTCGGCGAAGCTGGAGACTTGCGGGCGCCACATGTCGCCGTCAACCCCGAGCGAATGCGACAGGATCACCACCGGCGCCGTTTCATCACCATGAATTTCGTAATGCACTTGGGCGTTGTACGCTTTGAGAGAGGGCATGGCGGCCTTAGACACGCTCGAGAATGACGGCGATGCCTTGCCCGACGCCGATGCACATTGTGCAGAGGGCATATTTTCCGCCCGTACGGGCCAATTGATAGGTCGCGGTGGTCACCAGGCGCGCCCCGCTCGCTCCCAAAGGGTGTCCTAGGGCAATCGCCCCTCCATTCGGATTTACGTGTGGGGCATCGTCGGCAATCCGCAGCTCGCGCAAGACGGCCAGCGCCTGGGACGCGAACGCTTCATTCAATTCGACGACGTTCATGTCCGCCACTTTGAGTCCGGCCTTGCTCAGCGCCTTGCGCGTGGCAGGAACTGGTCCCATGCCCATAACACGCGGCGCGACGCCCGCTGCGGCCGAAGCCACAACGCGCGCCTTCGGTGTAAGGGCGTATCGCTTCACCGCATCTTCGGAGGCCAAGAGTAGCGCACACGAACCATCGTTTATGCCCGATGCGTTTCCGGCGGTTACCGTGCCGTCTGGCTTAACGACGCCCTTGAGCTTCGCCAGCGCCTCCATGGTTGAATCCGCACGCGGATGTTCGTCCTGGGAGAATTGCAAGGCCTCGCCCTTTTTCTGCGGAATCGCCACGGCAACAATTTCCTCCGCGAGCCGCCCGCTGCGAATCGCTTCCGCTGCGCGCAACTGGCTTCGCAGCGCAAACCCGTCCTGATCCACGCGCGAAACATGATATTCCTCGGCCACGATTTCCCCGGTCTCCGGCATGGAGTCCACGCCATACTTCGCTTTCATTGCCGGATTGATGAAGCGCCATCCCAGTGTCGTGTCTTCGAGCTTCATTGCCCGCGAAAAGGCGGCATCCGCTTTGCCCACGACAAACGGCGCGCGCGACATGCTCTCGACGCCGCCCGCGATGACCAGATCCACTTCACCGCTCTTGATCGCCCGCGCAGCGGTGGCTACAGCGTCCATACTCGATCCGCAAAGCCGGTTTACGGTCGTCCCCGGTATTTCCTTCGGCAAACCCGCCAGTAGCAACGCCATGCGCCCGACATTGCGGTTGTCTTCGCCTGCTTGATTGGCACAGCCAAAAATCACATCGTCCACTGCATTCCAGTCGACCGTCCGGTTGCGCTCGACGAGTGCCCGCAGGGGGATCGCGGCCAGATCGTCTGCGCGTACCGCCGCCAGCGTTCCGCCGTAGCGGCCAATCGGCGTGCGAATCGCGTCACAAATGTAGGCAGTATTCATCGGCTTCCTTCAGGCAATGTCTCACCTACTATCTTAAACCAAGAGCGGCGTTTCGCTCCTCGAGCGAGGCCGCAGGCTGCGGGCGAGTGTGCACGGGCGTCCCAACAGGCGGAAGAAGGAGAAAATCGTCCGGAAACCGGTCTTACTCGTAGCGCAGAGCTTCGACCGGATTCAATCGCGCCGCACGAGCCGCGGGATAAAGTCCTGCCACCAGGCTTACGACCACCGCAAAAGCAATGGCTCCCAGCGCGAGCCACCAGGGGACGTAGGAAATTTTCACTCCAGGCAGATCCTGACGCCGCAGATAAATCGTTGTTCCCCAGGTCAGGGCCATCCCGATGAGCCATCCGAGGGCCACACCCAGGAATCCGCCCACCAGGCCCATCGCTCCTGCTTCAGCGAAAAAGAGACTGCGTACGTCGCTGTCGGTGGCGCCCAGGGCTTTCAGAATTCCGATTTCTCTCCGCCGTTCAAGGATGGCCATCACCAGTGTGTTGATAATTCCGAGCGAGGCAACAGTGAGCGCCAAGCTTCCAAACAGCCCAAGAAACAAATCGAACACGGTAAACACCAGGCGCAGGCTTTTTGTAGCGTCCAGCAAAGAAAATGTTCCGAATCCTAATTTGCGAATGGCCGCTTCGACTTGCATGACATCTTTGGGCGAGGTTACCCGCACCGTGAGAGCGATGTAGGACCCTTTGGCGGCCCCACCATTTAGAAACGACTGCAGATCGCTGGGCTGCGCCACATGCAGCGATTCCGCTGTTTTCAGGGGAAGAAATACGCGAGCCCCGCCGAAGCCACCCACTCCGGCCGAAGGATCAGATTCAATGATGCCTACAATCTTCAACTGTTTTTCGCGCGGAACGATGGAAACTCCTCCGCCCATCGCCGCCTCGACGAGCGAATCGATGGAAGGCGCATTTTGCCCGTTTCCTGCAGGAAGCGAGGCGCGCTCTGCGTAGCGCAGGACCATCGTCTTGCCGACCAGCGTCGCGGGTTGTTCGCTTAATTCTTTGGCAAACTCGGTTTGCAAAATCGCTTCATCCGCCGTCGGGGAAGAGAAGTACCCGCCGGTCATGCCCTCAAACGCTCCACTGGTTCGCGAAGATGCCGGCAGGCCCAGAACGGACGTGGTCTGCGTATTCCGCTCGTAGCGCACTTCCGTGGCGAAGCGGATCTGCGGATATACTTCTGTGACATTCGGCAATTTCTCCAGTTGCGAGCGGGTCTCCTCATCCAGTACTTTGGCGTTTTTCACCGGAGCAGTGTTCGCGCGCGGCGGCCGGCCGGGCCCGCGCAGGTCCCGCTGCGCGGTAACGAAGATCGCGTCAAAAAGTCCGGAACGCGTCAATCGCTCGGATGCCAGGGTTTGCAGTCCAACGCCGAGTGACAACATGGCCACGAGCGAGGCCACTCCGACCGCTACTCCGAGCGTCGTCAGCGAATTGCGCAGCAGGGCTTCGCGCAGATTGCGGCCCGCCAGTTCGGCCAAGTCGGCTATCTTCATCGCGGCTCTCCCGTGCGGATCAATTTTCCGTCCGAGAGCACAGCGATACGATTGGCAAACTGTTCTGCAAGCGGCCGTTCATGCGTCACCATCACAATCGTCATGCCCAGTGAATTTTGAATTTCGCGCAAGAGTTGCATGATCTGTCCGCCGTTCACGCTGTCCAGATTTCCCGTCGGCTCGTCGGCGAAAAGAATCGAGGGGCGGTTCACCAGAGCCCGCGCCAGCGCGCCTCGTTGCTGTTCGCCTCCGGACAGTTCGCTCGGCCGGTGCTTTTTGCGAGGACCCAGGCGCACGTGTTCGAGGGCTTCCTCGACCCTCGCTCGCCGGTCGCTCCGTTCCACCTCGGCCAGCCGCAGGGGCAGTTCCACGTTCTCTTCAAGCGTCATTCGCGGCAGCAGGTTAAACGATTGAAATACCATTCCCACCGTTTCCCGGCGGTAGCGGGCCAGCTCCTCGGCACCGAGGGTTCCGAGCGATCGCCCGTGCACTTGAATTGTTCCGGAAGTCGGCAGATCGAGACCAGCGAGCATGCTTAGGAGCGTGGATTTGCCGGAGCCGGAACTCCCGAGCAAAGCGAGAAATTCTCCGGAGGCCACGTCGAGCGAAACTTCGCTCACCGCGCGAATGGTGGACTCGCCGAGGTGATACTCCCGGGAAACGTTTTGTGCCTGTATCAATGGAGAGGGGATTGCCATGTTCGTGTGTGCACGTTACTTATACGGGTTGCAGCACACAGAAGTTACCCGGTTTTGGGGGATCTGGCGAGTTTTGGCGGAATGCCGGACGAGAGCGAACTTGACGGGCACGGCCTGATGCAAAGGCAGATTCCCGGGGAGGTGACTAAAAACTTCCCGGGAATCGCCGCGTGCTTTTACTTTTGCTTGATTTCCACTGGTTGCAGCAATTTAAAATTCAGTGCGGTTTCCGCAGGCAGTGTAATGTCGCGGTTGCCGGTAAATGCGGACCCGCCCGTTCCCGCCGCCGCTCCAATCAATCCTCCGATCAGCGCGCCTTTTCCACCGCCGGCGAGCCCCCCGATCAGCGCGCCACCACCAGCTCCGCCGCCAACCATCGCGGCGGTTCTTTTGCCTTTTCCTTTGCTGGCCATGGACGGAGCAGAAGTCTGGATTTCGTATTCCTTGCCGTCGACCGTAACGTCGGTAAGCGTCAGCGCCAGCACCGCTCCGCCCTTAAAACGTCCAGCCGCTTTGGCGTCCTTCACAATTCCGGAAGCCCGTGCTCCTTTGGGAATCGCAATTTTGCCGTCAATCTCAATCGGCTCGCGCACGGTGGCGGAAAATGTCTGCCCTGAGGTACTGGTCTTGGTGCCCAGGGTCTGGTCCAGAACGACGCTGATCACCGTGCTCGCCGGCACCACGAGCGGTTTCGGTGCGACCACGGCCGCCACTTTCTTTTCGGCGGATTTGACGGCGTCGCTGACCGGCGAAGACGAATCGCTCGGTGTCTGCTGATCCGCACTCTTACTATTGCAACCCGCGGCGACAGCGCTGAGTAGCGCTCCGCCCAAAAGAATGGATGAATAAAGTCGATTCATGAAAGACCTCCCGTCAAAACTAGCGTTCTTCTAACGATACTCTGATCCAAAATGAAGTCAATTTTTGCGACCAAGGAGGCAAAGGAATCGTCACTCCGGGTTTAGTGTCTTCCGGAAATGAAATGATGGTCTACCGAGCCGGCTGCAGGCGGGCGGTCCCTGAACCGCAGGAACGCGTTTCCGGGCACTAGCTCCGCGCTGCCGTTGCGCGCACTACGGTGGCCATGTCCCGGACCTCATCAAGCGCGCGAACGCTCTCGATTAATTCCAGCGATTGCCGCTCGGGAATGATGCGTCTGGTCCACTCGCGGAATTTGGCGACCGCGTCATCGAAAGTGAAAGGATTTCCCGGGAATCCTTTCACCGTCCTTGTGGGAAGGACGTAGCGCTCGGCGCCAGCCATTTCCAGCGTAATTTCGCAGTCTCCGCCACTTGCCCGGTCCCCAGCTCCGTCGGTTGTGACGAGTTCGACCCGCTTCGCCAGGTCGCGAATCCTGCGGTCATGAATCGCCGTGTCGTCGTAGTTGAGCGGATCGGAGATATCGCGGAACAAAGCGACAGCGGTTGTAAAAGGCGTGCTGTACTTGCCGCCCATAATGGTCGTCGGCTCTGCCACCGCGTGGCGGCGTTCCATGACGCTCTCCGGTCCGCGGACGATTACGTGCCGCAGCTCTTCCGGTCGGAACGTGGGATGTTCGGCCTTGAAGCGTACGATTGCGTCCACGATTTGCTGGTGGTTGGTGTGAACGGCGTACGGCTTATGCCAGGGGACCCCGAGCGCCTGCACTCCCAGGTTCTCAACGACTCTGTGGGGGTCTGTGGGGAGCGAAAATCCGTTGAAGTAGCCAAAGGGCCCCTCGAGCACGGTTGAAGGTCCCAGCACGCCTGCCGCTGCCAGCAGTGCGCTCTCAAGGCCCAGCTGGGTGGCGCGGCCCAGATGGGTCGCTTTCATGTCCGCCCCTTCAAAAGCGAATTCCTGCAGCCCGGCAGAGCTGGAGCCGGCGATGCCCAGGGCGTTGACCATCGTGTCCTCGCCGAAGCCGAGCAGCTTGCCGACGGCAGCCGCGGCGCTGAAAGGACCCTGAACAGCGGGGTTATGAAAGCCGCGGCTGGTCTCGACACCTACTCCGGTAGCCTCAATGCGGCCCCCGACCTCGCCTCCCAGAATCAGCGCAGCCAGAAAGGACTTGCCGTCCAAATGGTCGCGTTCGGCAATGGCCATGATCGCCGGCACGACGTTCGCTGCCGCATGGGCGTGGCTCGGTGAATCCGACTGGGGGGTACCAATCAGCGTCCCGTTGAGCCAGGCGGCTCGGCCAGCGTCAGTTCGATATGTCGAGTTTATGACCGTGCACTCCGCCGTCCCGCCGAGCTTATGCGCGACATCGCTCATGGCGCGTGCCAGCCGATCCTTTGAGCCGACAAAGCCGACGGCGATTGAATCGAGCACGATGGTCTTCCATGCCTCTACGATGGGTTTCGGCAGATCCTCGAACTGGGTCTTGACGACCCAACGGGCCAGCTGACGCGAAAGGGTGTCGTGCGTCCCGTTTGCCGCGGCGACCGCACGTGGTTTTTCGCCTGTCTCGAGTGCGAATGCGGAAGCGAGCCGTCCGACCGACATGCCAACCATGGTGGCTCCAGAGATTCGCATCGCCTTCCGTCGAGAAATATTCATCGCCATACTCCGTATCCACCGCGGTCCTGCGCGAGTGGGATGTGCAGTTGCTGGAAGGTAGAAAGGCTTGAAACGCCCGTCCCTGCCGTAGCGGTGCGTGGTGGCACACCAGCGCTCGAGGCATGGGCGGCGGTACGAAGTTACCTTCAGGATTCTGTGCAAGTATACACTCGCGTGCCGCGCATTCCGACCGTTCGGACAAGTCGTCGTTGCAGCGATCCACGGCCCCTGTTGGCCCGCCCGTATGAGATTGCTGGCGATGAACGATTGGCGTTTTGCGAGATCCGCGTCCTTCAGTTCTTGGGTTGCTCTTGCCTGCCGGCATTTTCCGCGTGCCCCAGGTGGGCACACTCTTTTTGTTGTTCGGGTGTAATGGGGGTTGGAGTTTCGCCGCCGGGCACAGAATTACATCGCATGGTTTCCTCGAATCCCGGCGCCGAGAAAATAAATGTCAGGCTGATCGGTTCGCTGCCAATATTCTTCAAACTGATCCAGGTATTTGCCGGAATAAAAACAAGTCCGCCAGAATGCAGGTCACGCTCCTGCTCGCCCAGCCAAACGCGGGCTGTGCCGCCCTGAATCAGCGCTATTTCATCTTGGATGAGGTGTCTGTGCCTGGGTAAGGTGGCGCCGGGAGCAACTTCTTCGGTACCGGCGACCAGATGCTCGGACCCGTTATTTTTCGGACTCACCTTCAGCATGAATTGCGAGGAAGCGGTAGCGCTATTGTCAATGTGAATGCGGCGAGTTCGTAGCTCGCCTTCATTTTTCTCGAGCAGAAGAGGCCTGGCGCCGGTGCCTGGACTTGCGATCGACCCGGATTGATGCTCCTCGGTGAATGCGCTGGAAAACCCGACGATCAGTATTACCAGTGCATAGCCGACATTCTTCGCAGCTCTTGTCATCCGAGCACCTCGGCACGTAGTCTACTCCTGTGGATTGCGAAGTCGTGCGAAAGTCGGAATGTCGGATATTGAATTCCGGTGAATGCGTTGACCACGAGTTGTGTGTCCGTTTTCAGGATGCGTCAGGCAGTTCGCGGCCCGGAGCGTTGGTTTACGGGATTCGATGGGAAGTGCGCTGGCTTCGATAAACTGGCTGCCCCTGCCCAGCGGTGCGAAGTCCTAGGAATGACCATGACGAACCCAGCCGGCCGCGAGCCTGCCAATCCCACTAAATCCAATATCGAAACAATCGCCAAGCTGGAGCACGCGGCGCTGCTGCGCCGCACTCCCACCGAACGGGTGAGCGATGCGATCGCTAAACTCATTGGCAGCACTGCGTTCCTGTTGTTTCAGGTGCTTCTTGTGCTTGCCTGGAGTGCGATCAATCTCAGCCTGATTCCCGGCGTGAAGGCTTTCGATCCATTTCCTTTTGGAATTCTGGCTCTGGTCATTTCCTCGGAAAGCGTGGTGGTGACGATCTTTGTGCTCATCAGTCAGAATCGCATGGCCCGCCAAGCCGAGAAACGTTCTCACCTCGACCTCCAGGTTGGTATGCTCGCCGAACAGGAGCTTACGGCTATGCTCCAGATGCAGCACAAAATCTGCCAACACTTAGGCATCGACGTCGAATCCGCGAAGCACGAACTGAAAGGATTCAGCGACGCAACCGATGTGGGTAAGCTGGCAAGCGACCTTGAAGACAGGCTGCCGGATAAATGAAGAACGCAGTTTCCGGGCGGGCGCGCCCAAGCCGGGCCTGCATGTACTCCACATGGCTGCCAGGCGGCGATCGCAGTTCCTAGTGAAATCAGCCAGTACACCCGTCGGGCGGCCGACTAAGGAGTACAAGCAGCCGCGGTTCACTCTAGTCACAACTAGCCGACATAGTTATGTAATTGTGTCCTTTCAAGCCTGGGAATATGGGACGATTTGGTGGAAGGCTACATCCCGTTAAAATGCGAGCTCAAAATTCTTGGTTCCGCAGTGTACTGATTTTTTTTGCGATCTCTCTCGTCTCTTCCGTAGTCGGTGCCGCGCAACCGGCCCCTCGTACTCTCAGTTCTCAGGCTCTCCTCCAAGCGGCTGAATCTCACCCGGGGCCTCAGCTGCCCTGTGACAAAGACCCGATTCCGCCTTTTCCCGCTCTCGCCGACTCGCCCGTTATCAAGGCCTGGAGCGAGGCAGAAATTGGCGGCGATTGGGGACCGCCGGTCTGCACGGGTTGGACGGCAACGGGATTTACCAGTCTGGTTACGACAGCGGCGCGATTCCGCTACACCGACGACGCCGCGGCCTTGCTGCAACACGTGGGCGCCATTTCATCGCTCGTGGGCACTCGCTATTGGTCGACCACCCACAAGCGATGGCAAGTGCTGATTTCTGACGCTGGTGCACTGAACCAAGCAGATCCCGGTAGCCGCCGCGCGGATTTCACGCTTGAGGAGTTGAAGGAAGGCAAGACCCTGTACTTCGAGCAAGTTGACAACCTGTCTGGCAAGGGCCTGTATCAACTTAAGGTGGTAAAGGCTTCAGGTCACCGGATCATTTTCGAGATCGAGAACGTCAGCACGATACGCCGGATGCTGGTTCCCATCTTCCACCCAGGGGAGATGCAGTCGATTTACTTTTTGGAGCGAGAATCGGACGGGGTTTGGCGATACTACAGTATGGTGCGGACAGGGAAGAATGCGAACCGCCTAATCACCAGAAATGAATCTTCCCTGATCAACCGGACGGTGGCGCTGTATCGCTATTTTGCCGGAATTCCGAGCGACCAGGAACCGCCAGCGGCAAGATGACGGAGCGAAGAGGGAAGTGCAGGTACTCTGCGCAACGCTCCTGACGCGGGCGTCGAGGGTGACCCGTCCGCCGTCGTCACTTAGACCGGCCGCTGGATCGCGAGCAGGGTCAGGTCGTCGGTGGCTTTTGCTCCCGGGGCAAAGACCTGCAGATCCGCAAGGCAATGCCGGATTAGATCGTCGGGTGACGACACGTTCCCCGAGCCGCACAGCGTTTTGACCCGCCCGATTCCGTACTCTTCTCCGTTTGCGTTGCGCGCTTCGGTAACCCCGTCGGTATAGAGAAAAAGGGCGTCCCCCGGGGCGACGTCGAGATGGTGCACCGTGAACTGCGCTTGCGAGAACATTCCCAGGGGCACGCCAGTCGAGTCCTGCAGGCGCGTTTCGTTCCCGTGCAGAAGCAGAAACGGAAGATGACCGGCACTGACAAACTCGACCGCACCGTCCGGCGATGCCCGGCCAATCACCAGTGTCGCGAAATGTCCGGCCATGGTACTGGCGGCGAAAATACGGTTCGCGGCCGCTACCATCCGGTCAAGACCAAGCTCAGAGTCGGCTAGACTTCGGAAAGTGGCGTGGAGATGGCTCATCAGCATGGAAGCCGCAATGCCTTTTCCTGAAACGTCACCAAGCAGGAAGACCAGCGAATTCCTGGCCTCGAACAGGTCGCAGTAGTCTCCGCCGACCAGACTGACCGGAGCGAAGTGATAGGCGACGCGCCAGCCCTGCGGGGCGAAATTCTTCGCCGGCAGAAGCGCGGACTGAATCGAAGCGGCCAGCGCCAGATCGCTTTCCAGGGCGCGGCGTTCCTCAGGCTTCAAGTCGTCGAGACAGAATTCCACGAGCGGATCGGCAACTAACCGCTCTCGCTCAACCGGCTCATGACACGTCTTGCATAACCCGAACGTGCCTCCGTCCAGCCGAGCCAGTGCCGCGTCAACCTGGGCCAGCAGCGAAGAAATGGCATTGTCGTGCGACGCGGCCCCGAGAACCTCCAGCAAGCGCGTCTGCCGTCGTTCGAGTTCGCTGCGAAAATAAGCTTGCTCGGCGATTTCCATAGCTCCCTCAGAACCTTTCGCTGTCCAGCCCGGACGCGGGCCACCTACCGGGCTTTTGTACTACAGGTTGCGGCAGAAAACTACGGGTTCCGATCTGAGCGGAAACCGGAAATGGCGGACGACCTAGCTGACGTGTTTGCGGGCGTATTCGGCGTAGATGCCGGTCGGCTCGAGCTTGATATACGTTACGAAATGTTCCCGCGCTTCGCTCTCGGCGTTCATTTTTTCGCACACCACGGCGAGGTTGTAGTGCGCATCGGCATAGGACGGCTCGAGCCTTGTTGCGAGTCGCAGCTGCTGGCGCGCTTCAGCGAGCGACCCCAGGTCATCCAGCACACTTCCGAGATTGAACAACGCGGTGGCGTTGTCCGGTTCAACATCGACGGCCCGGCGGAAATAGTCCGAGGCATTCTCGAGGTCGCCCTTTTCATAGGCAATCGTTCCGAGATTGAGGAGCGCGGCCATGTGCACGGGATCGAGATGCAGGACCCGCTTATAGGTTTCTGCCGCTTTGTTTCTGGTGGCGGGATCGGCGTCGTATTCAAGGGCCAGCGAAAATATCGCGGCCGGATTTTCCGGCATGGACAGGACTTTGTCGGTGAGTTCGCCGGTCCGAAACGTCAAGACGAATTGTCCGGTTAGCGGCTCGAGATGAGAGCCGGCCTCTTCGACGATGATGTCCTTGCCATTCGAGGTGATGCGCAGCTCGTTTAGAGGGCTGCGGACCGTGGTCAACTGGGCGTGCAGGGCCTCAAGAGAGCGCCGCAAGCGGTCCGGCGTGACCCCATTTTCGATGAGTTGCTTGGCGGTTTTTACGCTTATTAAATCGCGGAAATCGTAATGATCTTTGGTGCCCGGCGCGAGGCAGGGAACGAACTGCAGTTTCTCCCATTGTCCGAGTTGTCTCTCGGAGACATTTAAGATGCGCAGGAGATCAGCGCGCGTGAATTGTTCACTAGCTCGCATCACCAAATACTAGGCCTTCTTCAGTTTTTTCGCTTCTTTAGCTGACGGGACTGAAGTAATCGAACGGACGGGCGGCTTCTTCGGCGCCGCAACTGGCTGCTTTTCAAGACTCTTTTTAAGAGCCTCCATCAAATCAACCACGGGCGCGCGGGAAGGATGAATGACGGCGGCAATTCCTTTGCCTTGCTGCTTGGCGGCAATCAGCGCGCGCATACTTTCCTGGTAGTCGTCGCGATACTTCTCCGGCTCAAACTCGGCGGCCAGATTTTCAATCAGCTGCATCGCCAGTTTCTTCTCCGCAGCCTTCACTTCTATATTGGTGGGCTGTTTATACTCCGCTTCCCGTATTTCGGTTTCATAGAACATCGTGTGCAGCGTCATGCCGCCTTTTCCCGCTCGTTTATGCGGCCGGATAATGACCGTGTGCTCTCTCTGGTGCATCGTCAGTTTCCCGATCGCGGAATAGCCGGACTCCTCGAGCGCCTCCTCGAGAAGGTGATAGGCCTTCTGGCCGCCTTCCTCAGGCGCCACGTAGTAGGAAGCCTCAAAATAAAGGGGATCAATTTCCTCGAGCTTTACGAATTCCAGGATCTCGAGCGAACGACTGGAATCCGGCTCGATGTCGTCCAGTTCTTTTTCATCGAACAGCAGGTATTGATCCTTGTCGTATTCGTAGCCCTTGATGATTTCTGACCGTTCGACCTTGCGATCGCAGGTAGGGCAAAACAGGGGCATCTTGATTCTGGAATTGCAGACCGAGTGCAGCTGATTGAGGGAGATCCGATCCGTACGTGCCGCCGCAAAAAGGCGGATAGGAATCGACAGTAGGCCGAAGGTAATAAAGCCTTTCCAGACAGAGGTAGCCATGAGTTCTCCGTTTGCTGATAAAGTGCTGCAATAAATTAGAGGCCCGAAAAATAGGATACATCAGGAGAACTATTCGCTCGACTAGAGACTTTTGCGTATTTTCAAAAGGATACGCACGTGAGATATATTCGCTTTAGTTTCGCCTTTGGCGTGCTGAGCTTGCCGGCTGGGCTGGGCATGAGCCTGAGATTGCAGGGGGGAGTGAACTATGTCGCAGACGGTCGTTCCTATGTTTCATGTTCCGAGTGTCGCGAAGACGATGGATTGGTATGTGTCCCATGGATTCGCATTGGTCGGCGAGAACAGGGAAGCGGGTAAAGTGAATTGGGCAAAGGTGGCGCTCGGAGACAGCGTCGTGATGTTCAACGCCGGTGGACGAGCCAGCGCGGAACACCGCCGCGAGGTGGACTTATATGTCACAACTGCAGATCTTAGCGACTGGTACGAGAGATTGAAGGACCGGGTTGACGTGGTCGAACACGTCCACGAGACGGAGCATGGCATGCGCGAGTTCATTATCCGAGACGTCAATCGATTCTGGATTACGTTTGGGGAGCCGATCAGGACATAAGAACAAGGAGTTTCCATCACCTGCCGACGCCACGCGGCGGCACGTCACTCGCCAGGGTGCACTGCAGAGCCTTTGGCGCGGTTTTCCGCACCGGTACTTCCCAAATTTTCACTTGAGGACGCTGCATTAACGATCCAGTTGGCGATCATGGTCCCAGCAAAAAAATTCCATCGCTAAACAATGGGCTGGAAGGGGAGCGAAATGCGCCGTATAAGAGACTCCATGAACAAACCCTGCAGGCAAAAAGACAGAAGGCGAAGCTCAATTTCTTCATTTGCGCACAAGGCTCTGCCCAAAGAGTGAAACTAGAAAATCGAATCATCGGACTTTGACGGACTTAGGTCGTCGTAGAGCTCGCTTATGCGCCCTCTCGAGGGAGGCCATTTTTCCCACCATTGGGTCTTTGTCGGTGGGCTTCCACCGTTGGAACTCCGCACGGAGTTCCCCGAGCGTCACTGGGAATTCGGCTGTGAAGCAGACCTGTCGGTTATTCTTGAAGTGTACGAAAAAATGTCCGGCAAAAGGTACGTAGTCGGTTACCCACCCGAAAGCGATAGCTTGATTCAAAAAAGCGTGCAATTCGACAAGCTCGTTATCACGGAAGAACTGTGCAGGAGCGACCTCAAGAGAACGCATCTCGCCGTGCGCACGGCGAATATTTTCCAGAATTCGCCACCCCGGCCTCACCAGTTGGGGACTGCCGATATTCCATCGTTGCAGCCAAAGCAGTCCACCGCTGAATGACCTGTCGCTACCACGCGTAAGGACGTGGTATGCAAGGGCCGTTATCGCCCGATGCTCTTCGGGGGCAGTGATGAAAAATCTATGCTTCGCGGACTGCCCGTAGCAGAGTGAATCGTACCGCCCTACCATGAGACCCACGACGTCCCCTGAACACCATTTACGCGCTTCGGCTGAGGTAATCGCTTTCATCTGAGGTCCTTGGAAATGAGGCAGCAGCATCCGAATATACACGCCATGGGTGCAGATGCACGGTGGATTTCGAGCGGGCCGTGGCCGTCGGTGCAATGCGCTCCAAAAAGGTTTGACAGGCCGATATTGTTAGAGATGTTCGCACGAACTTATCAGGCTGAATTGGAAGCTGGGAGAAACTAAGGATTGAAGGTTCGCACCGTGGCGCCTATTGCTTCTCGTAGATGTAAATCTCTTTGTGGTCGCCTGCGTCGTGGGTGAGAGTTCGACCATCAGCCGCCAGGGTCCACGTATCGATGACAGGCTTAAGCCCCGTGACGATGACCGTAGCGTTAGGGACCTTCATATCGAGCTTGGATTCGATGACCAGCACCGCGTCGTGCCAGCTCGCGCTCGAAGTCAGTTGACCTGACGACATGTTCCGCGAAACGCGCTTCTTCCCATCCGGCATGTAGGTCTCCGTAAATTTCTTGCCGTCGGTTTTGTAGTTAAAAACGATCGCCGACTTCTTGTTATCAATGACGATTGTTTGGGATTTGATGGTGCTGTCCTTCGGGAGAGTGCTCTTTGCGGCGTTGAGAATCCAAGTGCCGGAGAAGTCAGGTGCCGCGGTAGTTTGCGCGAGCTCCGAGAACATCACAACAAGAACCAGCGTAATCGTGATCAGAAGCTGACGCATGAAAGTGGTCCGTCCCTTTGGCAGGGATTGTAATACATTTCACGAACCGCATCTCCACAGGTAGAGACATTTCAGAGAGCGGCTTCTCCTGTAGCTCGCGGGGTCAACTATGCATAGAATCTCGGCAGTCACTGTCACGCGATGTTGTGCATCGGTGACTTGCGGGTAAGTTCGACCTTGTTGCGCGGACTTCGGATTGCTGACTGTGGGGGCGCACGTACCCGTGCCTTCCAACTGGAAGGTGTACACCAACCGATAAGGATTCACACCTTGAGTGCATTTTCGACACTCGAATGTTGCACGCTGTGCACTGTCAAGCGCGGCGGAGCTAAGCAGCGGATGCCCACTCACCACGACGGCAGAGTCAATACTCCCATCTTGTCGGACGCCGAGCATCAAATCCACATCTCCCGTCACATGAGCGACACGAGCCAGCGGCGGATAGGTTGGTGCCAACAGCTTGACCGGGATCATTCCAGTTTCAGAATCGTTTGGATGGGATAGGTTCTGAGGAGCCCACTGCGCCACAGGACAGGGCAAGGTAGGTATCCAAATAAGGGAGATAATAAACCCTGTAAGTGAATATCTCATTGGCAAATAGCGTAGAGAGGAAACGGTGGGGTGTCAAGAAACCTGTGATCTAGTGGACTTCCGATAGTGCTGGATAAACGCGGAATCGTCCATGTGGATTTCTTGGAACTGGACTTGTCCGGTTTGCCGACGCAATATAAAAGGGTGCCCCTTTTGGAGTAGGGTTTTGAGTGATTGGCTCGACCCCTCCAGAAAGGAACACCCTCTATGACTAGCACTAAATATATCGGCATGGACGTGCACAAGGAAAGCA